>Ga0214543_1000277_pt1 | contig 80046 bp, 87 predicted proteins | sample CNSS2metaG_FD_160094 | JGI IMG/M metagenome (GOLD analysis project Ga0214543, IMG submission 160094) | Root nodule microbial communities from cowpea collected in UCLA plant growth center, Los Angeles, California, USA - CNSS2 | ecosystem: Host-associated > Plants > Roots > Nodule | place: USA... | reverse complement strand
AAGTCTAGGAAAATAAGACTTTTTTGTTAGTTAGCTAGCTAACGTACACGCTATTGAAGTGTAACCTTGTTTAATATCCGTATGCTGTTGAACGGCGTTTCATTTTATGGTTTATATATGCCAAATACTCTTTTAATTTTTTTTTTTTGCAAAAATAAAATCAGTTCATTTTTTGTCCGTCAAAAAAATGGATCAAAATATCATTATCCTTCAAAATATTTAGGTTAAAATACATTTTTTGTCCCAATTTTCTTAAGTTTTGTCAAATCAGTTATAATTTTGTTTTTGTGTTCAAATAGGTCTAAATTTTCCTCAATTTTGTGTAATTTGGTCTTTGTTTGCTATAACACAGCTTAAATTGACGATAATGAATTGTGACTTTTGACTGTCACTTGTCACTTCGTGGTTTTTTTTTATATGTTTTAACTTTTTTTTTAATTTTATTTAAATGTCACTAGTGCAGATTTGACATTTTACTTCGCCTTATAGGCCTCGGTTATAATGAAACCGAAGCCTATAAGGAGGTGGTGGCATTTTTGCAATTTCGTCCAACTATATTGCCTCGGGTGTGTGCAAAACTGGTGCAGTAAGAGGTTTTAGGTTTCGGTTGCAAAAGAACCGAAGCCTATAAGGCAGTCCAATAACCAAAATTTCAAAAATGTCATTAGTGTCAGCACTTTTGGCTTCGGGTGTTTCTGGACCGAGGCAATATGAAGAGGTTTTTGGCCTCGGTTAAAAAAGAACTGAGGCCTATAAGTGAGCCAGTAACCCTAATTTCAAAAATATCACCAGCGTCGTCACATTTGGCTTCGGGTCTTTATTGACCGAGGCCATAAAGGGACTTTAGGCCTTGGTTATTAATTAAACCGAGGCCATATGCCCTATTTAGGTTCCCAAATTTACGACTTTGCATTGTTCACCTTCGTTCCGGAGCGAACACTTTGCGCGCGGTGGAGGCATTCTCGTCTTCGTTTTCTCATGCAGTGGTGTTTGGTTCGTCATTGGCGAAGGAGGCGTGTTCGCGGCTCACGGCAAAGGCGTGATTTTGTGGTCACTCTCTTCCTTTGTCTGCGGTGATGATGGCGGCAGAACACTTTGCGTGCGGTGGAGGCATTCTCGTCTTCGTTTTCTCATGCGGTGGTGTTTGGTTCGTCATTGGCGAAGGAGGCGTGCTCGCGGTTCACGGCAAAGGCGTGATTTTGTGGTCACTCTTTTCCTTTGTCTACGGTGGTGATGGCGGCACAATGGTAGGGTTGCCTGCAACAATGGCTTGAAGTTCTGCTTCGAACGGTAGTGGAGGTGTTGGATCTCTAGATCTCTTGGCTCTACTGGTTCATGGTGGTTTGTCGTTGTCGCATTCAGATCGTGTCGTGGTAGCATGGGTCTGAACATCCCGGTGGGTTGCTCGTTTAGTGCTAGTGAAGGTCTGGCCGTGCCAGCGTTTGCTGACGATCTCGGTGGCGAGGACGAGCGCAGCAGTGCTAATGGTGGTGCGAGCGAAGTACCCCTATGGCTTCGGGTCCTCAGAGAACGAGCCAGAAAAGTACCCCCTATGGCTTCGGTTGACACCCGAGGCCAAAATCCACCCTTTTTTCCTCACCCCAATATGCCTCGGTTCTGGAACCGGGGCAGAATATCAAAAACAACCGGGGCCAAAAGTCCTTACTGCACTAATGTGTCCACGTGTCAATCCAACATCGTGTCACGTGTCAAAGTCAATCTTTTATATTCAATTTAGTTTCTATATTTGTTGTTTTTGTTTAATTTAATCCTAATTTTGTTTATAAATGAGCAATTTTGTCTCTTTCAAAATTGAGACCAAATTTAATTTTTATGTAAAAGTTATAATGATGTTTTGTTAAAATTCACATTTTTAATAAATATTTTTGGCGTAAGGTTACAATTATTTAAAATTAGAACGAATTTTTTTTAAGGATGAAAACTAACATTATTGATCTAAAATTTTAAAATTAGTCTTTCTCCTTAAAATTATTGTTATAGTTTTAACTAATTGTAACCCTAAACAAAATTATTTAATAAAAATGTAAATTTTAATATATAAAGTAAATTTGGGACTAAATTGAACAAAAATAGCAAATATAGATACCAAATTGAATATAAAACATTAACTTTAACATGTGACACGTTGGATTAACACGTTGACATTAAAACAAACAATTTAAAAAATTAAAAAAAAATTAAAAAATCATGAAGTGACACGTGATAGTCACTATTCATTACGGTTAATGATTTAAACAATGTTAGCAAAAATGGACCAAATCGAATCAAATTAACAAAAAATTGTATTTATTTAAACACAAAAACAATATTAGGACTAATCTGACAAAACTTGAAAAAAATTAGGACAAAAAGGTATTTTAATCAAATATTTTAAAGTACTTTGAAACTAAAACATAAACAAGATTAAGATACCTAATATATTTTTGTTTTTCCATATTTATTTGTATTTCGTTTTCAAATATATGAATTGTTTTTAATTATTTTATTTTTTGTTTTAAATTATTTTTAATAGTAACAATTGATGTTATACTGTTAATACATTCAATTTAGTAAAATTAGTAAAAGTAATAGAAAAGATTAAAACTAAAATACTTAGTTTTATTTCAAAAGAATATTGATAATAATACTAAAAAACAAAATTAAATTTTTACATTCATACGTGAAATTTATTTAAAGACAAAAAGACTAATTCAATGTGTTCATGTTAGCATTACAGCACACGCATTGATTACTTGGTACCGAAAACACGTAAGTTTTAAGGACTGAATTGAAATTTTATAAAATTAAAATAATATGATGATAATTGAATCTGATACATGTGGTATTTGTTTATTAAAGAAAAGAGCGCTGTAGCCACACGTTCTCTTTCTGGTGTATGTAAGGTACAAAATCGTTGAAAATATATGCATATAACGTTGGACAAATTATTAATTAATTAAAAAGATTTTATTTCAATAATACTAGCGTAAGCACAGGCGCTATCGCACATGTGTGTATTTATTTTTTAATTATGTGTGATATTATATTAGCAGGTGATAATATTGTAATGTTATTAAGTTAATATGTAAACTAAAATTATGTTTATTAAACATAAAGTGAAATATATCAGAACAAATAAAAGAATAACCATTAATAAATAAAGAAGAAGAGAAGAAGTAGAGACATTCGATTTTATAAAACAACTTGTAAAAAAAACGATCAATTTTTAAAAATTTAATAAATTATTATATTTAAAGGGTAAAATTGGTATTTTGAAAAGTGGATACAAAAAGGGGAATACCCTTTATATATTGTTATAGATAATATTTAAGACTGCTTTAAGGTATTTAAATTTAACAATTTTTACTAAAAATTATATTTACTAAATTCTTAATTATTAACAGCGATGAAAATCATTTTAGACCACAGAATATATATGTTTCTGCAGAGAACAAATAAGATGAGTTAGGCACAAGTATCACCTTACCCATAGTCCGCCATCTCCTCAGTAGGCCTCTTCCCGGTTAGCATATGTCTGCTTGGACCCGGAAGGGGTTACCTACAGAAGGGACTCCGAAGCTTAAGTCAACAAAATTTCTCAGAAAGTCAAATTAGGTGATTAAGGAAGTAATAAATGCGTACCTTTAATTTGTGGGGTCCATGCATATTTATAGATCATTAATTATGTCTGGGCCCTTGCTTGGGCTGTAGGTGGGCCTGGGCCTTAGCTCATGCCCTTAGTTCGATTATTGGGAACTAGTGACTTTTATTTTTTGCTGAGTCCTTGGTTGTTTTTATAGAGTTGTCGGCCTAAGCCGGTTACCCTTTAACGGCTTAGGCCGCTATTGTTGTTTTTGGCTTGTTTTATGAATGTCGCTTCTTAGTGGTTTAGTCCGGATACCTTAGCATGTATATGGTGCTTGCTATTATTCGGCTTAGGCCGATTAGGTGTGGTACACCAGTCCCCCAACCTTTGTCGATATAGTTATGTCGGTAAAGGGTGATAAGTGTCTGTTGTTTTTCGTCTAGGCCGACTAGGTGCGGTACACCAGTCCCCCAACCTTTAAATGTGATGAACAATGTTAAGGCTAAAGACAGGAAGAGGTTTGTAGCAGGTAAGGGGGTGTCAGTGGTCTAATCAAAAAGGGTTTTGCACCGTCGTTCCTGATACTCATGACCTTTGGTGTGCTTTGTGTCGATTTGTATGGGTTGTGACTGTTGGCGGGAAGAAGTTGTGTCGTTTGGAATTCATGCTTATAAATGAGGATTTCGCGAAGGGTTTGTGTTTTTTAGCTCATTTGTGTGAATTTCGTAATCAAAGACTTGCGTGCATTAGATCTGTCCGACTAGTTCCTTGTTTCTGCCGACATCGTTCAAAAAAGGTATGTCTAGTAGTAGTGATACTGTGTCATTGTATTCTTCCAATAGTGGGAGTGTGGAGTCCAGGAGGGATGTAGGTAAGCATGTGGAGGAGGAGAGTACTAGTCCGATGGCTATGGTGGGAAGGATTCCGATGGAGACAGTGATCGAGGTGAGGGAAGACCCTCCTGAAGAAATAGTAGAGAATAACTGGCCGGCTAAGGCCGGTTATGACTGGGTAGGGGCTGAATTCGTGGTTGAACTGTACCCCTGTTATCGCGAAAAACATGGACTGTGGTATCGTGTCGCTGGAGCGGGTGAGCGCTATTAAGCGCGTCTGTCACGACCAAGAAGGGGGTATCGAGAAGTTCTTTTACATATATATGTGTCATTTCTCTCAGTTACATGTGAGGTTAAAGCTAGATGACTTCACCATGGGGGTACTCCGTCAGCTCAACGTGGCGCCTACTCAGTTACATCCGAACAGTTAGGCATACTTGCAGGCCTTTCGTGTTTTGTGCCAGTCACTGTATCTACGGCCTTCTCCTCATGCTTTTCTATATTTTTACGACACGAGACCCCGACAACCGACTACCTGTTATCCTTGGTGAGTCGGCCGAGCATTAGCAGGCTGGACGCATTTTCACAATCATTCAAGCATTTCAAGGATGGTTATTTCAAGGTTATGGTGAAGGAGGAGGGCAAGTCACATTTTCTCAATGCAGATGGAAGTACAAAATTTTCGTTTAGTTGGACGGGTAGCCCTTCTCGATATAAGGATATGGGTACCGACTAGCCGTTTATCAGCATCAGCCTTGGCCACTAGGCGTCGTTCCTCGCCGAGTTTGCGTTTTTTCTGGGAGATATACTAGGCCTCTTTGTAGATAGATAACTTGTGAGATGCTACTTGAGGGTCAACTCCAGGTAAGTCGGCAGCTGACCAAGCAAAGAGGTCCGTGTTGCCGACTAGGATGGGTGTGATGATGTCACACTCTTTAGATTCTAGCCTTGTGCCAAGTTTGATTAAGTTGCCATTTGGGAGCTCCATGGGGGGTGGTCTCTTCAACAGGTTCGAGGCGAACATCCCGGCCCACTCTGGGGTCTAGATCATCACCCGACAGAGCGATCTCAGAGTCGGGTGGCTGACTCGATGTGATTGACCATGTAGCATTCGCGTGCAAGGCGTTGGTCGCAATGAATGGTGAGGATGTCACCAGATGGGGAGGGAAACTTCATTGCCAGATGAGGGGTGGAGACGACAGCGTCAAGGGTGTTGAGCGAGGGGCGGTCGAGGAGGACATTATAAGATGTGGGTGCGTCGACGATGAGGAAGCGGATAGGAATGATTTTGGTTTGGGCTCCGTCACGGAAGACGGTATGGAGGTCAATGTAGCCGCGAGTGGAATCTTTTTCCCCAAAAAAGCCATAGATTGGTTCATTGTATGGGACCATGGCGATGTTTGGGAGTTGAAGTTTCTAGTATGTTGCCCAATAAAGGATGTCGACGAAACTGCCTTAGTCGACGAGGACTTTTTTGACTGCGTAATTTTCTATTTCAACGGTGATGACCATAGGGTCATCTTGCTGGTGATCAAGGTCGTGAAAGTCGTCATCCATGAAGGTTATGGGAGGCATGCGACGTTTATGATGAGAATGGGTGATGTGGTTGATTGATTGGATATGGCAGAGGTGTCTCTTTCTGGCGGATGAGGTAGAACCTCCACTAGTGAAACCACCGGAGATGGTGTTGATAGTGCCGCGTAGGGGAGGGTTGGCAGGGGTGACGTCGGTGCGAGCCGGTTAGGGGTCATGGTTTGCGGGTTGGTTTGGGCGTTTATCGTGGCGAGAGTCACTGGGAGGGCATCGGTGGTTGGGACGAGGAGGATGATGGGATCGAGAGGAGTGGTCTTCTTTGCGAACAAAGCGGCGAAAGTGTCCAGCATGTACCAGTTCTTCAATTTTATCTTGGAGTGCTTTATAGTCCTCTGTAGTATGGCCATGGTTTCGGTGATAGCGACAATATTTAGTCATGTCCGCGTTGGGAGGAGTGGTCATCCTGTGTGGTGGTGGGATGAGGTCGGCCTGTAAAGCCTCATCAAGGAGGCGGGATCTGGGACATTTAGATGGGCGTATCTGGTGAAGTGGGGTTGTCGGGGTTCTCGAGGTCTCGGATCAGGACAAGGGGGGTTGTGGAGTGGGGTTGGTGGTAGAGGGTGCATAATCATTGCAAAATATTGTATGGAGGGTTTGCATTTCCTCCATGCGGACGTAATCGGCGGCTCGCAAGTTCAACTCATGCATGGAGGCAGGTGGGTGTACGTATTGGAGTATCGTCTCTTGATTGAGGTGTGGGGTGCGAAGGGCAGCCTTGCTGAATCAATCAATAAATGCCCGAAGTGTCTCGCCTTGTTCTTGCCTGACGCCGAGGAGTGATATTGTGGTAGTTTGATGTGGGCGGCTGTCAGCGAAGTGAGTGATAAACATATGTGAGAGGGTGTCGAAGCTGTCGATAGAGTATGGTGGGAGGGTGGTGAACCATTCTAGGGCAGGGCCTTTGAGGGTGGTAGGAAAGGCTTTGCAAAAGACTGCATCATGAGAAGTGTAGAGGGCGACGTGGGTGATGTAGACTTTGAGGTATTCATCGGGGTCGGTTTCACTAGTGTAACGCTCCAGTGTGAAGGGTTCCCACTGGGTAGGGAGGGGGGTGTTGGCGATGAAGTCGGTGAAAGGGTGACAGCACCGGGATTGGTGGGATGGAAGCGGGTGGGGGGGTATGGGATGGTGGAGGTGATGTTGTGAGGAGGGATGCGGGTAGTAGGGAGGTTGTGAGGGTTGTAGGGTGGGATATGAGTGGTATGTAGGATGGTGGGCATGTTGTAGGGGACATGAGTAGTGGGGAGGGTGGCGACGGGAGTGGGAGCCACAGTATGTCCCGGGAGGGTGGAGTGGAAATGAGTAGGATGGGTTGAGAGGATGGGAGTTTGTTGGGTGGTGGTGAAGGTGTGCGGGGTAGGATTGTACTCGCTTTCCTCTTCAGTAGGCTGGAAAGTCGGGGACCCTGCAGCTTAGATGTTTCCTAGGCCTTTCCCTTTTGAGTGGGATCGACTTCGATCTTTCGCCTTAGGCGAGAATTTTCCTGTCGCAGTGCTTCCATCTCCTCAGCGCTGCGCTTCTTCAAGTCAGCCAACTCCTGTTGCATCTTAGCTTGATCGTCTAGGATGGCGGCCAGATCCAGAGTGATGTTAGCAGGTCCTGAGGGGCCAGCTTCAACTTGGTTGTTAACTCCTGCTCTGCTGCGAGTAGAAACCATTTTCGGAGAAAGCGAGTGGTGAAGTACTATCTCGTGCCCCACGGTGGGCGCCAAATGTTCCTGCAGAGATCAAATAAGATGAGTTACGCACAAGTATCACCTTACCCATAGTCCGCCATCTCCTTAGTAGGCCTCTTCCCAGTTAGCATATGTCTGCTTAGACCCAGGAGGGTTACCTACAGAAGGGACTCTGAAGCTCAAGTCAGCGAAATCTCTCAGAAAGTCAAATTAGATGATTAAGGAAGTAATGAATGCGTACCTTTAATTCGTGGGGTCCATGCATATTTATAGATCATTAATTATGTCTGACCATGTCATGGGCTGGGCCCTTGCTTGGGCCGTAGGTAGGCCTGGGCCTTAGCCCAGGCCCTTAGTTCGATTATTGGGAACTGGTGACTTTTATTGGAGCGTTGTGTTTTTTGCTGAGTCCTTGGTTGTTTTTATAGAGTTGTTGGCCTAAGCCGGTTACCCTTTAACGGCTTAGGCCGCTATTGTTGTTTTTGGCTTGTTTTATGAATGTCGTTTCTTAGTGGTTTAGTCCAGGTACCTTAGCATGTATATGGTGCTTGCTATTATTCGGCTTAGGCCGATTAGGTGCGGTACAATGTATATAATTCGTATTATGATTAATCTTAGGTATCTAGATGTATTTTATATGCATAATTCATTTTTCTAGTTGTGTCACTGCATCAAATACTTACTACATATTAGGTTTTTTCTTAGGCATTTAATAAATACTTTTTCTTTTCATACCACTGCATTGTTTTAGGTATACTTGTAAAGTTCAGTTCATGTTTTAATACATTTGTTTACACATTTCATGCATTCATATACGAGTTTATTCATTATAATTCACTTTAGGAGGTAAACCATAGATTTCATATTAATACATTTGTTTACACATTTCATGCATTCATATACGAGTTTATTCATTATAATTCACTTTAGGAGGTAAACCATAGATTTCATAATCATAGATTGTGCATTCAATCGAATTTTGAGTGTAGCTGTAGAAATTGTTCCATGCATAATCTCATTAGAATTTTAGGATATTTTTGGTGTTGTTTCAAATATTAGATTGTACTGCCCAATTGCTACATTCACAAATCAGATTTTACATTATTAAATCACTAATCACTTTATCATTTCCTTTGATTGATACCTACTCTACTACATTAAAGGGATTTGGAATTTTTGTTGAATTCTTAGGCAACAAATGGTTTAAAAACGAGTTAGGACTAAATGAGGTGTTTGGCTAGGTTGGGTAGATGAATTGAATGTGGGCAGACGAGGTGAGTAGTGGTCTATTAGACAAGTGGTCTAGTAGACAAGTGGTATGTTAGTCGAGTGGTCTGATAGACTCTGAAGAGCATTAGACAACTATTTGTTTTAAACGAGTAGCTGTTAGATGAGTTTGATGTTAAATGCTCAAGGGCGTTAGATGAGGCTTTGTGCCTTGAGAGAAAGTTGAGAGTAGAGATAAAGGAAAGACATGTAGAAGGCAAGGAAAAGATGTGGAAGGAAATGTTGTCTGACACCTTGATATGTTGATTGTACTTTCTTGAGGATAAAGCTGACCCATATAGTACTATGGTACGATTTTTCTTTCTATTAGGGAATAGTGTCAAAGCACGTCAAGAGCATTGTGTTGTCCCTTTGAAAAGGAAAAACCAAGTCATATTAGGTAAGGGAAACTTAGTGTCAAGCCTCATTGCCCACATTCTTCTCTCTCGGTCTTGCCAAGTTCTCTCTCTTCTCTCTAAGTCTATTCTTCGTTGGAGTTGGTTGTGCTTATAAAGTCACAACGTTAGAGCTTTTTGGTGCTCAAAATCCTTGTTCATTTATGATGTTTTGTTTGGTGAAAGGTGACTATAATGTTGCAGTGTAGGGGCTGGCCCGAAACTACCGAGGTGGTTGACTAAGAGACTCAAGAGTACTTGAGCAAGAGACTCAAAGCAAACAAAGAGAGTGGTTTGTGTTGGTTACACATCAATAATGATTGTTGAGTAAAGTCTAGACCTTGGGTCAAAGTGTTTTTCTTTAAGCATGAGGAACATGTTGTGGTGGATGTATTGGTGGGTATTCCAAGTGGAACCACTCTCATTGTAGTGGTGAAGGGGCGAAGCAAATAGACCAGTAAGAGGGATAGTAGGCACCCAATAGAGAAAAGTAAGTATGGTGTAAGAGTTGCCGAAGGTCCTAAGCCGCAAAACAAAAAAGGGCAAAATCGTTTCGCCGTAGGATTTTGTAGAGGTGACAGGTGTAGTCCTTGGAAAATCTGTTGGCGGTATGGCGTGCTTGTGAAAAATACATCATTGAATCAAATGCTAGAATCCAGAGGAGTGGTATAAGTTGGGAGAGTTCCAAGAGGAGGTTTCTGGAAAAGTAATTTCTAGACAACTTAAGGTTTGCAAGGGAGGATGGGTTTATGAGTTTGGTACATTGAGAGATTTGTCCAGGCGTATGCCACAAGGTTTGAGTACTTGCCTCGGTTCTACACTTAAGCTACGTTTGAGGCTTGGAGATGCAGGAAGTTTGTTCAAGGTTTGGCAAAGAAGATGAACAAGCTAGTGGCCCCTATATGTTTGGAGGAGTTACACTTTTTGTAAGAAAACCAAGATGATAGAAGAGTTAGAGGACAAGCCAAGCATGGTGGTGCACTCTAATGGAGGAAGATCTTCTACTAGGAAGGGCAAGGCTTTTTAGAAGTTGTATGCTAGGCCCTAATAGTAGAGGGGAATGGGTGGACTAGCTAAGTCGCAGCAAGAGTCGTCGAAACGCTTTCTCTGTGAAGGGATACACTTGAAGAGCGATTGTCCACCTCCTGGTATCAAGTGTTTCAAGTGCCAAAAGATTAACCACAAGTTAGAGGGCAAGGTGGTGTTTAAGGAGTTCAAGCGAAAAGAGATGTGGGTGGCAAACCTCAAGCTACTGAAAGGGTGTATGCTCTTGGAGCAGAGGCTAGTACCACAAGTAATCTCATTCATGATGTATGCTGTTAGAATCGCGCAACGGAACATTTGCATTGGACAAAAATCAAAAGGGGTTGTATTAGTTTCTTAATAAAAATTGTGACACATTTCTTCATTTTCACTCCGAAGCATTTTTCAATTTCTCCATGAATTTTATCGGAAAATATTTCATGGTTTGCTGGCATGCTTCAACAAATCACATGAAAAATTATGATAAATATAAAATAAAATAAAAACTTACCAAATTAAAATAAATAAGAAAACAAAATAAATGTTAGGGAAAATAGAGAAAAAGAAAATTTTACTGATAAACAAAACTAAAATTAAAGTAGGAAAAATAAAATCAGAACCAAAAATCATAAAAATTTTAACTATATTTTTCGAAAACAACACCAAATTTTATAACATTGTCATTGACACGATTAAGTTAATACTACTTATCTATAACAACCTTAATATTGCTAGGATAGTAGTCAATAAATTGAAAAGGTAAAGTCAACCTTAAGTCCTCTCCTAACAACATGGAATTGTATCCTAACAAATATAAAAATTATACAAAAGGGATTAGTCAAATAAAATAATAAAAGAAGACTAAGATAAATAAAATAAATAAATGATTAAATAAAAGAATAATAAATCATGTATATTCTTTTACCTCTTATATCAAGTAAAAAGCTAGTTAACCACAATAACTTCTTGATTAATTCTAATTGAAGTTTTCACCTTTAATCAAATTAAATTCTCAATTATTGGAAAAAACTCATTCAATCGTATGAAAGTTTCTAATTTTAATTAAAGTAACTTATTAATTAAAATTAAAAACCCTTAGACTCACATGATTGTTATGACACGTACATTTAATGCTATGCTAACTTGTTATAATGTAAAAATTATTACTTTTACTAGATTAAAAGACAAGACATAGATAAAAAAAAATTACAACAACAATAAAAAGAACAAACAAATTATTTCATTCCAACCTCGAAATCCATTATGAAATTATAGTAGAATCAACCTAGAGGCTTAACACTCCATGAAATTTAGAAACAACATAAAAATAGAAAATAATGGAGGTTGGAACGTGACTAGATCTCCCAAAGGGTTGCTAAGCTCCCCTTTTCTATTTCCCCTAAGTCTCTTATAGAGATTTGATTGGGCTTTGTTTCAGGCCTTTCTATTGTTCTAATCTTCTCTCTGATAATGTAATATCCTTCAATTATATTCTAAATAATCCAATATGACCTCCAAATTAAGTTTATTTGATGTTGCAAATGCGTTTCTCAGCTAACATTGAAGTGAAAATGTGTTATGTGATGCCCCGACTACTATATTAAATAATTATTATTTAATAAAAAGGTATGGAATTAATTTTTTTTTATATAATAATATATATATATATATATATATATATATATATATATATATATATATATATATATTTGTATAATATTAAGAGTTCTACATCAAAATAGAAGATTATCTATATTTTTAATATCTTCTTAAGATATTAATATAAATTATCCACGAGTCAATCTTTAAAAGATCTACCAATAATATCCCGAATAAGTCTCATTGAGCAGGTTCCTCTCCTACTCATGCAACGAGTACATATGAAAGAAAAAAAAAAGAATGATAGGAGTGAGGTCTTTATAAGCCTTAATTATCAATCTTAATAAAGTCAACAAACAATACAGACATTAGGGCCTAGAATCGGACCTACAACCACAATACTAGATCTCGTTATACCCAACATATGGATCCATATTCCACTTTTGATGATCCATTATGAACATGAAAAGTTACTTTGGGAAGTGATTAGGTAGTTGAGTATTTCTCATAAAACATTGGTACAATTATAATTGTTTCTTTCTTAAGAATATTAGCCATTTACAGGCCTATAAAAGAGATATATACTGACTACCTAACCTTGGCGATGCCGAGCAGGTATCGGATATTCCCAAGTCTGGTATATGAATATCCTAGTTCAGGGCGCTATTCTGAACTATCCAGATACTCACCTACTTGGTAAATCTTCCTCCCCACCATGGTCCATGTCTTTCATCCCGTAGTTTACCAAACTATGACTTCCCAAATACAAACACTCTCACATTGGTTTAATCTCAACTTATTGAAATAACTAGATAAGGATTAGAATGTTATAAATAAAGATAAGAACAAAAATATAAATTAAACAGGACCAGTGCGTAACTGGAGATATATTAAATGAAATAAATAAACACGATCAATGTGTAACTAGAGATAAATTAAATGAAATAAATAAACAGGACCGGTACATAACTGGAGATTAAATAAAATAAATAAACAAGAGTAATGCATAACTAGAGATAAATTAAATAAAATAAATAAACAGGACCAGTGCATAACTCAAGATAAATGAAATAAAATAAATAAATAGGACTTGTGCATAAATAAATAGGATTTCTGCAGTTTCGTACGATGATCAGAAAACACTATCACACATGGCTTGCTATTTTAAGGAGCCACTTGTTTGTCTCACAATGACAACATATGTTGTGTCTACTTCTAGCCACTCCCAAGGGTCTTACACTCCCCCCATCAAACAAGAATTTTCATCCTCGAAAATGGAAGTACCATGGAAAAGCTCAAGATAACGTCTTTGCATCTCTACCTCTAAGTCTCAGGTTGAGTCTCTAGACTTATCATCCCAAAGAATCTTTACTTAGGAAATATCTTTGCCTCTTAGATGCTCCACCTGATGATACAATATCTTTCACCTCCATTACATGACTAGGAATTGATTTATACCTTCTCAACTGAGAAGCCTTCATTCTACTGTCAATCTTTTTCACCTTCTTTGTGATCTGTTGTAGCATTCAGGTCCTACTAACAAAGTTTCAGCATCCTAGAACCAACACAAGGTAGTGTTGCACCTTCTCCCATACAAGCCCTTGCAGGAAGCCATCCTAATAGTAGCACAGAAGTTATTATTTTAGGTGAACTCAATTAAAGGTAACACTTCATCCTAGCCCCTAAGATGGTCCAACATACGAGCTCTCAATAGATCCTCTAGAGTCTAGATGGTGCTCTCGGACTGACCATCACCATGAGTTTGATAAGTTAAACTCATCCTCAAATTGCTTCCCATTGCCTCTTGCAATGTTTGCCAAAGTCTAGAGGAGAACCTCAAATATCTGTTGAACACTATGGTAGTTTGAACCCCATGCAACCTCACCTTCTTCTTTATGTACAATAAGGGCAAATTTGCCATAGGTAGTTTCTCATTCAAGGGCATGAAGTGCACACTTGGTCAACATGTCCACTTCTACCCACACAACATCATGCTTTTGAATTGTCCTCGACAAATGGGTAAAAATGTTTATAAGTATCTAGTTTCTTAATGTTGCACATGATTTTGACACTTATCTTGTATGAATTTGATATAAATCTTAAAGAAACAAGCCCTTTTACTAAGGATTACAAAATGAGGATAGAGAAGTAAGAAAATATGGAATTTGATGTTTTTGTGATGTTTTTGCAAATAAATTCAAAGAAATTAAGAGGATGGGGCTTAGCCTTAAATTTGATGCTGAGGACTGTAATATAGTTTATCAAATATTCAAATATGAACTTCTCGGCTGAGCAACAATATTGGCTCTAACTTTAAATGAAGAAATCTTCACTACAAAAAAACCAGAATGAGTAGCTAAGCTTTGGAGAAAACCCTCATAGTAGGAAAGCTCTATTGTTGATGACTAGACCAGAAGACCAAGGTAGGAAGGAACCTACCTAGGAACGAAACATCCATAGCTAACCAACATCTTTGGAGCTGAAGCAACACATTTTATTTCTATAAAATTGTTCTATTATTTGTATGTTGATTTTGTAGTTTAGTCCTAAGAGTTCTTAGATACTCATTGTAATTCATTTAGAGAGAACCATGGGAGGAGGACAACAAATCCTTATGCTTGTACTAGGAATCATTATTACTAGGATTTATGGGATGTAACTTCTATAACTCTTTGTACTGCATTTGATTAAATATGTTATATTCTTACTTTACATGTTGGTTATTTGATTTACATTCATTATTAGGTGACTTTCATATTTAATTTCCTAGTAAATTCAAAAGATTAATTCATGTGCTTGAAATAGATTTTTTTTTTCCATGCGCATGATTCATGGCAACTTGATTTAGAAAGTTTATTAGTTTCTAATGAAGTTCTTTTCCTTTGATTTAATGTAGATGTGAAAATTGACCCGGAATAAAATTTGGGATTACTAAGTTTTGCCTAAGAGTGCAAAAGGATAATAGTGACAGTGTGATAAGTGCATATTTATGCCCTCATTTAGCCTTTAATATTGGATTTTCAATTGGATTTTCAATTTATTTTTGTGGTTTAAAAGATTGTTTTAATTAGGATTTGTTATAATTGGGTTTATTGGGCATGAGATACAAAAACATGTTAAAAATAGTCTTTTAGTTGCATAAATTTTCTTTGAATGAGGTGTGTTAGTGCAGTTGTAGCTAAGTTGAGCTCATTGAGGTGTGAAAATTAATTGAATAAAGCTTCATGACACCTTGAAGATAAATCTAAGAATAACAAATAATCAAAACGACAAAAAGCTAGAATCAGAAATAATCAATTTAAAAAGTAATTTTGAACACTTGTGTTGGCACAAATAGCCTGGATGATTTGGTGCTTGAAGATTTGATGAAGGTACTTGAAGTCATTGCCTTGGAACATGTTGGAACCATGCTTACATTGATGAAATATGGAGATTTTATGTTTCATGTTTTTTATCAAGCCTTGTATGCATGCTCTCTATCTGGATTATTCATGGGGAAAACAAGCTTGAAGATTGTAATTCATGTTGTGGACCATTTTGCATTAGTTAGATGTATATGGTCTTAGTTGTGTCTTTTAATCTGTTGAAATATTTTTCAACGGGTTAAATAATGTCTTTTAATCTGTTGAATGAATTTTTAACAGATTAAAAGGTTTGTTGCAATAGTCTTAACTGGTATATATATATATATATATATATATATATATATATATATATATATATATATATATATATATATATATATATATATATATATATATATATATATATATATATATATATATATGTATATATATATATATATATATATATAAGGTAAAGTTCAGCGGGTACGGGTATCAACGGGTACGGATATCAACGGGTACGGATACTATGATACCCGTACCCGCCCCGTTAACATGCGGGTATCAAAAATACCCATACCCGCGAGTAGCGGGTATCCATTTTTAATATTCATTTCCTACCCGTTGCGGGTTTTATCCGCGGATACCCGCGGGTACGGATTTTTTTGACATCCCTAACTTGTACACTTGATAACAAAAGATTTGATTTGATTTTTCCAAGTGCTACTACCTCTATTATAATTAAGGAAACAACTCAAACATATTCGGATATATTATATTTAATTATCATTAAACATAATTGCATAAACTTATTTGTTTCTTCATATAACAACGTTTTTAGATTGTTTATGATAGAAAAATTTAATTATATATTTTAAAGTCATTATAGAAAGCTTTTCAAGTTCAATTCCCTCTAGAAGTAATGTTAGACGATTCACAATAAAAGTGAGATGCAACACTTTAATCTTGATCTTTAGAAAATATTTGAATGAGAGCTTAGAGAAATACATATTTCTTTTCAAATAAGACTATCAAATGTGTTTAAAAAAAATATATCTAAAAAAGCTATTTCAAGTTGTCTTATATATCTCAAAAATAGAAAACAATTTTACTGAACTGATAAAATCAATAGGTTGAAATATGTTCTAATAAATTGAAATAGTGTAAAATGACTTGCTAAGAAAATTTCAATCAATGGGTATTCAATTCAATATATTAAAAAACTTAGAATGATTTTTATTTTTTTTTATTAATTGATTCGCAAGTCAATCGATTGAAACAAAACATATTTAATTTTCAACAAAAACATCAAGATTTTAACTTATTAAAAGGTTTTAATATATTGAAATGTTTAAGCTTGTATTATCGATCAAGCTATAAACATTTCAATTGGTTAAAGTCTATTTCAATCAATTTAAATCTTTTAAAACCATTTTTGGCACATCAAATATCACGATCAAGCATTATATACTCCAGCAACATAACATCAATTTAAGAGTTACAACTCAACATAAGATTAACTACAAGATTAGCTTCTCAACACATCAATCATCAAATCCATATGGTTGGGAGTATCAAATCAACTCAATTAAGCTTGCTTGAATTTTCAATGTAAATACTACTCATTGCTCTTTACGTTAATGAAGTAATTAATATTTCCTGTATAAACCTGTATTAATATATTTTTCTAAATCAAAAATAAAATCCACAAATATATAGCATCTTTAATTATATATTTTTGATTTGAATCAGATTGTTCAAGAGCCATCATGAATGCTTAACCATCCTCTCACTTTAATGTGTGTTAAGCTTAAGACAATATTCGCTTCGCTTGATGCTTGAAGAAAAAAACATTACTAACTGTTTTTCATTTATTTTGTGAAAAATTTTCAGATTTTTTTTTTTTTTTCTGATGGATTGTTTCTCTCACAAGTTTTTGTCACACTTCCATTCTATAACGAATTTTGTGAGAGTTGGTAGAAACAACATAATTTCTTCACAAAATTCATGGCAAATATTTATTTGGCAATGCTCATTATAAGCTTCACAATTTTGTCACAAAATTCCTAAGGCCTTATAGTGAATTTAATGTCTCTACAACATTCCCTTACAAATTAATATTTTTTTAGTAAAGTACAACTAAAATTTATAAAGTATATAAGTGAAGAATAATTTTTTATTCTAATCGAATAAAGAAAAACCAATATACCATCATTGTTAAGCATTAATTCTATAAGAAATATCAATATCGGTTTTAATCTTATCGTTCACTCAAGTTCTAAAAGAGTTTATTTTAAGAAGAAGAAAAAAAAAATAGTGCGAATTTTATTGTAAAACAATTAAAAGAAATAGATAAAAAATTCTTCAGTGAGTCCATTTGACTAACGAAAATAATTTTTGTAGTTTTTAAAAATTCACTACATTAATCATCAATGTAATCTAAAACGAACAATATACAGAACATACATCATAAAGCTTATTTTCAACAATATATAAAATTACGGAAAACTATATCTGTTTGCTCTAAAACCAGGAAAAGAAAGTATATATAAATTGTTAAGTAGATATACATATGGACTTCTCTAATCACATAGTAGATCTCTAATATTTGAACCACATATAAAGGATTACGGAAATGGTAAAAAGAAAACGAAAAAAAAAAAAAAAAAAAAACAAAAAAAAAAAATAATTTTTTTAAAAAAAAAAAAAAAAAAAAAAAAAAAAACAACAACAAAAAATAGAAACAAAGAAAAAAAAATACAAAAAAGGAAAAAAGAAAAAAAAAAAAAAAAAAAAAAAAAACCAAACAAGGAAGACAATTTATAGCAGAAACATCTAACAGAAGCTTCCATTGCTGCCATGCAATTAACTTCATCTGTTCATACTTGTGTTTGCTTTGAAACCTGTAACCAAAATTCAACAACCTTAATCACATCACAAGAAATTAATATGATTAGTTGTAGATAGAAAGAATAGCCAAGTTGGAGATATATGTTAATTAAATAACAGTTCTAACCACAAAGTAGCTTTCACCATGCTGCAAGCCCTGCATCAAGAAACCAAACTCATTGGTGGGAACCGAAATTCCAGAGGAATGAACTAACATTACATCTTCACCAAAAGCTGTTTTCATGTCCATTGGCCCCCTTGGAACTTCTGTTGGAACCCCATTGATGAACACTGTGATCACTCCTGAAATTCCCCCAAATCCTATATCTCAAAAGTCATAAAACAAAATATTACTTTCTGCCAATTCCTCAAAGAAACTATAAATGATAATGCCAATTCCTAAAGTGCATAAAATTGATAATTACTTTGTGCAGTTAAGAGAAAGAAAGAAGAAAAATAAGAGCTGTAGTGAACAAGAATACAGTAGCTACATGGATAGATGAAAAAAAAAACACTGTTGTATGAGTTACTGTATGCATAGTGAGCGCGACAAAAGAAAAAACTACTCATACATTAGCCATGATGTTTCTTTGGCAAACGAAAATTTAATGAAAGGTATGTCGTGTAATAAAGAAGATGAAGAACATCATTGATTTAACCAAGTTTGAGGAAGGCAAATCGAAATGTCTAGGGTTTGAAAATCCTTGGAAAGAAACCCAGGGGAATGAAAAGGGAAGAAGAAAGAAAAAAAAGGGAGGAACAGAAACTGCAACACGAAAGCGACCTCATGATTTTCCGGAACGTACAATTTTCATGCATTTCAATCGAAGGAACTGTCAAATCATGAAAAAGATGACCGCTTTCTTTAATGGTCCCCCCACAAAACCTAATCAGGGGAAAAAAAGGAAGAGTTTTTTACACACGCAAAAATCCAATAAACTAATAAAACACTTGAATAAAAGCTTTAGAATCTAGCACCCAATTTTATTTTTATTTTTTTGGCCTAAACCTGGCCTTAAAAAGTGGCTTTGTCGTGACACCACCTCTCTGTTGAGGACTTATGCGGAGAAAACTTTGCACAAAATAACGAAACAAGAGAAAAAAAAAAAACGAACCTTTTGTTTTCCTTTTTTCTCCTCAACTCAAAAACACAATAAAATAAGTATCAGACCCTTTTAATTTCTCTTAATGCATTTTCATCTTATCTAACAAACAACGAAAGAAATCAATCGGAGGAGAATGAACACACACACACACGCACACTGAAAGCTGCTAATGATGATTACCAGAGTGATAGTTCAAATTGGAAGCTTCAAGAGGGTACAAAACTGACGAAGACGATGCAGCTGAAGCATGATGATCAATTCCAGGAAAACCCATTTGAGTAGAGGGTGGGAAGAAATCATCGAAGCTTTCTTCAGCACCACAGGGAGGAGAAGAAGAGGAAGAAGAAGAACCAGGTGGTATGTAAGAGGGGTTAAGGAAAGAGGAAGTAGCACTAGCAAAACCCATGTTCGCAACAAGAGCAGGGTTGTTTTGATGGTGGTGTTGAAAGGGATTGTTGGTACTTGCACCGCCACCGTTGTTAAGGGTGGCCTGAATCTGGCGCTGGCGGCGGCGGGAGCGAGAGCGGCGGTTCTGGAACCAGTAGAAGACGTTGGCATCACCAACGGCGCCAAATTTCTCAAGCAGCTTCCTTATTCTGACGGTTTCGTCTTTGGGTGGGTTAACCATGCCACTGTTGAAGATGGACTCGAGAATAAGGATTTGTTCTGGTTTGGGAGTCCATCTTGACCTCACGGGTTCGGTTCTCTCGGAGGGTTGCTTTTGCTGTTGTTGCTGTTGCTGCTGCTGCTGCTCTTGCCCCTCTTGCCCCTGGTTATCTTCCATTCCAATGCAGAAGAAATAAAGAAAAGAATATGTGTGTGAAGGTGATGATGAAACCTAGGTAAAATAATATAAAGAGATATGTATAAAGTACATGGAATACAGTAACAGTGATTTTGGAGTTTGGAAGGTTTATATAAAGAGGTGGAGAATGTTCAACAGTTAAATTACTTCACTGCCCTTCATCTTCATGCTTTTTCCCCCTTACCATTAAAACTCCACCGTATTCTAGATGCCTACATGCTTCTCATCCCATTCGGTAACAAAATCATTCATTTTTCTTTTTCTATATTTGGAACTCTCTAATCCTTTAACTTCATCTCTATATAACACCTGCAGTGTGAAATAGCGATGACTTTGTTCCATATTTTAGCCAACTAAAATGATATATTAAGTATATGTCTAATTTTAATATTTTATTTTCATGTAAAATTACTATAGACAATTTTCTATTAGAGTTATAAGATAGTGTGAATATGTTTCTTAATGTAACATTTTACATCGTACATAATAATAAATAATAGGAAACAATAGTAATTTATTTTTAAGTGTAAATTTAAGACTCACGTAAAGGAAAGATTAAAAAATTCAATATTTTATAAAGAAACAAAATATATAAATTTATTATCTTAAAGTTTTAGATTGATTAAAGATGATATTAACTTTTTATATAAATTGAAAACAATATCATTGTTATGTCTTTTTAGTTTTCTTTCCTCCAAAAATTTATTAATGGTCGAAAATGTTTATGCTCAAAGAAGAGATATCAATATGAAAAAACTGTAGAAAAAGAAACTATTAAGAATCTAAATGAGTTTAAATCCTACATAAATTGAGCATAATGAATAAATTGAACATTTCGTATAAATCGAACATTTCGTATAAATTGAACACTACATAAACCAGCATAATGAATGAATATCTCATTAGTGACGAGAGGTAAAACAAAATGCTTATTTATCGTATAGGTGATTACTTGATCCTAATGTTGTTGGGCGTGTAATTTGTTTAACAATTAATGGATAATAAGCATTAGCATTCCTTACATTCTACGTGCCCCAAGGGAGAAGAAAGAAATACAAAAGGGTTTGATTTTATATGTATAATGAATATGTTAGATAACAGAATTGTATCATAGGATTTATTAAAAATATCAAATACATTTATTTGTTAGTTTTTTTTATAATAACTAAAATATGAAAATGAAAGTGAGAGGGACGTACGTAAACATTAAAATTCTTGAGCTAGTTAACTAATAATTACACGACTACGTAAACGAAATAATATTTGTTTTATTTATTTAATAATAACTAAGACGTTAATACTATAATTCGAGATATTTTTTTATGGTTAGAAATACTATTGTTATAGAAAAGGTAACAAACGAAATCCTCAAAACCCGTATTCAAAGTGAAAATGCGTGACTTGAGTACTATTAACATATAATAATCGTCATTTTCTTTATAAGGAAAAAAAAAGATAGCCACCATATTTGAAAACATTGAATCATCCATCTTTGAGTTTGCTTGTAACTTAATTTAGTTATTATGAACATGAGATTTTTTTTCACTTATAAATTGAATAAAAATTAGAAATTTTAACTTTGTTATGACATTTTATTTAAGTTTAAATTAATGTGAAAGAAAATAATAAATAAAAAAAAAAAAAAACCCTTCAACGACCAAATCCAAAACTATAATAATGTGAAGGCTTAAGAACTTTCGTTTTACATAATACTATGTAAAATTGATATCAAAACTTTCTATGCCTAAACTTTATACAATCAATAAAAAAAAGAAAAGAAAAGAAAGTTATCTAATTTATTAAATATAACAACCCATCCATTCTTCTTAACCATACACCTGGTAAAGTTCAATTCTACGTTACTGTAAAATTGAGTCTAAGTTGTGGGGAAATTTTATTTAGAGAATTAAAAAAATCGATTACAACTATATTAATTATTTTTGCATATCTAAAATAAACATGTCAAAATATAAGGTCTTTAATTATAAGGTGGCTACACGTAAATCTTATTCGTACAAAAAGAGCATTTATTTTTAATATTTTGAGTGGTTACGTGGACTGTATAACTTTAGTAAAAGTGACACGGATTGAGACATACGTCATAACAATAATTCTTGTAATATAAATTAAAAATAAATAAACTATTCAAATAAAATTGCATGTACTTAAATATTCACAAAAAATTAGGTATCCAAACTCGTGGCATTCTCATGGCGATAACACATGTTGGAACCAATTATGTCTATGCCAAGAATTTTTCAAGATAGATAATGGGTTGGAATCTCACTATTTATTCAAATTCATTTCATCAGAAATTATAATGAGACAAACAAATTTTGTTCTTAAATCAATCAGAGCATCAATTTTCATGCAAGCTCTCAGGACTTTGATTGTATTCCACAGTGTGTTCTAAATGAGTTACAAGATCTTATTTTCTTAAGAAAAAGAAAAAAAAAAAAACCACTTTATCAGGAATTTCAGGATTGTTGAGACAAAATGATTACAATGTTATAATTGTAATTCTTGAAATCGACCAACTTTTGCTTGAAGACTCTAATGGATGGTCATTTTCTTTTCCCTATCTTTGTTATTGCTGTATTATATTTCTTATAAATTTATCATTTAGTTTTTACTTTAAATCATCATCATGGATTATTAATATTATTTTGTTACGGTACATCACTAGTTTCATATCCCTTATAATTCGAGGTTAAAGATATATAATTTGAATATATCTTCTTCTCCAAATTTCGAAGTGTTTCATAAAATTAAAATTGTAACAAAACATAAATTTTCGCAATAGACTATATAATGATAGATTATAATAATGTTAACTTAATGTTGCAACATTGTCAAATAAAACTTTAAAAAAAAAACAATACGATAATGTTGATTAACTCTAATAATATTATCTCAAACAAACATAAAGTTAAATATACATTTTCAAATAAATTTATATCACACAACATTATCATAACATGAATATTTTATTAAAAAAGAAAAAGGAAAAAAAAACATGGAAATATCAAACCACATTCATGATATTTCCTAATAAATTCATGTTATAGCCACCACACCGAGAAACACATTTCGCTTACACATTGATTTATAGTTGGTTAGGAATAGAAAAAAAAAATAATATAGCTTATCGAACTTGACAATTACAAGTGCTTTGTTTTCATATATTCAGGTTAATAAAAATATAATTTGAAACCATAGTGCTTTGTTTTTAATTTTATTGTTATAGTATACTTAAGTATCATATTCATTCTATCTAAAATTTAACTAATAAAAAAAAAAGAAAAATAAGTGATCAATAGAACTAATTAATTTCTTGTTGATATTTAAATATATATCGGTGCACCAATCCCACCACCACCTTCAATATACAAATTTCTAACAAGTCTTCCACATTATTAAAAAATATGGTGAACATGTTTTATGTAGGAAAACCAAACCGGTGATTTTAAAATACGAATCCTCTACATTAACTAATACAAGAATGAATAGCATTTAAGAATGTATAAACGAGGAAAGTTAGAACTTCGGGGAAAAGATTACCTATGAACATGTAACGTAGATTTTACCAATTAAGAAAAAATAATTTGCATGTTTCTCAGAAACTTTTTGTCCTTGTTGATAAGATAACTCAGCAGCAGCACCCCATAGGTTTATTATTTTTTGGACCCCATCACTTTGTCCTATATGAATCATAACCTGGGAATGCATCATTGATCTCACTTCTTGGGTGTGTTTGATTCCATTGGATTAACCCAAGCCACTAGCTTCTTTTCTATGTACCACTTGCTTCGATATCAATAATCAAATTTTACCATTCTCAAAGGTTGCAATAGTAATAATGGTAAAAGAAGAGCGTATTCACATGCACATCGATGAATTCATGAATCTAAGAACTTAAGTTAATGAATGTAATATACTGAAAAGAAACAAAGATAAAAATTAAAGAAGAAAAATAATTTTTTTATATACTTAATAATAATTTTAACGAAATTAAAGAATACATTCATCCACCATCGTATACACATAAATCTATCACTATACAAAGTGAATTAATAATCATGTACACAGTGGGGAAGTAACTAGAATTTTTGCAAACAAGTGCATGTGATGATATGCATGGAAACACGAGTCGCAGTAAAGAAGGAAAAAATAAGAATTTATGAGAAGAAAAGTAATAAAAAAAGGGGAACATTCCAAAGGGGTGGTGATGAAACCGTGCAATAATTTATTAGTGGTGACGCTATGCAAACACAGTGGCTCTGTTTCTGCAGCCCAAACATTTATCTGCGAGCTGTGTTTATAATTAATAAAGAAGAGGAGGGGAAAGGGGGTGAGGTTGGCTTAAAACTGTAACACTTTCCTATCATTGGGTTTTTCCTCATCTTGTCCTGCTTTTGCTAATGCAAACTTGTTTGTTAAAATGTGATTATGGTTTTGTTTTTATCAAGTAAATAGTAGTTTAAACATAATAAGTATCCATTATGTTTCATTTTTAATATAATAAAAGAATTAGGATTTTTTTTTTGTTAAAAATTTAATTTTATTATTATAAATCAAATACGTGTTTGATTAATTTTATCGATGGAATTTGAATAAAATTAAAAATTTTGTAGTAGAATAGTAATTTTTTTATTACACTGAAAATAAAATATGTTAATATTTATCATATTAAGTGATTATTTATCTTTAATGATTGTTTTAACTTGGTCACACTATTTTAAATATTCTTAATGTGGTCTTTTCTTTTAATGAGTCTATATTTGTTATTTTTGTTCAATTTAGTCCCAAATTTGTTTCAAGATCAATTTTGTCCCTATCAAATATGTGACCAAATTTAATTTTTATATCAAAGTTATAATGATGTTAATTTTAATATATTATATAAAAATATTTAATAAATAATGTGAATTTTAATATAAAAATTAAATTTGGTTTTAATTTGGAGAGGGACCAAATTGGTTAATGTTAACAAAAATTGGGACCTAATTGAATAAAAATAACAAATATAGGGACCAAATTGAATATAAAACATTGACTTTAACACGTGACACGCTACTGGACTGACACGTGGACATTTATAAAAATTTAAAAAAATTTAAAAAAAATCAAAAAATCAAAAAAACCACGAAGTGACACGTGGCACGCTATTGAGTTGACACGTGTACATATAAAAAAATTTCAAAAAAAATTTAAAAAAATTAATAAAAATTAAAGAAAAAATTCAAAAAAATTAAAAAAAATCAAAAAAACCACGAAGTGACACGTGACAATCATTGTTCATGGTCGTTAATGATTTAAACGGTGTTAGCAAAATAGGACCCAATTGAACAAAATTGACGAAAATTGGGACCCATCTGAACACAACCAAAATTAGAACCTATTTAAAAAAACTTGACAAAAATTGGGACCAAAAAGGTATTTTAACCTATTTTCTATTTAAATTGAAGTATATGTCAAGGTTTATTTTTGGTTTTTATATATAGTTTTCTTTTTCCTAATTTAATATTTTAATTTTTTGATGATTTTTCTCGTATTTGTGATATAGAAGTAACGAACTTACGATTGTTTTGAGAAAGCATATTATTAGCGTTAAGAATTTATTGATTCTAATGTAACATTATATTCCAATCATGCTTTTTATTTTTTTAAAGAAGATATAAAATGTTCTTCAAGGTTCAATATATCCTATAAAGATTTTCACGAACAATTTTTCAAGTGTGCTCCAACTTTCAACTTCACACTTAAGCCATGATGTCCTATGTGTACATCTCTTCAAGACCGAGAAAGGATGCGTATACAAAAGACACTATGACGCTCAAGTCAAACAAATGTATCAGATGATAATAAATATTGTAATTGTGGAATGTAATTAATGTACCTCTTATGATGTGTTATTGATATTGTATTATGGCTTTTACTTCTACGGGTATGATCCATGTGGTTAATCACCTTAATGAATTTGCCTAATACTCTACTAATGCATTTTAACCATTACCTTAACTTAATCACAATTACTCTTTCTATTATATCTTGGCAGACATGATACCAAACTTTTTGAGAAGATATAGGTCGACATCATCTTTGGTCAGGTGATTAATATGATACCGAGTTTGTATAGTACATCAGCCCCCAGGCTCGATATGACATATTTGAGTCATCTTAATGTTGTTATGATGTCCATATCAGTTTGGCCGATATAAGCAAGAAAATTTGTATTTCTTCGGTCTTCTCACCCTATACATATAGTAGCCTCAAGCCTCGAGAAGTATAATGACAAAGAAGTTTGATAGATAGTTCCTAGCATGTTAGAGATTGATGTGACTAGTAGGAACCTAACTGTCACAACCCTTGACCGTCAGATCTAAGAAGATTTGATAATTCAGATTGAAAAGGTGGGAGATGAAGAGGCATGAGCATTTCGATATAAATAGGGGATACGGTTGCCTCATTTGATCACTCTACTTTTAATCGGTATCATGGCGTCAATGTTGTAGGTTAAGATGAAAGGGGTTTCTTTGGTGGAGGACTACATAGTACACTAGTATGCCTAATGAACTTCTAGTAATACTTTTGACCACTTTCCCTTAGCCGAATCTGATCTCTTCTTGAGTTCCACCAATATAACTTTATTAGTAGCTTTTGTTTAACCATTGGATTGAAGGTGTTCCACAAAGCATGTGACATGCTTGATACCAAGGTTGGTATAGAAATCGACCATGCTTTTATCTATGAACTGCCTCCTGTTATCAGTGATGGTGGTATGTGGCACCCTATACTGTTATACTATATTCTTCCGTACAAATTTTTGTACTTGTTGAATTGTGATGGTCGCTAATGGTGAAGTAGTCAAAGCAGACAAGTAGAAACTTCACTTGACCTTTGCTTGGGGCAAAGAGTCTAATGATGTTCATTTCCCACTTCACAAAGGACCATGTGGAGAATATATGGTGTAATTCATCTTGTTTACTATGAATCAAGTTACCATGCTTTTGACATGGTATATACTTTACATATTTGGTACAATTTGCCCCTATAGTCAGCCAAACGTAATCGGCTCGTAACACTCGTACTACCATGGTTCTCATTCTTGAGTGATATTCGCATATACCTTAATGTAATTCTATGATGATGTAGTCGGCCTGTTCTGGGGTAACACATTTTAACAAAGTCGATGGTATCCCTTTGTGAATAGTTCATTGCCAAGTAAGGTATATCAGGTTGCCCTTCTTGTCTATCCTTTCTTTTCTCCTACAAGCAATTTTCCACTTCTGAGGTACTTGATGATAGAGAGTCATCTAGATCACACCTACCTCCACAGACATTTTACCCACTATCTCGATTGATGGTGATGAAAGCACTTGTTGTAACAACAACTTATATTGTCTTTCTTCTTAGTGCTAGCCATTTTTGAGAGCTCATTAGTTCTTAAATTATCCCCTCCTGAAATAAGCTCTAGTTTAACCTCGATGAAACATTCTCATCCAGAAGGTAATAAAGTGTATGAGTGAGTACCTCACCCACAAATTAATAAAAAATGGCAAAACCGAAGAAAAAAATGATGAAGGAGTTTTGAGAAAATAAAATGTAGAAAAATGAAAGATAATTGCTTTCTCAAAAAGAGCAACAAAAAGAAAGGAGTTGTTTTTATTACGCTCCATGATTCTTTCTATATTTTTATTTCAAAAACCCAAAAATCTTAAAAAATATTTTCCTACCTTTGCTGGACCGTGTTAGAACCTGTGAAAGGTCCTCATGATTTTTGAATGCATGTTTTATGAAAGTTTGTAAATTTTAGAGTCTTCTTAAATATAACTAGTGTTTACTTACATGAGTATTTTGAGTGAAAACACAAGCCAAAATATTTAAGTGAATTTTGGAGAAAAAAAAATACACATTTTAAACTTGAGTGATATCTTTCATATTTGAAAAAAAAAATAAAGATTAACTCATGGGTGAAAAATAAATTTTTCCTATTTGTATGTGCATGATAACTTGATTTCTAGAAGATATAATTATATCAAGTTATGCCCATTCCTTTGATCCAATGTACATATGAAATAAAAATAACCTAGAATGGAGTTTTGAAATTACTTAATTTTGCCCAAGAGTGCAAAAGGATAAGTGGAGGGGTGTGATGAGTGCATATTTTTGCCCTCATTTATTTTTGTGCTTAAAAGATTAATTTAATTGAGATTTATGATAATTAGGCTATTTGAGCTTGTGCGATAAAAATGTCTTAACAAGTACTTTTTAGTTGCATAAATTATTCTTGAATATTCTAATGTTTGTTCATGTAGCTAAAGTTAATTTTGGCTCATTAAAAGTGTGAAATTAAATAATTTCAAGTTACAAAATAAGATCAAAGTCAGTAAATTCTAGAAAATAAATCATGAGCTAAATGAACCCCTAGTTTCTACTTATACACTCTCGTTTCTAAAAAATGGGTCATATAAAACCTATTTTGCACCCCTTAATATATCTATTTTCACCCTTCTTACCACTCACAAAATTAGCTTCAATCAAAAGTTTCCATGTGACAATCTACCCTTTTTAATCTGTGTAATTAGAGCTTGACAAGTGGCGTGATCCTTCACTAAAAATTCTAGCCAATGAGAACGTGTCACATCATCATCTACTTCCCTCTCACCAAGACACACAACTAGAATTAGCTATTGCACCACCTCCTTAAACCATCAATGTTGCAACCATGGAACTACCAAATCGTGATTCCTACACCCAAGCCTTTGCATCGACGAATCACACTAGAGCACCAACCTTTGGCCGACATTGTAGAATAGCCTATGTTTGTGGTGACTTACGAACCCTTTTTTTTTTATTATTACATGATTTACTTATAAAATTTTAATATCAAATTTTACAATAATATTTAACAAACTTAAAATGTTCACATATATGCTTATATATTTTACAGTACAATATGAATCCTATATTTACATCATTTAGCACACATAATATTTTCTACACTAGAAGAGGAAGAAGTGTTATTTATTTACAATCCCCCCCTTTCATATACTGGTCTTCAAACATGGGGAGGAAAAATGTTATGGATAGGGTTCACTTGGACTATTGGGGGTAAGAAAAAGGTAACTCCAATTTCTCCTTTAATGATAATATGTGCATTTGGAGTCGAAAGGAAAGTGATAGTAGAATTTTCGTTCCCTTGAAATGTCACAGAATTATTTACTACATTTGTTTGTCATGCATTTCCTGGGAAGACAACCACAATGTTAGTGAAGGGATCGGGCATGTTGGGAGCAGCCATCTATGATGAGGTTATAAAATTTTGTTTTTCATACACAATCATAAAACAGGGAAGTGAGACAAATATCACATAAAAATATACAGAATATCATAATAAGATAAAATAGGATGGAAACTCTTCCAAATCCACAAAATTGAATTTCATCATACTTTATAAAGATATTGATTAATTTTGTAGCGACTAGTCAGGATAAATGAGCTCATGGCTAACAAAGTAACTCAAGAACATTTCATCTTGAGTAATACTAACTCGTTTAAATCCTCAAGTTTATACCTCCAACTACAATAATCAAATCTTTATTTATCATAAATTTTATTTTAATAGTAAACCATATAATTATATAAATAATTAATTAAATAGGGTCAAATGCATAATTAAAATAAATATAAATAAATAAAAGGATCAGTACGTGACTGGCGATAAATATAAATAAGAGTAAATATAAATTGAATAAATAGGACTAGTGCACAACTGGAGATGAATATAAATAAATAAATAGGAACGAGAACTAAATATAAATTAGAATGAGGTTAGGGACACCTCACTTAAAATAAATATAGAAATAAAAATAATTATGAAGAGATAAAAAGATAAAAGTAAAAGAGATAAAATAATAGACGTCTCCTCCCCTTACCTTAGTTATTATGGAAAACACACCAAAGTTGTATCGAGACTTTGGTTATAATTTTTTTTTCTTCGTTGCTATAACTTCTCTCTCTTTCAATGGATCCACACAAAAGCTTCTCTTTGTTTTTTTTCTCCAGCTGATCTCTTTCGCTCTTTATATATATATATATACTTTTTTTCACAATGAAAGAATAAAAGATAGAAACGGATATGCTAACATTAAATGCTTCTAACCTCTTTAATATATATATATATATATATATATATATATATATATATATATATATATATATATTCCTTTTTTCTTTTCTTTTAATTTTTATTCTACATGATAATAACTTTCTCATTCACTTGTTATTCAATCCATTGTCACTTTGTTTTCAAAGATTTCGCAGATTTGATTGTTACCTGTTTTCCATTTATTCATTTTTCATTTATTCAAACTTTTGTATACAAATTTATATATCGATTATTATTAAACGTAAATTCATAATTTATTGTATTATTAGTTTCAATAATATATATATATATATATATATATATATTATAGAATATTCCACAATCATATAATTTGTTAGTAAAGAATGATTGTCTATGTGAATTAACTCATTATATCAGTACAATTTATTTTGTAAATTTATAGCTAGTAGATATTATAAGTACTATCAACATTTTTTTATGCATAAAATGTATTCTTAATGAAGATCTTAAATATGGTTTCTTTAAAATATATTGACTTGATAAAAAAAAATTGTTAATAATGTATATAATATGATTATTGGGATTTTATTTTGTAATGTTAGAAATAATGAAGATAAATAGTATAACTCCAATACATTGTATATGAAAAGTAATATATTATTAACTTTTAGGTGTTAACTTAAAATATTGTGGTATACATTTTTGGGATGTTACAACGTCCACCATGCCTGAGCCACCTGTAGCACAACCCTAGCAAAACCAGATCAAATCGACTTGCATTTCCACACACAATTGCTCACCTTTGTCAAAGAAGGAGACCCATATAGAAACCCTCAATGTAACCATCATGCTCTAGCGAAACTCTATTTTGAGAGAGAGAAGGAGTGTCACATGGCAGTCTCTCATTGCACAGTCATTGAGTCAAGATTGGTCAAAGTATGGTCAAATAGTCAAAGAAGAGGAGCTAAAGTTCAAATATTGATATATTTAGATTTATCTACAATTTTGGACTACAAGATTGCAAAAGGTGAATTTGAAAAATTAATGCAAATATTAGTTGGTGATAATTTATCATATATCTTTTCTAATATTTAATTATATTAGAAATTATCAACCAATTATATATCTCCAAAAAATATTAGATATTCATAACAACTATAAAGATAAATTATATTTATGATTATTTTGAAAGATATTTGAGAGATTTCAACAATAGAATCCAAATCCAATCATGTGTTATATAAAGAGACCAAGAGAAAACAGAAAAGAAAAAAAATTATGTAACATATTCAAAGCCATATCTTCAATGGTTAAGAAACTCAATATGGAAAGTTTTTATGTAACAAACAATCAAGAAGGGTACGAATTAACAAGTGATTGTTTTTTATACAATTTATGCTTAAATTGTTTCAATATCAATTAAATTCAGAAGTGCAAAAGAAAAAGCATACAAAGGCTTTCATTTTCAAACTTTTAGTCAAAACGCTAATCGAGGAAATTCATAGAAGATTATGGACTGATGAAAAATATCAAACAAATATCATACACTAAAGTGTTGTTGCAATAATCATCTAATGAAAATTATATAAAGGCACCAAACCTTAGAAAAAAGACACAACTATAATCTACAATTTTCTCTCTCTTTGTGAATGTTCTTATTTCTTTAGGTGGGGCCTTAATCTTAAGGGGAGGTTAAGACATTATAATCAATAGCGGATTGTGTACTCATTGTAACCTGGAGTTGTTGTGTATCATGTAATCGTTAATTTGATTAAAGCCTCTTGAACTATTTGCTAAAAGGAAAATTGGAAGTAACTTGTGACTTTGGATGAACCAATATAAAATTTATTTGTGCTATTTATGTTGCTTATGCACCAGACGATCTAATATAGTTCTCTTCAACAAGAATATAGGGTCTATTAAAACCCCTCTATTGTAAAGTCAGTTATTCCAACAACTTAGACTTTCACATTAGAATATCTTCTAGTTTACATTTCTTTTCTAGTTTTATTTTTATTTTTCTTTTCAATGTGTGTGCATCTTGTTAGAAGCCAAATTTGTAGCAGCTACGTTTCACACCAAAAACAATTTAGAGCTCTTTGTTATGGTCCAATTACGAGTATGCATACACACACATACACTTGAAATATTGTGATTTTTTTTCACTCCATTATAGTTAAAACCTCATAGATTTTTGTGAAAATCATTTTGATAAAAAAATGAATGACTATTGTTATCATTTTAGTGTGCGAGAAAGTTATACAAAATGATAGGGACCATAAAGGTACAAGTTTAAGGGATATAGTAAGAAACTTAGGGGAAAAAAGTAGAAAAAAATAGAGATGAGAAAATAAAAGAGATAAAAGTATGTTTGCTGAACTTATGAACCAAAGAGAGGAAAAAGCTAAGAGCAACCTAGTGAGGGATCACAAAGAAGGAGAGGCCACTTTTCCCTTACACCTTACCAAGTGAAAGAATGTATAGTAGTCATCACAAAAATATTATAATAAAGAACCTAGAGTAGACCTTCCTTTTTTCCATCTAAAGTACAAATGTAGAAGAGTATCTAGATTGGGAGGTGAATGTTGAGGCAATAGGCTTTAATGAGGAGTTGAATAGAGCTTCAAACTCTTTTTTTTTTTGGGTAGTAAATAGAGACAAATCAAGCAAAAAATAAATTTTATATTGGTTCATCCCAAACTACGCTTAATTATCTCTTAAGTTCATAACTTCAGAGATTTCACTAATCAAATAAACTTTGATTACACGAATCTCTCCAGGTTGCATTGTGTATACAAACCTTTCTAGTTTACACGAGTACGCAAACCTTTCTAATTTGTACGAGTATAAACCTCTCCTGGTGTAACACTTCTCAATTTACACCTAAGATTAAAAACTATCAAGATAACAAAGAAAACGCTTTCAATAAAGATAACAAATAAAACTCACAAGGGATAACTTCGTAGAGTGAAGAATATTACAAAAAATGGTTTCACTATCCCACTATTTTAACTAACTAGACCATATCTTAGCACATTAGACGATGTAAGCACACAAGAATGTGTCTCTTTCTTTTTCATATCTTTCGTACTTCTTTATATCTTCTTGTTGTTCATTTCTCTTCTTGATTCTCCACTTCTAGTCTCTTATTATAGCTTCAAAGCATATGGCTATTTAGAGTCCTTTAAAACTGAAACAAGAGATATTCTAGGACAACGTATCAGAATCTTCAAATTGGACACTTCAAGTTCTAATAAGATCTTCAATATAATCTTTAGAAATTTTTGTTATTCGTTTCCTGCTATAGAAACAATTTGGAAGATATGCAAGATATGCCATATATAAAAGTTAAGATATTATAGCATAAATAACTTGTTTCCACTTTCAAAGATAAAATATTTGTTGATAATTAACTAATGTAATATCTATTATCTTCCAAACTTTGATATCAGGTTTACTTTGAGAGAAATTATTTTCTCTAAAATTTTAAAGAATGTTTTTAACTAAGGAAACAAAAATATGTAGGTTTATCTAATAAAAATTTCCATTGATAGTTTCATAATTTTGCTTAACCTCTCCAAAAAAACATTCGCAATGCAAACTCTGGCGGTGCAATTAGCAATATGCATTATTTTTACCTACATTCTTGTTTTTGTTGCTTGTTCTTTATACTCAGTGTGATTCTTGATTATGTGATTGAATTAGTAATTCCAATCGAAACGAGTACGTGTGTAATTTCGGGTAGAGGTGTCAATTTGGCCCAACCCACAGGGTTTGACCCTCGTCCATTGGACTAGGGCAAAAAAAGTCCACATTGAAAAAAAGCCCCCAACAAAGAAGCCCACAGGGCCAAAAACCTTACAAAATCCCTGTGGGCCAGGGCCAACCCATGGGCTTTCATCTTCCACAGGAAAAATATATTATTTTTTAAAATATATTACTATTTGTGGGACAGGTCCAACGATCTGAACAAGCACAACGACTTGAATAGGTCCAATGACCTGGACCTGCCCGACGACCTCGACAAGAACGACGACTCGAACGGGCCCGATGACCCAAACGGGTCCGACAACAAGGACAAACCCGACAACACGGACGATACCAACGACTTGGACGAGCCCGACGACCTAGACGGACTCGACGACCCGGACAAGCCCGACGACCCGAACGGGCCTGACGACCCGTATGGACCCTACGACCCAGACGGGCCTGACGACCCAGATGGGCCCGACGACACGGATAGGCCCAACAACCAAGACAAGCCTGACGAGTCGGATCGGCTCGACTAGCCGGACGGACCTGACGACCCGACGACCCGAACGAGGGCAACAACCCAAACGAGCCCAACGATCTGAACGGGCTCGACGACTCGGATAGGCCGACGATCCGAACAAGCCCAATGATCCAAACAGGCCCAACGGCCCGAACGGGCCCGACAACCTATATGGACCCGACGACCCATACGGGCCCTACGACCCAGACAAGCCCAACGACCCAGACGGGCCTGACAACACGTACAGGCTCGAGGACCTGGACGGGCCCGACGACCCAGACGAGCCCAACAACCCAGACGGTCTCGTGGACCCGGATGTGTCCAATGACCCGGACGAGCCCGACGACTCGGACAGGCCCGACGATCCAGATGGGCCCAACGATCCGAATGGGCCCGACGACCCAAACAGGCCCGATGATCCAGACAAGTCCAACAACCCGAACGGGCCCGACAACTCGGACAGGTCGGTCCACCAGGACGAGCCCGACGATCCATACAGGCCCAACGACCCGATTAGTCCAGTCCATGTCGTCGGGTCCGTCCAAGTCGTCGGGCCCATCTGGATCGTTGGGCTCGTTCGAGTCATTAAGCCTGCCTAGCTTATTGGGCCCTTCCGGGTCGTAGGGCCCCTTCGGGTCGTGGGGCTCGTTCGAGTAGTTGGGCCTGTCTGTCGACCTGTTCGGATCGTTGGGCCCGTCTGGGTCATAGGGCCCATCTGGCTCGTCGGGCCCGTCCGGGTTGTCGGGCCTGTTTGGGTCGTTGGACCCGTCTGTGTTGTCGGGCATGTCCGGGTTGTCAGACTCGTCCTGGTCGTCGGGCCAACTTAGTCGTCGGGTCCATCCTTGTCATCGGGCCCGTCCTGATCATTGGGCTCGTCCGGGTCGTCGAACATGTCTGGGTCAACAGACCTGTTCGGGTCACTCGACTTGATCTTTGACTCTGGCTTAATGTAGTATTATTTGGGGGCTAACCCACTTTAGCCCTAATCCACTATAGAGGGAGCTTTGTGAACCGATATTTTTTTTTGACCCCTCATTTGGGAACCCCCTAAAAGGAGGCTTTATGAAGAGTGGGCCAGGCTGGTCCATGGGCTAGACACCTCTAATTTCGCGTGATTTGAGAAGTGAAAAACGAGTTTATTCAAGCAAGCACACAGTTCAATTGATTACGAGGCGTGTCAATCCTCTACCCGACAGTGCTGCATTCGATTTTCGACAAAGATTGCAATCAAAGGATCGCGATTGAGAGACCGGTAAACGAAAGTGGTGAAATTCGAGTTAAGCATTTGTGTAAAAGATCGGAGATTTGAAGAACTGATTGTTGTCCAATGCAATCTCGGTGAACTTTTTTTTCAGCGTCCCTGGAAGCAGGTGTTTCATCTGTTCATCTATCCCCAGACGATACAAGTGCTGCGGTGTAACTGAATCTGAAAAGCGAAGAAACCGTTGCATTTCAATTTTCCGACGAAATCAATAAACGGTGAGCAAGCGTGGCGTGCCGCTGGCGTCAATCGGTGCAAATTATAGGAGTTGGTGCAAGCATGATTGATCGGAACTATTCCGGTGACCAATGCAATTGAGAGAATAATTGAGTCAGCGGTTGAAGCAAGCGTAAGCAATTCCAATTCACTGAAACTTGAATACATTTTGTGAGTAAAAATTGATTGAAACAGTGTTGAGGTACGAATTTCCGTTTTGATGGTTCTGTTCGTTTGAGTTGAATTTGATTCACATAGAGTATAGTGCACCAGCTGTTCGATTAAATTCCCAGCGTTTTTTATTCAAAATTTTGTTTAGTGCCTTATTGATGCAACAGCAAATGTTAAGCAGTGATTGAAGCAGTCTACAATTTGGTTGATCTGTTGAAACAGTGGAAGGAATTATGCAGGAACAAACACTGTTGTTGATTTTGTGAAAGCAATTGGTACAGTGCATTAAATTAGCAAATAGAACCCATTTGAATAAAAGAATTAAACAGTGACAAGCACGAGTGATTGAACTTGTCAGATCTGAATTATTTTTGGAATAGGAATTCGTAGCAATTGAAATTAGCGGAACAGAGTTTTAAATTTCTGGTGTTGTTTTTTTCAGACTTTTTAAATTTCAATGTATGTTATATCGAGTCTTTTATTTGAGCTCTTTACAGTGTTTTTAATTCAGTAGACAGTTTATATTAACATAAATTAAAAGAAAAATATTTTTGTAAAGTTAAATATGTGAGAAAAAGGTTATATGAGTTTAATAATCGATTAATTTTTAAGTAATTAAGTAATTGATTAAGTTGTTCATGATCAAATTTTGTTACATCAATGTATTTTGAATTCTGATAAATAAAACATTTGACTTCAATCTTTTAAAAAACGAATAATACTATAAAACATAAATTATCTTGACATCATTTGAGCTATTTTCTATTGTGAAGAGTAGTTTCTTATTTTTGAGAATTAAAAAGAAGATGTGTTGTGTTGATTGCATCAACTTTTTGGTTAACTTCTTCTGTGAACATTGGTTCATCCTATCCTTGTTGTAAACTTGTTTTAGTGTTGAAGTGTATATCCTATTATGTAATTAAGATTTCACTAGACTTATACTCTTCTTTGAGTTTGTAAGGTACTTGTGTGAGCGATTACACAAACTTTTGAAAAGTATTTTTCTTCTTTATCATATTATTAGTTTTGTCATATTTTTACTCTCTTTTGTTTTGGTGTATTTCTTCATTTTTTTTGTTCTTTAATTTGTCTTTAAAATTTCTTGATTTTGTTTGAGTTTTCATTTTATTAACCTCTTGAGTTAAGCTTGAATACCCAAGGATCAAAACAAGTTCTGTTATATATGTTTCAAATGTGAAGGTCATGGATATGAAACTCGTTCTTGTCCTAATTGAAATCCTATGCCAATGAATTTTCTAGAGAAATAAAAAAGGGCATTGCAAAAATTACAAAAGATAGAGAAAGCAGAGCAAGAGAAAAAGTTAAAGAGGAAAAAACAAGAAAAAGATAGGAGATAGAAAGAAGAGAAATATAAAAGATAGAAAGAAGAGAAAAAAAAGAGAGAGAGAGAGAGAAAAAACAAGGACAAAGAAAGAAAAGAGAAGTAAGAAAAAAAAAATGTTAGAAACGTTAAGAGCAGAGAAAGAAAGAGTATCTGATAACACCCTTTGCAAGTATTCTTCTCATTTAAAAAATAATTATAACTTTTCATTGAAAAAACTAATAACCTGTCTCCTTTTGTATTATTGTCTAAGGATGACTTGTATATTAAGAGTAATAACAAACATTTTAGAGAAGAAATGTAGATAAAAGAAGAAAAAATAATGGAAATAAATAAATATGTTTTTAATTTGTCATATTGTTTTTTTTTTATTGTACAAACATTAAAGGACATTTCCTTTATATTTTTGTTATTTTGGAAGATGATTTTTGTATTTGGATGCATGTAAATAAAACATTTATTTTGAAATTGTTTGATTTTTTTTTTAGGTTGGTAATTGATCCTTGAGAAAGAACTCCAAACATAATGATACTAAGAGATTTGTCTCTCAAAATATCCAAATCTCAATTTAGATGGATTTCTTATAAAAAATTTGAGTTCTTTCACAACTTATGTGCGAATATCTGTTTGTAGATAATAAAGAGTAAAATTTGAGGTCAATTTTTCTTTAAGAATTAGGATATGATTCTACCATAAATGGAATCTTTTAAGAACCATGAAGGAGGCCTAAAATTAGAATACAATTTTTGTATTTTTGTGTAGTTTTTTTTTACCATTTACTGGGACTTCGTAATTGTTTTTTCTATGGGAGCTTCCCTGCACCTTGAAACCTTTCTCCAACACTCCTAAGTGTTTGAATTTTTTACGATAATAATCTCACCTACTTGTAGATGTTGACATTCACAATACAATTTTTCATTAACATCATTTTTAATTTTTTTTAAATTAAATCAAATTCAAATAATTGATTTTTTTTTAACAAACTACTATATTAATGTTTATACACATTATAATATGGTTATTGTATCAAATAGATTAAGAATCAAATTCAAAAAACTATATATAAAAATTTAAAAAATAAAAAATAGGTTGCGGATGTCGACATCCGCAACACAAATGACATCTGTTTCAACACTATTGCGGATGTCGACATTCGTTGAAAATAAATTGGGGGTGTATCAGTGAGAGAGAGAGAAAAAGTAGTTACTTTTAACTAAAAGGCAAAGTATGAATTTTAAAGTTTTTTTAGGGTGCAGAAGAAGTGGTCGGATGTGCAGGGAGAATCTCCTTTTTCTATTTGTATGTATTGGGTCTTTGTTAAGCCTTGTATATGTTTATATTTTTCTTGTAATTAGAGACTTTATATACTCTAGTTTTACTTTTATTAGGTTTGTTGATGAGTTTTAGTAGTTTTTGAACTCAGTGCAAGGCCCATAATATATGAACCTTTTGTAGAATCTTAAACTAAAAATTTTAGCATTTTGAGATTTGAATCATTTTTCAAAGTGAAAATTTTCTTCTGGCCATTGAGAGCTTTTGAGCTCAAAAAGTTTTATCTTTGAGCATCTAATTAGTGTGGACATAGAGATGCATTAAATATACTTATCCAACATTAAATGTCAATTTCCTCTTTATTAAAGATTTTACTTATCAGATGAATCTAATATTAGAAGATATTGTATTGCTTGTTTGATGAAGCACTTGCTTCTTGCAAGATATATTATTTTTAATAATTCATCATCGTACAAATGAAGTCTTTTCGTATCTTATACTTTATTGTGAAAAACATTTAATCAATGCTACAATGTTATTAGACTTCACTAGAACATATTTCTATCGAAATTACTAACTATGTGTGACAATCTTCAATCTTCGTGTAGTCTTACTTTTCCATGAATATCAAGTCACACAACAAAAACGAAGTTCATCGTATTCATTTACATAATGCAAAAGTTCATCCTACAAAGGAATATTAAAAGCTTTACAATTCCTTCTAACATCACGGGGGTCACTGTTTGGTGTCCTTTTGGTCTCACAAATCTGCACCAAAGCTTCTTCCAATGCAGGATCCATTGAAGGATCTATTGACAAACAAGTCTCTCTCTAGATAAATACTCTATATATTCAGATTTTTTGTATTTTGAAATGAAGTACTACATAGTCCTTTTATAGGTCTCTGGACATGACCCTTCAACTGCATTCATTAAATATAACCACTACCTAACTCACATATAATTAACTCTATTGCATGCTTAATTAATGCTAGACCCACTCTCAACCTTTTGCAATCTCCTAGACAATTAATATGACAACTTCCAACTATATGCATTTAAGTTTACCCAACAAAATCCTTCCGTAAACTTAAATGCTCTTCGGGTATCATCTTATTATTTTCGAACAGAGAGGATGGCAACGACTTTGTAAACATATCTACAGCTTGTGCTCGACTTTCAACGTGCTCCAACTCTACATTTCTTTCTTTCACTTGTTCTCGGATGAAGTGAAATCGAACATCAATGTGTTTGCTTATCTCATGATTGATTGAGTTCTTTGCCAATTCATTGGCCGACTTGTTATCAACACGGATCATAGTCCTCTTTTCTTGCTTCAATTCCAGTTTTCTTAGGAGGTTTCTAAGCCAAACTGCATGGCAAACACTCCAGGATGCTATAACATACTTGGCTTCACATGTTGACAGTGTTACAATGGGTTGCGGAGTTGACAATGTTACAATGGCTAAATTTGTGTTATTGATTGTTATTATTTTAAATATAGGTTAATCATGCGGTGGATAAATATGATACTTGAATTATGTTAATTTGCATGAAATATGAATTGGCATGATGGTTTGGTGTAGACTTGGCAGTGCATGGTTCGGGGTTCAAGTCTTGGTAAACCCAAAGTAAACTTTCTTTTTTATTTGCCAAGAATTCTTTTAGCATGAAGGTGGAAGGACATAGAAACCCTAGATGGTTAAGGGGCAGCCGTGGGTAGCTGAAAAGCAGATCATAAAGGCCAAATAAATGGTAATTAACATTAGCATTATGTAATTTTCGTTTTTGAGCAATTAAACTCTACTAAAGTCAAGTTTAAAAGGGTAAAAAGTGGTCATAGTGAGGGTTTTGGCAATCTGAAATAGCAACCTGAATTAGAGCACGAAAATCACAGAGATTGGTGAGGTTTGAGTGAGGTTCTGGAGTCAAAGTGAGAGCACATCAAAAGGGGGAACATTGGTGATCATTGGAGTCTTTCAAAGCAAACCAATTATAAGCAAAAGGATCCAGGTTAGGGGAGTTTTACTCGCTAATATATATGTGCATAAATATATGTATGATTGGAGGTTTATTTGGATGTCTCTGATGGGTTAAAACCTGTATAATTTCACATTTTTGGAAATTTTCCAGAAATCGCCTGGCGGGTCTTCAAAGTTGCCAGTCGGCTCATACCCTTTTGTTCAATTCTAGGTTCCTGGAGAAGGAACCGCTTGGCGGCACATACCTGGTTGCCAGGCGACACATAAGAGTTCTTCAGTTTTTCTGGGTTTGGATGAAGTGCCTGGCGGTAGCAAGTGAACCGCCAAGCGGCGCGAGTAGGTTTTGGCTCGAATCAATATTTTTAGTGTCCTGGGCTGTTTCTGATCGGTGGGAAAGCTACTTGTAGTTACTAACGAATGATTTTGATATCGTGTGATGTACATTTTTAAGCATTAGTAGGTATAAGTGAATGAAACAGTGACTAAACTTCAAGGGTTGGAAAGTGGGGTACAATTGGGATGTAATTGTTGTGATCCTTGTTGGGTACAATAGTATTGAATTGGAGGGTTGTATTATTGGATTTATTGTGCGAAAATGGGAGAGATTGTGGCGAGAGAGAGTGAACGGGAATGTTGGCAGGGGTGACATAAACCATGTTTTTCCCAAGTCTGATACACCGCCTGGCGGAAGACAGGTTATCGTCAGGCGGCAGCGTTACACCAGTGACATTTTGGGGTTTTGATTGTATTGGTTCGGGCTGGGTGTGTTATAGTTCGAACTGATTGTGTAATAGTCGTGGGCGTGAAGAAATTGGGGAACGAGATGAATTGGACACTTAGGAGAGTGGAGACTTAAGTATGGTTAATGAGAGGATGTTTGAATTATAATGTGAATAGGGAAAAGAAATCTGACAGATAAGGTTTATGGCTGAAATACGCATACAGTGGTCAGGTACACCTTGATCAGGTTAGGTATCAAAATAGGGGCACATGTTTGTGAGAGTTTAAAGGAAGAATTTCTCATAATATGGTCAGGTTATGATATAAAATGTATATGAGATGTATTTGGCTGGTTGATGAAGTGCTAATTAATCTTAATTAGAGTAACTCACTGGTAAGATAGGATAAGAGGGCTCATACTGGTATAACCAATCTTGGTGTTATAATGTTCATTGAAAACGCGTACTCCAGGAAGTACAAATGCACGTATTGAGACTTAATAGTGGAGTGGAATGTAGAGAAATCAATACCTGATGAGATTTTGGTATGGTGCCTGGCAGCGGGGTTTAACCCGCCAGGCGATAGCAACAGAACAGGGAATCTACATGGCGGGAGGCGCCTGGCGATGAGATGTATTCCGCCAAGCGGTAGCGAGAGTAGCAATGGGGTCCAGAGCGTTGTCGCATGGCGGTGGGGGCTGACCCGCCAGGCGGTGGCTGCTATGTCTGTGTGTTTTGATTCGCTTGGCGCCTGACGGTACGTGTCCCCCGCCAGGCGGTCTGGAAGTTGGTAGCGCCTAGCGGTACGTGTCCCCCGCTAGGCGATTTGACTGTTGTAAGTCCTAGTTGTTGGACTTTTTAAACGTGATCTACAAGGCTTCTAGTGATGCTTTAAAGGTGGGATTGCTGGTGTTCCTTGAGTTGTGGCTCAGAACGTATCACTTGAGTTGTGGCTTGGGATAGGGGTTAAGCACGTGGTATTCCTTGAGTTGTTGCTCGGAATAGCATCTCTTGAGTTGTGGCTCAGGATGACAGCTGAACACGAGAAACCCTTGAGTTGTGGCTTGGGTTGGCGAGTGTTGCCGGTGTGAGTGTGCTGGTTGTGGCCATTACGGATGGGTCCAGATAGATTGCCCTCCTCAATTGTTGGCTGACGAGTTTGGTAGTCTTGGGACGATGCGGACTATGTTCGTATATGGGAACTCTACCTGGCGTTACGGTGTATTATCCGTAGCATTGTTTCCCGCACATGCTCTATCGGTTGTGGTCGATAGGTATGGCAGCAAGTCACCTTGAAGTAATCACTATGAGAGGTAAAACACGAAAGTATGGTGTGATTATAATATATGGTATTTGATGGATGTTTGGACATGAGTGAATATAAATGTGTTTTATATGATGTATTGATTTTATATGTATTATTTGTTAAGCTCACCCTATCTGCTTGTGATTGGCGATGATCGTGTATGCGGTACATGGGAGCAAATGTTATTGATGTAGGTGGCTCAGGTGAAGCTTAGTCACGGAGAGGGGATAGATTCGGGAAAATCTTATGTTATATTTTTCTTTAGTTTTGAGATCAACTTTAAACCTTGATGGGTGCTATTATATCATTTGATTTTGGTTTTGGTGACTAATGGTCATGAACATTGTTTACTTATTTAATAAATTTTAAATTTTCCCGCGTTTTGGGAAAATGAGGTATTATTAAATGCTGCGTTATAAATTTACTTCTTTATTTTATAAAAAATCAGTAATATCATGACAGGATGTTACATCGTGCTCCCCATGAAGAATACATATTCAAACGTGTTTTTCCGGTCATCGACATCTCCACACCAGTCACTATCCGAGTAGCCGACTAGTCGGTAGTCATTCGTCCTAGTATACATCAGGCTAAGTGATATTGTTCCTCTCACGTACCTTAGAATTCTCTTTAGGGCCTTCCAATGAGTATACCTCGGTTCCTCCATATACCGACTTGTTATTCCAACACTCAACATTAAATCTGGTTTGGTATTTGTAAGATACCTAAGACTTCCAATCAGACTTTGATATTTGCTCTCATAAACTCGGTCTCCATCTGCATATTTAGAAAGTTTTGTACCTGGTTCCATAAGGGTGGAAACCGGGTTACAACTCGTCATCTTAAACTTCTTCAAGATCTCCTCAGCATACCTTTCCTGTGATACAAAGATACCGTCCTTCCCTTGAATGACTTCCAAACCAAGGAAATACTTCATAAGACCTAAGTCAGTCATCTCAAACTCCTTCTTCATCATTTCTTTAAATGCTTCATTAGCTCGGCATTATTCCTCGTGAAGATAAGGTCATCAACATAGAGGGCAATGAACATCACATCTTCTCCTTTCTTCTTTATGTAAAGAGCATGTTCATAAGGGCACTGCTCATACCCATTCTTCTTGAAGTAAGTGTCAATTCTTTAATTCCATGCTCGTGGAGCTTGCTTCAGGCCATAAAGTGCCTTCTTCAATCTCAACATTTTCTTCTCTTCGCCTCTTCGCATGTATCCAAGTGGTTGTTCAACATATACTTCCTCCTCCAAGACTCCATTCAGAAATGCTGACTTCACATCCATCTGCAAGATTGCCCATCTGTGTTGAGCTGCTAAGGAAATCAACAACCTGATTGTTTCCATCCTCGTCACTGGAGCAAATACTTCGTCAAAGTCTATTCCTTACTTTTTCTTGTACCCTTTCACTACGAGCCGAGCTTTATATCGCTTAACTTCACCATCAGCATTTGTTTTCTTCTTGTACACCCACTTTACGCCACGCCAATAGGTCGAGCTCCTTTGGGCAAATCGGTTAGCTTCCACGTGTTGTTGCGTTTGATTGCTCTAATCTCCTCATTCATCGCCTTTTGCTACTTCTCCTGCACAGCCTCTTCAAAGCTCAAGTCTTCTTAATCTGCCAAGAAACATACAACATGTACTTTGTCAATCGAGTTGTATATGTCTTGCAAGCTTCGCACTCTAGGCTGTAAAGGTTCATCTTCATCAAAAGCTCATGATCTCTCACAGTTGGTGGTGTATCTATTTCCAAGCTTCTAGACTCCTTCTCCAAGTTGTTCCACTTCCACTTGCTCTCTTCATCAACTTGAACATCTCGACTCATAATCACCTTCTTTGTTATTGGGTTGAACAACCTATATGCCTTGGTTTTTTCATCGTATCCAATAAACACGTACTTCTTACTCTAGTCTTCAAGTTTGGTTCTTTGTTGAGCTGGAACATGACCATAAGCAATGCTGCCGAACACTATGAGGTGAGACACACTCAACTTTCTTCCACTCCAGACTTCTTGCGGTGTCTTCTCGTTTAGCTTAGCATATGGACATCTATTTTTCACATAGATGGCACATTGCAATGCTTCTGCCCAAAACTCCTTAAGCACGTTCTTGCTTTTAAACATAGTTCGGACCATGTCAAGAATGGTTTGATTTTTCCTCTCAACTACTCCATTTTGTTGGGGTGAGTATGGTGCTTTCAAAAATCTCCTTATTCCTTGCTCCTCACAATACTTCATGAGCTCGAATGAGATGAATTCGCCTCCTCGGTCATACCTAACAAATTTGATAAGCATGCCGATCTCCTTTTCAACCATCGCTTTGAACCTTTTAAACACTTGGAACACCTCAGATTTCTCTTTCAAAACATACATCGTTGTTTTTCTTGAAAAATCATTTATGAAAGAAATGAAATACCTTTTCCCACTGAAAGATTCAAGGGTAATTGGTCCACAAATGTTTGTGTGAATTAATTTGAGTTGTTCCTTTGCCCGGTACTCAGCAGTCCTCGAAAATGAGGTCCTCGGATGCTTCCCGAGCACGTACTCTTCAGAAAATTTCTTTTCAAACTCCACGGTCGGGAGTCCTTGCACCATCTCCTTTTTCACCAACTCGGCCAACCCACCAAAATGCAAGTGGCCAAACCGAAAGTGCCACATCATAGCTTCATTGTTCATGTCAAGTTTCAAGCACCTCTCTTGGATTATTTTCAAGTCCAGCCGTTACATCCTGTTCTTCTTCATCTCTACTAGGGCAATCAATCGATCAAACTTGTCTTTCAAGTATAGTACTCGGTCTTTCATCAGAATCGAGTAGCCTTTCTCCATCAGTTGGCCCATGCTCAATATGTTGCTCTTAAGATCGGGTACATAGTACACATCTCTAATTTCTCCAACTCGGTTGTTCTTCTGTAGGTACCAGATTTTACCCCGGCCTTTTACTGCCACCTTTGATGCATCTCCAAATGATACATGTTCAGCCTCTACTTTGGTGAGCTCCTTACAAAGATACTCGTCCCTGCACATGTGGTTGCTTGCTCCTGTATCAAGGTATCAAACCGAGTTATCAGAACAACTCAGACTTAGCTCGGCACCTGATCTCCTGGACATCATTAATACTCCTTCTTCCTCAGCGTCCTCAGAAAGGAAGTTCGTTTCCTTCTTGCTTTCAAATCGACAATCCTTCACGAAATGTCCAACCTTTCCACAATTGTAACATTTAACTCTTGAGTAACAATTTTTAGCAAAATGACCGTACTTACCACATTTGAAGCACTCAAATCCTTAGTTGTTCGACTGACCTCCTCGACCTCTACCACCACGACCTCCACCTTGTCCTCAGCCACGCCAGTTTTGTTGGTCGACTTGTTCTTGACCTCTTTCATCCTCCTCTGCCTTTACCACCTCGGCCTTGAGTGTTTTGAGTATAAGGAACCTTTTTCTCCCTAATGGTTGCCTTTGCTTGGAGTGCTTGATCAAGGGACTCCACCTTCTTCTTCCTTCTTCGCTGCTCATGCGCTTTAAGCGACCCAACAAGCTCTTCCACCGAGAGTGATGTCAAGTCCTTAGATTCCTCTATTGTGCAAACTATATTCTCAAATTCGTTGGTTAATGACCTCAAGATTTTCTCCACCACTCGGCAAGCGAGCAACATCTCTCCATTTCTACCTAGTTGATTCACTATGGTCTCAACTCGTAAGACGTACTCGGCAACCCCTTCAGCTTCCTTCATCCTCATCCTTTCAAGCTTGCCTCTAAGAGTGTGAAGTCGGACTTGCTTCGCACGGTTATCCCCTTTGTATGCCTTCTCCAAAATATCCCACACTCTTTTTGAACACATAACATTTGCTATCTTCTCAAAGCTGGACTCATCAACAACTCGGTACAGCACGTATAGAGCCGTTTTGTCCTTTTTTCGTGTTGCTTTTAACGTAACAAGTTGGGCTATCGTCATTTCTCCAACGTCCTCTAGTTCTTGGTGCCCATTTTTGACCACCTCCCATACTTTTTGGGAACCAAGGAGAGCCTTCATCCGCAAGCTCCAGTTATCATAGTTGACGCCTTTTGATAACTTTGGCAGGGGCATGTTGTTAGCTAAGCTGACGATCTCGATCAAACTCTCTAACTCACTCAAACACTCAGGCTCTCAAGCTCTAATACCAATTTGTTGACAAACAAGTCTCTCTCTAGATAAATACTCTTTATATTCAGATTTGTTGTATTTTGAAATGAAGCACTACATAGTCCTTTTATAGGTCTTTGGACATGACCCTTCAACTACATTCATTAAATATAACCACTACCTAACCCACAATTAATGAACTTTATTGCATGCTTAATGTAACATCCCGTCAGGATATTACTGATTTAAATAAATAAAATAATATAAAAACGAAAAGTTGTCGCATTTATGAATAAACCTCATTTCCCAAAACGCGGGAAATTTAAATTTTATTAACCTCCAAGGATAAAAGCAAAATCCATAGTTAATAAAACTGAAACCACACAATAAAATCTCTCAAAAGAGTTTACAAAATAGTTCAACTCGAAATAATACAAAATATATAAAACTCCCAAGCTTTCCCCTCGCTCCGATACTAAGCCTCATCGGCTCCACCTGCATCAACATCCTCTGCTCACGTATACCGTGTACACGATCATCGCCAAACACAAACAGATAGGGTGAGCTTATGAAAACAACATATATCATAACAAATATCAAATAACCAATTAAACAGCTGTAAACTCTACAAGTATCAAGATAACATCTCTTAATCAATTCTCTAACGTTTGGCCACAACCAGACCATTCGTGTTCTACCTCTTCTAGTGATTACCCTCAAGATAATTTGCTGCCAAACCTATCGGCCACAACCGACAAAGCACGTGTGGGAACCAATGCCATGGATCACACACTGTAACGCCAGGTGGAGTTCCCAATTACGAACATAGTCCGTAATGTCCCAAGACTACCAAACTCGCCAGTCAACAACTGAGGAGGGCAATCTAACTGGACCCATCCGTACTGGCCACAATCAGCACACTCACACCGGCAACACTCACCAACCCGAGCTCAACTCAAGGGTTCCTCGTGTTCATCCGTCATCCCGAGCTCAACTCGAGGGATGCCATTCCGAGCTCAACTCGAGGAATGTACGTGCTTAACCCCTATCCCGAGCTCAATTCAAGGGATACGTTCTGAGCTTAACTCAAGGAACCCAGTAATCTTACCTTTGAGGCATCACCAAAAGCCTTGTAGATCACCCTACAAAGTCCAATGATTAGGACTTACAGCAGTCAAATCGCCTAGCGGGGGACACATACCGCTAGGCGCTATCCGCTTCCAGACCGCCTAGCGGGGGACACGTACCGTCAGGCGCTAAGCGCCTCAAGAACCATAAAATCTGCAACTACCACCCGACGAGACTCTCCTTACCGCCATGCGAACGCTGATCCATAAATTACGAATTTTCTTGCTATCACCTGGCGGAACCTCCCTGCCGCCAGGCGCCTCCTGCACCTTAACCCCACTGTTCCCTCACCATCGCCTGGCGGGTGCGATATCCAGAGGCTCCAACATCCCACCTGACCTCTGATGCTCAATCTTGGCTTTCTAACATACCAAACAGGAAGCGACGTAATCAGCTACATCGGTTTTCATGTCTGTCCACTTGAAAGTAGCTTTCAAATCTTTATACATCTTAGTCATACCTGGGTGTATGCTAAGACGTCTTTTATGCCCCTCATCTAAGAGCATCTTCCTCAAAACTCTACTACTGGGAATACACACCCTATCTCTGAACCGTAGAATACCGTCCCTTCCCATTCTGAAGTCCTTCCTCTTCTCAGTACCCAACTCACTAATGATCTGTTGCAGTTCCTGATCATTACCCTATTCAATCCGAACTTCATCTAGAAACTCGTTGGTGATCCTCAACATACTGCACCATATCTGACCTTCACCCATATTCAGTCCCAGGTTCATATCCCATAACTGTTCTGGCAACTCTAACTCTCTAATCATCATAGCTGCCACTTGAACTCTTCTTGCTCAAAGCATCGACAACGACATTGGCTTTACCAGGATGGTACAAAAGCTCAAAGTCGTAGTCTTTCAAATACTCCATCTAGCGCCTCTGCCTCATATTCAGCTCCTTCTGATCAAACAAGTTCTTTAGACTTTTATGATCGCTGAATACTTGGAACTGGACCCCATACAAGTAATGTCGCCAGGTCTTGAGTGCGAAAACCACTGCATCCAACTCCAAATCATGAGTCGGATAATTTTTCTCATGCACCTTTAACTGTCTCGATGCATATGCCACAGGTCGTTTATCCTACATCAGCACACAACCCAATCCCTGATAGGAGGCATCACAATATACCTCAAACATTTTAGTAGTATCAGGAATCGCCAACACCGGTGCAGTAGTCAACCTCCTCTTCATATCCTCAAAGCAAGCCTCACACTCATCGGTCCACACTGGTATCTCTAAGGGTTGCATTATCCCACCGAGTCTCTGATGCCCCACCTTTGCCTTCTGACAGGTCAGATAGGCCGACACGAACTATGCTACTTCTTTCTTCATACCCTGCTACCAAAAATTTTCCTTGAGGTCCTGATACATTTTAGTCATGCTCGGATGTAAGCTAAGACGACTTTTGTGTCCTTCCTCAAGGATTAGCCTTTTTACCTCAACATCATCAGATACACACACTCTGCCCTGGAACCGTAGTAAGCCATCATTACCCAAAGCAAAATCCTTTGCTTCATCTGACCCAAGCTGTTCTCGCACTCGGTTCAAGCTGACATCCAACAATTGCCTCTCCTTAACTGAATCCAAGAAATCACCAGATATAGTTAGGGTACTACACCTAATGGACTCAGATCCAAACTCCACCTACAGCTTCATATCCCTGAACTGCTCTAGTAGCTCCACCTCCTTTATCATGAGATGCGCGATGTGCACTAACTTCCTACTCAAGGCATCTGCTACTACATTTGCCTTCCCTGGATGGTACAAAAGTTCAAAATCATAATCCTTCAAGAATTCCATCCATCTTCACTGTCTCATGTTTAACTCCTTCTGATCAAACAGATATTTGAGACTCTTGTGGTCACTAAACACGCGAAATTGAGCCCCATAAAGATAGTGCCTCCAGATATTCAAGGCGAACACTATGGCTGCCAACTCTAGGTCATGAGTAGGGTAGTTACGCTCGTGTACCTTAAGTTGTCTCGAAGCATACACATCCCAGCCCAAGATGAGATGCGTCACACTATACCTCAAAAGGTTTTCCAATATCGGGGATCACTAGGATTGGAGCACTCGTCAACCTCCGTTTAAGCTCTTGGAAACTTTCCTTACACTTGTCCGTCCAAGTGAAAAGTTGGTCCTTCCGTGTAAGTTGCGTCAAGGGCGTCACTATTTTGGAAAATCCCTCAATAAACCTTCTTTAGTACCCTGCTAAACCCACAAAGCTCCTTATCTCCATCGCTGATTTGGGACTTTTCCACTTCACCACTGCCCCTACCTTTGTTGGGTCCACTGCTATCCCCTGGGCGGATATCACATGTCCCAAGAATTGCACTTCATCCATCCAGAACTCACACTTGGACAATTTAGCATACAATTGTTTCTCCCTCAGAATACCAAGCACTACCCTCAAGTGCTCGGCATGCTCCTCTTGAGTCCTGGAATAGATAAGGATGTCATCTATGAAGACTACGACAAACTTATTTAGGAACGGTCTGAATATTCGGTTCATGTAGTCCATGAACACCGCTGGAGCATTGGTCACACCAAAAGGCATAACCACATACTCATAGTGTCCGTACCGGGACCTGAAGGCCTTCTTCTGCACATCATCCGCCTTCACCAATATTTGGTGATAACCCAACCGCAAGTCAATCTTCGAGAATACCGATGACCCATGCAACTGATCCATTAGGTTGTCTATTCTCGGGAGGGGATACTTATTCTTGATCGTCATTTTGTTTAACTGCCTGTAGTCCACACACAGGCGTGAACTTCCATCCTTTTTCTTTACCAACAACACTGGGGCTCCCCAAGTTGACGTACTATGTCGTATAAATTATTTCCCCAAAAGCTCCTCAATCTGACTCTTGAGTTCCACTAATTCTGCCGGCGCCATCCGATATGGGGCCATCGACACCGAGTCGGTTCATGGTACCAGGTCAATAGAGAATTCCACTTCTCTACTGGGAGGTAAACCTGGCACTTCCGTCGAGAATACATCCTCAAATTCATGCACGACTGGTATAACTAACGTCCTTTCTTCTTTCTCCACCTCCAGTACTGAGGCCACTAAGTCAGGTAATCTTATACTTGACCGATGTTTATTGTTTGATAACAATGTTTTGGTATTGTTTGACTCTAGAGCTACTCACTCGTTCATCTCACAAGAATGTGTGAGTAGACTGGGACTAGTAATCCAGGATTTGGGGTACGAACTAGCGGTCTCGACACCTGTCTCGGGAGAAGTCTTTACCAACTTAGTTTGCGCCGGATGTCCTACTGAAGTGGCAGGACACAAGTTCAAAGTGAATCTCATTTGGTTACCGTTGGAGGGCCTGGACGTAATACTTGGCATGGACTGGTTGTCAGATAATCACGTCATTATGGACTATAGACGGCGCAGTGTAGTGTTTCCTGAAGCGGATGGGTAAAGACGACATTCTGCAATTTAGAGGAGGGGTATGTGTAACCAGGAGTCAAGAATTGAGGGAGTATATTACAGATCATTCGCATGTGTTGGAAGCTAACCATATCTAGGTTCCGGAGGATCTAACCATGGAGGCGGAACCAGTGTGAATTTTGGAATCACAGTTTAAGCAACTGAGAGGGAAGGAAGTAAGGACAGTGAAGGTCCTTTGGGACGAAGCCACACCAGAAATGACTTGAGAGATGGAGGACCTAATAAGATAGCCTACTCACAACTAATTTTTTAGAAGCACTAATTTTCGAGGACGAAAATTTTTAAGGTGGGGGGAATGTAAGACTCGTGAAATTTAATTAATTAAATAAATAATTAGTTAATAAATGCGGGTCGTGGAAGCCTTTATGGCATTTAATAATGGTTGATGTGATGTGGAAAAGTACTAGTTCAAATGGTTGAGAGTACTTTGGTTGTGTGAGAGGACTTGGGTTCGAGTCCTATGTATGTCAATTATGTGTTATTTAATTATTATTGTTTTAATAATATGAATGTGTGTGTTAGGTAAGAATATAGTATTTGAGTTATGTTAGTGGGCAAGAAACATGAATCGGCTTGATGGTTTAGCATTGACTTAATATTTGCAAGGTTGGGGGTTCAAACCTTGGTGAGACCTAAATTAAGTTTTCTTTTTCCTAAACATGATTTTGGCAAAGAAGAGAGGAGGTAGAACACCAGCAGCCACGTTAAGGCATTCGAAGGGGCTGAAAAATAATCCCATAATGGTCTTGAATGGCACTTATCACAAGCAATTTCGTTTTATGCCATTAAACCATAATTAAGACCCAATTAAAAGGCTAATTGTGAGAGAGATGAGAGTTTTGGAGTCTGCACAATTGGGGGTATTGAGGGTTGTACGAATTCAGAGAGAAACAGTGAGTAGAGAGGGGTATTGAAGGGCTAGACAACGGGAGAGCGTGAGGAGTTGTTGGAATTCAAGGAAAGAACGCAAGCGTGTCATTTTAAGCGAAGGAATTTCAGGTTAGGGGAGTTCGTATTGCTTTTTTTATTTCGCAATAATATGAATGTATGATCTGAACCATATTGAGACCGTGGAACCTGTTTTCTCTCGTTATATTCACGTTTTTGGATTTTTCCAGAAACCGCCTCGCGGTAGGTTATGTGCCGCTAGCCGGCCTATGTGTTTTACTCTATTTTTCTGGGTTCGCTTATGAACCGCCTGGCGACTGAGGATGGTCCGCCAGGCGACGCAACGTGCGTCTTCTCATTTTCTCGTTTTGGTTGGTTTGTCAGCGATGCCGTGGTGTTTGGGTTGTATTTCTATTGTACATATTTAATTGGCATGATGAATTATGGGATTGTAGTTACTAAATTGATTGGACATTGCATGAACTTGAAAATTGCATGAATATCAATTGGTGGGTTGATGAATTGGGGGATTTTATAGTGACACTAAATTAAAGGGGAAAGGTTAATGGAATTTTACTTATTGGAAGTTTTAGGAATTGATCATGAACCTAAACATGTGAGTACAACCTTTTGAGTCGTAAATTGAATGAAATCAGAGTTGTTGTGAAGGAGGCAAGGTTCGCAGGTGCAGGAACCGCCTAGCGGTACCATATTGGCCGCCAGACGCCACACCAGAGGTGCGTGGTGTGTTGATTCACGAAAAATGTTGTTTTTCATACTTTTCGCATAACAGTAATCGCCGGGCGGTATTTTAGTCCTGTCAGGCGCCAGTCATCTGATTCTGGGCGCTAGGCGCCACCAATTTTTCTGGTTCGCGTAGTTTTCGTAAAACTGTATTTCCCGGTTTGTTAACCGGTCGATTTAGGTGAAATTTTGACAAGTGGTCGATAAAATGTGGTTCTTCACTTTGAATGGTGGAGATTTGATTTGGAGGTCAGTAGCTAGAGATATACATTATTTAATATTGCTGATTTTGGAGTTTGTAAAATACATGAATAAGCCTTTGATGAGTTCAAGTAACTTCTAATGAAGCATAATTGGGTGCATGTGGTAAGTTAAATTCAGAATGTATGTTAATATGGCAGAGAGAGTGAGATAGATTTATATGAAACGATATGCTAATAAATGAGAAGAATGCCAAGTGCAATGTGTGAGGTGCAATTCAGTTTATTAACATGTAAGGATATATAAAGATTATGTTTAGTGGATGGGGTAGTTAATATGCTACATTGTTTATGTTAATTTGGAGAAGTGTGTGCAATCTTGGTGACTATAATATATGTGATTAAAAAGGTGTGTATGAGTGGCTAGTGATAGAACTATGATTGGTGTGTGTCCTAATTATTCTATAGTTTGGTGTGTTGTGTGATTGGGATCCCTTGGGGATCTGTTTAAGTGCCGAGAAACCAGTAGTAGTGCGCTACAAGCATGGTGCCTAGCGGCACGAGCGAGCCGCCATGCGGACGGAACACAAATCAGTGGCAGTGGCCACTGTTGACGCGTGGCGCCTGGCGATAGGGAGGGTCCCGCCAGGCGGAATGGAACAGTAGAGACTCTGATGGCACGGTGGCGCCTGGCGACGCGGGGCAGGTGCGCCAGGCGGTGGCGACGAGTGGCACCTGGCGGAGGGACGGAGTCCGCTAGGCGGTGACGGTGCATAGATGATTCTGTAGGTGTGTGGCGCCTAGTGGTACGTGTCCCCGCCAGGCGATGACGGTGCAATGATGATTCTGCAGGTGTGTGGCACTTGGCGGTACGTGTCCCCCGCCAGGCGGTGACGGTGCAGTGATGATTTTGCGGGCGCGTGGCGTCTGGCGGCGTGTGATGCCCGCCAGGCGGTCTGAACCTAGTGTGTGCCTGGCGACGTGAGATACGCGCCAAACAGTTTTGGTTCAGTGATGGTGCGCGAGGAAAGGTTTCTACACAACTTTAGGGGATGTTCATGATGCGATGCTTTGGCTAGGGGCCTAGTTACGAGTGTAATCTTGTATTGGGGTAACACGTGACCACTCAAGGTTGTAGCCTGGTGGTTTAGGAAGTCCAGTGGAGTGTGCGAGTTGTGGCTCGTACGGCGAGGTTCGGGTGATTGCCCTCTTCAGAGTGATTCCGATAGAGTTTTGGTAGTCTGGAACAACTACAAACTTTATGTTTGTTTCGGGGAGCTCCACTTGGTGTCACGGTGAGATGCTGTGCCAAGGTTATTCCCACGTGTGGACTATCAGGTGGTGGCCTGTAGTCGGAGGGGCGAGTAGACACTCGTGCAGCAAAGATCGATCATTGTTCTCACCTAAAGGGTATAGAAATGATAGACGTCTAAATGCAAGTGCTGGAAGTGGAGAGTAAAGGAAAAAAGGAGAAGAATACTAACCCGGGTTTAAATGTTTTGATGTTGAATTTAATATTATATTTGTTTGGTTTTATTTAAATGAGCTCACCCTATCTGTGTATGTGTGGCAATGATCATGTAACTTGTTACATGGGAGCAGATGTTAATGCAGGTGAACAGACGGATACGTAGAGACAGAGTGGGGATCACGACGAGATTATTTACTCAGTTTTATTATGATTTTATTTTGTATTTTTTTATGGTTTGGTTTTGTAATAACTGAATAATATGATTTTAATTACTACGGAAGCGATGTTGAACTTTTAATTTTCCCGCGTTTTTGGGAAATTGCGAGAATAAATGTGATGTTTTATAAATCTTATTTCTCATTTATTTTTAAATAGTAATTTCTGGCTAGGACGTTACAACCACAAGTTCACACTACAGCTCACACACCTGCAGACTCAACTTTTTCACACATGCATCTGACACAAATGAGTGTGTCGCTCCAGAGTCATATAACACACAACAAGCTTTTCCAGCTATCATACAATGGCCTATAATGAGGTTACCTGAACCTGCTGCCTCAGCCCCGGTCATGGCGTACACCTTGCCAGTCGCTTGAGACCTGGTGCCTCTGTGCCTCTGCTAGTTCTGCGTAGGAGTTTGTACTGGAGGTCGTGTCACTGCCCTAGCAAGGGTGGGGTAGTCCCTCCTAAAGTGGCCTTCCTTGCCACAGTTGTTGCACCTCTTGAAGCCTGCAAGCTGGGTGCAGACATTTCTCTTGTGCGGTCCCCCACACTAGTAGCACTAAATCTTGCTCTGTTGGGAAGAAGACTCCCTAGACCCCTGAGACTGGAAATGGGGCCTAGTATAGGGCTTCTTCCTCTCCTCGTGCCTATGCTTGGACCCAGATGGTCCTCCCACTCTCGGTTGGTGTGGGTGTTGAGTTTCCACCTCCACCTTCATCTTCTTCATGACCCTCGCCTTCTCTACCAAGGCTGCAAGGTCCTTGATGAACAGCGGGGCCACCATCAAACGAAGGTCTCCACAGAGGCCGTTCTCGAACTTTCTGCACCGCCACTTTTTATCTAGTGGCATGGTGTAGAAACGACTGAGGTGCTTGAACTTTTCTGCATACTCAGTCACAGACTTGCTTCCTTGAGTCAACTGCAAAAATTCTACCTCTTTAGCATATTTAACGCTGTCAGGGAAGTACTCAGAGAGGAACTTCCTCCTGAAGACATCCCAAGTAATTGGTTCTTGTCTCTCCTCCATAATGGACTTCATGTTGATCCACCAGTGCTCAACCTCACCCGTGAGCATGTACAGTGCGAATGTCAGTCTACTCTCCTTTGGGCACATCTTAGCATCAAATATCCTCTCCAGGTATTTCAGCCACTGGTCTGCTGCGTCCGGACTGGTCTTGCCTCCAAACTTCACCGGGTGGTGTTTCAGAAAGTCCTCCAGACTCCACTCCCGGACTGTAGGTCGTGGCTCTGGGCCAAAAGTAGGGACATCTACCATATTCTCCTCCAGCTGGCGGAGGGCCTCCATATGCTATCTGTGAGCGTCCTCAGCAGCCGCCCTAGCAGCCTCCATCTGCTGCATCACCAGTTGTTGCTGCTCAAGCGCTGCCGCTTGTCGCTGCATTGATGCTTCGTGTTGTTGCATCATTGCCGTACTTTGTTGCGTCATAGCAGCTACCATTGCTTCAATCGCTTTGGCGATATCTGGCACATCGCCCTGGAAAGATTGCGGAGTCCTACGAGATGGTGCCATAGTTCACTAACACACAAGAAATCACTTTGTTAGGCTCGATAAGACAGGAATTAGCTAAGAACACTCAGAAAGACATAGAGAAAACTAAGCGGACACCCAAGTCCACATACCTAAGGAACGACCGCTCTGATACCATAAATGTAACATCCCAAAAACTGCATAACCTCAAATTAATAAAACATCACATACATGAATATTCAGAGAGTACGGAGTTTAGGGTGTAAAGGTATACAATACGTCAGATATACCTAGATTACATGAAAAGGGCTCCACACGGCCCAAACAAAAATACACTGGAAAAACAAATAATTATACTAGATCTTGTTCGGACAAGAGAATCATAACTAATAAAATCCTTCAATGATGGGCCCCACAGTGGGCCCAATACCCATCCAATCCATCAAGCTGCAGCATCCCTATTATCATTACCACTGTCAGGGGTTCTCACATATGCTCACATCAATGAAATTGATGATCATCACAATAGAGAAAACCACGGACAACATACAAGCAAGCGAAAGGGTAAGCTAGTGTAAAGGAAACATATATCATATCAGTCAACATGAAATTTATAAAATCAGTCACAAACAGCAAACATTAATCCATAGATTACCAAATCATTTGAAACCCCAAGACTCGACTTATCCAGATATGTAAACGGAGGCACCACCACCAAGCAGTGGAATTACGTCCTAGCAGTGAGGCGTCACCACGAGGCCTTCGTGGAATTACACCCTTACAAGAGGCATCACCACATGGCCTTCGCGGAATTACGTCCTGACCTTGTGGCACCACCACGATGATCGCGTGGAATGACGTCCTTATGTTGAGGCACCACCATGAACTCTCACCACGAGGTTTATGGAATTAGTCCAATAGGAGAGGCACCACCAGGGACTCCCATTAGGAGGGTCCATAGGATTACGTCCGACAAATGAGGTGCCACCATGAGCTCTCACTATAAGAGTCATGGAATTACGTCCTGCTCACACTTTGTACATGATTCACCAACCAATCAGAAGGTCCCCACAATACTAATATCATGCATAGCAACCCATCATACAACTCATGCTTTCCAATTCAAACACCATGAAGCAACATATCATTTACATCTCAACCCCACATATAATCAAGGCATCATCCCTCAAACTTTTCTAGGAAAGCATCCAAGTCAAACCAACAAATAACCACGCCATTGGACATTCATGCTATAACACAAAACCCGTCCCAGACTCGCTCAGGCGAGAGATCCCCTCGCTCAAGCGAGCTCCTTCTCGCCTAGGCGAGAACGCGAGCATTTGAATAGCGGCCCCTGCGGATTCTCGCTCAGGCAAGTTCCCTCTCGCCTAGGCGAGATCGCGCCTCACTCAAAAAAGAAATCCAGTCGCCTGGGCGACAATTTACATAGGAAGCTTGGGCGAGTCTCTCTTAATCTCGCCTAGGCTAGGCAGGCTCGCTTGGACGAGAAAACCAATGCCCGCCATTGTTTCTTCATACAACAGACACGCAAACGCAAGACCCAAAAGCTAAAGCGACATATTCATCAACTCACAATAACATACCAACCACAGAATCATGCAATAGCACTAGAGCAAACAGAAACGGACTAGACACATGGACTCTAGCTTCCCTTACCTGGAATAAGCTAGTACGAGACTCCCAAACCCAGATTTAGCGAGCACCACAGCTCCGAGTATAGCATAATGAACTGGAGATTAGAGGAGGAAACGGGATCAATGAGAGAACTTCGGTTGAAACCCCGACAACATAGCTAGAATAAGGAAAGAATAGTTGGGAGGTTAACTTACTTGGAACAACGGTCCTCCTAGCTCAACGTAATGGTGAGAGCAAAACCCTAGCAGAGGCGGCAGCAACAGCTCAAGGAATGTGCGGAATCTATTTTACGCAAAAAGCACCAGGATTAGGGTTTGGGCAAATTTAGGTATGTTTTTCCCCCTCTAGGCCAGCCTTAAGGCCCAATGGTTAGGGGCAGCCTTAAGAAAAAGGGCAGCACGAAAAGTGGGCCTTACACTCAACTACTTAATCGATTAGAAATTAAAGATGAGGAAAATGTCTGTTTTTAGTCGTTGTGAACTTTCCATAAATTTGGTTGTTATTAAACTTTAAAAAATCTATTGATTTGATTCAAGGTCTTTAAGAATTCATTATATTTTAAAATTTAGAAAAGATAATACAACAAAAATCACTTTAGATAACGACATAAATATGTGATGTAAATTATAAAAATCATTGTGTACAGATTAGACCACAATTTTTTATATGTGGTATAGGTGAGTGTAACGATAGATAATAGACAACGGTTTTTAGTATAACAATATTTTTAAAACTGTTCCTTAAAATTCTCACAATGGACAATAATTTTTTAGGTTAATTTTAAACCTAACCTATATTTTTATACCATATTTTTACTGGTTTTGCTCACATAATTTAAAGCAATAGTTATATAATCATGGACTTTTATGATATTTATACAACATTTATAAAAATGTTATTTATTATATGTTTAGGCCATATTTATTTAGCCGTTGTCTAATTTAGTGTGATGTAAATTATAAAATGTTATAGTGGAGCCATGTCTCTGTGTGTTTTATTTTAATCTGGGTAACCGAACTTGTAAAAATGTCAGAAGGAGTTTAAATATGTTTGACCGAAAGTGTAGAAACAAAATCACAATTCCTGTTTAACAATTTTATGTAAAGTTTTTTTTGGAAATCAGATTAAAATTATTAGTTTATTTATACTAAAACTATAATTGGTCAATGCGTTAAAGATTAAAAAAAGGATTTTATAATTTAATGCTTATAAGAAAAACAAAAGTTATTATTTTTTCTTTCTATCATAAAGATTAAGTTTTAAGAGAGAACTAACTATGTTTTCACGAGGAATGATAAAAAGTTAATAAATATTTTCATATGACTTCAAATTTATTTGAATGAAATGTAACATATCTCGTTTAGTAGTTTAAAACTAATCAAATAGAACAATTAAGTATAGTATTCAAATAAGGTAATACAGTATATAAAGTATATTAATATAGTATTGCAAAATATAAGATTATAAAAATATATCATTTATACACTTAAACTAAACTAACAAGCTTTATACAAAAATTAACTACTACTGAATTTACTTACTCTAACTGATGACTCCTTACCCTCCAAAGGTGCCTATAAACCTACAACTTCATTTGCTCTCACCAAATAGGTGATCATCGCAAAAGAAGAAGACGAACAACACAAGAAAACACAAAACACAAAACAGGGTACACTAGTGTACAAAAGAAATATTCATAAATAAATAAACCATGCCCAAAATCCCATCAAATATAGTATAAAACATATTTATGCTTATAATCACACAACCAATTGACACTAAACTCAATTATTTGGATACATGCACTTGACATTGGACTCACTAGTGGTGTGCACCTGTGGTGGTTTCTAAACTCTACGAAGTTTGACTTTAAGGGATTATCAATCAACCACACATAAGTTAAATTCCCTTTGTTCCTAAGACCAAACGAGTCCAGTGACTAGGACTTGCTTTTACTCCTACCATATAACCTACTGTGCTCTACTTAAGCATGAGTATTTATTAGATAAAAATTACCTCCATATTGAATCTGTATGTTAGTTAGGGATGGCAATGGGGCAGGGCGGGCACGGATTTCGCTATCCCATACCCATCCCCGTAAAAAAAAATCATCCCCATCCCCGTACCCAAACTCAACGGGTATCAAATTTTTGTCCCATCCCCATCCCCACCGGGTAACGGGTATAATCTCGTACCCATACCCATAACCATCTTCTTACTACTTTAATATTAATTTTAATTAATTTTTATAAAATAATAAAAAGTTATGGTAAAAGGAAACATAATATTATCAAATATTCAAGATTAGAAGGATGGTTGTTTCTTCGATATCAAATACTTTAAAATAAATTATAATTGTTTACATTTTAGATTATTAATGAAACATAGTTGATAAAATTTTAAAATATATTTTTTAAAATATAAAAGGAAAACAAATATTCAAATTAAAATATATTTTAAATGTTTGTTTACTACAATCTTGTAAATTCTAATGAATCTCTTTTTTATACATTAATAAAAGTTATAATGCATTACTTGATCAAATAAAAGTTACTTATACAATTATAGTGAAAAAATTACAGTATGATTGATAATGAGTTAGAAAATAAAAAATAATTAGATAAAATATATCGAAATAGTATTGTACATAATCAAAATAAATAACAAATAAAAATATTAAAAAATTAACAAATGTTTACAAACAATTTGAGAGACTATTGAAAGAAATCGCACAAAGGAAAATAAATGTATAATTACGGGTATGATAAGTTGAAAAATATCTTAGAGATTTGAGAAAACTTTTCAAATATCAACATATATACTCAATGGTTGAGAAATAACAAAAATTATTTGAGCGAAACAAAAGAGTTCTTCAAATGAAACAAAAACTAATAATAATAAGTACATGATTTTTTTTATATTACCTAGTAAACAAAAGGTTTGTGCTATTAAATACTTAAATTGAGAGTATTAAACATTCTCATGTGAAAGAAAAATATATAATAAATAAAATATTAAAAAATAATAGAAATATTGAAATGTGAGACATAAAAAATTGTTAATTGACATACATCTTTTTAATAATTACATAAATGTTATGATAAGATGAAAAATATAATTAAGATGCGAATGAGTTTCATGACAAACCAAATAATTAGAAGAAATAAAAAATAATATATATATGGTTACTTAATTAATTGTGAATATTTTAATAATTTAAATGGGGACGGGTATTATGGCGGGGATATGTACATCCCCATACCCATCCTCATACCCAATTAAAAAAGTCGGGGATTCCCCATACCCATACCCATACCCATACCCATACCCATACCCAGTCAATGCGGGGATTCCCCGTCAAAACGGGGGAAGGTTCGGACAATACCCACGGGGACATGTTTATTTGCCATCTCTAATGTTAGTGCATACATTACAAATATCACAACTTAGAATTTCTCCTTGAAATTCCTTTAACATTATTATCACACATGCTCACAACAAAAGCTGTCAAAACGGGTCACCTCCCGGCTCACCACGGGTTGGCCACTTCGTGAACCAATCCAATATGACTCACTTATTTGTGAGCTAAGAAAATTCCAACGTGGCCCGGCCCACCACATGTTAGTGGGTTAAATGGGTTGGCTCACTTATTTAAAAAAAATTCTATTTTTTTTTTCAATCCTAAAAATAAATAAATTATAATTTTGATTAAAATATAAATAATGTGGATTCAAATGGCATTAAAATTCATGATTCAGAGGCTTAATAAACTTCTATCACTACAACTAAGTGGATTCCAATCCAATACACCTACAATATTCACCATTAATACAATATTCTTTGCTTTGAATTTTCATTGTCCATTTCCATTTCACATTACTGTAGATCTCTCATCAAAACCTTAATACCCCATTAATTTAACAAAAATATCCAACAATGTATGAGCTATCCAAAACCAAGACAAAATGTAATAATCTAAAAAGTGTTATGTGATGATGCATATCCAAAAATATACATAAAACACACAAGTCACATCGAAATACAATCCAAATTACCATCCAACTATAACATTAGAGTCTTGAATGGATAAGATAAGTCCGCAATATTTTCATCTCTTAAAGCATCTTATTTGTCTCCATCTACATAAAAAAGTAATGTTAACTAACAATATTGAAATACTAAGTAATCTAAACTATAAGAAAACAAACACCTCTGGATATTACCCAAATACCTCAACTAAAATTATTGACATGTGTCCCTTTTTAAAGTTTATTCGTAATTTCACAGCTGGATATTACCCAAATACCTCAACTGAATTCATTGACTCCTGTCTTCTAAACTGGTGTTTTGGTAAAATAACGTTTTGGGACTGATCAGAAACCCAAACCTCAGTATTTTACTGCTCTAACCCTTTACTTCAGATTGAAGTTCGTTTAGTGGGCGGGGTTAAAAGTAATTTTGTATTTCCCGCCTGTTACGTGTTGGAAGAAGGGAAACTGTGCATGAGGTGATTGATGTTGCATGCATTAATTATCTCAGCCGTGTTTGAAATCGTTTTTTAAGGGTAGTGTTTAGTGGTTTGGTTTTTTCATATGGTTCTTGCATTTTCCTTTCTCCGGTTTGGGTATGCGTTTTTTTTTCCAGTTTACTGTCTAAATTTTTTCCTTCCATATAGTACCCTATTTTCTGTGTTGTTGTGTCTGAGTCTTTGGTTTGATGGTGTAGTTGAGTTGGTTTCAGATGATTTTTCATTTTGGTTTGAAGGTGTAGCTGGGTTAGTTTGAGATGATTTTTTGTTTTTTCGTTTTGGTTTTTAGTGCATTGTTGATTATTAACTTTAAATTACTGTGTTTTGGATGTTGTTTACTGTGATCGTGTATCTCAGTTCCTCTGACTTCGTTCCTCTTTAATATATTTTCTAAAATTATTTTAGGTTTCGTGTTTGTATTTTGCAGTTCATTGTTTGTTGTTTATTGTTATTGTTTTTTGGATGTGTTTAATGCTTTTGGTTTCTATTTTCGTTTCCCCAGTTACATGAGGTATGATCTTCCTTTGCTTTGTTTTTGAGTTTTATTTTTTGTTATTTGTATACTTTTCGGGTTGTGTAAATGGATTTTATTTCGTGTGTGCTTTTTCAGTTCATGGAGGTTGCATTTGTTGTCTTCAAATGGCTAGAAAATTTGATTTGATCAAAGATATAGATGAGAAGAAAGAGACTTTGAAGCTTGCTGTGAGAGTAAAGGATTTGTGGTTTGTTCAAAACCGGGATACAAATCATTATATGGAGTTGATTCTTTTGGATCAGAAGGTAAATCAAGTTTGTTGTCTTCTTTATTTTTTGGTATATGGAATGATGTTTACTGTTTACGTTATTTTTCCAGGGAGATATGATTCCTGCAATTGTAAAAAAGGAAGATATAGGTTTGTGGGAAGAGAAGTTGGTTGAGGGTCATACCTACATAATGCATAATTTTAAGATCATGAAGAACCAAGGATAATTTCGTGTTTGTGACCACCCTTACAAGTTATTGTTCATAGGTGCAACAACTATAAAAGAACAACCAATATCAAGTATTCCTATAAACATTTATAATTTCAAAAGTATCGAGGATATAGTTGATGGAAAATTCTCTGCTGATTTGGTGTATCGTAGGTACATATACTAATGCTTTTTTACTTTACCCTGTAGAAATTTAATAATTTTGTTTTCATGGTAATATTGGTTTTAAATATTATTGGAGTGGTGGATAATGTGAGGTGTAATCCCTAATCCAAGAATGTTGTATTTCATATAAGGGATTTAAGGTTTGTCTATTTCGATATAAGTATAGTGTTTTAATTTATTAGGGTTTCGTATATGTATTGTAATTTATAATGTATTGTGTTTTCATTATACAGTTCTGTTGTTATTGGGTGTACGTTGTGGGATTCCTATTACTTTAAATTTATGAGTAATTGGAGGGGAGAACCAGATTCCTTTGTTGTTGTTGTTATGTTGACTCAAGCTAAGATCAAGACGTCTTCAGGTTTGTGAATTTAAATTCATTATTTTGTGCTTTTGTAATCATTATTTTTTTGATGGATTTAGGACGGTGGCCAGTGTCAATATCAAATTCCTGGAACGGTTCAAAGTTGTTTATGGGTGATGAATGTTCTGAATTGGTCCGGTTCAAGGAGCAATGGATACAGTACACATTTCTTGAATTACTTAGTTCTTAGAATATTGTTTTCCATTTATTATTATATTATACTGACATACATATTGGAATTACAGACGTTTTGGCAATGAAGTTAGTCAAAGTCAAGAAGCTAGCCAGTTGAGTTCACCGTCTCAATATAGTGAACATGAGAAATTTATGTATAAAGCTGTTGTGAGTACAATATCCGAAATCATAACAATGAAGGAGGTAATATAGCACTAAGTAATGGTTTTAACATCGTTACTGAATTTTTAAGTTTGTTATTGTAATGACCCTTTTTATGTATATAGGAAGTGTATTGTGTTACTGTTGCAACTACCGTCAAGTTTAATTTAGGGAATGATGGATGGTGTTATCCAGTATGCAATGGTTGCAGGAAGAAGACTGAAGAGATAGGTTCTTTTAAGTGTGTTATGTGTGGGTTTAATAATGAAAAACCTGGAATTAGGTTTGTATTTCTTTTAGTATTGTATATGTTAATGTATGTTGTATGGTTTTAATTAAAAAAGTCATTTTTTTGTAGATATAAGTTGGAATTACAGGTTTGTGATGGAGATAGTTATGCGAATTTCGTCATATGGGATCAAGACTATATTAACTTGATTGGTGTATCAGTTGTTGAGTTAATGAATAAGATGATTGAGGTAGTATTGCTATGTTGATTTATTAATTTAACAAAATTTTATTGTTAATGGCTTTTTCTTTTCTTCTTAGGATGGGGAGGATGATCCGAAATGTTTTCCAGAGGATCTAGATGTTATGTTGGGATGTACTCTTGCATTCAAGGTTAAAGTTCAACCAAAAAATAGATCTTCATCGGTCATGAAAGCTTCAAACAATCTTGAAATCATTGCTTTTATTAGAAGTAAACTTGAGTCAAAAATGGTAACTCATTTATATGATGCTTTAAGTTTAGCTACCCTACTGGGATAGTTACATCGAATTAAATATTTTTAATTACTGAATTTTTGATTCTTGATATGTAGAATAAAGACTCCAGCATTGAAGCTACGTCTGATTCCAGTACTGAGGAAAATTCTAAGGGCAGAGACCAAATACAAAAGGTGAAATTATTTATGTCACTAATTGCTTTGTATGTAGTTTTTTATCATGTAATAAATATTTGTCTAAATGCACAGGGTAAACAGTCTTTTCATCTACCTGTTTGTGACTCTAACAACGAAAATGAATCATTTCCCATTATTACTTACGAGTCTCAAACAGATGTGGTAAGACTCATTTAAATTTATGTTAGTCATTTATTTGCGATACTAAATAAATGATGTAATAACTGTTGCTTTGGAAATTATAGATTAATAAGGAGTCCAGTCCCACAGATATATGTGGTTCCAGGATGCAATCTATGGCGGTTGGTTTGATTAAAAGTGGATCTCATGGAAAAAATGTATGTGTACTTTAACCTATATTTATACTTCTCTGTTCACACTAATTTTCTAATGAGGTACTTTTATGGTAATTTTAGATTAAAGAGTCCAGTCCCATTGCAATATGTGGCTCCAGTACACAATCGAAAGCTACAAATCCGATTAAAACTAGATTTCATGGAAATAAGGTATCTGTACTTCAGCCAATTTTGATAGTTTTCAGTTGACACTAAATTTATGATATGCTATTTTTATGCAATTTACAGATTAAAGAGTTTGATCCTGTAGATCTAAGTCCTTGCAGTACGCAATCTAAAACACTTGCTTCCACTAATGCTCCAAGTCATACAAGAAAGGTCTCTATAATTAAAACTGTTTGTATACTTATTTCATTGCAGTCAATTTCCCAATTTTTAAGCACTTTTTTTTTAAATGGACAGATTAAAGAACTTAGGGGTAATAAAAATACCGAAGCTAACAATTGCATGGTAAGATATGTAATTTTATTAAATATGAAATGTTTTATAACTAACAAAATGGATGTCATAGTAATACTTTTTTGATATGCTGCAGTTGACTGTGAGTGGTTCAGCAGATCATGATCCTTATATTGATTTCTGTGTTACCCCTACAAAGGACTTATTGCTGGACTTTGAAGTTGATTGTGACCACCTTGAAGATATACCAAGTGTAGAATTTTTGAGGTTCAAGACTAAGAAACGAATGAAACAGGAAAAACATTGATGTGGGCCACTGCTATTTGTAATTAGACATTTATATAATATATGTATATTAAATGTGGGTGGTAAATGATAACTTGGGTTTTGGAAACCATACCCATGTTAATGTTTTTTGTGGTGGACTTGGGTGTATTTTGTTCGAGTTGGCTATGAAGGATGCAAAATGCTTATAATTAATGTTGGTAGAAGCAAAGGATGTCACATATTATTATTACAATGTAAATATTTTTGGATATCTAATCTTATGGTAATTTTATTCTAAGAATCGTTATACATATATTTCGGGATTATTGATTATTGATTGTGATATGATACCAGTACTGTTACAAGTTTAAATGTTATATGGACAACAACCGAAATGGGATACTATTTGGTGTAAAAAGTACGTTGATTACAAAATAGTATGCGAGTACGTTAATAGTTCATTAAAGATGTTTACAAAATTTATGTAATGTTTTCAAACATATGATCAACACCGGACCATTAATATCAATACTTAAGATGGAGCACTACAAGATCACAACGAGAAGCATATGGAATCATTAGGCAAATAGTATGCAAAATATATATAGTTAATAGTTCATTAAACATGTTCACAAAATATAGATAATGTTTACAAAAAGAAGATGAGGACCATAACTAAATTTTTATCTCCATTACATGAATATACATGCTAAGGTCCCTATCAACACCAAGTTGGATCATAGTGCCTTCCTTGAATCCATTTTCATTGCAGAAGTCTTTCCACCCACAAGTTAAATAACATTGACTGTTATTTTTTCCAAACCATCTAATTTTGCAAGGCCAGCAATCACCTTCTGCATTCACCAATAAATAGCGCTTCCTCTGTTTAAGCAAAGCTTTTCCAGCAAATTCAGAATCCAAGTACTGAAAGAAGTTTGAATTTTAATAAATTAGAACATATCAAACAAATTGATAATTCAAATAACCAAGTTTAAGAATCCGTTACCAGTGAAGAAGATTTTGCATCATTTGAAGATAAGCATTTTGACATTGAATGGTAGAAGTCTGCAGGATCATAACCTCCATCATTTGAAGATTTTCCATCATTTGAAGATAAGGCTTCCGAATTGTTAATATTGACCAAATGCGAAGTATAATCAATCTCAATGGCATCAGCAAAAAAAACCTTGAATAAAAACGTATCTTTGCCAACGTAATTCATGTGTATGGCTTTTTTTCCTTCAGATTGTAGTATTGACATATCTCCAACAGACCTTCATGTATTATAAAATCTCCATTCTCTAATTTCTGGATACCAACATCATGTTTCTTCTAACGCGGACCAATAAGTTTAAATTTGTTGATAGTTAATTCATGTCCCCACAAAATAACAAAGGAGTCGTCTAAGCGAATGGTTTTCTGCAACCAAGTTAAACATAAACAAATCATTTAAAGCAAATGTTTTAGATAATGGAATACAATGATTTGAAGATTTAAATAGTACCTCAGATACCAATATCTCTGATTTAAAGCAAGTTCATTAGCTATCCGAAATTTTGCGGTTTTCCATCAAAGAATCTTCAAATTCAACCATAATAAAATTTCCTACCGGATCACGAAAATAGTTTGGGCCCATTAGCATGTGTTGTCCCTAGTAAGCAAAAAAGGTTTCATCAAACTCTACGAATTCCTACAAATAATTACAAAAGCCAACAAAGATGGGATTTTTAGAAAACTAATAACATTTCATTAAAGATTACTTTTTTCCAGCAATCTAACAATAAAAGAAGCGTTAAAAGTAAATGAAACCACAACTTTATGACTTACCCATTGTGGATGAACCAAAGTCATTGAAGTCTGGAACCAGTTCTTGAAGGAGTAACGTTTTGCAGAGTTATTTTCATTTTCCTAAGAGATTGTCATTGAAGAGTTTGGATGGTGAAGTTCCAAAAAGCAAAAAGTTAACAATATATATAAATGATGAAACGATGCGAGGGGTTATCCAAATGGAACGTTCTATCGTTATAGTTAATTTTATTTAATTGAAAAAAAAAACCATAGAAATGAAAGCTTAATTAATGGATGTAGACATTTACATCAAGTACGTTCTAGAAAAGCGTTTAGAAGTCGAACTGCCCCATACCATGCAATCAATCATTTCTATAATAAAGGATTTCATAAAATAAAATTAATTTAATAATTAAATTAATTTTGGCGCGCATTATTCATGGACCGTGAACGAAAAGCTTTTTTAGGAAGAACTGTTTCAAAGCTTCAGACATCAGAAAAACTAATACACATAACAGCAGGCAATGCAAGGAATCAAGTACCCAACTAGTCAAGTAAATGAAGTGTGAGGTAAGTTGGATTAAATGCTATTTTTAATGTTTGGTTCTTGCACATCTACCCTGTCTTTATTCCATCTTGGAATTAATTTTTCAACATTAATGTTATGTCAATGTGTTTGTGTATTGGGAAAAATTTTAAAGTTGTCTATGTACACCATTAATGACTTTACCTTTAACAGATTAATGTGAATGTCCAAATTGCTTTTGTTTCAGTTCCAAGTTTATTGCCATAGTAACCAATATGAGTGATCCGAAGGTGCTATCAAATCTAGGTTGTGCAAATGCAAGACTAAAGAGAAAGTTAACGCTAAAAGAAAAGAAAATGAAGTGTGCATAAAAGACTCAAAGTCTCCTACTTGACCAGGAACAGCGAAAGAAAAGGAATTTCACACCATTATGTGATATAACAAGGAATGCTTTCCTCAATCAAGATACTCCAACACATAATCGTATGGGTGGATATTATAAAGGTCAACCACCACAGACAAGGACTAACGAAATCAACCACAGATTATTTCAGCAAAGTTCTCATCGTCAAAATTTATTTCGAAAGTTTAAGGTTGCTGGATCCATAGCTCAATCATCTTTCCAGAGAGTACTAAATGATAGTACAATATGTCCAAGTACAACTACTCCAATCGAAAATATGGGTGTAGGTAGTAGTTTCTAAATTGTTGTACATATGACTATACATTCTAATTAAATTTTATACTTTCTTATTTACTAAAGAAGTATCTGTTGACAAAATAACAACATCATTTTAGACATAGGACAAAGTGTTTCAGATTCAACAGCTGACACTAATGAGGAAATGGAAGATCAAAGTATCGAACAAGATGACGAAATTCCACAAAACATAGTTCCAAGATAAGATTGTATTTCATAGTTATAGTTTGTACTAAATGTATATTGAATTCTATTTACTGACCATATATTTAATTGTGCACAATGTATGCAGGCATTGGTGATCCACTATTCATATGTAAGGAATGAAATGCCTATATGTGGTACGACGAAAGGATTAACAAGAACAGAAGGTCCAACAATCCAGCATTTCATATGTGTTGTGGTAATGGTAAAGTTTAATTACCAACTCTAAAGGACCCGCCAATTGTTCTGCAACGTCTTTTGTTTGATAATGAATCAAAAGAAAGCAAGAACTATCAAAATCACATTAGAACATACAATATGATGTTTGCGTTTACATCTCCCGGAGCAAAAGTCGATACCACTTTCAACAATGGAAAAGGGCCACCTAATTTACGAATTCAAGGTCAATCTTGTCATAGAATAGGAAGCCTCTTACCAATCCCTGGAGGACTTCCAAAGTTTGCGCAAGTTTATATTTACGACACTGAAAATGAACTTCAAAACAGAATGGAATCTTTAAGGTACATGAATGTTTCCTCTATTAAATGTTAATCAAATACAAAAATTGGTTATTTGACCAGTTGACCTTTGCAGGAATCAAAACAGCATTGATTCGGAAATTGTCAGCAAATTAAAGATGATGCTAGACGAATTCAATGTTCATGCGAAATGTTTTAGAATAGCAAGAGACAGATATAGAGACCAATCATTTGATGACTTGAAATTGCGACTTATTGCAGATAGGACAAAAGATGGAAGGATATATAATATCCCCAATGTTTCAGAAGTTGTGGCCCTTATAGTTGGTGATGTAGATAGTGTTTCAAGGAGAGACATCATAATGGAAAAGCAGGCTGGGAAGTTGCAAAGAATAAATGAATTGCACACTAGCTATTTAGGATTTCAATATCCTTTACTCTTCCCATATGGGGAAGATGGTTATAGACATGATGTCAATCATCGAGAGAAACCAGGATTCAACAACAAAAGAAACAGACTCACAATTAGGGAATGGTTTTGTTTTAGACTACAAACGAGACAATCTGAAGCACAAACTTTGCTTAGATCTAGAGGAATTTTTCAACAATTCATAGTTGATGGATATACAATGATGGAGTCTGAAAGATTGTCATTCATTAAATATAATCAATCGAAGTTAAGGGTCGATAAATACAATAACCTCTGTCAGGCTTCCACCAGCTCACAAACTCAAGGATCACAACAGGGAAAGAGGTTTGTTCTTCCCTTATCTTTTATTGGTAGCCGCAGATTCATGGACCAACTATATTTTGATGGAATGGCTATTTGTAGTTATATGAGATTCCCAGACCTTTTTATAACTTTCACATGCAATCCTAAATGGCCAGAAATAACCAGACTACTTGTTAAGCTAAAGCTATCTCCAATAGACCATCCTGATATAGTTTCGAGGGTCTTCAAAATTAAGTTTGAACAACTTTTGACAGACTTAACTAAAAATCATCTACTAGGCAAAACCATTGCATGTAAGCCATCCCTTTTTGTAATCATCGTTCTTTAATATGGTTTCTATCACAACAATTTGGATTGTTTGTTTTTGTCAATAAATGTCTTTTTCTTCATTTGCAGTCATGTATACAATAGAATTTCAGAAGCGTGGTCTACCTTATGCACACCTACTGATTTTTTTGCATCCCAATAGCAAATACCCAACTCCTAATGATATTGATAAGGTAATATCTGCAGAAATCCCTTGTCCAATAAGTAATCCTGAATTGCATAAATGTGTTCAAGATCATATGGTTCATGGACCTTGTGAAATGTCAAACAAATCTCTGCCTTGCATGAAAAATGGAAAATGCTCACGCCTATTTTCAAAAAAATTTCAAAGGACAACTACCATATCAGAGGATGGTTTTCCTCATTATCGTAGAAGGAACGATTCATTAACAGTAACCAAGAATGGATTTATCTTGACAATCGGTCTGTGGTTCCTTACAATCCACAATTATTGTTGAAGTACCAAGCACATATAAATGTTGAATGGTGTAATCGTAGCACTTCCATCAAGTACTTATTCAAATATATCAACAAGGGTTACGACAGAATTACGGCTGTTATAGTTCCCGAGCAAAATGAATTCTTTTTGAACAAAGAACCAATAGATGAAATTAAGCAATATCTTGATTGCAGATATGTATCTCCTTGTGAAGCATGTTGGAGAATATTTTCGTTTCCAATTCATGGACGAAATCCAGCAGTAGAAAGGTTGTTTTTCCATCTTCCTAAAGAACAAGCAGTATACTTTAAAGATGATGACGTGATTGATGATATCATGGGAAAGGCAACAGTTTCGGAATTAATGTTTATAGGTTGGATGGAATGTAATAAGAAATACGCAGAAGCCAGGGAATTAACATATGCTCAATTTGTTTCTAAGTTTGTATATGTCAAGAAAGATAGATGTTGGAAACCAAGGAAAATGGGGAATACTATTGGAAGACTGATTTGGGTTCCTCCAAGCACTGGTGAAGTATTTTATCTTAGAAGAATGCTAACGCATGTAAGAGGACCAACATCTTACATTGATATTAGAACAATTAACAATGTAATATATTCTACTTTTAGAGAAGCTTGCTTAGCTTTGGGAATATTAGCAGATGATACAGAATATGTTGAAGCTATAAAAGAAGCAAAGGATTGGGGTTCCGGACATTATCTAAGAAAATTATTTGTCACTGTCATGTTGTCAAATAGTGTTGATCGACCAGAAGACCTATGGAACAAGACATGGGAGTGGTTAACAGATGGAATTCTCTACCGAGAAAGAATAATAGCAAGAATTCCAGGTTTGCTCCAATAAATTGTATTCATAAATATATAATGCAAAATTAAATGTCTTAAATGTTTTTTTGTGCAGAACTGAATCTTACTCCAGAAGTAATCCAAAATCTAACCTTGATTGAGATTGAAAAGATCTTAGAATCTAATAGAAGCAGTTTAAAGTTGTTTCCAACAATGCCAAACCCAAATGAATTTGTTACCCAAAATTGTGGAAATAGATTGGTATATGCAGAACTTGACTATAACACTGGTGACCAACGACAAATATTCCAATCAAATTTCAAATCCATGACAAGTTAAGCATTATTATCATTTTTTGTACTTGAATACTAAATCGAATTACAGTATGCAATCAGTTTGAATAACCATTCAATTACAGGTGAACAAAAGAATATTTTTGAAAAGATCAAGCAAGCAGTTGTTAATAAACAAGGAGGTGTATTCTTCTTGTATAGGTATGGTGGAACTGGCAAAACGTTCATGTGGAAGACGCTTTCAGCAGCAGTTCGTTCTGAAGGTAAAATTGTACTCACAGTAGCTTCAAGTGGAATAGCTTCCCTGCTATTGCCAGGGGGAAGAACAGCACATTCTAAATTCAAGATACCTGTTCCAACACTAGAACATTCGATGTGTAACATTTCACAATGATCCAAAGCATCAGAGTTGTTAAAGAAAGAAAAACTAATTATTTGGGATGAAGCTCCTATGACACACAAATTTTGTTTTGAAGCTCTGGATAGAACTCTAAAAGACATAATGAACGGTATTACAAAAGAAGATTCAGTTTTTGGAGAAAAAGTCATAGTATTTGGAGGAGACTTTAGGCAAATATTACGTGTTATACCATGAGGGTCCATATCAGATATTGTCAACGCCACAATTAATTCATCTTATATATGGGACCACTGTGAAGTTTTAAAACTGACAAAAAACATGCATCTGTTACAAGAAGGCCTACAATCAACTACTACATCAGAGATTCAAGAATTCTCAGACTGGATTGTTCAAATTGGTGATGGTAAGTTACAAGAACCTAATGACGGTTTGATTGAAATTGAAATACCTAAAGAATTCCTAATTTCAGAGTTCAATGATCCTATAGAAGCAATTATGTCTGCCATTTACCCAAATTTGATACAAAAGCATACAGACGAGTCGTATCTACAGTGTAGGGCAATATTGGCAAGTAGGATTGAGACAGTCAATGAAATCAATCAGTACATGTTATCACTAATTCTAGGTATATTAGTCTACACCCTCAAACTGATGATTATAATTTGGAAATTTAGTGTGACTAATGTTATTACTAATACAGGGGAGGAGAAGGAGTATCTCAGTTGCGATTCAATTGATGAAACAGAATCTACTGCAAATGATAGGTACAACACTATAACTTCTAAATTCATAAATTCTCTCTCTACGTCTGGCCTTCCTAACCATAGAATCAAACTGAAGATTGGAGCACCAATAATGCTTTTGAGGAACTTGGATTAAGCAGAAGGTTTGTGCAATGGAAGCAGATTAATAATTATAAGACTTGCAAACCATGTTATTGGAGCTAAGATGATTACAGGTAATAAAGATAATCAAGACATTTATATTCCACGAATGTCAATGTCCCCTTCATAATCCCCATGGCCATTTAAGCTAATCAGAAAACAATTTCCTATCATGCTATCATATGCAATGACAATAAACAAATCTCAAGGTCAATCTCTACGTTTTGTTGGATTGTATTTACCGACCCCGGTGTTTAGTCATGGTCAGCTATATGTTGCAGTCTCTCGAGTTCAAAGTAAATCTGAGTTAAGAATCTTAATCCATGATAAGGACAACAAACCTTCGAATACAACCACCAATGTTGTATACAAAGAAGTGTTCCAAAATGTATAGTTGTTCTTAAGACAAAACCTTTTGTTACTATTTACTGAACATTTTGTACAAGATTGCCAAAGAAATTATTAGAAAAAGATATATTACTCTATTCTGATTCCATACAAAGAAGTTCGATCTATTATTTATGTTTACAGGTGATACCAAAATACATTACCAAAGATGCGAATAAATTCTTACCTTTGTGCATAGAAAGAACCATTGCAATAAGCTTATCAAGATCTACCCATGATAAAACCTCGACATCCCAATTGCAAACAATGATACATGTATCTTCGCAAGCTTAACTGCAAAAATGAAAAATCTTCAATAAATTACGAAAAAAAACATTCAGATCCGACTAATATGGTTTGCAGACTAATTGATCAATATGAGATTAAAAAAAGAATAACCAATTCAACGTTATTGAGGCCACAAGAACTCACCAAAACAGATATCAAGCCCCTCCCATTGTTCCAACTTTTCAATTGTTCCCAAAAGCTTACAATTTCCCCTATATGAACCCGTGACCAATGACTACTTTAGAATCTTTTCAGGTTGACCACTATTTTGTCCTATTGCACCACACATGACAATGCATTTAAACTGAAACCAACAAATGTACCTAACTTATATTCAAGTTTGATAACAACATCACCAAAATTCATTTCTGCACCACTACGATAAAATTTATTATATTCATCTTTTTTTCCAATTCCAATTTTTATTAACAGCCATACATGTTCCAGTATGTTTTGTTTGACAATCCATTGGGAGTACGTCAACTTAGAACCCAATCCAAATTTTCACTAACATCACCACCACAAGCTTTAGGTACAAATATATCATTACCCGTGACTATAATATCGGTACACAACAGGACCATCACACTTAATTATTTGATTAACATTAAGATTAAACAATTTTCGTTATTAATCAATTATTGCAGTTAAATATTTTCATCAAATTCCTACAAAGCTTTGGTTTATTAATTAATTTTTGGGATTAATTCTCTTTTTTAATAAATTTAGTACACCTGAATTTATTATTTAAAATGTTACATTCATGTAATTTGGTGCCCACGTTAATGTACCAACAAAAATTACTACATTAATTACTACATTAAAACCACGTCACCCATTTTAAGTAATGAAATATTATTACGTATACTCTCAATCAATGTCTAAAACATTTTAAGGATATTTAATATCAACTTGGACAACTTGGTCAGATATCAATGTTGACTACTTGGTCAAATATCATCATTCAACAAAATAACAATACAAAGTTAAACACGAGTTCACAAAACAGACATTGTCCTTGCAAAAGATTAAATTAACCAACACACCTAGACCTTTACAACATGGATGATATTTTTCTTATCATTGTCTATTACAAACTTTATGCCATCACCAACAGCTAAGGCATTGTCCTTGCAGAACGTCTTCCATCCATATGTCAGATAGCATTCAAAATTGAACAAGGCCAATATATACCAGTTTCATTTGTCAGCAAATAGTTCTTGCAGCTTTTATCCAAAAACTGTCCAGCAAAATTGGAATTCAGATACTGCAAAAAAAATTACTCTGTTAAACACCAATTCCATAACAATAAAACTATGAGAAATATACAGCCATAAACATAAAGTATACCAAACATGAACTTCGAACATCATAACGAGTTAAGTACTTCACCACTCCATCAGTAATAGGTGACGCATTATCAGCAATAGGGCTAACACCAGCATTATCAGGAATGCAATTACCATCAGGTTCATTAATAGCAGCATGCTGTATATCATTTCCACTAACCGAATCCCTACAGTACACAATTTCTACTCTTTCAAGGGAGAAAATCTTATGGATAAATTGATTTTTCCCTACATAACTCAAATGTAAGAAAAAACATTTCTTGAACCCATAATACTTCAGAAATTCTGCCAAACCAAACAATACAATAGTGCCTACATCTGTTGTATCCACAGACAGCTCAAACTTTTTCCTAAGAGGATCATAAAGTTCAACTTTACGATCAAGTTTTAGATCATCCTGAGAAAACATCTGAAATTCGTCTGGGAGAAGAATGTATGGCTGTTAACAAGCAATACAAATTAACCAACAATTAGTAAATATAGATAAACCTGCCCAAAATTAATCAAACTATGTAAGAATTACAAGATTTTACCGTTGATCGCAACAACTTCACTCTAAAACAATGAAAAAATCTTGGGGAACCCAAAGGGTCATACGTCATCCTAGTCCTTGATTCCCCTACCACAGGATACTCAACTTCCTTCCAATACGAGTCGAAGACTCTTAACCGAAAGTACCTATCTCCACAAAATAAAGTGCACACGTAACACATGAATCGCAGATTATAGAACCCTAATATCTGAAAAACACCACGAAATTTCCTCTCTGCCACCAGATTTTCATCAAACTTAATGTTAAGCACATTTCCCGCAGGATCACAAAAATAGTTCGGCCCTATTACTAATGATTTACCCCATTCCAAGAAGAAGCCTTCATCAAACACTAAAAAATCCTGGCAAAAACAGAAACGGAAAGGAATGCGTTCAATAATTTTTGTTTTTAAGAAATTTCCTACTCTGAAACCAAATAACATTAAAAACGACTGCTTTCAAACCAGAAGACATTAAAAAGGAAAAAAAACATAAAACAGACAACTGCATTAACACTAACCTCAGAAGGATCCAAGAACATGATGGAGTTCTGGTAAAAATTTTTGAAACTCAAATGTTTGGAAGCTGACATTTTCCCTTCTACCAAACGAAACCCAAACCTATGGACTCTGAACAGTTTTCTTTAGTTCTGCCTTCCAGAAACCGAACAATACACTTAATAAAGCGTTTCTCTCCTCTTTTACTCCAACGTTTCCTTTCTTCCTTTAATTAAATCGAGACGCCACATATAACAAAACGTCACATATTTCGAAAACATAAATAATAAACATAATAACTTACCGCCGAAATCAGATTCTCCAAATCGAATCTTAAACATAATCATACTACTTCTGCTGTGAAAAAAATATTATATTATAATAATATTTTGCCTTTTGAATTAAATTTATTACCTAAAAACCAATATCTATAATTAAAATTTCTATTAATCAAATAATCTCATATATACTTACGTAAAACATAAATAAATGTGAAATCCAAAACCAAAAACACAAACAAAAAAAAAAAGACAAACGGGTCTCAACCTAGTAAATAATTAAATTAATTTCACAATACTAACAATAATGTTACCTATTAGTTCAAAACCATGTAACCAATTTTGAGTGAAAATGAGAGCTTCAACATTCTCAAGAAGAATGGAAAAATGATATTTGGTTAGCACATGAGAACCAAGAATAAAGGCAAACTCACTAGCAACGGTAGTGATTGGAATGGTAAGCACATCACAAGCCATCTTAGACAAGTTTGGATATTGATCTCGATGATCCTTCCAATAGCTCAATACATCCAACTTATCAAAAAACTTTGGATCAAGATTCCCTTGATCTAAATAAAGATCCAATTCAGACCTTCCAATGTCATTAACATGTTGGCTTAAATAATCAACATATTCCTAAGACAATATTGAAAAAATTTTAATATGTCATTCATAAGTAAGAAATAAAATATAAATAAATTTGAAAAATAAAAACTTACATCAAATGCATCCATCACTGCTCATCATTTGAAAAAGAAGCAAGTTGTGTTGGAAGGGAAACTTAAGAACTTGAAGTATTTGACTCATTTGAATTTTATTTGACATATTCTTCAAACAACTTATATATGTTGTGCTTTAAAACATTAATCTTTTCTTCACAAGTAGAAGGATTAATCTTTGAATAACAAAATCGAATTGCTTCAAACTTGAGACGATGATCAATAATAGCCCCAATAGCAATAATGTCATAATAGTAATCCCAATACTTATTAAACTTGTTCATCATACACAATGACATATCTTTAATCGTCGGATCATCACTTTTTGCATTTTCTAGCAACAAACACTCAATTTTCCAAACTTACATAAAATAACGATTAGAAGTTAGATAAGACGAACTTGAGATCAAATAAGTCAGTACATAAAATAGCTTTAAGAACTCACGGTTTTTCAACCCCTTTCCACTCATCATTTGATGGACAATGAACATAATTTTGTTTATCTTTTATATAAAAACTATTGTAACTTTTTTTTTCTTGATATAATTCAAAATGTTAAATCTCATAAGTCCTAAATATATGATTTTACTCTTTTTCTCATGATTTTCACTAGGATCTTATAAGTAGTTTTAATCTTTTTTTTCTTTAACAAGAAACTTAAATACCTTTTATTTTAAGATTTTCCATCCTGGGAAGAAAAAAAGTTAATGAATAATAATTTTGTTGTAAAACTATAAAAAAATTGTAGAACATAAATTGAACATATCTCTAATGATAGAAAACAATTTATGTTATCTTTAATTTTGTTAGGATAATATTTTTTATTTCAGAAGGTAACAATTGTATAAATTTAGTAGCCCTACTCAAGTAATAATTAGGAAAAGGAAAATGAATTTTTGACTACTAAAATTTGACAACTTTACGTTTTAATGTACTCTTCCATAACTGGATCAAATTATGCTAATGATCTCAATCAAATTCAAAAAGTTTTTGTTGTCTTTTTATGTATGATTTTCGTTTGTCCTACGAAAAGTTAAATTGTGCTTCAGAAATATGTTTAACTATAATTATAGTCCTAGCAAAACAAAGTCTTCCCTTAATATTTTTTTTCTCCTTAGTAATTTGTTCTTTTTTCTCTTCATCGATTTTGTGATTTTTCTTTCACAGTCATGTTTCTAAGTCAATCCATTTGTTCATATTACTTACATGTTCATGACTTGTTTCGTGAATTTAATTTGTAAAGGGTTTAAAAATGAATAATATGAAAAGGAAAGTGGTAGGAAATATTGCTTTCTAAATAAATTGACCCACCACTCCTTTAAAATCTTCCTACCGAAACCCACTCCCCACCGAAACAAGTTTCAAAATTAAGGGAAAGAAATTAAATCTTTATTGTATATATTAAATATATTTACAAAAAAGTGGAAAAAAAATGAAAAGTTGTATTTAAGTTTTATTGTTTGTTCACGAAGAAAACTTCATGCAAACATTTGAGAAAACCCACAGTTGACACTATAAAGAATAATCTGAAACAGTGGAAAATTAAATCTTACCCTTAATTTTTGAGAAATTTTCGATGACATCATTCACTAGATTTTCAAAGTTAGGACTACAAGAATGTTTTGTTTTTAGTTTTCAAAAAATGGCGTCGACGGTGGTAGGACGCAAAGGACGTCGGCTATACTGACGAAAAGCCGACTCTAATAATAAAAATTATTTGAAAAAAAAATATCAATTCTCGTTAACTTTAATAAAATAAGAAACATTATTAATTTACATATGGCGTCGGCTAAACCGACGCAACATAGTAAAATTGACGGCGTTGGATGACCTAGGCATATTAAATGAAATTGTTTGCGTGAGATGGTCCACACATATACTTTATAAATTAAAGAATTAAAGAAACACATTTTGATTAGGTTAACTTAGACGAGAAAAGTTTTAGATTTCACATTCCCTACTGATGGCGAGCATAGTTTCACCGTTTCCC
>Ga0214543_1000275_pt1 | contig 80220 bp, 47 predicted proteins | sample CNSS2metaG_FD_160094 | JGI IMG/M metagenome (GOLD analysis project Ga0214543, IMG submission 160094) | Root nodule microbial communities from cowpea collected in UCLA plant growth center, Los Angeles, California, USA - CNSS2 | ecosystem: Host-associated > Plants > Roots > Nodule | place: USA... | reverse complement strand
ATAATTTTAAATAAACTTAGCTATGTTAAAAATATATAATAAAAATATCAATTTGAATAAAAATATCAAATTTAATAAAAATATTTGTATAACATTTATATAAAATTAAATTTGATTTCAATTTGGAAAGGGGCAAAATTGCTCATTTTTACAAAAATTGAAACTAAATTGAGACAAATTAAAATAAAGGGAACAAATTGAGATTAAGGAAATGACACCTGACATAATACTGACACGTGTCACTGTCATTGTCACATCACTCTGTCACTGTCACGTGGCACGATGATAGTTTGACACGTGGCAATTTTTTTGATTTAAAAAAAATAAAAAAATAATAATAAAAATTTCAAAAAATTGGGGAACTGACACATGGCACTCTGTCTAACGGCGTCAACGTGAGACATTTTAACAAAAAAGGGAACCATTTTGAGACTTGTAAAAATTTGGGTACCATTTTGAGATTTTGACTCCAAAATAGAGATCAAAGGCATAAGTAAACCTAGTTTTTAACGTAGTTTTAGTATGATATCCTGAGTCAATGTCCTTATGAATGAATCTTTATATTTGCACTTAGTAAAATAACACCGTTTACTTTTTGAATTGATATAATATGGTGATTTCTCAAAAATAAAAAATAAAAAATTCAACGCATATTATTGAGTTAGACACTCTCAAGGTGCTAATCCTAGTCAAAGACTTGTAGTTATAAAGTGATTTTATATATTTTCAATGTATAAAGCAGAGTTAAATATGTTAAATGTATATCTAGCTAGAAATGATCAAGGAATGAAGTAGGACTAAAAATTCTCAAGGTGTGAAATCAATTTAAAAAATTTCTAAAGTTAAAGTTTAGCTAAATATTGTCAAATATAGATTCAAACTAAAAATGTCATAGTATGTTGTCGATTCATCAATGTTAGAGATGTTTTAGGTTTGAAGCTAAGTTAAATATAATTAAAAGTTGAGTTGAAGACTTTTTTTCTAACCCTAAAATCAAGCTAAAGATGCTCAATGTGAGTTAAGCTAAGTATGCTTAAGGCATGAAGTCCAAATACGTCAAATTGATGCTAAAGGGTTAATAAATAAAAAAGTTAGATATCTAATGATTTTACTAAGTAAACAAAATATGACTATATTCTTTCTCAAAGTAAAAATTCGAACTAAATATTCTAAAATATAGATCCAAATTAAAAATGTCAAAACATGTTGGACTATTAATGTTCAAGGTGTACAACCAAGTTTAGAGATATTTCAAATTTGAAACCAACTAAATATGATTAAAACACAAAGTTGAGTTAAAAATTGTTTAACCCTAAAATTGAGCTAAACATGCTCAACGTGTGAGTTAAACTAAAGATTCTTAAGGCATGAAGCTCAAATACATATGCTCAAAGTGTGAAACCAAAGTGTAAATGTTAAAGGATTGATAAATAAAAATGTTAGATATCTAATGATTTTACCGAGTGAAACAAAATATAACTATATTCGCCAATATTCTACCATGTTGTTAGGTAAGAATGCACTCGTACTTACAATGTTCTAAGTATTAATTAAATATTTTTCTAACAAAAGATAAAAAATAAAATTCAAATAAAAACATGAAATTTTTAATAATATAACTTTAGAATGAAACATTTTCTTTTTTTTGATATTAAATTTCAAGAAAGAAATTATTATAACAAATCTAAAATAAAGTATTAAATAATAGATAATGATATTTTGACGCACTTCTTTTTATCTGCTCTTAACCCACTATTCCAATTATCATCACATCATATCACTACAAAAAATCAAAATAAATAATTGAAAGGTGATTGAAATGATGGATTAAAAATAAATAAAAAAAATGAGTCAAAATATCATTATCTATTAATAATAATCATATCACAAGTTATTAAAGACAATAATAAATAATTATATATTATTGAAATCTCACGACAACTGCAACATTTTTTTATTTTTTCAAATGTTGAGGATGAAAGTACTTTTTTAATTTGATAAAAATTTGGTTGATTTGAACAAGTTGACCTGTCAAGGGAGATAATAAAACTTGTGTAACAAAAAAAAAAGTTATACAAATAATGTAACCAAGAACAAAAAAGTAAAGAGAAGATAAAGTTTGTAGACAAACACTTAAAATTGATAGTCAACCATGATAAAAAATAAACACTAAATAAAATTATTAAAAAAGAACATAATCAATGAAATGCATACTCTAAAACATATTAATTCTATAAAATTGAACAAATTACGTAAAGGTTAAAGTTATGTAATTTATGATGTGAGAAAAGGAAAGTATCTTACATATTTGAGTAAACCTGATAAATATCGAATGAGTTAAACAATTTTTAAGATATTTTTTTACGAATAACTGTTTTAAATAGAATATATAACAAGTCTTGGTTTCTTGGAACCGATATCATATCTCGTTTGGCCTAGAACCTCTTCTTTTAGCATTCAATAATAGACAAATATCTAATAGGTGAAGACCACAGATCCTGATTTGATGTCTTTTTACTCTTTCTCTCACTAATTATAACTTTGATGAACCAATTATTCATACATAGGGAAATTTACCTAACTTATTAATATTAGATAGGAGAACCTTTTTTCCATAATGAGTATCAGTACATGCAAAAATACAGTTTTTTTGGAAATAAAAGAAAATTATATTTTCTCAATGCTTAATAATAATACTATTCTTATTATTAATAGAGGATGTTAAGTGACAATTAGGGCAATTAGGTAGGTAAAAAACAATGATAGAAGGGACATGGTGACCCATATTGATTTTTTACTCAAAATCTCAAGACATTGACTCTGTGTCAAATTCAGATTAGGCATTAAATATCTTTAAGAGTAATGTTTTGGTCATTATTTTTCCGTGATGTGAGTTAGGTACATAAAATGCATCAACCCTTCTTCATGAACTTGATAGAATTGGAATGTTCATATAATGTTAAAAAGAAATAATAGATCCAATGAACTTAACTTAGAGGGAGGAATAATAATAGAACTCAACTCTTACCATAATTCGACAAAAAAACCTATTTGAAGATTCATGTCTTGTTCTACTTATTTAGGATTTATGTAAAACTCCATTACTGACCATATTTGTATTTTAAATTTCAAGAAAATTTGTTTCTACAACTATGCCTTGTTTTTTGTTGAATAACTTAAGCAAGTAGTTGCCTAAGAGCTTTGATATTAGAATTTAAGTTCAATTTTTCATAATTTGTGTGGTAAATATTTACATCAATTTTCAAAGAAGACTTTTGGGATGAAATTTAAATTCTAATTTGAAAATAATATCAAAATTGTTGAAGAAATTTATATGTAAGATTTGTCCTTATATAAAATAACAGTATCTTATTCTTTTTGCACATTTTTTTCCATAAAGATTCTTATAATCATTCTTATTCCACAAATCTAAGCATTCTTCATATTTTAAGAACAGAATATGGAGGTTTATTGTGTTTACACCTCACACTACAAATGCAAGAGGTTTTGGTGACAATTTGTTACAGTAATATTTCTATTGTAAATTTTTCACACCATCCTTCAAGCACAAATTTATACGTAGAATAAAATTATCTTTACATTTGAAATGAGTTTTAAACAAATAAAAAAAAAATATATATATATATATATATATATATATATATATATATATATAAAAGATATGTTTAAATAAAGGTGTTGATTTTGATAAGCATTTATCATTTAGATTCAGTCATGAAATAGTTACTATTGTCAATTAGACTACAAATTCAAAAGATTTTGAAATATAGAATCAAATATTTTTTACTATTAACCCATTAGTAATTTTCTCTGCTTTTTTCTTTGAAACAAATTTATAATTAATTTCGTACTATCATGTACAATTTTAGAAATAATTTGGTACTTCATATACATTAGTTAGGTTTCGGCTACTATCATAGACATTAGTTAGGTCTTCGCTATGATTAAATTACGTGGCTATTTTAGATTTTTTTTTTAATATTAAAACAATAATTACATATTCAAAACTTGAATTCAAAATCACTAACTCAATTAAAAAAATTATGTCAAAGATTTTTTACTTTTTTTTTATAATTCAACCACAATAATTCTATGCAACCTGACTTTCAGTTAGTTAGTTATACAACATCATACGACTTCATATATAAGAAGAAAATTAACTTCTGATTTTTTATAAAGAAGAAAATTAAGATTAAGTTAAGTTTTTCTTAATAAATTTTCATGAATATAAATCAGATATCAAATTTATAGTGTAATGGCTTTATCTTATTTGAAAAGAAAAACTTACCAGTTATAAGATATAAAGAATGAATTATATTTTGCATCTATTATTTTAATCTCTCAAAATCTATTTTTGAAACCGACTCAAGACATTCTCTTCACGTGCAACATGACCCTGTAGATTCAGAGAACTATGTGCAAAACCAGTGTCAAGGAAATACATAGAATACAAATGTTGTTAATAAAATAAATGAAAAAAAAAAATCCAAATTCAAAACAAAGAATTTATTCTGTGGATCCGATTAGATAAGCGGTGCTCCAATATACATCACCTTGTTCAATATGGAGCCATTCTTTAACTCATTTTAATGTATTAAATTAAATTAAATGTTCAATAGTTGTCACATTGCTGGAGTTTAACTTTTTTTGACAAATAATCACTGATATTATTATTTTTAATTTAAGTTGAAATTTTGAGATATTTAAAAAAATCTCTCTTTCCTATCATTATAATTTTCTTTTTTGTTAACACATATAAACAATGTAATGATTAAAATAATAAATTATTAAATGTATCATAAAATTGTGGAACTTTCTGTGAAAAGTGTAGGTTAAAACGTTTATTTGGTCAGTGATTTTGATAACTAGTTTGTAATGTTTCCGGTTTCATTATGTTTGTATTTTCGTTATTTAAATATAAAATATTTACACAGTTGTCAAATGACATATAAGCATTTATTACGAATAAATGTCTAATCCAGCTACTAAAATTGACTGCTTAATTAAAAGCATATAAATGAAAAGTCTTAAAAAATATGATAAAGATTGGGTTAAAAATACTAACATAACTGATATAACTGTGATATAAAATTGATTGGAATTAATTTTTTAACATAAAATTAATATGTGTTTAGTTTTTAAAATTAATTAAAAATTAAAAAATTTGCGTTAATAAAAAATAATTAATTTTTACTTTTGTATTAAAAAATTGTTTTAAGTTAAAATCAGTTCAACAAAGAATCAAACATAAAACCCACCTCTAATTTCAACTAAACATTTTGCAAAAAATTAACGTGGTATAGATATACTTTATTTTTATCTTTTATTTACCTCTTTTATCAGGAAAATGAAAAATTTATCAGGTAAAAGTTTCTACAACAATTAGATATACGAATCATTTAAATTTATAAAATCATTTTACTCACCATCTTAATTTTTTTATAAATATTATAAACGTGCTTATTTAACCATGACCATTTTTGTTTGGTAGTATTATCTAATCATGAACCCAACCAAGTAAAGGGATTTCAAATGGATTCATTCATATAATTGATACTAGCAATGTACCAAAACCAAAACCAAGAAGCTCTTGTATATATAAATTGCACATGAAAGCTATTGAAGGGGAGAAACATGGGATCAGAGCTTCCCCTCTCTAATCATGTATTTTGAAACCAAACATCTCATTTCAACAAAACCATTCTGTAATTTTCTCTCCCTTCATTCTCATACATTGCATTTGCAGCACATAATCCAAACACTCATTATAGTGTAGCTTTTTTCTTAGCTTTTCTCAGGCATATTCCTATTCCCCTTTCCTAGCCCCCATTCAAATGCTTGTTCTTTTGCAATGACTAATGAGGCTGCTTTCTTTACTCGCCTTTCAGTTTTGACCCACATTGTCCTTTACCCACTTTCCATTCACTGCTATGTGTTTCAAATTTCCCCTCAGCCTTTCTCTGTTCCCACAATGAAAGCTTCCATTTTTTTTTCTCTTTGATTGCTTATGCTTACTCTTCCAATCATTTTGATCATTAAGTAATGTATACTCCAACTGGGGTTTGAAGCTTTCTTTATTTAATTCAACTTGTAAGTTCTTTGGGGTAGATGATGCAACATTGTTGTGTTGTGCTGCCACTGGGATTCTATTGAAGGGGTTTATTTGAGTAAATCTTGTTATAAATCATAATGATGTGTAATTGCTTGCTGATTTTGCCATAGGTGTGTAGCCATTGTTCTTCATGGCTGTGATGCTCGTAGCACATGCATTGGTGTCGGCCTAGATTAAATAATCAAGTACAGTGCTGTTGCTGCAAATCTGTGCTGTTGTTAAAGTATTAAAAAGTATAAATCCTTGTGAGGTTTTTGTTTTTTTGCCGTTGCTTTTGGTTAAGAAACTATGGAAGATACATTTGTTCCGTTTCGTGGAATTAAAAATGATCTTCAAGGGAGATTGATGTGTTACAAGCAAGATTGGATTGGTGGTCTTAGAGCAGGCTTCAGGTACACCTTTCTTATGCTACAAAAAATGGTAAATTATTTTATTAGGAGAGTTTATTTTGATAGCATGACTTATATGAAGATATAAAGTGTTATTTTTTGCTAATTCAGTTAGTATTCCTTTGAAATTACTACACTTTTTAAGCAATTCCCGATTACTTCATACTTCTTATTTTGATTGAATGTAACTTGCTACTTAAACCGTTGTTTCTCAGGATATTAGCCCCGACCACGTATATATTTTTTGCATCAGCAATTCCTGTTATTTCGTTTGGAGAACAATTGGAAAGAGACACAGGTACAGTGCTTGTTACTCATATCCCATATTTTTCTTGGGTTTCGTCCATGTATGGAAATTTGTTTATGTTAAGGTAGCTGATTAGATAAATGCAGAGACAGTAATATAGTGTACCTCAAATTTTTATTTTCTGTGTTCCAACAATTTCCAGATGGAGTACTTACTGCAGTTCAAACTTTAGCATCTACTGCATTGTGTGGAATTATACAGTCTATTATAGGAGGCCAACCCTTACTGATTCTTGGAGTAGCAGAACCAACTGTAATTATGTATACATTCATGTTCAACTTTGCGAAAAGAAGGCCAGAATTGGGTTCAAAACTCTTTCTAGCATGGACTGGATGGTATAGTTCGTTCACTTTCATGTTTGAAGAAGTGTAGCCATTTCATGTTCTTAGTTATAATTTTTTGACGAGTTACTATTTGTGTGATGCCTTATAAAAGAAACTTAGTTTCCTCGTGTATTTGCGGGCAGGGTATGCATGTGGACTGCCATCTTGTTGTTCCTATTGGCTATCTTGGGAGCTTGCTCCATCATCAACAGGTTCACTCGCCTTGCAGGGGAACTGTTTGGTCTTCTTATTGCAATGCTTTTTATGCAAGAGGCTATTAAAGTAAGAGACATGTTTGAGTTTTCTTTGGCTGTAATATTTACTCATGAGTGCTTTTAGCGCAAATGATTGTGCTTCTAGTCTGAAGTAATGAAAATATAAGATGATTGGAAGAAAATCTTTTCAACTGATAAACATGCTTTCTAATTGGGTTTGACAGGGACTCATCCATGAGTTTCACATACCTGAGAGAGCAAACCCATCATCACCAGAGTTTCAATCTTCATGGAGATTTGGAAATGGCATGTTTTCTTTGGTTCTGTCATTTGGCCTCCTGCTTACAGCATTGAAAAGCCGAAAGGCAAGGTCTTGGCGATATGGATCAGGTGAGACTTGTGAAATGTGAAGTTCCCAATCATACGTGCACTTGCATCATCAATATGATATGACCTAAGAAAGCATAAAATTTTCTTTCCCATATGGTCAATGGTGGATTGTTGATAATAGTTGCTGAAACACTACATTCATCCATTGAGATGTGCATCTTTGTTACAAGAAAGAACTATTTAACATAAGGTAATAAGTAGTAATTTGCATGGCATTGACTTTGCTCTGTACAGTTTGGTGCTTGAAGGTATGTATTTGGTTTAATCCTTTCCTTCGGGGTCCCTTTTTCATTCCTTTTTAAAACGTATAATTTATGCGACAACAAAGAAATAAATTAACTGAAATTCTGACCTTAGAAGACAAACTGCATAAGGAACAAGGTTGTTGAGGGGTACGGTAATGGATTCAAATTAACATTCCGTTATAATAGAGTTGATTTTCTTGTTACTGAGTTGACTTGCTGATCTGTAAATTGAATGTTGCTCGAAGAATATTCCAAAAATTATCTTTGAAGCATTGAACCTTCGAAGTTGTGAATTTCTCTCTTAATGAAATTTTTGTTGCTATTTTTAATTTTGTAAGATGACTTGTCTTTAATGAACAATGAAGGCTTGAACGTATAATACTCGAGCTTTTTGACCTTCATAGATCTATCAAATTCACATTGAAAATGGAAGTGGAACATCTGGAGGTTAAATATGATCGACTGAGGATTTTCTTTTTACTTGAAAATAACTGAAAAAGATCCTTTCAACTAATGTTTTCGATCATTTCCCATTATATTTCAGTAGTTCTTAGATTATTTTCCTCCTATTACAGGATGTTTACGAGGCTTCATAGCAGATTATGGTGTCCCATTGATGGTTCTAGTATGGACTGCCATTTCTTATATTCCAGCTGGAAGTATTCCAAAAGGAGTTCCTAGGCGTCTTTTCAGCCCAAATCCATGGTCCTCTGGTGCATTTGAAAACTGGACTGTCATAAAGGCACGATCTCTTCTGTGGAAATTATTTTATGTTAGGCAATAGGATTGTTAAACTTTTCTTTCACTCTTTAAATTCTTAGTTCTTCCATGGAAGGTTTTAATAAAATATTCAAAATCACAACAGGATATGCTGAATGTACCAGTTCTCTATATTATTGGAGCATTTATTCCAGCAACAATGATTGCTGTTCTATATTATTTCGACCATAGTGTGGCATCTCAGCTTGCTCAGCAGAAAGAATTCAATTTAAGAAAGCCACCTTCTTTCCATTATGATTTACTTCTATTGGGCTTCATGGTACAGAAAGCTCCTTGCTCTTTTTGATCCTTTGCTTTATATAAAATTGCTTAGTTCTTTGACTTTTTCCCAATGCTCTTTCTTTCCCTTGGCAATTTGAGATTGATATTGTGTGTGGCCTCCTGATCTGCTTGTAAACCGAGTGTGATCCTTAGTTGTGTTGTGACACATTGATATGTTATCTGAATGACAGGTTATAATATGTGGTCTAATTGGAATTCCTCCGTCCAACGGTGTTATTCCACAATCTCCAATGCATACCAAAAGTTTAGCAACATTGAAGCATCAGGTAGACATTAATTACAATTGCAGGTTTCTGTTCTCTCATTTTGTAAACATTTACTGAGATAATTGTTGCCAATGCACTTTCATTAGTACAATCTTTAAGGAGAAAGTAAAAAGAGAATTCACAGTGATTAAATGTGTGCTGCTACTTTCATCATACTTATATTTGGGTGATTTGCAGTTACTTAGGAATCGGCTTGTTGCTGCAGCACGAAGTTCTATGAGAAAACTAGAAAGTTTGGGACAAGTATATGGAAGTATGCAAGATGCTTACTGGCAGATGCAAACCCCTCTAGTTCACGAGGAATCTTCCTCACAGGTACATGGGATTGTGGACTTTTCTGTCACTCTTTTGAACACGAGAACTTGAATATTGTATCATTGATTTAATGGTTTGACAAACTGAATATGCTCCTAATTGTCTGTAGTTCAAACTAAAAGTGGCATACAATGTAATCATCCACCATTTCCTAAACTTTGTTGACAGGGACTTAAAGAGTTGAAAGAGTCAACAATTCAATTGGCATCAAGCATGGGGAGTATAAATGCCCCAGTTGACGAATCAATATTTGATGTCAAGAAGGAAATTGATGACTTGTTGCCTGTTGAGGTCAAAGAGCAACGAGTGAGCAACCTGCTCCAGTCTGTGATGGTAGTTGGATGTGTAGCAGCAATGCCTTTCCTGAAAATGATTCCAACTTCTGTGCTATGGGGTTATTTTGCTTTCATGGCCATTGAAAACTTACCTGGAAACCAGTTCTGGGAACGGATTTTATTAATTTTAACTGCTCCAAGCAGAAGATACAAGTATGAATATGATGTTAAAAGTTTCCTATCGGTTTTCCTTCTTTTTGGGACACTTAAAGTTGCATTCACTGACTTTTCCTTGCTTTCTCTTTTACACTATGAAACAAATGTAGAGTTCTGGAGGAGTGCCATGCAACTTATGTGGAAACCGTTCCATTCAAGACAATTGCAGTGTTTACAGTGTTCCAGACTGCTTACTTGCTTGTTTGTTTTGGTATCACTTGGATTCCAACAGCTGGTGTTCTATTCCCATTGATGATCATGTTTCTGGTCCCTGTAAGGCAATACATTCTGCCCAAGTTTTTCAAAGGAGCACACCTTCAAGACTTAGATGCTGCAGAATATGAAGAAGTACCTGCTTTACCATTCAGCCTAGCTGCTGTAAGTGTTCAATACTATACCCAAGTTCACCTTCTTATTTAGCTACATGCTAAAGCAAGACCAATGCAAACAGGCATTCATATTTCCAATGAATGAAAGGAAAATGCAGTATTTTGTATAATTGACATTGAATGTCCATTTGGATGGTTTTAAATGACATCACTCTTAGGTTCCCTTTTGAGGTGTCTTAACAAATACCGATGAGACTCAAGTCCAAACTATACATAACGGATTGATACTACTTACAACCTTAAACTTTAAGACAATGAGTTTATGAGTTTTCATTTATATATGATGTTTAACTTTTTTATTTTTATTCAATGTGAGAACAGACTTGGATTTCCAACACTTTTATGATGCTTGTTCTTTTTGTGCAGGAAGGGGACTTGAGCAAGACAGCTTCCTTTGCAGATGATGGAGAGATTGTAGATGGAATAATCACCAGAAGCAGGGGTGAGATAAGACATGTTTGCAGTCCTAAGTTAATGAACTCCACTCCAATCATATCCCAAGAGTTAACCACTCTTCAAAGTCCAAGGTTACCAGATAAGGTATAAGCCAACTCAGAGAAAATCAAAACCATCAAAGTGTTAGGAGAGGATCTTTCAGCCCAGGAGAAGCTACTCCATCATCCAATTTGAGGAAATCAAGATCAGCACTCATACATGCTTCTCATAGTAACTTATTGTTGTAGGCTTGTAATACAAGGATTCTTCTTCAATGCTTATGGCATAAATGCATCAAACATATCTATGTCATGAAAAAGCAGGTAGTTTCTAGGAATTAATGAACATTGATTATCATTCTAATATTTGATTTTACAATTTTAAAATTAGGTTTGAGGGTTTTGTCCAGATTTTTGAGTTCTAAAGTCTAGGGGAACAAGACAATTATAATAGTTAATTATCTAGTTTTTTTCAGATTCTACACAGGTAGATAGAATTAATCCATCAAATTCAATTTAAATTAGCGTTATGAATTAAATCTATCAGAATTACTGGCATAAATTTAAATTTAATTCATGATATAATTAAAAGTATTTAATCAAACAAATGTTAAAATTTGAACATTTAGAACTATAGAAAAGCAAATTTCAATTAATGAAGTAAGAATCCAACAAGAAAATTAAAAAATCATAACAATGGTAATAAGTACTTTAGAGAAAACTTTATAATGAAGTAAAGATAAAATATTTTTAAGAGTTAACAACAATAAAATTTTAAGAGTTAACTAGAAATGACTTCAAAGCTTAAAAAAATAATTGTATATCAACTTTTAGATACGCTATATATCACTATAAAAGCCATAAATGATCATAGATTAAACTATTATAAACAAAAATAACTGATAATATATATATTTTTTAACACGTTTTCAATCTCACCTATATGTTACGGATCAAACTCTCATGTTACTCAATTAATTTATTATTCATATAGTTGTTATTGACGTGTTATTTAGTTTTTTCCCTACATTATTGTTTTATAATGTTTTTTTTTTTTACATATTTCAGTTCAATTTTAATCTGTTATTGACTTGTAGTGATTTGTTTATCATGTTTCTTAAATATCATCCTTTTATTTAGTGAATGTTTCACTCCAGAATAATATTAACTATAATAATCTTATCTTATTAAAGGATTGTAAGCATAGTTTCCTTTAAATTTTTTTCACATAATAACTATAATTATATTTCATTTAATACTAGAACAATCTCGAGTTGTTGTTGATTTATTAATTTTTCCAGCTCCAAAACTTCACTCAGAATTTAGACGATTCATTGAGTGGAATGTTCATTAAAGTGATTATTGCTCTTCAAAATATTTTCACTAAATGAATAGATAGTCACCGAATAATATTCACTAGAAAAACAATTTCTCACTAAATGAATTTATAATTAAAAGAGGTACTGCGAATCTAGAAAGTTCTATAGGTGAACGAATATATGAGAGCTTTTTTTAACGAGATTGTCCCTTCTTCAAATCTTCTTCATAGGATCATACTGTGTTTGGTGTAATGAAAGTTGTATCGAACATTATGTAAATTGGGTTACATTTTTCCCTTTATTTATAAAGTTCAATTTGATAATTCTATTTCAAAAAGTTCAAATAAAGCTGATTGCGTTACGGATTCACAGTTTGAAAATGATTTTAAATTTTGTTAAAGTCCGTAACAGTTAGTGACAAATTTTAAAATGTCATTTTAAATTTTAATCAACAAAACATTACAAAGTATTACGAGTATAAAATAATTATTAAAAAAATGTCATTTTAAAATAGTGGTTGTACGAATTACAATTTTATCAGTCAATGTCTATATTAATATTTTTCTTTTTTGAATAATTTTAATGTTTAATGAATTAAAGTTTAAATAGTTACGATTTTAATATGCACTAATTAGTGGCGTATTTTTAACGAGGATGTAAAGCTGTTACTAATAATAAATTAATAGAATGAGAAAATAGCACCAATTTAGAGAATTAATAGAAAAAATTAATCATTTTAAAAATAGAGGGATATTAGACCCTAAATCAATGTATAGAGGGTTGTAATAATTTACCAAGCCGTTTATAACCAATTAAATACTCTTCATGGAGAACACAAAAATCTACCATGAAAGTGACAAAAGAAAATTTTTGCTTACCAACCTTCAAAACAATGCAGCTTCAGAAACTCACAAGTGAAATCCATTGAAGTTAGGAACTTCAGAAATGCGTACAAATCTGAAACCTAATTAATCCAGTTTCTGGGCTTATATACTTCGACTTTGCCATCTTTATAATCATGCACAAGCCCTTTATAATGTAACCGAAAACTAAAATTGAAAAAAAAAAAAAAAACAATACGGATCACTGTTATTTCTTCAAAGGTTTATTATCTCTACACTGAATCATTTGGTAGAAACTAGAAGCAGTATTAAGAAACTTGAGCAGTGTGGATATGGAAATGGCACCGGCAAAATAAGCCATCGCCCTATTTTCCACAAATTTTTTTAAATAACATTTTAAAATAGCCAGTAACCTTGGAAGGCTTTTGATACATGCTTGATCTGCCAAACCTTGCATTCATGGACAAACCGAATCATTTGTTAGGCTGCTTAGTCTTGCTAAATTTAGAACCTGTCATTTGCTCTGACTCATACAATATGTGATTGATAAGCCCCCTTGCAGCACTGCAGAACCAGAAACAAATCTACAAATAAGTAGATAGCGTAAATTTCACACACATGTGCCCATGTTATTGTGCTGAGACACTAATAACAAACGTGCACAATATAAATGTACTATACTAGATACAAGCTTACTCATCCTTCAACTTCTGAATCTTCTCAGGATCTGTCTCATGCTTGTGTTTCTTAAACTGTTGTCTCACCATATCAACAAGAAGCTCTGTGTTATGTTTCTGCAATAGCAAGAAGGCATAATCAGTTTCTCACGTCCTAGCATCATCGGACATGAAGATGTTTAAACCTTGTTTAAGCAAACTTCTTCACAAGTACTTCTCTAGAAGAGAATCAAAAGCAAAATAAAATAAACTTCGTCCGCAAGTTAAAATCAACGAATACATCTCATTTATCAACTTTTTGAAGAGATAGATATGAAAGTTTCTTTAAAAGCTGAAGTGCATAAGTCAATTTCAACTTTTGAAAGAAGGTTAACTCCTTTTACTTCTTAGTTTCCTTTTCAAAATGTTCAGGAAAAGTTTATCTCAACAGGACGTGACAAATGCAGTGCTTCAGTAAAAATAATGAGACAGTAAACCCAATGCAGAAGCATACCACGATCATGGGTGAATAGCATCACAAGCACAAAAATAAAAGATGAAGAAAATAATGCAGTGCACTGATAGGATCAGAGTTTGTCTAACACGTTAAGTCACAATACTTAAACATGAACACTAATTACATGTCCCTAGAAAACATGCATCATAAACATGAGACATATACGACCGAATTTTCAAAAAATTCACCATGGTGGGGATTCCCATGTCCCATACTTAAATTACTTTGACAGCAATTAGCTACAAGTGAATCTATTTGAAAGAGAGAGAAAGAGAAGAATGACTCACCCGATGACCAATATATTTAGCTCTGCGAAGACATTCACGGTAGAGCTATAAAACAAAGGCCATAAAAATAAGTAAGATATTTTATTTACTTGTTTGTAAAAGGATAAATTAGACTTTTGATCATTCATATAAATTTGTGTTTCAATTTGGTCCCTTAAGTTTAAAAAGTTTAATTTCCGTCTTCAAAACACCAAGTTGGTCCTTCTGTTAGTTTAATACATCAATTTAGTGTGTTTGGATTTTCAGTTTAATCCCACAAAACTCCCTTTTCAACTGAATTTAACACTCAGATTACTTCCCATTCGTGCATGGAAAATATAGCTTTTGCATTCATCGCCATTCCAACATACATCAAATTAGGTGAAACATGACAAACGTCAAACCATGAAACATGATACTCCAGTAAAAATTACCATTGCTAGTCAATCTTTTAAACTTAAAAAGGGATCAAATTGAAACCAAAATTCCAGATAAGGGGAACGAAACTCCAATTCTGTTTTTCTGGACTTATGGAAGCTAAGTAGAGAATAGGAGTTTGATTGAATTAGAGAAGACAGAAGGTTTGGCATGTGACTGACCCTAAGAGCATTGTTGGCGAGCTCAGGAGGCAGAGCAGTTTGAAGGGACGGCATGGTATAGAATCTGCGAAACAAAAACACAGAGGCAATTCATCGAACAGTTAGAAGGCAGAAAAGAGAACATTACTTAACCGACAAATTAGGATAGTGGTCGCTTGTCTAATACCGATTATCACTAGTTCTGACTCAGAGTCCTCGAGGTATGTTTACGAGCAAAGCAATTGAGCACAAAACTTGAATTCGCGATCCGTGCGAAACGAAACGACTCTGCGTTTTACGGTACTAGAAACGGAGAAGAGTGAATCGTGATTTATTAGTGGTCTAAAATGCCCAAACCAAAATGCACTATCGGGCCGATTCCTTGTACATGGCCCAAGAACTGGGCTTCTTCCCGTAACTCCAAAGATTTCCTTTTAACACCCCCAACTTTTTTTACCTTTTACTACGATAAAAATTTTCTCTCTTATATTAACTTCCTCACAACACTCCAAACAATCAGATTTGAAATTTGATTAAGAAAAGCCCGAATTTCGAAATTCGATAAACAAAATATTGGATAAATACTTCGCTGGATCTCAAGATTCAATTAAAACTCCTACCAAATTATGAAATTCAGTTTAGAAATTTACCAAATTTTGAAATTCAATTAAAAAACTCACTAAATTTCAAAATCGTATTAAGGAAGACACCAAATTTCAAAATCCGATTAAAAGACTCACCGGAATTGAAAGTCCGGTTAAACGCTCTTTCTGATTTCAAAATCCGGTTAACATAATTATTTAAACTGTTTTTTAAATTTAAAATTCAATAAACATTTTAATTAATATAATTTTCTTTTAAATATTTATTTAAATTGACACAAAAATAAAATATATTCCATTTGTGTCAATTTTAGTTTAAAAAAAATCAAAAAAATTATTAAATATTTTAATTCATATAGTTTAAAATTTTAATTCTTTCTTGTTGCTTATACCGGATTGGTATTAGGTGTATTTGGAGTTATAGAAAATGTATCTCTATAACAGTTCCAGCTTCTTAGTTAGTTTTTGTGGCAATCCAAGTTAAATGTATCAGTAATCACCTCTCTATGAACTGCATTTCTTAATTTCAACTCTTGAAATGAAATGAAACTGAAGCTAATAGTTAAAACCTATCATATTATATATGATATATGTAAATGCCCAATCAAACTATTACAATGTAGGTCACAAAAAGGAGACTAAATTCTATAACTCATCACACACAAGGGGAAACCCCAAATAGGGACGAATCCTAAGTAACAAATACAACACCACAATCACAACTCAACAACAATGTCTCTCTCTGCTCTATATGCATACTATGTCATATATCATATACTTCCCACACCAACGTGACATGTTAACTACTACATTCGTAGGCAGAGAGCTCCACCACTGTATCAGGTTCACCTTCTCTTAAGCAATCAAGTGGAGGTATAGTCATGGTCTCTTGAGTTCCATAAGCATTCCAGCAAAAAGGGTCATCTACTAATGCCCCTTCGTATGGCAAAAGCTCTATCTCAGAGAGTGTTATGTTGGTGCATGCCACACTGTCACTGCAAGCAAAGTGTATAGGAGGAGTTCTCACATCATAAGTACCCTTTATGTTCTTATATATCACATTGTTTACATGCACTGCTGAAGTTTGATTCAGACACTCTTTCGACAAGCAGTAGTACTGGTCAATGATGATGCAGTTCCTCACATTCTCCATTTGGATGTTTTCAAATCTTAGGCCACTCACTGACCCCGTTCCACCTTGCCATGTCTTGATTCTCAGGCCATTGTCTGATTCCTTTATGATGGTGTTGCGAACAGTTAAGTTTGAGACACATGCCTGCGAATTGTGCACTCCGAGGCTTCCAATGCTGTCGAAAAAAGTGACCAATGTTAAGCATTTGGTGTAAAATGCTGAAACTAACATTGGCAATGTAAAGGTTCCGAAATGACTTTTATGTGTCTGATTAATGCAACAGAGTAGAAGATTCTGCTCTGGAACCATGAGGGGCCAGAAATGAAGAATAGAAACTGTGATATTATTAATTATTGCCAGTTTGAACTGTTCCAACTGTTAAAGTAATACACCTATAAAGATCACTAAAATAAGAAGGTAAATAAATAACTCCTGTGACCCTAACTTTTTGGAGAATTGGTGAGGATCATTTGAAAGGCGAAACTTTTTATTCTTTTGTGGAAGATCTATTAGTTGGAATCTTGGGGTACAACTTGGATAGTCACTATACTCATGCCATTGGTTGAAGTCACTTTTCACTCGTTTTGCTTTTAGAAATGGTTCTAGAATCAGTTAACAAAACAGAGATAATAATAATATATCATACTTTTATGTGTAAATTAGTCATCATCATTAATAAGGAGTTAACATAATCAGCAACACAGTATAACTACAAATTAAGATTAATTATGTAACATACCTAATACCATGGGTGGGAGCACAAGTAACACCCTCTATGTCCACGTCTGAGCACCCGGGTCCAATCGAGATGCAATCGTCACCTGTTCAAAAATCATATTATTCTAAACAACTTTTCTGTCATGTATATAAACAGAACAAAACTTCTATATTGAGAAACGAGACATTGCTCTTTGTTGTTTGGTATTTACCATTGCTTATCATGGAGTTATATATCCCAACACCCTTTGTGTTTCCTAAGTGGATTCCGTCAGTATTTGGACTGAGTTTAGGAGAAGAAATTGACAACTTGTCTATCAGTACTCCTTGGCAACCATCGAATTTCACGTGGAACATAGGACTGTTTTGAATCTTTACCCCACTCAGCACCAAATTGGAGCTCATGAAGAACCGTATCATCTATATTTGAGAAGACAAACGATTTTGAGACAGTTCATGTGGGTTGGAAAAAATAAGAATAAACAGAGTAGTTTACTCACTGTTGGGCTGTCACATGGTCCTGATACAGTTTTTCCATCGGGACCCTGAAATGCCAATTTTTTTACCGTTTAGTTTGAGTTCTTTCTGCATTAAATAAGTATACAACAAAGAATAGAATGGTGCAACTGTTATAACATGATTGATTAAATGATTACCCGGTGAGGTTTGCAAGGAAGATCCCACCACTGTTCCCCATTGCCTTCTATGGTTCCTTTCCCAGTAAGAGTCATTTGATCGAGTCGATAGAACACAAGCCATTGACTGTGGCTGTCTTCCTTAGGCCATGATTCTGGTCCATCAGGTGCCATGAGAGTACCATCCACCTGTTTACATTAGAACCTTGTTAGTAAGCTACATTAATGGAACACAAGAGAACTACAAATGAATTTCATGAAAGGAAGAATGAAGAACTGGGAAATTCAACAAGCGTTCTTACTTGAAATACCAGTCCAGGCTTGCATGGACCTGTAAAGATAGTCGAAGTTATCTTGAAACAGTAATTTTCTGGAACAAGAACAACTCCTGACTCTACTGCACAAGCTGCTTTCCATGCTGCCACGAATGATTGTGTGTCATCAGCTGAACCATCTCCAACTGCCCCAAAGGATCTTACATCGAAAATGCAGTTTGAAGGGGAATCCCCAGGATCACTGGGATAAGGGTCAGAGGGAACACCAGGGGAAATGGAAGGAGGTGAAGGTGAAGGTGAAGAAGGTTCCTCTGGTGCAGGGGAAGGACTTTTCTTCTGCCCCTTGTGATAGTGGTATCTTCCTTCCACACTATCCCAATTATGGATAAAAATAATCATGGTAACCCATAGGATAAAACACCATCGAATCAGACTCATTGCAGGTTTCAATTCTACGAGTTTTCACACTAAACTAACAATGTCACTTCACCAAGATGATTGATACCTGTGGATAAATGGAGGAGATTAAACTAACTTGTAAAGAGTTGGAAGAACTATCCTGAAGCTAAGTTTGTTATTTATACTCAAAACATAGAAGATACAGTTCATGAATGAATTCTAAAGCATGAGATGGACACGTGTAGAATCCTGGTTGATTTACTGTCTCAAGGAAACAGTTGGAGGATTTTAGAGGCTTTGGAGGACAATGTTGTGTTTAACCGTGCCACGGTGTCATTGTTCTCCAACCTCAGTTCCGTGACCATCCTCTTATTTTAATCGTATCTGTTCATTGTGTTGTGGTCCGTGACATTATACCTTCGCCCCCCTCTTGCTTCTTGAACCACTAGTTTTGTTTTCTGAATTTGTTTTCAGAAACTGTCCTCTGGACAATTTTAAAAAGTGTATGCTCAGAACTTTTGAGGCTCAAGTTTTCTAGAAAACTGTGCCTCACTCACCAAATTTCTATTACTTTTTCTTCTTATTTTATTCCATATCTGTTCATCCGTATTTTCCCTGATTAAGCTAAGAAATAAAAAGTGAGTTAGGTGTAATACACGGGAAATAAGAGAACTCTGCATCAAGTTCCATGGCATTTTTGAGTTTTCTTGAGTCAACTGATTCACTATATATTGCTGAACATGTGTTAAATTAGAATAAAGAAGAAACAGAAGGCAATAGTACTGTTCAAGAAAATTATCAAAATATTTGTGAAGATGAAAATTGGTGTTGTAGCATATTTGTCCGATTGTATGACATATTTCATCTTTGGTTTTGCCTTGGAGGTGGCCAAACAGACATGTAGCTATTGAAAAATAATAATTGTATGAGATACTGCACGTGAATTATTGCTATAAGTTAGAACCAGATCTCTGAATAACAGAGCAGCAGATAGCAAAAAAGAATAAAGCTAACCACAGTGGGAATCATGAACATACAAATAGGAAGACGAAAAAAATAATTGAACTTACATAATCAGTGACAGCTACATTTGTAATTTGAGTTCGACAACATTTATCTTTCCATGCAATGAATAAGAAACTATCTTTGCTAGATTGATCAACTAATAACCCTGATTAAAATGCATTCTACTCAGACATAATCAAAGAAAGGAGTGAATTACAGTAATCGGATATGATTAAAGTTGATAACTCAAAAATTACACTAATTGGATTACATTATCCATTAGTTTTTAGTAAATTTTAACTATAGTAGAATATTTATTGTTAGCAGAACTTCTCTATCTTTATCTGTCATGACAGCAAGTTACTTTCTCATTAAAAACGAAACAATATGTGCATCCAATTTTTTTCTTCTCTTTAAACCAAACAGGACACTAAATTTTAGATAAAAAAAATGTAAAAGAAAAGGTGCTAGGGGACCTAAGAGGAACACAAAGAAGAGTAGATGTGGGAATGTAGTTTTTATTATTCAAAAACAAAAACATATCGTGACTCTTCGTTGTTGGTTAGCTCATTGTGGCTATGAATTAGCAAGAAGGACAATTTTGGTACGCGACAACAGAATTAACGTTATTCACGGGTGGAATCAAACCCCTTATGATTTAATGCAAAAAATAAAAACAAAACAAAGAAAGTTAAACATATCCAATGTCTCCATATCTCTTACGTGCCCATTTAAGCAAATAAAGCAACAATGGAAAATCAACTAGACTTTTGGATTCACCTGATGAAGAAGAATGCTGCAATTTTTTTCTTCTCCTCTTTATCTCTTTGCTGTAGCAAACATGAAGCTGTATTGTAAGTATGTGTGTGTACGAAAATATGAGTTGCTGCTGTATAAAATATGTGTAGGAGTGTGGGTTTTATAGAAGAGACTAGCGAAGTGAAAATAAATGTGCATGGATTCGTGTTTGTCTTAACCTGTCACGTGTGTACAATCAGAAGATGAGAGTGCAAAAGCAAATAAACCATCGAAATTTCAACAGAGAAAAAGTTTGTGACTAGAGAGATTCTAGGGTGCACTTTTTTATGGTGCTGTGAGATGACAGCATGGTTTGTGGCTCTCTGATATGCCATGTGGCAGGGGTTCATACACGCACCTCACTCGCGGAGATAGTGGCTGGTTTGTTCAAAACGTGGGTCCTGTGTCACCATGATTGATAGGGCACGAGAGAGAGAGAGAGAGAATGTGTGTTAGTGTATTATGTTTCATCATATCACAGTTCCAGCATAATGTTATGTAGTCACATGCAGCTAAAATACAACCAGATTCTGCAGAAATCGAAGAAAGAGTTTATGCATGTGTGTGTGCTCTTTTTTCATTGCTCACTTGGTTTGAGGCCACGATGATATATGATGAGGAGAATGGAAGAGGGGACACGTGTTAGGTCAGAATTCACGGGGTGGTGTTTGTAGTTTGTGTCACGGGCTAATGAAAAAGTGTTGATTAAAAAGTTAGGAGATTGTTTTGTTCACAAGGTTGTTTTTACGATTCTAATGGCATTGATTTTGAGACATTGATGCGGACAGCGTATGAAGATTAAGAGTAAAACACCGCATTCTGGTGTCTGATTCTAACACCTGTTAAGTTTAACATTAGTTTACTCTTAATCTTGTCTGCACTTGCTTCCATCACAGTTTTAATTAAACACTGAACCAGCTTGTCGGAATATTGATGCTAGGTTCCAAGTTCACAGGCATTTTTCCTACTCTGACTGTGGAACAGATCAAGTCACATGAAGCTTTTATATTTTCTTTGATCATGCTGTTTTTTCAGAAATTGTTATAATATGCTTCTACAATTCAACACCCTTTAATCTGGTTAGCATATTGTAACAATTTTGTAGCTTTGAATAAATGTTTCGACTGCGGATGAAAGTTTGCAAGCTCCGACTTCAATATTTTTGATATTTTTATTTTTTTACTTTTTTTTATATTTTAAAATCACTTAAAAATATTATTTTAAATTATAAATTATAAAAAATTATCAAAATTTAGTTATTAAAATATTATTATCCTCGTAATATCACGTACGTCTGTGTTCTTTCAAATTTTTCTTTTTAATTTGATATAAAAGGGTTGATATTAAAGTTTTGAAAATGACAACTTTATAACAAGATTATTCTTGTGTGCTATAAAAGCAATAATGAAATACAGAAGAAACGCTAAAAAAACAACCAATGGAATTTCATTAGAGATAATAGGTAAAATAAATGTAGTTATATAACTACAAGGTATCAATAATTGAATAATATTTCAAAAAATTAAAATAACATCCTAATATTCTAACATTTTATTACAAAGTTAGAAGTTTTTTTTTTTAAAATACTGTATGCTGGGTAAAAAAAAAACTTCAAAAATAATTTTATGTTTTATTTAGATGCATTCTTCGATTAGTTGAGTCATGAAAGTAGTATAAAATACGTATCCCTCAGTCAATGCAAGTTTTTTTATCATGTGTTTTTAGAGATAATGGCCTTTGATTTCGAATATAATTATGGTAAGTAACTTTTCTTTTTTAATGAATTATACATAAAGTCTTGTGTTATTTTAAAATTTGACTTTGAATATAATTCAATAATATAAATGGACGTGTTGTTTAAGATTTTCCAAATAATTTATACACATGATTTAAATTCTGAACAAATTGGATGAATAGAGTGGATTCTTTTTGAAATTTGGAAAGAAAACATAATGGGCCAGTTATAATCTTCAGTGGGCCTCTAGTTCTGTTTACACTTCTATTCAATTATGCTGTTCCATTAGTGGAATATAATGGAACAAGATTCTTGTATAATAATAGGCATCAATTACTATTTTCTTTAACACCTAAAGTTAATTTTATCATATTTTTTCTCATCATGATTCATCATTATTTACAAAAGGATTAAATATACTTTTTATCTATGAATTTTTAGCGGAAATTGAAATTAGTCCTGAAACGTGATAGATTGAGTTCTTTTATTTAATTTTTATTTTTATTTAAAGTTTCAAATGCATTTTAGGTTATTATTTGACTTAATATTGAAATGAAAATGTGTAAAACGAGATAAACAATTTAAATATTATCATGAGATATGTTTAGAAAGTAAAAAAAAAATCTCAAAATTTAGTTAAAAGAATTAAATCATACATTTTTAAAGTTTTAAAGTTTGGGAGCTAAATTGGTCTACAATAGTTTCGAGAAGGGACTGATTCTAATTTTCACTAAAGTTAAGACAAAAGCATATTTAATCTTTTATAAAATAACAAATATTCAAATATGATTTCCTTTCTTATTACCATATCTGAATTGGATTGCTAATTTTAACTTTTTGTGCATTTTCTAACCGTTACTTTTTGGTCCTTAGTAACAATAGTTAATCTAATGCTAAAACAATTAATATAATTAGGACAAATAATAGTAATTTAAATTAAAATAATTATAGTTTTATACATTAACCAATGACGACTTTGAAGTTACGTGTAACATAATTTTACATAATAAAGTCTATTAAAAAAAACTAAAACATGAGTATTAAAGTCAATAAAAATATCAGAACAAAATATTAACTACATTAACTACATTAACTATATATTGTTTGAAACGAGAGAGAGAGAGAAAGAGTAACTGAGACTCACCGTTTAGTCAATATCAAAGCTTAAGGATGATGTTTGCAGAAGTTGCAGAGGGAACATTATCTTTGTTCTGTGGTAATTATGAACTGCATAAGCTGCATATACATATATATATATATATATATATATATATATATATATATATATATATATATATATAATGAAGATATGGGTTTTAGATGGCATAAGAGGCAGAATAGCAGTGATTAATAATTGTGATATGAATGATAATATAGAAATGAAGTGATATGTTTTGCATTAAGCAATTGTGGGAAAGTGACAAGAAAGGAAAAACCTTGTGCGAATTGGTAGAATGAAAGAAAAGAAGAGGTTTTTATTTGCAGTGAGTTTGGTATATACAATAGGCGACCATGGATTAGAAGTGGAAAAACATATTTGTTGGTTTTGCGGATTTAATAAAAGATGTGTGCGATGGTTCCCGAACACAAAAGCTTAACACTGACCATTCAGATTCATCATTTTACACCTAAATTATATCTTTTATGCCACGGGACAAATGTCATACCACACCATATTAACAGTTTATAAAACTGTCAAATTTAAATACACTTATTTTTTGTAAAATTAACTTCTTTTAATTTTGGTGAAATTAACTACTTATAAAAAAAATTGCAGTGATTTCTTTTAGTACGGTAAAATATGTTATTTTTTTATTTGGTATTTTATGTAATTTTTAATCTCCTAAAATTTTAATTTAATAGTGAATATGGAAGTGAGACAAGTATCTATTCTTAAAAATGATTTTTGCTCAAATGCAATTTGATCGTTTAAACGAAATTCATGATAAGGTAAATTATTTTTTCTTTAAAGGATGTTTGCTTGTCACTTGAGTAATGACTACGTCGCTTAAATGAAAAATCATGTCAAAAATAAGACTGTTTATTCAAATTTATTTTTGTTCCAGGAGAAATATCTTGCTTAAATGATCTTTATACGGTGAAATTAAAGTGATACTTATATCTATATATAACTAATTATACAAAAATAAATTAAAATTTGTTAGACATCCCACATTCACGGGAGATTGTTGGTGGCAATGCGGGTCAGTCCGGCCGGTTTAGGCTCGATCCGCATAAGGTCCGCACAACTCGGGCTGGTCCGTTCCGCTCTGCATATTTTATACAGGTCGAAAACACTGATCCGCCCCACATACCAATTGGCCCACTTTTTTTTTAAGTTTTTTTTTTTATGATAAAACTTTCAATGTTTAAAAATTGAGAAATTTTAAGAAGTTCACAAACTTAAGTAAAGGCTTTGGAGAATTAAATGATAAATTGATAATTCAACATTTTCATCATATTCATATTATGACATACACAATGTATCCTTTAAATTTTAGCACATTAAAAATTACATAATACTTGTCTTTTTCAGTTATACAAAAATTTGAAACGTTAATGCAAAAGTCTATAAAAGAAGTGATTAATATACACAAGTGCAAGTTTTTTATTTTTTTAATTTTATGCGGATTGGCCCGCGCAGGCCGCGGATCTATGTGGACTGGGCCTGCGGGTTCACTGCCCTAGCTCGCTCCGCATTTTTTCTGTAGACTTGCGGACCGGTCCTAATTGTCACCCCTACTAGAGATAGGATAAATTTGTAGTATATATATATATATATATAGCCAGTTCATACAGTGTGGCCCGTTAACCATTATCATCTCTTTATTATCCCTTGATACATGTGGTGAAAAAGGAGATGAATAAATGAAACAAAAGTTCAATAAATACTCGTAAAAGAAAAAAACAGTGTGGAAAACATGGTTAAAAGGTGTGAAGAGAAAAGCGTAGAGGGAGTGAGGGTGAAGCGTGGCACCAAACCTAACAACCTCGTAGATGAAGCGCTTCTTTCACACATCTCTCCCATCAAACTTATTTTATATCCATTCGCTTCCCTATTACATCAATCCAACCGCAATTTAGGTAACTCCAATTTCCTTTTTTTTATATTTTTTAATTTAACTAGCTTACACGTATATATCGTCGCTGTGTATGATTTTTTTTTAAAATATATGTGATATTATATTAGTAAATAAATCCATCAACATATTCATGACTAATTTGATATATCTAATGTCTCGTACACGCGTCATAAAAGTTAATATAATTTAATGTCTCAGAAAGGTTTGTTTTTCTAATAGAAAGCAATGCATCAGATTTATTACGTTACCAGTTTCATATATTATGATATACCATACTATAATACTTGAAATGGAACCCATAACACACAGGTCTGTGTTATACACATGTCCAATACTTTCATAATTGAGTGAATATGATATATATGGATATTATTTTATATTTTATGGAGTTTTTATTTTTTTCTTTTTTATTATTCTTTTTCGATACATGTATTCCCTAATTACCTTTTAAGTTGAAGTTTCCTCTCATCACTAATTTATTGAGAGGCACGAGCTCAAATTTAAATAAAGAATTAATATTGTTTTTAATTCAAATTTAAAAATAATGAATTTGTAGATTCTTTATTTTATATTTGTTGATTTATTTATTTATTTATTTATTTTTCACCTGACATAAAATTCATATTCGATTAAATTTTCAATACCTATAATATTGTATAAACAAACTTTCAAAAAAAAAAAAAAAATATGTGAGGGTGTTCAGTGTAAAGAAAGAAAGAAAAGTATTAGGACTAATTTAAACGAGACTAATCTTCCACCAAATAACAAATGTTGATATTTTCATTATTGTGTTAACCATATAATTTATGGATTTGCTGATAAAAAAAAAAAACATTCTATGAACGACTCCTATAGTCTAAATTATTGAAAGAAAAATATTTTTTGACTATTAAATTTTAACTATTTTCTCTATAACATAATGTAGTATTTTCTAAGTGGTTTTAAATTATTAAAAATAAAAAAATAAAAAAATAGAAAATCATCTAAAAAATTAATAATTAAAATATGTGTATTTATTTTAAAGTGTGTGGCTTGTTGAATCATAATATGCCCCCATCAATTAACTTTTCTGGACATTCCTCTTCAACTGTAAAACCAAATTGCAACCACTTTCTTATTATCATTACCAACTGTAAACAATCTGTTTTAAATCAAAACATTTTTTTTTTCTTCATTTTCAAACTCCAATACTTAATATCACAAATAGGATAAAATATTGAATCCTTAAATAAGATAAAATTAGTTTAAAAAAACATTTATTTAATTGTGTCTTTTAGTTAAGAGTAAGTTATATATAAAATGTGTTGGATAAGACCAATAAACTAACAATTAGTTCATTTAATTAATTAGCTTGTAAACTAATTTGATCAATGTTATTAAGAGCAAGAATATTTTTTTTATAATTTTTTAGAATATAAGATATAAGGTATTTGTAATTTAGTTTTCTTTATCATTATTCTTTCTATTTTAATAGTTTTTTTTTCATTATTCATGAATTATTTTACGTATTATTACTCGTAATTGTACACAATAAAAAATATACAAAATCAATGTGATAACTATTTAATTAGATGTGATAAATATAAAATCAATGTGATAAATATACATTTGATTAATATTTATTAGATCAACCGGGGTAAATAAAATAATTTGTTAAAAACAAATGTATGCAACTTTTAAAATATAAATAAAAATATTATAAAATTTAATTATCTTAAAAAATATAATTACATAACGATTTACTTCTTTAAAAAAATATATGTGTTTTATTTATATAATTTAAGCTCAATTATATTTTAAATCCATAATAAATTTTAAAACTTTTAACAAATACTTGATAATGTCTATATTTTATTGAGTACTTAATAAATTTAATATTTTTTATTCTTTGCGGTTAATTTTTACTATTGATTTGATGATGTTGCTGTGATTAACATGATTATTAAATCAAAAGTTTCCTTATTTATACCAAATATTATTAACTTAAAAATTAATTTATTTTTATTAGTTGTATACTTTTTGTTATTAATTTTCACTGTAAACTTTTTGGGGAGTGGGTGTAACCTATTAATAAGATACCGCATTCATTGAATTTCATTTAAACCCAATAAACCTAACTCATTGAATCTTGTGAAGAAATAAATGGAGAGCATGTTCTTCCATATACACATATTTGACTTTAATTGGTAACAATTTTTGGTTGTTTACTTCATATCCATGTGTAAAACATGTCATGTCTTTTTATTCTTTTACGTGTGGTCGAAATTTTATTTTATTTTTATACAGAAAAACCTTTAAAATTTTTAATATCTATTGTTTCTCTCGAAAGATTCCATTGTCATAAAATGAATTAAACTCAAGGTTTACACAATCTTTATACGACAAAGTTGTCTTACTTTAAATATTATTCTCAAAGTCGAATTAAATAATAAAAACAAAATTAAAATACTGATTTAATAATCCATTAGAAATTTATATGACCATCGTATCTGTAGAAAGATTCATTAAACGAAATTTTTTTTATTTTAAATATCTTAACTAAGCATATTTCCACTATAATAATCTTCTTCCAGATTATCTTTAATCCATCACTTCAACCACAGAGATTTTACCCTTTTAATCTTCAAAACAGAAAACAAATCTCTATATGAAAAACAATATTTTTAAATCTAAAACAATTTCTTAAAGATTAAATGATACTTTTAAATTTAGATTTTTCTAATATAATATTGGTTTAGTAGATGATAATCGTGGACACTAAGTCCCCACTAAAGGAATATTGTGTGCGGCATATATATTTTACACAAATCATTATCATTATTTGCCACAAATCCATATACATAAAGAAATTAAATATTCATGACGGATACAAAATTATTTGACGTAAAAGAAAATAACTTTACTTAAATTATGTATTAATTAGTAACCAAATTAAATAGCGCGTAGGATTATTGTCGTCATTTCAGACGGAAGCGTGGAGAACCCACGCCACCACTCGTTTCACAATTTTAACGTTTTCGCTTATTGGACGCAAAATATCTTTTCAATCTATACAATACCAAGGGTATTATTGTAATTTACGACGTACAGTGAAGTGAAATTTCGTTATAGCGCGTTGTATATAAGTACTCCCGCTAATTAATTTGAGGCCAGAGAAAATAAATAAAAACGCACGAAATCAAACGGGAAATTCTGTTGTTGAGAGCTCTCAGAAAACAAGGAAACCCTAATTGGAAACGCTTTCGCAATCCCTAAACCGTAGCCCTAGTGATCCGTTGCAGTGGTTTTGGAAGAGACGAGCTAAACGCGGCGTCTTGGCGATCATCGTGAGCCAGAACATGGTCGTAGAAACGGAAATCATCTGCCAGAAGAGAATTCCGATGCTGGACGTGAAGTACCACCTTTGCGTGGCGCAAGAACACGGCGTTAAGGTTGATGTTTCGCCCACCTCCAACGTTGTTCCCATCTTCGGTCACGTGAGGATTGCCGCTGAATCTGTTTCTACGGAAACGACTCGTTTTGAATCGGTGGGTACTTCTGGGTTCCCTTTTTTCCTGGATTTTTGGATTGTTTTCTTTTTATTGTTTCGGTGTTTGGATATTTTTTCTCCTGTTTTCTGAGATTCCTTCTTGGGATTTGGTTTTGTTATTGTTCGTGTAAAAATTGGTGTTTCATTTTGTTGTGGTGTCGGTTTTCTCTTGGAAGTTGAATCGGTTGATTTTAAATTTTCTTTTTTATGCATCAGTCGGTGTGAATTTATGTGTTTAACGTGTTCTTTCTTGTTATGTTGCTTGTCAGATTTGGGGGGCGGGGGGAATATAATTTTCGTGTGGATTGTTGTGGGGGTTTCAGAAGCAGTACAATTTTTTAGAGGATTTTGAATTGAGTTTTTCTATAATTTGTTTTCCCTGCACCTTTGGTAAAGAGTAATAAGAAAACATACTTTGTTTATTGCGTTTTAAACATTTTTCCCCTCGGTGAAATCAGGTGATGCAACTGGTGTTAATGTTATTTTACATTTCAATTGGTTCAATTATGATAGGATTTATTAGTATAAGAAGCGTAGCAAAGCTTGTGATTTGTATGTATATCTTTGTTTCAAAATTACCCCCTAGTCTAAATGAATTGCATTTTTTGTGCTGACTAATGTCTTCTGTGTTATTTAGGCTGTGAGTTTCCCTGAGATGATTGGAGATCCAAGTTTAGAGGCTCCTGCTACTAAGTTTACACCAGATGTGCGATCTGGCTGTTTTGCTGATATTGGACCCAGGGGGTCTATGGATGATGAGCACATTCAGATAGATGATCTAGCTGCGCACCTTGGATTCAACTTTGAGCAACCTATGGCAAGTGCGTTTTATGCAGTTTTTGATGGGCATGGAGGGCCAGATGCAGCTGCCTTTGTTAAAAACAATGCTATGAGATTATTTTTTGAGGATGCTCATATGCTGCAATCATATGATGCTGATGCACTTTTTCTGAAGAGGTTGGAAGATTCTCATCGAAAGGCGTTTTTGGGAGCAGACATTGCCTTGGCTGATGAACAAAGTGTTAGTAGTTCCTGTGGAACAACGGCGTTGACTGCTCTTGTACTCGGGAGGCATTTGATGGTTGCTAATGCTGGGGACTGTAGAGCCGTTCTTTGCAAGCGAGGCATTGCTGTTGATATGTCCCAAGATCACAGACCAAGTTATTTACCGGAACGCAGAAGAGTGGAGGAAATGGGTGGTTATATTGATGATGGGTATCTCAATGGTTATCTTTCTTTGACTCGTGCTCTTGGGGATTGGGAATTGAAAAATGCACTTGGTTCTGTGTCGCCTCTCATTGCCGACCCGGATGTTCAGGTGGTGGCATTGACAGAGGAGGATGAGTTCTTGATCATTGGTTGTGATGGTATTTGGGATGTAATGTCAAGCCAGGATGCTGTTAGTCTGGTGCGGCGTGGATTAAGAAGGCATGACGATCCTGAACAATGTGCCAGAGAGCTAGTTAAGGAAGCTTTGCGCCTACACTCTTCAGATAATCTTACTGCAATTGTTATCTGCTTGTCCCCTGTGCAGATTGTTGAATCCTGTCTACCCCAGAGGCGAAGATTCAGATCTTGCTCTCTGTCTGAAGAGGCCCGGAACAGGTTGAGGAGCTTGCTAGAGGGAAACTGAATGTAAATATGATTTTCACCATTCACAATCATTCCTTTCATGAAAAGATTGATTCGTGTTTGTAGGCTGTTTTAGGTTTAGAGCCAATCAGTCAACAGTTTTGTAGTGATAGAAAAGGATAATTGTTGGGAGGTTAGAACTATTTAAATTAGGGGATTTATCTCGGTTATTTTGGTGGATGTTGAGAATCACGTAGCTAGCTAATTTTGGCGGGAACAGTGGAGGATTTGATTTCAGATCATTGTTTGGATCTGTATGTAAGAGATGATTTAGACTTCTCAGCAATGTTGTAGGTGAATGCATCGACAAAACTAGTTATTTTCTTTATTGTTGCATTCAACAGAGTTTTGTTTAATGGGATGAGATAGTTGAGTAGAGTGCACGTTTCAGCCTATTTGATTTTTTTTCCTCTCTACACGTTTACTTCAAACTCCCAAATGCTCTCAGAGTTGAGGTGCTGGAAAATACAATTTCGTATGAACTGCTATACGAAGATATAATTTATTTAAAAAATAATAAATTTTTTAATTAATATTCTATGAAATTTTAGGCAGGTCATAATAATATAATGAAAGTGGACTATGATATAAACGTCGCTATTGATTTTCCTTCCACGCTGCATGTAGATGATAGGATGATGGACACCTGTATAATACGTGGCTTTGTGTTTTTCTGACGTTGTTGTGAATTGAAATACTCACGTGGTTATCCAGAGGTTGTAAACATTTGTCTTTGTCTGGTGTGCCTGTAAGGCCATTGGATGGTGCTTAGATAAATTTAACCTCTCCATAAGCCGCAGACCTTTTTCCTAAAAGGAAAATAAAATCATAAAAAAACTTTCCTTCATTGATACATATTATAGGGAGTTCCTATTAACCTTATTATACTGATTTTACTAAATTATAATCTCAGTTAATAAAAGGTTCATTTAAGAATAGGAATTGGTTGAATAGACTCTTTTCAACCAAATGTTTTTTATAGGGGTAAACCTAAAACCTACTTTAGAACGTATCTGCATTTTCTAATATGATGAGTGCAGCATAAAATTGATATCCTCTTGTGTGTATTGTGTTTGTTTGGTCGTTAAAATTGAACTCATTTAACAGGATTACCCCCTGAGTGCTTTCTACTTTGATTACATTTAGAGAAACATAACACTTGAAGAGAATCATAATAATAAACATCTGAATCTGTGAACAATTGAAATGGTCGAACTTTAGAACCACAATACAAGACTATTAAATTATCATTGTTGAAACATGTTGAATGAGCATGGAATAATATTGCTTTAATCTGTCTCAGGACCCTCATGTTGCATCCTTTTGGAAGCTGAAGGAACATGAGAAAAGACACTAATGGTTCAGACAAAAACATTTGGAGTGCTTATGTATTATTATAGCAACCAATAAAAAAGTGACAGCTTTGCAGTATGTTTCAGTAACTGAGGACATGTTTGTACCATTTGCATCCAGAAACCATCAGCAAACCACACAATGAAACACTCAATCCACGATGAAAACCAGATATGTAAATAGATGCTGTTTTTAGGTTTATTTGGTTGATACTGTTGTTCAATTAATATTAAACTTTTTATATTAATAATTCATAAACTTTTCGGAGGAAATTAAATTTAAAAAAAAAACACAAAATAAATATAGTCCCCATAAAAAATTAAATTAAATAATTATCTTTTAAGAGAACTCTTTTATTATATATTGTTTAATTTTGTTATCTCAGTATTTAAACTCAGATCTTGAATTCGTAAACAAAATTATGTTAAATATCTACTTAATAAGAAAGAAAACGAGAAAAATAAGTGAATGAAACTATGAAAAAAACTAAAAGACGAGAAATTGAATGAAAATCATGATATTTTATCTAAGTGCACCTGAAGTTGATATTTCACTTTAAATGCGATTTAGTATACCACTTCATTTTAAGCAACATAGTGTACAAAAAATTTACAAATTTTATTTCAATGGATAAGTCTTTTAAATATTTCACAGTTTTATAAATTTTTGTTTACACTTTCCCTTATAACAACTTAAAAATAGTTCAATTATTATAATTAAATATTAATTCAGCAAAATATAATAGGTCAGGTCTTCACTGACATAGTTAAGCATTCCTTTTTATTTAGATTATATACGTTGGTTGATGAAATTTAGATTAATTAATTTTATGTGTTTGATAAGATAATATTTTTAATGTGCAAGGTTTTTAAGAAACTGAAAAATAGCTTATTATATTTTTTTAAAATTTTTGTTTAAACTTAAAAAAAAGAAAGTAAAGCTAAATGTAAGCTGAAAAATAGTTTATTTGACTAGGTTACTTTAACCTGTCAAATAAATTGAAGAGGAAGCTGAAAAGTTTAACTGATGATGTTTTATCTTCTACATATTACAACTATAGAAATTTAAAAGTGGATCTAATATGTTATTGTATTTTAATGTTAAATTATCATAAATTATTATCTTGTATACGTTGGTGTTAAATTATAACATTATACCAAGTTGGAATTTAGCTTTTAATGATTTTAAATAGTATAATTTTTGGTATTATATATTAATTGAAAAGATCTCCTCCCTATAAAGAAGGGAGCACGGTCTTCATTCGAGAGAGCTTCTTTTCAGTCTTTTCCCCGAATCAGCACGATGGTCATCTCCTTCCTACCTGACGAGCACATCAGACAATCGGCTCTTTCATGACTCCATAACAACTACCTTATCCATTGATCTCTTGTGAATGTGAAGGTCCCAAGAACTACCTTCGCTTTTCAAGCAGGAATAACTCTTTACGAAAATAAAAATTCCACAGCCGGGGCTTGAACCCGGATTTCATTTCATTTGTTTGAAGTGAGATTAACCCGATGTGCTACTGCGGATTTTGAAAGTATGCTTCACTTTAATACAATTTATTAGTTCTATTTGACTAAAAGAGATGCATATTGTTCATAAAATAAATACAAAATCAACCTTACTTTATGTATCCAAAGATTAAGAAATTAGAAAAACACTTCAATATATTATACAAATTACTACTAATATCAGATTATGTAATTCTAGTTTTGAAATATTACTTCGTGTTATATTAATAAAAAAAAGGTTACGATTAAGTCATTTGAAACTTTAATTCATAACAAAATATTTATTTGAATAAATTCTTTTTTATATTTAACTTCACATTCTAGTGACACATAAATTTAGAGGGCTCACACTAAAATAGTTAGATTTTATTTTATATATTCTCAAATTAAATATTATTAGCAGATAGATAATGAATAAGGATAAAATTAAGAAACATACAAAACATAGGTAGTGATTAATTTGTCCTTATCCATAAAAGAAGTATAAAAAATTATGTTGCGTAGAAGAATGACTCAATCAAATATTAATTAAGTTTTTAGATTATTTAATCACTATTAGATCATTTAGTGTTATATATTTCACCTCAACAGTTAAAAATGCTCATTGTAAATAATTTTGTTATGGACATTTAACTTAAAATAAGCTGTGGCTGGAGCATGTTAGTTCAAATTATTTGAATTAAGATGTCTTCATCTCAACTTAAAAGTAAAATTGAAAACACAAGACGATAAGACAAAATAATACTTTCATTGTCCAATTAATACTTAATAAAATTCTATATTGAAGAATTTTAAATTTTTGAAGATCCAATAAAACACTACAACTTAAAACTTTATTAAACCATATATTTATTACTATATTAAAAAAATAACATTTTACTTTTCGTTATTTACTCGTTTCCTATTTTTAATGTCGCTATAATTAAATTGAAACTTATGTGGCTACGTTGTTGTATTACAGAGGAAGCAAAGGGTGTTTGAAATGAGATTTGTTTAAAAGTTATAACTTATAAATTCGATCTTTGAAGTTGTAAGTTGCTGCGTCATAAAAAAGTAAAAAAGTGAAACAATAACTTAATTTATTTTCATTTCGATAATTCAATTCACGCCTTATCTATCAAACACCAAGACTGCACTATACAAAGGTGCCATGCCGATGGCGATGATGGCGTCGCAGTTGCGGTGGGGATGGAGGCCGCCGCCGAAGCAGCAACGGCGTCGTATGGCTCCGGTGGTGTGTTCAGTGGCTGTAGAGAACGCGCAGAGGAAAGAGAGAGTGAGACTGAAAAAGCTTTTCGAAGAAGCGTACGAGAGGTGCCGCAGTGCTCCCACCGAAGGCGTCTCCTTCACTCTCCAGCAATTCACCGACGCTCTCGACAAGTATGACTACGAATCCGAAGTTGGCGCTAAGGCACGTTCCTTTTTCCCTTTACTGTCCAAAAATGGTTTTGAAGTTGTGTGTGGTTGAGAGTGTTTTCGTGTTTACCTATTTTATACTATTTGCGGCATTTGCTAATTCTTGGTGTGTGAAGAAAATGAAAAGGGGAGAGGTTTTAAATTCTGGCTGTAGTTTCTGTTTTGTCTCTGTCCATGTGTTGTAGAGAATTATGGACAAATGCAGCTGATGTGACCAATTTAGGTTATCTAGTAATTCTTGATGTTATAGAAAATGCAGCTTATGTGGCGCAATTGGTAGATAACCTAAATATCTAGTAGGGTTGAGGACTGAATTTTGGATCCTTGGGAGGGGCTTGTAATTGTAGCCTGAATTATACTTAAGTCCTACGTGGATAAACTTCTTCGTAAGAGATGATTGGATACACGTTTTTATACATGCAAGAGAGAACATAACTGGTAAAATGAACCGAGTTCGTAGAAAATAAATGAGAGAGTTTTTAATAAAAGTTAAGTGCGTAAGTTGATTGTACCTTACAGGAGAAACTCAAATTCTTTTTGCCTTACATATTTTCTTCTTTAACTAGTGTTTACAAGGAAGTTTATCTTAATAGGGCCTAGTACATTTTACATGTTTTTTGCCTCACATGTTTTCTTTAATAAGTGTTTACAAAGAAGTACATTTTAGTTTACCCTTGCGTTTTGGGGGTTTTCGAAATGAACTAGTGATGGTTGCTGTTTGTTTTTTCAGGTTAAGGGCACTGTTTTTGCGACAGATGCGGGTGGAGCTTATGTTGACATTACTGCAAAGTCCACAGCCTACTTGCCCCTGCAAGAGGCTTGCATTCAAAAAATTAAGAAAGTTGAAGAAGCAGGTATAGTTCCTGGGTTGAGGGAGGAATTTATGATCATTGGTGAGAATGGAACGGATGATACATTGATCTTGAGTTTGAGGTCTGTCCAATATGACCTTGCATGGGAACGCTGTAGACAACTGCAGGCTGAAGATGCTGTTGTCAAGGGTAAGGTGGGTTTTGCTAACTGAGAAACTTAATACGGTTAGGATTTGGCTTATCTGTTTTTTTCAAGTGTTATTTGTTATGACATCAATTTGTGGCAATCTTTCAAGTAAAAGTTATTGAGTAAAGCATAAGAAAAGTTGATTCTGTTACCTTTGCAAATTTGTTTATTTGATCGTGGATTGCATAACTGTTTCATTTCCCTATCGATCTCCATCTTCTTACCTATGTATGTTGTATGGCTGTCAGGTTGTCAGTGCAAACAAAGGCGGTCTGGTGGCTCAAGTGGAAGGCCTCAAGGGGTTTGTTCCATTTTCACAGATATCTGCGGTAAGCTTCTTTGACATTCATGGACTTGCATGAATTAGATTCAACTTGTAGCAAGAGCTCAACATATTGGCATTAATGAAAGTATAATAAGGGCATTGGTGGGAACAAGAATCGGATAAGGTTAACTTAATTGTGGGTGTTTCAAAAGATGTAAATCTGAAAAGCATATTAACAATAGTATAAATGAGTTGAACTGCACTGAACACTTGAAACTCAGGCTCGCTTGGCTTGCATAAAAGTATGGTGCTCAAGCTTGGCTCAGAGTTAAAACTTTGGCTTGGCTTGTTAGGAAGTATAAAGCTTGAGTTTGACTTGTTTAACTCATTTATAACTTTTCTTTTTCAAATATATTCTTAATGATTTTCTTAAGTTTATCAGTATTGTTTTTAATAGACATTTTCTTTACAAAAAGAAATAGAAGACGTGAAAGAGAGTATCTGAACATAGAAGTTATATATAATAATTCTTTTAGATCAATCACATTTTATTTACGTAAACATGTACAAGGTATTCTTGAGCCTTTATGTCATGCCAAATTATTACAAGGTACAAAGCTTGACCTATCCAAGTCTAAAGTCAAAAGCTTGAGCTTGTTTTGCTTGTTATGCGCTTCATCAAACACTTAATGGGTGGAGTTTGAATAATTCACAAATAACTCAACTCATTTATATTCCTAAATGATATGGAGATGACAAAGCCATAATAGTTCTTTGACAAGTATTGATCACAACTAAACTTGTAAATATCCAACTTCCACTAACATCAATATTGAAATTGTTTGATGCAATTTTACTAACAGTACTTGTATCCTTCAATAAATTAATGTAGATTATTTTGAGTAAATAGAAAGTTTTATGTCATGTTCATTCTTCTGTCTCATTTTAAAAATTACAATTTCAGCTGCACACTCAAGCAATTTCCATTTTGCCTCTTTTCTGCTTAGAAATCAACTGGAGAAGAGCTTCTTGAGCAGGAGATTTCTTTTAAGTTTGTGGAGGTGGATGAGGAACAGTCTAGACTTGTCCTCAGTCACCGCAAAGCTGTGGCTGAGAGCCAAGGGCAGTTAGGAATTGGATCAGTAGTCATTGGCTCTGTTCAAAGCATAAAGCCATACGGTGCCTTCGTTGACATTGGTGGAATCAGTGGCCTCCTTCATGTCAGTCAGATCAGTCATGACCGTATAACTGATATTGCGACTGTTCTTCAACCTGGTGATATTCTGAAGGTAAACCTATGATAAGCTACACTGTATTTGCTTGGAATCACAGCTGTTAAATCTCATTTGCTGTTTGGTTAGGTGATGATCTTAAGTCATGATAGGGAGAGAGGACGTGTAAGTCTTTCCACAAAGAAGTTGGAACCCTCACCTGGTGACATGATTCGCAACCCAAAGCTTGTCTTTGCGAAGGTATAACTCAAAAGAAGTAAATCAAGATTTTTACCAAAGCTACTCGTATAAAATAAATTATAATTGTAGCACTCAAAGTAGCTTCACTTGTCATGGTTTATTTCAAGTTTTCCACTTCCTGCTTCTCTCTCTCTTGAATGATATCCTAGAACAGCCAAAATACCGGGTTCCTTTGATTATGTTATAACTTCTTCCTATCTCTTCCTTTCTGTGACAAATCTAATCAAACCTTCTCATTAGCATTATTACATTTGAAAAAACGCACCCTTATAATTCTAAATTTGTTTTTTACAGGCGGAGGAGATGGCTCAGACATTCAGACAGAGAATCGCACAAGCAGAAGCTATGGCTCGTGCTGATATGCTCAGGTTCCAGCCAGAGGTATTTATTTGTTAATTATTTGTTCAAAATCTCATCTCAATGATTGATACTGAACGGAGTTCTAACCTAAGTTAGATTGCAGTAGGTCTAGTGATGAATTAGCATTTTCACTTTTGTTAAAAAAAGTAAAGTCACATGCTTCTGCTGACTATAAGCATTATAGATTCTGAAATGACTATTTAAATGGTGTTTTGGTGGACCTTTTTAGTGGATGAAATACGAAAGTTTTATATGCATTTCAATTCTGATGATCTTAGTTAGGATACCAGTAGTATTGATTTTGGAGTTTGGACTCCTGAATGACTCTCATTTTACTGACTATAGATATATGAATATATTCTTGCTTCCAACTATTACAAGTTTCATCTTTGGGTTGGATATATTTGTTTGATCACCTTATAGCATTCATGCATACTTATAGAGATGCACTGTTTGTTCATTCGGTGAACCTATTTCATACCTATCCTTTTTGTTTACAGAGTGGATTAAGTCTCAGCGGTGAGGGAATCTTAGGACCACTTTCTTCAGACTTGCCTCCAGAGGGAGTGAATCTGACTGAGGTACCCCTGGCTGAAGAGTCATGATTGAGAACTGAGACACCTCTTTTCCATCCCTTTTGTTTTTCTCTTTTTGACACCTTGGTCTGAATATTGATGTAGAAAGACGAACCTAATGTAAAGAACGGTTTTGTAGCAACTCATTTTTGTAGAATAGGCTGTTGTAGAACTCTTCATTTTCTCTCTAAATTATTTCGAGGTATTGTCGATGTTATCTTTGATTAGATTGACAATAGTGGAAGCAGTTCAAAAACAAGATTTACATAGTTGTCTCTGATAAATTCACCATTGCCAACTGCTACAAACCAAGAGTATCTCGTGTTGCTTCTTATAAGCAACACATTAGAGTTCTTATTTTACTTCAACTGCTATATCACATCATTTTTAAGTAGTTTATAGAAGTTTTGCTTAGTAAGAACTCACACTTTTATAATTTCGTATTTATATTTTACTTTTTTACAGCTTAAAAGTAATTTAATTATTATTATTTTTAATTTTTTATTCTTATTTTTCTTGCTAAATATAATTTCCTGTTTAAATTCTTGTCACGTTTTACTACAATTTTTGGACAACTCTTTTTTTGATAAACAACTCGTTAAGGACTCTATCGGAAATACTCTAATATGTTATAGATAATTGACTACTAAATTATCATATCACATTTGAAAGGTTATTGAAATAGTAAGTAAAAATATTATTTATCCTATATTATAAATTATAAACTCATGACCCGAAACCACTCAAGACAAAATTATAATTAAGCTTCTTTTATTTTTGAATATTTACAAATTGTATTTGTAAAAAGTAGAAGCCGACACCGTTTCATCAAAACTATTATACTTTATTATGGTAAACAAATAACAATTTAGATAAATCTTTGAACATATATAAAATTTCTTATTTGATTACTCCTGTTATAGTTAACCATTTAACTATAACATCTTTAATGGTGCAAATATATTAAAATATGTAATAGTGCAAATCTTATGAAATCTTTAACTATTTATATATTAAAAGTGCAAATATATAAATATTTAAGAGGAGGTGGACAGAAATGATTAATGAGCAAGTTTATATTTTCTAAATCATATTAATTATATTTTAATGGAATTGAGTAAACTTTCCAAAAAATTGTCACATCTTTTGTAAAGTTTTAAGTTACTTTCATATTTTATAATATTTTTTATATTTATAATTTAATTGTTAGATCTTAGTAAAAATTAAGTTTCTCCACTGTTATAACTAAGTAAATTTGGTCCTTCTGTAAATTTCCTTCAATTTTGCAAATATTTTTTTTATCCAAATATGGAATTTTACAGTACTTTAGTTGCATAAAATAATTTTTCTTATTTTTTGACATATTTAGTAAAAAAATTGATAAAATTTAAAAGATATGAGATTAGAATTTTATCAGGAGAAACTTCTTGTTTGGGTAAAATTTAATTTTTTGGTTAACTTAAGTTGAAAATACTAATTTGAAGTTTTAATATACAATAATTAGAATAATAAAGAGAACTGTCCCACTACAAATCTCATTTCCTAAAAATATTCTGATTTCTTTTTTATCGGCGGAAGGAAAACATATTCTGATAAAATAACTGTTTTATTCTTTTCACCTAAAAAAATTATTCAAATCTGTATTCAACTAAATCACTCTCTAATTTTTTACTAATTGCAATTATTTTCTTTAAAAATAACATGTTTTTTGTTATTTAATTTCAATAAAAAAATAATAATCTAAAACAAATGCATATACACATATTTTTGTAAGTATAACAGAAAATTTAAAGTTGTCAAATTTCCTCAATTTTGAAAACGAGATATTTAATTTACTACATAGACTGCCGATACATCCGGAATGTACATTCCAAGTTATTTTTCATTATTAAATTTTTTAAATGATTAAGTTCAATTTAAAAATAAGAATAAATTTAAACAATTAAAATATTTCAAGTATTCGATAAAAAATAAAAGACTAATTTGATATAGTTAACTAATCAAACTTATTTGAAATTACAATAAAATAAAAAATCATTTGAAAGAAATAAAATTTAACTAATTTTTATACAGATTACAATACAATTAGACTTGCAGATTAATAAAACATACGAATGTTTTTCATTTAAGAATATTTTCTAAAGATCACTCATTTTGAAGATTGTTAAATAAAAACATTCTCGTTCAATGATGAAAACCAGATTTACAATATAGGAGAATACATGGCTAGACAGTAGTGTTGGAACCACTGTTTAAATATATCTTCTCAACAAAATCCAGAGACAGTAGTGGTCTGTGACTGTAAGGCAGAAAACCTAAAAGGATATAAAACCGAAGGGAAGAAAACTTCTGTAGTGTTGGAACTTAGGAAGGATATACAATATACAAATTTCTAAACTCAAGCTAAAGAAAAGAAACAGAAGCAAAACAAAACTTCAGCTGTGTAAATCCTACACGGGGTTGGGGATTTAGGATCCACTTTCCAAGGAATAATAGAGAACATAAATAGAATAAGAGTTACAGAGGTGCAGTTATCTTCAAACTGTCATGTGTTGGCTAACTAGCTTGTTTGCTGCTCTTCTTGCCTTTCTTTTGCTTTTGCTTCAATTGAGCAAGGCCGGCTGCTGATATTTTCACATTACCAATAATTGCAGCAACTAGCTCAGGATCTGTACAGGCCTTCATCAACTCCTTCTCCCGGGTAGTTGCTTCTGACATGTGGCTGAACAAGTTCATTGCAGTTTTTGCAGCTGTACAAACAATGGAAAAATAAAATAATTATGGCAACATCTTGAAACAAATATCGATTACTCAAAAAAACATAGATTACCATAGCCAGGAAAGAAATAATACACATACAACAAATGCAAGTTACAGAACCATATAAAGATACTAGTCGCCAATTATGAAAGAACAAATATTCGAGCTAAAAAGTATTTTTCTAAGACTTACTTCTACAAGGTACTACTAGTCCAAGATACAAGATAGCAAAAACTATATATATATATATATATATATATATATATATACAGTAAAAATAAATAATAATAATAATAATAATAATAACCTTTCCCTTTCTTCGCTGGTCCAGGAATTATCTTCACCCGATATTTGTAAGACTGAAGTGCACTGTAAGGAGCACAAACAGGAACAGCATACAGGAGAATGTCATTAGGAAGTGGATTCCCAGTCAAGTAATCCACGTCATTTAATTTTTCTTTTTCTTCTTCTCCTATTTCATGAATATCATCTTCTTCCATTGTCACCCTGTCTGCTTGGGAAGTTTCAATATCAGTCATTTTGGGATTTTCTTCAGCTTCACCAATTGCATTCCTATGCACCACATCATCTGATTTTTCCTTACAATCCCGAGACAAGTGACCTGGCTTCTTACACTTGTAACATATTTTTGGTGCATCAATAGGACCTGCTACAATATCATATTACAATACAACAGAAAATAAAACACATTAAATACTGCGATAACTGCCATATAAACATGTGTCTAATTTACAGCTAAATTTAGATCTCATAATTAGGTAATAGATACAAGGACAATGAATTACAAAAACAAGTACACCAATGGGCAATGAACCAAGCAGGGTCACTATTCAATCCTTTAAAGAGATCCAAAGACTGTACAAGAACCAAACAGTGAAACTTGGTAGAGAATTTCCTGGAAGCTTGACTTGTGACACAGTCGACTTGTTTAGTTCATAAAACAAGTCTATCAAGACGTAAAATGAAAAAAAATGAAAACATTATACAAACTAAATATATTACCATAATTAACTTTATATAAAATACAATATGCATGTTCATGAATCTATTAATGAAATGCTTGGTCCAGCTCAACTCAAAATGGCTCACAAATCTAAATTATTTGAGCCAAACCAATCAGAATGGTTCTATTATCTATTTTAGCCAAACTCAAAACAAACAAATTGATTCCCATAATTACATGCAAAATTTTAAGGCAGTCGAATTGTAATCAAGCTGAGACCAAGCTTGTTGGTTAGCTCAATCGCAGTAGCACTCGTTATGAAACTATCTAGAAGGCTTACCGTTGCCAGATTTTTTCCCTTTGTCTAATGCAGCATTTTCAGACGACGTGTCTTCCTTCTTGATTGATTTTCCAGAAGACTACAAATACCAGAAAAACAGGTTGAGAGTTATAGGTGGACCCAGGGAAATCAGAGGAAATATGCAAGAATTACATGGCAGACAGTAATATGTTCTTGAAAATTTCCATTATGTGATCTCATGTTCTCCTACACTGATTTATTTAAAAGATGTTTTAGGAATTACAGCATTAATTAAATTTAACATCTTTTGGACTCATCTTAGCAGGTATGTGGTATGAAGTCCAGACAAGGTGCCTTCAATTTAGTAAATATAAAACAGGTGGTGCATAAGGCTAAAACATAAATTATTCTGTGGATGGAAATGAAAGGACATGTAAGCTACTGAACTCACAGCCAACAATGCCATTCGGATGTTCCGTTCGTCCTCATCCTGTCCAGCATATTTCTCCTTTATCTTTTTCAGTTTACCCTTCTGCCCACGGCTGATTTTTTGACCACCACCTTTTTTCACATTTTGCTCTTCCTTTGCAGGTAGATTTGCAGAAATATCTTTCAGTTTCGGTTCATCCTTACCATGTTCAACATTTGAATCTGTATCTTCATGTTTCTGTTCTTTTTTAAGCTTTCGTCTCTCAGCTTTTGAAATGTAAGGTTTATCCCTAATTGCTGCTTTGCTTTGTTCCAAATGTTTGTCACCGCCTAAATCAATCTGAGAGTTCTCAGTTCCATAAAGCTTACTTGGTTTAGCAACAGATCCAAGTTCCAGAGCTTGGTCAATAAGTTCCTCAAGTTGAGGGGGGACAGCAACTAAGCCATCTCTGCTAATGTCTGATGATATCTCCCTATTAACCATATTTGATGTACTTGTCTCTTTCACAGGAAAATCCCGTGAAATTTCCTTTTTGGAACTGATAGTAGCTAAACCAGTCTGAGATGAATCTTTGGAAAAGTCTTCTGATAGGGGCTTGTGTGAATCTGCAGATAATTTACCATTCATTTCGGAGTCAATGACAGATTTTATATCATCGTTCTCAGATTCTGAATCAGATTTGTCTTCCAGATTAGCATTTTCAAAATCATCTGTTGCTTCCTCCTCTCCTCTCACTCTTCGTTCATTTAAATGTGATCCTAATGAACTCTCATCCAGGCGAAATAGTAGGCCAAAACCCATGATAAGAGGGTGTGGTGGAAGAAAATTTTTCTTTCCCCGGATCATGAAACTCCCTACTGTGAGATATTCACCTGTAGGAGCTGTTTTACTAACCTGATGAGGATAAACCCACCAGGCACTAGTAACAATTTTTGAATCCCATGCCTGGCTATGGCAGACCTAATTCCAAAATGATGTGGAAGTGGTAAAGTTAACGTTTGGTTTATTTCATAATCAAAAAAGTAAATTTAGATAACAAAGTAAAGGCAGGTCTTAAGCATACTGTGAAACATCCAGCTTGGTTTAGGGTCAGTGGTGGAACTGGTTGAATAGGTTTGTGATTCTTGATAACAGTACTAGAAGCTCCATGCAGATCGGCATGTACATACCTATTATATGAATAAATCAATGAAATTAGAGAATCAGAGATATACTTCAAAACAGAAAAAAGTTTAAAATTTTAAAGTGAATTTTTATTTCTGAAGAACAATGACAGATGTTCCAGGTGCTTTATTTCGAAAATGACATGGTAAAATTAATTTTAATTGAAAATAAAATTTACAAGATTCCAGTCTTCTGAGAAGTCTTAAAACCAAATCACCAAATTGATGAAGAGATATGAGTAGAACAAATTAAATAAGAAAGTGCATCAAAGTCCATAGTTTTTTTCTATCTGAGGGTCGGGGGGGGAATGAGAACCGCAAGACAAGGAATGCTTTTCAAAAGAATACAAGTTGATGATGCAATGAGAAAAGATCAAGTTCAAGATAGATGGGTAGAACCAAATAACTATGAAAGTGCATCGAAGTCCATGACTTTTCAAAAGAATACAAGTTGATGATGCAATGAGAAAAGAAGACGAAGTTGAAGATAGATGGGTAGAACCAAATAACTATGAAAGTGCATCGAAGTACATGGTTTTTTTTTTCTAGCATCGAGGTTTCAAAGATCAACAAAGAAAATGCAAGACAATAAATGATTTTGAAAGAAATACAAGTTGCTAATAGCTTGACGATTAAGAAAGATGATTAAGATGAAGATAATACAAGAGGATTATCTCTTCAACCACAAATTTTTTCGATATAAACCAACCTCAGATGTCAGTTACCAAACAAAGAAAAGCAATGCACTCACGTCACGAGAACAATTTCCAAGAACCTTAATTTGCAATGCCATGGTCCCCACATCCTATGATCCGACACACTACAAACCCATACTTTCAATGCGGATTCAAGTCCCACAATTTACAATTGAATCGTAGCATTAGCTATGTTGGAACTGGGGGAAACCACCATAACCACCTGCTAGGGTTAATATTGAGTCCCATAATACCTAACTCCCCCACCTCACTTCACAGGGTAGCAACAAATTTCCAACTAGGAAATCTCTAATTTCCAATGGTATTCGGTTTTCTGTGATTTTCTTCATTGTTTGCAAATTCACCGTGACCTCAGACCTTTTTGAAATACTCAAATGTTTTGAATCAAGGATATAGCAAATTTTGGTTAAACATATTTTCGTTTTCAAACGACATACAATTTAACATAGTCTTCAAATAATATTGAGACATGTCAACAGTTAAATGTTAGTCATTTAAAAGAAAATAGAATCTGAACCATGCTAATATTATTTTCAATACTACTCAACATTTTTTCATTAACATTTAAGCATTAGCATCAAGGAGGTAGAAATTTAGGAGTGTAATATAACAAGAAATACTCACAGGTCTCCTTTTGACATATACCGCTTCACTATCAGCTCATTTTGCTGTGCATCACGTCCACTGATAACCAAATAGTTCTCACTGGTAATGAACCAATTAAATTTCTCAAACCAGTGGACTTTGCGCATATGTGAAATTGAGGCAACAGTTTTTTCCTGGAAATAAATTTCATAGGAAGCATATAATTAATTTAGTTAAGTACAGATATCAGGAATGAAAAAGAAATCAGACTAGGGTTGCATATGAACGTATTACAGATATAAATTTGGAGAAAAAAGCCTATTGTTAATTTCTATTTTAGAGAGAAGTGATCAGGAATAAAAAGACCGTTGGTAAACTTCTAATTTGGAGAAGATACCAAAGATGACAAAAGATGATCAAAGAAGGAAACGACACCCCCTTGAAAATAACATTCGGCCAAATATCTAAAGAGGCCAAAAAGACTATCATCTCCTATATAAGAAAATTCAGAAGCTTCTTTAAAAAAATAAAACAGTTTCATGAGAGCAGAGAAAGTATCGAAGCAGATTATATAAATTTGCCTAGGGAAGATCCACAAAAATATACAAGATAAAGAAAAACAGGCACAAGTTGACTTATTAATGCATATATATAATATGATCATAATTCATAATGACCCAATAAACTTGAAGTTGGAATGAGACAAACTCTGCAGAAATAATCACGCTGCTTAAGCCTCAAATGCACTGAATTGGGGTTCAGTTCCCAGTCAGATTGATGATCTGATTTTAAAAAAAATGATTAATAAGCACCCAAACACGAAAACCCTACCATAAAAGACGCCTATAGAGGGAGCGGGGTAGAAAAAATCACTTAGACCCCACAATATTAAAGTCACATAGCATTGTTCCTAAGAGCCAACATCACAGCAGCACACACTCTAAGACGCTTCACTCAGCATTTTTGGTCAGTCCCTCTATAGTTAGCCCTTTCTGAGATATGCAACCAACTCTAACAACAATTGTTAACAATCCTGGGAGAACCAAACTACAAAAGCTAGCTGCTTTAGTCAGGGTGCTCAAGGCCTAAAACCCACATCAGAACCCTATACCGTACCATGCAATTGGATCCTTATAGATAAATCTGCACATTAATTTTCAATAAAGACTAAAGATTCACCAATAAAATTTTTAACCACCTGATTAAGCTGTAGGCGAGTCTTTCTTTCTGCAGCTTTAAAAGCCTTTTCATGGGCAGTTACAGTTTTTTCCTGTTTGCTCTCCTGCTTTTTCTTCTGTTCATACCACCTCCGAGCATTGGCATGTGCTGAAAGAGCTAAATCAACTTCAACCTGGAACATCAAGATACAGTAATGTTAAACATTCAGGAGAAAAAACAATAAAAATCAGCATTTAAAAAAAAATGAAGAAAATCAGTGAGGATAGCGATAATTTAAGATAAAAAAGGTTGATGAGAAAGTGAAAATGCCAACTAATGGACATAAGACTAGCCTATAGGAGAAGAATATAAGGTAAACATCAAGGGCATGTTTAAGTGGTCAAATTGTGTTTTTTCGTGACAAAAGGTAAACATCAACATTTGCCGTTTAGTTAAAAATCATGACAATGGCAGACAGTGTAAGAAATGCAAAAACTTATGCACAACAACTTGCATCAGTTCAACAATTTGTAGGTTGAATAAATAATTGAAGACAAACAACTTGTAAATGTTTTAGGTAGCCTAATAGAAGTTCAAGAGAAAAGATTTAAATATATCCCATGCCAATTTTTATAGTAATGGCAGCCTAGGGTACACTTCAGTACACTTAGTTGAAGCATAACTCTCTTATTTTTAAGGTTTAAATGATGGATCAGATAGCTTTGCTATGTTTTCTTTTATTACTTTATTGTTTACTATTCAGCCTTTTTTGAGGAGGATCATTATCCTCCCTTCTCTCTGTACTTTTCTCTGAATGACTTTATTCTTTTGCATGATAAATAAACACAAACCTTATCCACAGGGAGTGTCTTCTCATCATCATCCATCTCATCAAGATTGTTGCTTAACAATAAAGTCATGCAGTTCCTCTCAAGATGGAGCTTGTCGATGAGGCCAGCTACTGGATTTCCAGCTTTCTTTTCTTCCTTCACCATCCGAGCAAGGTCATCCCAGTTCATACCTTTTGCTAGAGCTACTCGAACAGCTAATATAGCAGCATCCACATCTTCCAAGTTATATTCTATCAACTCTGCCATCTTAACGCATTGATCAGCTTCTTTCCTCAAAGCATGTACTCGATTTTCCTACACAGCAAAAATGAGATATATTATGCCGAGTATCAGATGCCCTAAATATTTATTTGAAGTTATAATTGTGTCCAGTGTCACCACTTGCAACCATAAATAATTGTTTTAATTTATAGATGGAACCAGCAGTCAAAAGATATATCTGTTAAAATTCACCCCTCTGATGAATCTGAAGTAAAAAACGAAATTTAGAGCTTATTTGGTTCAGAAAACCATGTTTTGTCTTCATGTCCTATAATGTTATTAATGAAAATTAAACAAGAAAACAGATAACAATTTTGGAAACCAAATTTCAAGTAGCACAGCCCAAATCTCTATATTTTGCAGAATGGAAGCACAAGTACAGACGAAAAATTGAAACCATACACCACGAACACAATATAGTAAATTTTAAAAATTATAGGAAAGCCTATAGCACTCTTTTAAAATACACTTCAAATCCTTCAATAAGAGTTTTGACACACATGCATCGAGGATCTAACTCAAACAAGAACAATGGAAACTAAGAAATGCTGCCTTCATGTGATCCAAAATGAGATATTCGATTAACAAGATTGTTGCCACATGGCTCAGCTGACTTTCAAAGAAATGTGTTGATCAGTTTTGGAAAAACAGTACCAACCTGATCCTGGCGAATCTTATTAAGTTTCTGCGCAGCTGTGTTTTCTTTGGCTTTCTGCTGCTGTTCAGCTCTTTGACTCTCAATTTTGCTGTAGAACTCATCTAAGGCTGCATCAAATGTCTCAAATTTTGTATAATCCCTTGACTTAAACTGGTTGAGTAAGATGGGGCAGAACTCATCATACATCTGTGTCAAAAGATACAAGTATGTTAACAGTAAACTCCACAAAAATCTGAGTAAGAAGCTTTTTACTATTTTGTCCTCTATATTTATAGTGCTACTAAAATTAGAAAGAAATAGAACATAACCTGGCTAACACTTCCAGGCTGAGATATTGAAGAATTGTTCCCCAAATTTTTGTTCTGCATCACAATGTATCCTTCAGGGACTACTTCACCTGAAATAACATCCTGCATCCAATCTTCAAACTTCACAACAGCTTGGACCAAAGCCTGAATAGTAGCATTATCCCACGTCTTATCTTTGGGAACTTTTGTACTAGGGATTAGGCCAGCATCTAATATTATATGTTCAGAAAGTGCAGGTCCATAACCAAGTGCCTCACCAAGGACAATTTTCAGCGTTGACAGCTTCCCACCTTTTTGGGTTCCCTGCTTCTCTTTTGCTACACTAGAAACATTATTTCCATTTCCATTGACCTTAACATTCTCATCGTTATCATCTTCCTTGGAAGATACCAGAGATGCCCACAACTTTTCAATAGTAGTTCGCTCAAAAACTCTACAACTTTCAACAGGATAACGATGACGTGACATAATAGCAAGCCCTTTATCATCATCCCTGTTAATGACAAATTGCAACCATTCTGTCAATCACATATATTTTAAAAATGCCAGTTATAGGTAAATTAAATAAGCAACAAGCCATGCCCCAAAGAACATAAATAAATGAATTCTGAAAGTGAAGTAAAACAATGTTAATTAATCGGTAAGATTAAAGTGCAAGGTCTGGCGGCATAACACGCCAAGCCAATTAGCTCGACTAGGCATGACATAAAACATTCAAATCTAAAAATGCAATGCAATACATAATAAACATTCAACGGAACACTCTCATGATCCTACAAGAACTACACTTAATTTCACTCTCAACAGAAGATCCTATGATTGTGAGCTAGCGAAAACAAACGCTACCTGGATGCAAACAGTCGATCCTTAAAATTTTATAGCACAGTAGTCTTATGGTCTGTTCAGGTAAACTTGTCTAGAAACACTTTAAAAAAGAAAAGAAAAGAAAAATGAAAAATGTTTCCCCAATCTTGTGGTGAAGTCAATATGAAAGAACTTCTACAAATGTATAAATTAAAAGAGAAACTTATGTCATTCTTGTTTTTACTTTTATTTTCTTCTTATATAAATAAAGATGAAGAATCTACTCTAAAGGACTCCTAGACAAGAAATGGGAAGTAGAGGACAGAATAGAAATTAACAAGAACCTGTGAGACCGCAGCAGAGTCATGACGGTAAAATTAGAATCTGTGAGGAGGATGTTTCCCTGAGCATACAGTTCCAATATAACATAGTTCGCATTCTCCCCAAGTCCAAATTGGAAGAGAATAATCTGCCACAGTTTTCAAAAAAAGTTATATATTTTTTTTTGGTTTGCATAATAAACAAAAGGTGGTGGATGATATATGGAAGGAGGGTTACACTATACCCGATCGTACCCAAGTTGGCGCACATCCTCGAGCCTCCTCGTACGAATATGCTTCCTCAATTTGAGAGTGAAACCAGAAGGCGTGTTGCTCTTGTCACGCATGTAGATAGTAGAGTGCAATCTAACGCCACTCTCCATGAGAAGTAGAACCTTTTCGCTCTCCCCAGATTCCGAAACTCCACTGCTGTTCATCAGCTTAAAAACGTAGGTCTGCAGAGAGGGAAAATCGAATCAAACCGAATTGAGGAAAGTGGAAGAACAAAAAACGAGAAGAAAGGTGCTACCTTGGGAGAAAGATCGTAGACGTTGGAGCACCGCATTCCAATGAAGCGCCGGAGGCATTTGACCTCGGCGGCTACATCGGCGGTGTTCATTCGCACCTTCACCATCTTGTGTTAGGGTTAGGTTAATAGTTTGCTTTGATAAATTACTGCGATGAAGAAGAAGAAGAAGAAGAAGAAAAGAATATAAATTTATATTGTGTTTGGATTGAATTGATTAGAATGGTTTTGGAAGGAGAAGGAAGAGCATGAATGTGTATATTCTGTTCTGTATTTGGTTGCAGGGAGCGGAAGAGAGACAAGAGGAGGCTTTTAGTCTTACTCTTTGTTGGATTATTTTTCTCTGTTTTAAAGTACTTTTAATTGTATACATTTACGTACTCTATGTCTATATATCATTTATCAATATCATTTATCTATATCATTTATCAATATCATTTATCTATATCATTTCTCAATATCATTTATCAATATCATTTATCAATATCATTTATATAAGTGAAAATATATATTATGCCTTTATTATTTATGTTGATTTAATAAAAAGGTATTGCATAGTTTTGATAGTTAATTGTGTTCAAAAAATATACAAAAAACTTAAAAATAAAATAAATTTAATTAATAAAAAATAAAATTATTTAAAAGTTATGTACACTAAAAGAACTGTAACAAAAATAAGTTTCCTTAAATTTTCTATTGATGTACACATTTTTTTTTACTTTTATCCTTCAAATAACAATTTTTTAATTAAATTAATTACGTGACTGTATTCTAAATTTAATTCTTTTTTATTTCACTATTTTTAAAACAATTCTATTTTCGAAACTTAAATACATATTTACACTAAAAACTATAAAAAATAAAAAATAGTAACATTTACTTTAATAATCATAATAATAATAATAATTTGATTATTTCTTGTTATCATAAAAAAATTAACATTGTAACACATGTTTTCACTAGTATCTAAAACTAATATCTAAATGTATATTCCCTTATCTCATTATAAGAACAAAATTATTAAATTGTAAAATTATTTTTTATAATTAACTTATAATTTTTTATTATATACATGACTTTTTTTTATTATGAATGAATAACTCATTGAATTAAAAAAATTACTGAACAGGATAAAATTAAACAAATATTCTTTTAGCATTAATAATTATTGATTTTAAGAAAGATAGTTATCGAGAAGATAAAATTAGAATAAAATATTATTTATTAAATTAAAAAATAGTTATTAAAAAGATAAAAGTGAAAAGAAAAAGATATGTACATGAAAAAGGTAAATATAAAAAATCTGTATATCAAACGGACACGTATTGGTGGTAAAGTCTACTTGGTCAGTACCTATAAACAATCTAGGACCTGTGACTAACTTCAGTATTTATATCAGCTGTATGATTAAAACATGATCAGGATTGAGATGTAACTCATTTATGATGACACTTGGATAATTTAACCTCTTTATATATATAAATATATATATATATATATATATATATATATATATATATATATATAATATATATATATATTATATTGTTAGAAATATTTTAATACAATTTAAAAAATAAAATATTAAAATAAATTTTTATGGAGTTTTAATTTTATGGATTAATGGTTAACGATAATATTTTTGTTATAATTTATTCATTTTATCTTTCTTTCCTACATATAAATATCACTTGAGTATACGAGAAAAGACACAACAAACTACAATGAACAAGATTCAAACGTGTATCCACCGATTGTAGGAGTGTAAGTCACAAAATACTATTTGAGATTTTACCAAGTGAATACGATGGTGGGGCCGTCATTGTGAGAGATGGACGAATCACACTCATAAAACAAGATACATGCATAAGGTCGTAATGTCTGATTAAAAACCTATAATGAACATTGATATTGTACGTGTTATTTACTAAAATCCACTAAAATATGATCATAGGAAACATAGTTTAGTATAATTAAATCTGTGCATTTTCTAAGATGGAAGTTTATAACCATCAGATATAAGGCTTAAACCTAGAAGGTTCCTTGTGCTAAGTACAATATTTTGTTTTTTTATTTTTTTAAATTATGTTAAAAATTGTTGAAAATATTTTAATATAATATAAAAAATAAAATTATTACTATTACTCATGTTTCCATAAAGTTTTCATGAAGTTTTAATTTTACATGTTAATGTTATTTATAATTGACGACTATATTCTTATTATAATGTACTCTTTTTGTCTATCTTTCCTACTTATAAATACCACTAAGTTGCATGAAAAAAAATACAACAAACATTAGAGTTCTCTAAAAATTGTTCTTCTCTATTGCTATATATTATCTTTAAGATATTGGTGTTCATAAAATTCAAAAATCCTTCACAACACTTATCAATCTAACAAGTTGTATCTTGAAAAAGAAATACATATAATTTTGTTTTGTCCTATCCAGTATAAACATTTTCTCTCTAAAAATAACATTATACGTGTCTCAACCCAAACTATTTCTATTCCTTACTTTATTTTTTTTTATCTATTATTTATTATTGTTATAAGAATTATTGAATATGTGATTAATATTCTTTTATTCATATACATATCAGTATTATTATTGCTTTAATAATTATTATTATATTATTTTATATTTTTATTATTAATAATACTATTTATTTAATCATTTTTCTAATATATATATATATATATTCCAATTAATATAAAATGCATTATATATGTATGATCGTACACAATGCCATGTTTGATAATATCAATTGTAAGTTAAGTTTGCTCCTGAATATTTTAATTCCATACGTCTTTAGTGATACAAAACAATATCCCACCGTAATTATTTTTTGCCAAATATATTTACATTTAAGGACAAATTGACAGAGACGACGAAAATGAATATTATGTACATGGCATTCCTATCCTTAGTGACACATTACCTCAGATATTCTAGTCAAAAATACTACTGAACCTCTAATTCGGCGGAAAAGAAATGATGCGGTAAATTGCGGTGCCTCCTTTTAACTCAAATCAAACCCAGCGTCAGCATTTATGGCATACAATAATTTGGTTTCCAGTTGCTCTTTACTGCATTGAACAATGAATGAGTAAGTTTGCCACATAAAAAACATCAAAAAGATAAAAGTACACCAGTTAAAATAAATCCAAACTACTTTTCGAGAATCAAGAACAAGCAAAAATCCATCAATATTGACAACGTAGCTCAAAAACTTAGTTTTCATAGTCGTAACGATGGAAAAAAATGGAGGGAAATGACAATGCTCAAATTGAAATCATAAACCAGAGATCTGTCCTCCCTCGAGCGTGAACAATGTTTGACTTAAATTAGCATGGACAATTATTATAGAGAAGTTCTAATATAACGAAACGACTGATATCCAAAATCACAAACATTTAAGGACATTAACAAAAAACATCCTATTTAATGAGTTAATATCCAATAACCACCTAATAAGGTTTCAGATCAGCTAAAAAGGTTTTCAAATTTTTAAATCTGCTAAAGATAATATTTCAATATTTCCACAACACTACAATCATTAGTCTTCCGTGATATCTTGTGCACACTTATGTGTCAACAAGACGGTGTAATGTCGAATCGAGAGAATCAGATTATCTCGATTAATTTGTGTTTCCAATCTAATTTCTCTCTCTTTCTCTCTACACATACTCACCGGTATAAATTGACAAAGCGAAATTTCTCCTTACTTATGTCAGTATTATTAATTCTAACATCTTTAATTTTCTAACCACTCTACAACGGTAGAGACAAACAAATTTTAATGTACACATTTCAAACAGAAAAGACAAGCAGTACTATAACGAACCTTTTATAAGGTGGAAGCTTTAATAAATTCATACAGGTGGCTGATGTCGGTAATCGGTCAAGAGCTTCCTCCGAAGCATTACCACCGGCCCTATAATAAGAGACATCAAACAATTCCAATATGACCCTTTTGTCTGTAAAATATACCAGCTCTGGTAGAAATGGATGGGAGCAAATAGTAATACAATCAAAGCATACCTTTGTATGCAAAACAAAGGTTCAAGATATCGGAATCCAAGCAATGGTCCCCGAGAGCAACCTGTCACAAACCTGTAAAGCTAATAAATTTTTATCTCACAAACATGTCATAAAAGAGCAAATAAATGTTATTACGGAGTACATCTTACTTCAAAAAGTTTTTCTTGTTTTCTAATGAAAAGCCTTTGAGAACTTCCCAGAACATTTCAATAACATAATGTTCCTATCAGAAGAAAACACAAGTCAGAATTCACAAGTATAAAAAAAAAAACTGATAAGGCAAAATGGTTCAAATGCTAAATGACATTTAGACTATTGGTATTTACCCTAAATAGATGGAAAAGGTAAAAAAACATAAGCTACTAGATCAGCAAAAATCCCTTTTATATAGAAATTAAACATCAGGAGAGCGCAAGCTATCCTCCAACGTGGAGGAAACAGAAAACCAAGTTGGAGGAAGTTCCCGTGCAACAGCAACCACAAGATGACAACATAAGCAGATCCAGTAATTGGTTTAGCAAGAGCTGCCCTTAAAAAATCAGATCACTATGCACCAACCAAATGCTATGCTCAAATGTTAAAAGGTTGAAAAGACTACATACTTCCACGGAAATTATTCCTTTGTTTGACCAAAGTCCCTAATGAGAATCAAATTTGATCCAATGTTGAATGCTCATCAGAACTCCAAAAGTATTGTTACAACGGAAAGTACTCACCTTACAGAGTTAAAATGTAAAAATAAAAGCTCCACAGTTAATGAGATTGTTGAATTTAAAGGAGCTGATTTAGGATTCAGTTACTTGAGTGGAAATGGGAAGGAATTTGGCGAACCATATTTTATGTGCTCACTTCATAAATTAAGGGTTTCTTTGGATATGTTTCTCCATGGACGTTTATAGTTAGGAAAAAGAATAACGAAATAAAAATGAGTATTTGACACGAAACTTCTACAAATTAACATATGTATAAACTTACGGAGTTTTTTTTTTATCCTTTTCATTTTTCCTTCTTTATTTTCTTTTTTTATTAAATGTTTATAGACAGATTTATTCATACAGGCCTTACATGGGTACTGTTTCCTAGGCTGAGTAACTCCGTGATTGATTTATACAGCAACAAAACTCAAAGTTTCTATAATCTCAATCTTATCTACCTTCAAAATCCAACAATTAATTATAGAAAAAAAAAAGTAAGCAAAAGAACAATCTCGGGAAGTTTTTCAGTTAGTGTATCATTTAAATGTTTCTTTCTTTTGGATTACTGACTAAATCCTCACATAAATACCAGAAAGCTTACACTATGATAGCCTCCTGCATAGTTCGTATGCTGCCGCAAATCATCAACATCCAAGCTGTCAAGTGACCCTGATATCAAAAGCTATGGAAAACAATAGTGTGAAGCAAGTTGAGTACGAAATTACATCGAGACAAATTACAGATTTTAGAGGAAAACTTGAATGAGTAGAAAACTGAATCCAGAAATTGGCAGTCAAACAATATGTATAAAAAATTTCAGAAAACTATTGATGTTTATCAACAAATAAGTATTCTAAAAGTCCAAGCCTTTCAGTAACATGTTCACAAAAAACTATGGCTATTGGTTACTGTTCCAGTCAAAGAGTATATGATAACCTTAGACCGAAGACAAAAAGAGTGAAATATTTTAACCTTAGCTAGTGATTTACTTGGGCAAAAATAATTCGTCTCTTGACCATAGGAGTAACATTCTTATTTATAGGAGATAAATCGGTTACAAATATTATAGATATAGATAATCTAATAAATAACAACTAAAATACTCCCCTGAATAGCTAGAAAATTTTCCTAAATAATAACTAATGTATCTTCTCTAAATATTTTTCCACCTAAAATAATCAACTTTACATATCTAAGCTATACACGTGTACCATCTCCTCAATCCCAACTTCTTACAGAGAGGTCGGTCTAAAGACAACACCCTCTCACATCTCGATCCGTTGATCACCAATCTTCAATGGCGTTGGTCCTAGGGAACCTTCTTTCACAGAAGTCTCTCTCAAAAGCTATTGTTAGTAAATGAAACTTGCATTTCAGTGAGCAAAGTAGAAATCCATGTTAATTCAGTGAAAGTTTGAGCTAAACTTCTATATACCCTACCCATGAAAGGTAAGAGCACGTTCAACGCTATTGGCCCTTTGTATTAGGGTGTTTGGATTGTTCATTTAGGAGCAACTAATCACATGACTCATTTTCCTAAGCTCTTCAATTTGCCTGTCGAAATAATCATAGAACAAATTCCAGTTGCAAATGGTGATAATGTGCCCATGTGTGAATCCAGGAATATAACTTTGAAATCATCTATTGTATTAAAGGATGTTTTACATGTACCAAAACTAACCAATAGCCTTCTTTCTATACAAAGCTCAGAAAAGACTACAAAAAACTAAAATTGTTCAGTAACTTTTTTTCTTTCCTTATTGTGTATTTGAAAACATTGACACGAGGAAGACCATTTTAATTTCTAAGGAGCAAAGTGGGTTGTATATATTGGACCACAGACAAATATTGAATCCTACACTCGTGATGTCAGTCTTTGGTCTAAGTGTATTGAAAATCTCACATCAACAAGAAATATGACCAAATTATAGTATATAACCAGGAACAAACCTCAATTGGAAAACTGATTTATATAGTTAAATTAGACTTAAAGTAACTTTCTAAGAAGGTAAAAGCATAGAAGCAAATCTAACAAAGTCAAATCAAAGCCTACTTTTCACCTTATAATTATCGATCATTAGAAACATAATTTGTAGCTAGAGACAAAAATAAGCTGAGTGCATGGCCATCTAGCAATGGCAAGTGTAAACTATGGCGTGTAGGAGAAAATGATAAACACGCAATTGTTGATCAGACCCATAAGATCACCATGCAAGAACAGGAATTCAAATGAAAAGGTATTAGCTTTAGAGGCCTAAAAGTCAGTCAAGATAGAAGGAAACCTGAAGTTCATGCTCATTGAACATATCAATCCAATCCTTCTGAATAAGTTGCTGAAATCCTCTCAGGAAATGAGAACTTTGTTGACGTATCTGAAAAAGATAGTTATTTTTAATATATTTGACACATAAATACAGTCACCCTTAGATGCATTTTAAATCAAATAAAAAATTAAGCCTTGTTTGGTTAAATTTTTTCTACAAACACTTCAAGTACAAGAAAGAGAGGTCAAATGAATAAAAATTTCCCATAAACTGAAAAGCTAAAATCATATTATGCACTCAACTTTTAGAGAAGATATCATATTAAAAGTTTAGCATGCAAAAATTGATTTCACCTCTCCATTTATTTCTTCTCTTACATGAGTGCTGTTAATTGAGAACTTTATTCAAAGTAGGTACTCTACCTGAAAATTCAAGCGGTGATTGGCTACAAGATGAATAAAAGTAATGACGTTCTCATTAGTAACACGGATGTTCTTTCCCCCTGGAAGCAGCTCCTCTTCTGTTTGCTCTCCGTATTCGTTGTTTACTATAACAAAATATAGTTCCAACTCCGAAATGTCACCCTCATAATGCTGTTAATCAAAAAAGAGGGAAAAGATTGACACACTCACTGAGAAAATCAAGGCTTTCCTCTAAAATCACTTATGTTACAAACTCCCCACCAATAGTTCTAATCCAAGGACAACATAGTCTTAAAATATATTTTGTATTTTGGGGCAGGATATCATATATATATATATATGGTAGGATTAGTTACATTCATATAAGATTCATGCTGATACCCCCCGTCCATTCCAATGTTTATTTTCAGTTGTTTGATCATATTGTAATGTATAAGATTCATGGTGATATCCCGTCCACTCCAATGTTGATTTTAAGTTGTTTGATCATACATATGCAAGCATGACAATATGTTTATATGAATGTTCAATTGTTAGATTTGATCTTAACCCCCCCTCCCTCTCTTTCACTCCAACAATGCAAGTAGAATTTGACAACATTTGCTTTTAACATTGAAATTTTTGTAGTGCATATCAATTCAACACAGGGCCATAAAAACGTGAGTGTTCATGAAAAAAACAAGTCAACCTATATATAGTTCTATTAGCTTTTTATAGCTTGGATACGAGCTTAAGCTGTTAGTTTATTTGCAAGAAACCTTGTACAGTTCAGTGAAAACTAGCATTACATAAATTAATTCCAGAGTTTTCGCAAGAATGAAATAGATCCCAGGAAATGAAAGCCAGAGATGAGCCGTTACCTTAAGAAAAATAAGATGACGATATAGTTCTGGATCCAGGGAAGGCAAGTCATTTAGATAGTTGTGCCTGATACAACCAGAAAATAAATGCATAAGAAAGCAGCAATATAGCTTCCTCTCATCGAACAAATGCATCACAAATTAGGCATAATTTCTCATTCCTAGTACAGGCATTTTACTTAGTAATTTGTGCATGGCTTTATTGGTTCGTGTAATTTTTCTTGTTTTTTTTTATACATGAAAGAAATCCCCTCCCCAAGTACGCGACAAATCCAAAAATTATGGCTTCCATGAGTAACTAAACTCTTTTACAGAATGATGAGGTCCAATCATTCTCTATCTCTCTTTATTGAGCATTTAAATTTTCCAAATTACTATTTCGTTGGTTGTGCAAACATGGTTCTCTCCGATTAACAAGATAGTATAAAACAAATTAGAACAGTAGATCTATACTTGTCTATTAATCCTTAATAACTAGTGGAAATCAACGACACTAGAGGAGAAATACAACCTAATCTAAACGAACCAAGACAACATGTTTGTTAGTTCCCTTTAGGACTTAAACCTATTGATAGGCTAAATCCTAAGAGTTTATTTAGGCTAGTGTATTGGTAATGGAAGTAGTCAATGAACTTCTCATGATTATCAAGAAAGTAAACACCAATTGGCTATTAAAGCTTATTAATATCTAGAATCAGTTTGTTTAGAGGGAAAGCATACATACTTTAATCAATAATTAATCCTAAGAACTGAAGCTAAGATATTTACCTTGGGCTACAGTTTTCTCGTCATTAAATCTTAATCATCTTTCAGTCATTTCTATAGGAAGTGCACATAGGCCCATTCATTTCAAGAAATAAATACATTCACATCCAGCTACGCATTACATTAAGGCGTGTTATTTGTGAATCACAAAACATCAACATAAAGCAGTTGTAAGCAACTGAACAAATGCATGGAAACTCAAGATTTGAGCATTGCACAATCTAAATTTAAATAGAGTAAATAATAACTGAAGCAAACAAAACCAATATAGCCCAGTCTTACTTTTGTTTCAATTTGCTCAAAAAGAAAGTAGCAAATGGTAAATCAACCAGAATCCCTTCAAACATAGCCTGCAAAAGTATTTTGTAAGCGTGAAGTGTTGTTCTAATCAAGCAAAATCAATATAGGAAAAGAATGCAAACACACAAGGAAAAGAACGCATACAAACTAATAATTGATACAGACCAATGAATGACCCACTAAGAATATTCAATCACTATGCAACTTATACCAGATTGCTTGATCCAAACTAAACCCCAAAAAATTATATCAAGGAAGGAAAATAACCAGATATTATATGGAGTATTTTGGCCTTGTTCGTACTATACACTATTGGAAATCTTAAAACACCCATCTTGCACCTAGGAACTTGACATCTGAAGAGTGAAGTTTACAGGGCTATACTACTACAGGTAGCCAAATACTAAGGCTGCATAGCCTCTGATTTCATATATAAAAAGGATTGAAAAGTAGGATTCCGTAAATCATGTAAGGATTGGATTATTTTGGCCACTTTTTAGAAAATATAGGATGTCTTGATACACCTTATTAAAAGACAGAGGAAAATGGACAGAAACATACCTTTGCAAGAAGAGTACCAAGGAAATGGAAAAATTGGAGATGTTGTTCATGTATCATTCCTGATCCAGGATTAGGATAAAGCAGGTGATCTGCTGTCTCCTGGATATAATGATGTTCAGAAATTCAGACATAAACCAATAAATCAAAGTAAGAATATAAGGACTATCAAGGAAGGTGTCTAGCTGAAGCAATGTCAAATCAAAGATTACAAAACTCAAAAGCTTTTTTTTTTTCAAATATTTTCGATGACACATTACAAACAGTTGGTCGTTGTTACTAGGCATCATAGCACTTATATTTTCAAAATTCAACAAAGAACTGCAAAGTTTATTCACTACAATTCTTGTCTTTCACACTTCACCCATACACCCCAAACCAGCCACACCACTGCAACAATATGTAAAAGTTGAATTTGCTGCTCAAGTTTGGCTACTATGTTGAAATGAAAATGCTAACACACTATCCAGATCCAATTCTACTCAAAACATAGTCTATATGAGAATAGTTTTGCAATGAACCAGCTTATCCCAAAAGGTTTGTCAGGCAAAAGAACATGAAGAGTTTTATATTTAACATCCCCTCCCACTCAAGAACCCTTTAGAACTAAAGCAAGAATAAATATGATGTACAAGCCTACCTTGTGCTAAAATTCAACTTTAATTTAGAAGGGTCTGAGTTAACGGAGGCTATGACATAAACACACTCTTCCCGAAGCTTAAGCTATCGGGTGAAACACAAAAATCATTTTATATCTGACTGTTGTTGTACGTTAAGAAACATGAAACACAAACAGTAGATAATATCCATATGACCTTAAATAATCCATATTGCACATCGAATGCAGCACGTGTGATGTTCTCCATGAAATCTTTGAATATTCCACCTCCATCTATTCCTGCCTCTTCAACTCCAAATTCATTAACAAAAGCCACACGAATCTGAAAATTACAATGAAGGATGACTTACAAGTTCTCTCCTGAAGACCAGGGAGGAAATGATTAGTAAACATTAGCATAGGCCTTACCAGTCCTCGAAGGTCATCTTCTGACAGCTGGCTCATTTGATTGTAGGCATCTTCCAAAATATGATTCCGACGTATTTTGAACCGGTTTCTAGTAAAAACAGCCTGAGATCCCTGTCTCTGCCTAGCAGCAGCTAGTTGAGACTGATGAAACAACAAATAGACAAAAGCTAGTTTATGAAATACTCAGGTAACATATTATGATAAGCTGAAACTCCAAAGTTGCTCATTATCATCCACTGAAATTCTGTAATATAAAAATAACCCCTATCTGAATCACATCAGAACTTAGTGAGATTCTTACAGTGAAAATTTTAGCCCTGCTAGTAAATGGTATCAAGAAAGGAGCCTGCTTCAAAATTTCATTTGCTCGTGTATTTTCTATAACGGCCTGCAGAAAAAATTTGCACAACAAATCATGTTTCTGCACATATAAACCCTAAATATCAATTGTATAGGAAATACCTGAGAGATAAAGTAGTCATTCACCCCATCAGCATGAAAGTCACTGGGTGATGTAAACTGTCTTCTGTTGTTCCAATCTTGCAGCTGTGGGGGAAAAAGGTAAATTAGGAAGATAAAAGAACCTTCAGATCCAAAAGGTTATTAGTAGTTGCAGATTCCCTTATAGGACAGAGGTATCAAAGAAATTGTAATTTGAATAAGTATACAAGAGTATGGATAACCTCTAAAATTCCTTGTAATTAATAGAAGAAAATATATTTCCATTCTTTTGTATAAGAAACCAATGATATATAATTTTTTTTATAAAAAGGGACCAGAGGTAATATTATTTATTAGTGAAAAACGAATTACAGCACCACTACAGAAAATATTCTATATCCTTCAAAGTGGAAAAAGAAACATGAAACCGATTACAATGTAAGGCGTCCAATTGCTCTGAAACTCCCTAGAAATAATAATAGAATAGCACTATAGAAGCCACGTATGTATAAACCCATTATAATGCAAAGTATCAAGTGATGCCCTTGAAAAACTAATCATACTATCATGACATCTTCCAAGTTCAACAGTGTGGAAACATAAAACATTGTTATACCTGGGACAGAAGCTCAGAAACTACAATGCTAACCCTCTGTTGAATAGCTTCGAACTGCTTTTTAACTGCTGTGCTGACTGGACCAGATTTTACCGAATTGGCAGACGTTGTATGATTCACCCACAATAACTGCCACAGAGCCTGCAGAAACGACAAACTTCAAAAATTAGTTGCTACCGCAAAGCAGGTTACATTTGTCAGGGGCACTGCACTAAAACTTTAGGGATCCTTTTGACATTTCTAGTCATGACCACCTATTTTCCAAAATGTAGCATAGTCCAATTCTTGGAACTCTGATGCGTGTACACATTAGTATACATCATTGTTTAGGTCTTGATTAGAGAGCCAGAAAGATTTTATTTTTTCACTATAAATATGTGAGTGAATTCCCCCTTTCCTGGGACTACAGATTTCAATCTCTGAACTCTCAACAACTTGTCTCACTAAAACAGGCATTCCATGCCATAACATTACCTGCCTTAGCAGAGTGATAAGGCTTTTAATATCCTTCAGTGATAGTGGTTTCTCTTGCTCATAATACTCCTCATTATCAACTATCATGAGCATATGCCTGATAAAAGACAGGTTATGATTAAAGGAAACACTCAAAGTGTGCAGAATCTACAATTCATGCATTAATAAAAGCATGTAATAAAAAAGTGAACAGTATACAAGATGCTTACTTGTAAACAGGACAGAATACAGAAAGTGGCAACAGCCAACCTGGTGCATCGCCGGACAGGTATGATAACCGTTCAGACAAAGATGACCATTTTTTGTTCTCATGGCAACGTTTCATAAAATTCCAAAGTATAGGAACAAGTTCAGTTCTGTAGGCAAGTACAGTCATAATCTTTTCAAGTGGCAATGTGTTGAAGATTACATGTAAAAATCCACAAACGGCGCCAACAGCTGCAACCTCCCTGTCCTCTGGCTCGCGATCTGAACCATTTGCAGATGAAAAATCTCTAAATAATATAGTTGTCTGCATGTGACAAAAAACACAATTCATCAATTTTTCGAAATAAATGGTTAAGAAATTTTTTTGACATTTGATACGGAAATCATTTGGAAAATGGTATACCAGTTGCAGAAGGAAGCGAGTATCAATGGCATTAGAAATTTGTTGATTCAATTTCCCATCCAAAACTACTTCCATGACCTCATCTTCGCCAGTCATTTCATCATCAGCAATTTTAGAATCTGAAATTAACACTTCACAGCTTAAAATCAAATGGTAAAGAGAGAACCATCTCCCATATACAAAAAATGATAAATTTAATAATTATGATTAAATATAGTAACCAGGCTTCAGAGTTGTGTTCAAATTTAACATAGAAACAGTTGCACACTTATTTTTGCATTGTAAGTTAACTTCTCTATGATAGATTACTTTGTTTGGGGTTCTAAAAAAGTGTCCTTCCACTTTTGTGCAGTTTTTAATTATACACTCAGTGTTTGCAGGTAAAACTAGGCTGTGATGTTATGGTGTTAGAAATAATATAAAACCATTCATGTCCTTTCACGTAATAATAACTTAAGCTTTGTTTGTCGGGTCATGACAAATTGCAATATAAATGCGATAGAACTGTATTATTGGCTTCTGTCAATTTTTTTCCTATGGTTGTTATTTGTTTTAAGTTCATTTTATAACTAATACCACAAAAAAAATTATAGACTACTTAATTAAATTCTTCAGACACCTGGGGTTGACTCTTTATTTCTTCTTTTGGCCTTTTTAATATTGTCGCCTGAAATGTAATTGCCTTCTTTCTTCCTAACGTTAGTGTATGTGTATATATTGAGGATTGTTTATAAAGAGAAGGGAAAGGTGATCCGTCCTTGATAAGGGTTAGGTTATTGCCTAATTAGTCTCCTTATATATATAGATGTAATTGTACATTATGATAATCAACAAAAGATTCAGAAATATTCTCTAAATTAAAAATATATTCCTCCTTCTTTTAAGGACAAGAAAGGTGATGTTTTTCAAAAAAATTTAAAACAAGAATAATATCTTTAATAAGAAAAGTTTGAATGTCTGATCAGAAATCATACTCTCCCTACCATCAGATCTTGTAGGAGATGGATATGATTCCAGCAAAAATGTAGTAACAGAAGCAAGGTCTACGGCCTGCATACAAAACAAACACAAATCAACTTAGGTTTTAAGACAAACTTTCAAACTTCATTCTTGTTAAAACTGAAAATCTTCAACCACCAACCCTATCCCCCCATCAAAAACAAAAAATTAAACATACACTTTCACAATCATATCTAATGATAAAGTTTTGTGCAGAATGAGATGAAGTAGTTAAAAGTTTAAACGTAATGGTAGATGAATGCATAGCCTTATGGCCCTAATCCACAAAGCCCGTAAATGTTCTTCAATCTGTCAGTGCTTCCTCCTTCATCCTAAACAAGAAAAATTGCTTTTCTGCGTAATTTCCAAAATTTTGTATTACAAAGAAGTTTTACATTTATATAAGTCAGGTGCTAAAGCAGAATCAAATTATTAAGATTTCGAATATATTGATTACAAATCACGTGTCTTCATTGTAATTGTTTTCTAATGCATTACATTAGCTCCTTTGGCTGCAAATTAAATGTCTTACCATTTATAATACAATGAAAATCTTGCCAACTAGCAAAAATAAAGAAAAAGTCTCAATAAATAATTTCAAATTGAATTTGAAAGAAATGATGTTTCAAAAGAAGGCTAGTGAATATATATTTAATAAATTTACTTATTTTCACCTACCAGTATATCTTGACCACATATATCTGTTTAGAATTTGCTATTTTATGCTTACACTGAAATATTAGGACCTTTAATTTTTACACAATATACATGGTTTAATGCGTTAAAATATGAGCTTTGTACTTAGTAGTCACTAGTATGTATATACCTAATAAGGCACATCGACTCACCAATCAGAGGTTACTTTCTGTTATTTAAAGCAAACAATTTTAAGTTCATTCAACCACGAAGGTTGCTTATAATGCATTAAGATATTCAATTATATTAAACATCGAATATTGCTTATAATGCATTAAGATTATTCAACTTTTCTATGCTTATGATTTACCTAAAGTCTCCATATTTCATTCAAATGGAATAAAAGTGTTCAAGGCCCAAGAGCAAAATATGCACCACAACTATAAATTTCCAGGAAAAAATATCATATCTCGTATAGCCAATCAAATCAAAACTCATACCATAAATTAATAGACAACTAGCGACCGGACTACCTACAAATATCTAGTCGCACACAAATATTTAATCGGGCATTCAAAATGTCTAGCTTTCAATGTAAGGATATGTGTTAGAGATCTTATATCAAATATAGACATGACCAAATTATAGTACATAGGTGACTATATATCTCACCTTACAAGCCAATTTTGAGGTTCAGTTAGACATAAATTCCATTTTCTGAGATATACAAAGCAATGTAAAATTAAAAATTAGAATAACAATAACAAATGGCAATTGTACTCTCCTTACCATATCAAATGAACAGTCAGGTCGAGACAAAGCAATTCCACCAGTTTCTAATATATTTCCAAGAAGACAGGCATAGGTAGGAAATTCATCTGATATATCATTAGGAAGAGAATTCATCAGATTTGGTAACCATGTTGCCATCTGATGAACGTAATGTTGGCCCAGGCCCTGTTTTGCAAATACCTAAGTAGAAAAAAAATAATCCAACTTCTCACAAGACTTTTCAAGGTGAAAGCAAGTAGAAAAAAATAGATGTAGAACGTTATCCAACATGCCAAGGAAAATTCAGCATGAAAGCAGGAGATTTGAAAAGACAAAGACATAAGCAAAAAAAGATAAGGATAATTTCATTTTTAATCAGTTCAGGAGGTCCCCAAATCCCCCAGATTATTTAAGTAGCATACAGAGGCCCAAAACACATAATATAAAGATTCTCTTATTTTTTTTCGACGTGGTCCTTTTACTTGAATTATGAATGGCATGTTGACCTTTTCCTTCAGTTTTGGTTAACAGGATTATATTCTATATTGGTAAATTTCACAATAAAGATCCATCAGCACAAAGAGAATTTGGAATGTATTAATTTTCTGTATTTCAGCAGGGAGAAACAAAATGAATTTTAAAGGAGTTTAAAATTACTGAGGAAAATTTCTTTCAGTGATTTCTAAGAATTTCATCACCATCATACATGCTTTCTATGTTAAATGATTAGATACTTTGAACACTACTTCATCAATCTGGATTTTAGTTCTGCCATATATTTACAGAACAAATAAACATCTTTGATGAAAAACACCTCTCTTGAACCTCATCTTAAACAGAGAAAAGGATGCCAATTAAATATGTTAGTACAATGAATACCTGTTTTAAGTTTGGAAAAACATGCCACAAGAAAGGAATTGAAAGGATCTGTGATGAGAAGCTATATACTGGATCAGTAGGTGAACAGATACATGGCTTCTGACCAATGTGGCATGTTACAACAGTAAGCACACGCTCCAATGATGATCCTTTTTCACTGTAAATACAATTTTCAGCATTATCCTGCAGTAGATCATTTAGGTAGTTTATGGGTTCAAGTAAAGCATAGTATAACATAAATATCATACAAAATAACAAAACCAGAAGCAGTCTGATTAGAATTATGACATGGATGGAATATAAGATTCAACTGGTACATTTGACCCACAAGCTCAGAATTCCTCAAATTAATAACACACAAAGGACAATAACGCAAACATATGCAATACACAGCATGGAAGTTTCTTCATACAGATTAATAACTTCCACTAATAATATAAAACAAGCTTTGATCTGAATACAAGAGCACTCTGAATTTGACGGTCCAATGAAGTACAGTATTGCCTCTACAGCACAAGGAAGCTTTTTTGTAACAATAATGAACTTAATCCATAAATAAACTACACTATTGCCCTTGCTAAGTCCCAGCCATTAGAAAATAAAATGTTATCCGCCGTTCAGCTTCTAGAAGATGACTCAATCAGTTTCTACTCTGTACTTCTAGACAGTACGTCTACTCATTGCAGCTTCCTTTTATCTTCACCTCTAACATGTTTTAATTATATACGCACCACTCCCACCTATTAAAAGTAACTAATAACAGAATTCTGAAATTTGTTTACAAATTAAAAGTAATAAGATAAATTTAATCATTTTCCCGCATTTGCATAGAACTTGTTTTTAAAATCAGTGATATGTATTTTTGTTAAATTATGGGTTTGATCAGTTTGGAAAATCGTCAACCTGCACTAACCATAATCAGGTTGGACAAAATTGAAATCCCTAATTTCTCCCAGAAATCCATGTATATCATCTTTCTTAGATAAAACCGTGGACGTTTGAGTCAAATCAATCACATGTCAGGTCAAGTCCAAAATAAACACTGCATTATAACATTGAAGGAACACATCTTCAAATTCAAAACAGTGACATTAGTTGTTTATTATTAAAAAAAGATTTTTCCTTAGACATCAAGAAAACTTCAAATGAGACCAGTATCCAGGATAAAAATGCTCCCACACACAATATAAAGATAGGAAGCATTACAATATACACTACATGTTATGATACACAAAGAAGAAATTAGTTAAGATAGTTAGAATATCCATGAGTTAGTTACTCGAGGTGTTAGTTAGATATAAATAGGAAAGAAGGAGAGGAAAGGGGAAGAGAAGTGAATTATTGTAGTTTGAGCTTTAGCTCTTTGTGAAGGAGGATCCCTTGAAGGAGACAGTGCTCTCTTATTTTTGTTCTTTTATTGTATTCAATAAAAAACCTTTCTTTTCTTTCTCTTTTCAATTCTTGGTTCCTAATACTACGGTGAACATATTTACATATTGATGATTATCGATTAAGAAAATTAAAAGATGATGTACAATGATAGTTAATATAAATATGTTAACCAGAATGTCCAAACTTGTTCTTTGACCTTAATATAGCATTAGATGGGGATGATTCTCTAGGGTGCCAACAAATAAAAAATAAAAAAAAAAAAAAAGAATTGCAATGTTACCTTTCCTGTAAGAATAATCTCTCTAAGTAGACTAAATGCACTGTTTTTAGACAGACTTGATACTATTTTACAGCTCCATGGCAGTTTGGGATCTATCAACAATACTAAGACTTCCAACAAAGGAATAGCCGATGTATTAGATTCCTTCAAAGTTAATAAAAGCTGATCCTTCAAGTAATACCTGTGCAGAAAAAATACCATATAAGTATGATAACACAAAAATCAATCCCTACCTACCAATGTATATTATATATGTGAAATTTCATGTACCCAAGAAAAACAAAGGAACAAGTAGTAGATATACAAAAGTTCCATGTGATCAAAACATGAACCCAAGGTTTTAAAGTATTCTTCAAAATAAAATATACAGCAACATCAAAATCCATGCCAAAATGAGTCTTCCTTTTAAAAGGTCAATGAAAACACGAACTTATTACAGAAGTAATAGTGGAACAAGAAAAAACCAAACCAGAGCCTCACTTAAATTTATTATCCACCATAACCTGTATACATGATACATAATAATCAAAATCTTATTAGATTTTAGGTGCTGTAATAATAGAAAAAGTAGTAGATTCTCTATAATTAATAATATCTACACTATATATGTAATATAAGAAATATTTTTATTATTCTTCTATCGTATCTTTCTTATTAAAGGATATCAAATTTCCTCTATTTATTGTATTGTTGATTTCATTTTCTCAATATATAAAAAAGCATTTGTGTTATCTAAAAAACACAGTTTCAGCTCAGTAACTCTCTCTTTCCTATAGTTTAACCATATGTATTTAAAAATTAGACACAAGAGAAAATCGAGAAAGCATATAATAGAAATTGTTACAGATATGAAAAGTTTTAGTTATTGAGAAACAACGTTGAAAGGAATTTATAAAAACTAATTGATCCAGGGTCCTTAAAAAGGTCAAATTCTTGGAAGTTTCACTTGCCTAAACATCTTGGATCCCAGACTATGTGATTACATGGTCTAGAGTTCAATTCTTTGATGTTCCCACTTTTCTAAATAAACATATATCACAACACAAGGTAGAGACGATCAATGTGTTGCCCCTGCTTTAAGGCAAAGGCGTGAAAGACATGTTTGATATAAAACGCTTCATGTGGTCTTTGTCTGCACACCCCACAGCTTAATAATATTTCTCTTTTAAGAAAATAAGGAAAGGGGACAAAATCTAATAGCAGTGTGCACCACATCCTTCATCCAGGGGTCAGGGGGAATATCAATGCCTTTATATATGTAAGTGGATAGGGCGGTGTTTACAGACCCCTAATAGTGATCTTCAAATGATTTCTATAAGTTCTGATCTCAGGTTTGTATGGTCTGAGCCAAACATGGTGCGTTTTTATCTACATTAACTGTCTTTAGTCCTTTACCGTCTTTTACTTCCTTGGAGATTTTTTATCCTTCCCCTACCTCTGTTTTTTCTCTGCTATCTTTAATAAATTATATATTATAAAAAAAAATGGTTAGAGAATTTGAGAATCAACTGAAAAACAGCAGTAGAAACTTGCATTCAAACTCTCCAAAAAAGTACTCCAACCCATCAAACAGTCTCCATTTTCTCACTAATAAAACAAACTCTCCCAAAAGCAAAGTTATTGATGAAAAAAAGGTTTCCCTCTCATATGAGCCATTCATTTGGGCTTGAACCACGATAAATGCACAAACCCACTTAATTATGTGCATTTGTCATTTGTTCTTGAAATAAACTTATTATGGACAAAAGGTGCAAGGACAGATTGATGATCAGAGACCTTGATACCATGTCATTAACTAACTCCCCCAAAAGCTTAGGGTATAAGGAGAAGGAACATGAGTATTAAGTCTTTAACACAAGCCAATCAAATAAAAGTAAAAAGCACAAAGTATTGACAAGATCCTCTACAGCCCATTTCAAATTCATATTCACCATTCAGCCACCACTTCTAACAGCGTTCTAATCGAAGTAAGCAAAAAAACTCAGGAATACAGGTCCAGTCTAAACAAAAAACCATTTCGAAATTATTCATAACCAAAACAAATATATATATATATATATATATATATATATATATATATATATATAACCATTTCTTCTGACTTTAATTTACTGACCTCGTAAAAAATATCACAAATGAAACAGAAGAAACAAACTAATACTATCCCCAGTCCTCTCTACAGGAAATGGGTGCAAATGTTTTTTGTCCTGATTATATGAATTAAATATTATACCCTTAACTTAATTTATTGCCCATAAAACTGGATGCATTAATTGGTCTATTAACCACATAAGATATACTCATTAAAGAAAAGTTATGCCTTGAATTACAAGTAGTGCAGATAAATATAATCAACACTTAAACCATTTAATTCTCTGGTTATTTTTTAAATAAAATTTAAATTTACGACATTATTAACTAATATTAAAACTACATAACTTGCTATTTTAATTGATGTTAATCAATTAGTTGCTTATTTCTTCTAATAAAAGGATATAAGGTGGTAGTATTGTTTAACAGTAACATGAAACTTAGAATCCAACGCAAAAAAAACAATAAACTAAAATGAAAATAGCAACCAGGAAGAAAATTTAGAAAAGCCAAAGGCCCAAAAGTTAATGAATTTAAAACAAATAAAACCAACCTATTATGATGTACAGCACGAATACAAGTATATACAAATTGCTTCACTCGATAGTTCACCAAAGCACACCTGGACAAGTAGTCCTCAGCAGCAAAAAGTTGGACGACATCCCCTGTTGCATACATTTTAATCGTACACATTAAGCTCCATTCCCAACACTAAAACTTGCAGAAACAGCAAGGATGCAGAGGCAGATATCATCAAACTAAAAACTGATTTTGTTCTAACGAGACAAAGATTCAAATATATTAGATCAGCAGCACACAGAAAAAATAAAGAATGATCAAAAGTCATTTTTTAGTAAGTTTATCTTCTCTCTTTTTTCCTTGAGATGGTTTTGTGGGAAGGGTTGCATGCCTTGGGTTAGGACTTTGCATGTGAGGTTTATGAGGCAAAGATAAATCTCTCTTAGTCCAGGAGTGTGATGATATGACTAGATTGTTGATCAGAGTATTTTATGTGTAAATTTTACCATGCTGTAACAGTAGCGAAGTTGGGAGCATAAGCTCAGTTAAACAAGTTGAAAATGTAAGTGAAGCTAGTCATAATTTGATAGCACCATAGAGTAGATGATTTGGACTATGGATGTGACTTCGTCACAATGTTTTTTGATTTTTGTGTAGGGAATGGGTATTGTTGGATGATATTCAAAGCCTTGAGTTTTGATATGGATAGTATGTGTGATGATTATTTTCAGAAATTCTGATGATGATTCTAAGTTTGAAATATAGTTGATGTTCTTGATATACATTATCAGTTAGTAATGTATTATATGAATGAGATATTGAATTGCTGAAAGCGATAAAAATTGGTTAATTTGTATAGTTTGTGTTTGAAACTCTAAATGAGTTGTAATATAATATGTTGATGTTATGGTAGCAAAAATGTAGAATGTTGCAGGTGGGTCAAATTGGTTCAAGATGGTCTTATTTAAAAAGGATTGCTCAATTATATGCATGAATTGTGGAAATATGCATATATGGTTTTGATATGCACATGTATGTGAGATTTAAGACATGAATTACCATTTTTTGTATCTCAACAGAAATAACTTCTAGAGAGGGAAAAGAATTTCTATTTTGTTTGATTTCTTTTCTTAAAATATGTATATATTTATAATTCCCTATGTGAATGAAAGTTTATTTAAGAGATTTTAAAGTGTAATATGAATATTACTTATATGTTTATATTATCTTGTGATGATTAGTAGTAATATAAATCTTAGTGGGATGTTCACAAAAGGGGAAGAAAAAAGTGCATGTATAAAAACTATACTGCAATGGACATTTGAGAAAGTAATAAAAGCACAACTTCAAAACATGCAATCAGGAACAATATTTTAGCATTCCAAAACGAGGGTTCTGGAATGCATTCTCTCCCATTCTAAAATGAATACTCTTGAAATATTCAAGAATGAAGGCTCCGAAATACATTCTCCCCAGTTTCAACAGCAAAGGAAGAGTTGTTGGCAGTGGAGACACATTTCTCATCCAAGGGCAGAACATTCCAAAACCCTTATTCAAATGATAAATAATAATTCTAAGTGCAGGATATGGAGTTGCACAGCCCCTGTTATAAACAAAAGGTTGGAATGGTATATAATGAATTTTCGGATGGTGTAGGAAGCAATAGGTACGAAGCAAAGACCCATAATCGGTAACGAAACAATCATAGCCAAATATGGTACTTTTGTGACCTGATAATCTCCCCCCCACCCCAACCACACACACACACACACACATATATATAGAATGAAGATAAAAAAATGACACTTATAATGTGCTGCGCATATATTGGCAAATGAAAGATAATCCAATCCAAAGGGTCGAAGATAAACACATAATTATCAGAGAAGCTACTAAAAGAGACCTTGCTATAAATTGTTTTATTAAAATACAGGTTGTTCATCGTGGTTAATGGCATTGGTTGCTAAGCTCATATAATTGACTCCACTCAGTCAGACAGGGCTTGGTTTGCATTGTCAGTTAAACAGATATTTTTCGGGTGGTTGAAGGACTAAATGTAAAAGAAATAAACATTCCAGCTTGCAGAATCTTGCTAAAAACCTAATAAAATGTACATTATGAAATAAAAACAATATCATGACAAAAGGAACGCTGATTAAAAATTACCACTCTCTTGAACAAACTGTTGAAGCAATCGGCAAATTTGCACAAGAATTAAAAAATCATCAATATTTTCTGCATTAAAGAAATAGAGGAACTGACGGAGGAAATCAGAATCTGGACCAAAAGCATTCCTGAATGCAAATAAAGTGGCATTAACTTTAGTTTTAACGCAGAGTTTGGGTCAGACTACACTAAATAAATAAATAACTTTTAGAGAAACTGAGTGAAAGGAAGCAAATAGATGTCATGCAACAATTCAGAGTAAACAATCGAATTTCACCTGTCTAAATTCTGACAGTTCTCCCCATAGATGCTAAGAAATTTCTCTCGTAATTTAGACTGTTCTGTTCTGACAACTTTTCTTCCTCTGAAGCATTTCTGTAGCAAGAATCAGTCAACAATTTGCAAGACGCTCATGAAAGATAGATTAACACTCATCATAAATGTATCTTTCCAGTAATAGATGTTTATAGCACATATGAAACCATATTGTAGGGGCCTAAGCTTTAAAGTTAGGAAATGTGAAATGCTTATTTCCCATAGATGCACACACTAAAAATTGTTTTACAATTTTATAAAACAAATTTCATAGAACCATAAAAAGGATGAGCACTGACCAAAATAAAATTTAAATAAATGATGCATCTAGAATTGCACAAACTTCTTTTTCTTACAGCAAGTAGATGGCATGGCATTGTTCAACAGGCATTTACCCTAGTTCATAAGGTCAATTTGAATTTAAATTTTGATTGTACAGATGAGAGATGTTAAATAGCATGGCAAATTATTGTAAGCAAAATCTTCAATGTTGATATCATTATGTATGCAGTGCAATGTATAATTAATTGATTCAGTCATTTTATATGCCATATCATTGTGACTGTGAAAGAACTACAGATTTATTTCCTCAATGATCATTGGAACTTGACCAAGGAGAACATGGAATAATCAAATTTGAAATTTAAGAGAGGACTGTTAAAGATATGATACCCTGTTACAAGTTTAACTCATGATATATACTCCAGCTAGAGGGGGAATGTTACAGATATGATACTCTACAACTAGAAAAATATGCATGGGTAATATTCAAGATATGGTTAGATACTCTAAAGAGATATGTATAGCTCAAGATCAGGGATTATATCCCTTATTACCCTTTATTTTGTTTCCTTATTTTGCATTCTTGATCATTATAAACAGAGAACTTTTTTACTGTTTTTACACACATTCAGCAAATCCTACATTAACTTTAAACTTGAACTTTGGAGATAGACTTTGGAAACAAAGTGTATTCGCTTAAGTAGGAAAAATGGGAGACTGCATTCCACAAGTTTATCAGTTTATAATACAAAAGGATGGAGAAATCAACAAGGATGTCACAAAGGATACATGAGGATTGCATAAAATGGAGAAAGACATATGGGGTTATTATATAGAGAAGAGATGTGTGTAAGACTGATTGACAAAAGATTAATAGAAAATTGATTAAGGTGGTTTGGGCACATAAAAAGGTCAGGAGAAGAACAAGTGATGAAAAACTAGACTGCATGGTCTTTAGTCCTATGAAAGGAAGAGAGGGAAATAAAAAAGGACAATAGAGGAAGTCATCTAGAGAGAGCTCCCAGTAAGCAATATCCCTAAAAAAATTGTTTTAATAGAGAAAAATGGTGTGATCCGTGAAACAGAGCTCACCAAGTGGGACAAAAAAAAATGTTGTTATCCGGTAGACTTCCATAGAACAAGCACATTTGTCGAGTTTGCACTCTTCATGCCCAATATCATCACGCACCGCTAACCACACAAAAAACTTAACTTCCTCTAGAGCATGTAGCTTTCAGATCCAACATGACTATTGACTAGAAGTATTGTAGTTGCATTTCATGAATCAATGTACCCATGCTTACTTATTAAAAAAAAAATTAAAATTATTTGACATTGAAGTTGTTTGCACTTTCCTTCAATGAAGAAAGAGAAAACTAAAATTTGGTACAAATAAAGGAAAGAATATCACATGTTATTACTAACTATATTTATATTATTACTTAACTTTAAATTACTAAACATACTAAAATTATGCAATAAAACAATAAATATAATTTATTCAATAAATTTAAAATAAAATACCACATAAAATAATAGATATATTTTTATAACAATCTACTAAATGAAGTGAGATGAAATATAAAAAATATACTTTTGATTGATATGTTTTAAATTGTGTTTTTAGTGTCAATATTTTCTATTTAATGAATAAATCATTTACATATGTGTGTTTGTTGAATAATAGTAAGTACTTTTACTATGAATTTTTTTTAAATATCATATAAAATGAAAAAAGCTAGCTATATGTCTGCATTTTAAGGCAAAATTTATTTTTAGAACAATTTGGACCAACTTTCCATCACAGGTTTAGAAGTTATGGGAAGAATGAGAATCTGTGATTTTATGGCAGTGAAGTGCTTTAGTTCCTCTAGTGAATGCAGTTGGACTGTGTTGTTGTTAAGGGGAGGCTCGTTAATAGTTATGTAACTCTAACTGATAAGAATGTCCAAAATGCAGTCTATTTCCATTACAATTACATCTAATTATGGAACGAGAACGAGTTTATGGCTTTTGTCCGGCCTCTGCTCAGATATTTAAAGGAAATTGTTATCGCCAATAAGCAAACAGTTGAAAGAACTTATATGCACATGTTAGTAATTTATGTTTGTATATTTTTGTCATTATTGTTATAGGAGAACTTCCTATCCTCCTCCTGGTGCATTCTGTCGTCGTAAAATTCTCCTACGCCTTTTATCAAAATATAATAATGATGATAGTCAATCAGCAGTTAGGTTTGCATCACCACTCAAAACAGCTAAAGTCACTATGTCTGATTCCTAATGATATTATGCGTACATAGGTTGCTGAGAGCCAGAACACCCATCATCACATCTCAAAAACACCCTCAAGAATCTCAAACACTTGACAGTACACACCTAAGACTTAAAAAACAGCAATTGAAATTGCCACAGCCAACTCACTACCAAAATCAAGGCATTAAAATGCAATAATAGCTGCAAAATGAATAAGCAAAGAAACATAAAGTTCAATTGTTTGCATAGAGAAACCATACCTGAATCCTGAGTGCAGCAGAGTTCTGCTGGCGCAACCACAAACGCCGGTTCCGCTCTAATCGTGTTTGTTCAAGAAGATTCTTTCTGTCCCGTTCTTTCGAGCTGCGACCGCCTAAATCAACACGCTTACGAGTAGACGGATCGCCGCTGAAAAACATGTTTATTCGATTTTCTTTCCACGCGAGCTTCGCCCAATTCACGCCCTAATTTTCAAAAATGAGAAACAAAGAAAGAAAGAGAAGCGAATAGAACAACCGAAGCACGCGAAGCGGAGTTAAATCTGCAATGAGAAAGATTTCAACGACGACTCGAAGCCCTAGAAATGGAGACCACAACAGCGGTAGTAGCTCGAAAGAGAATTGAAAATTGGAGATTTCGATTATGGGGGCAGAAGATAATAATAATAACAATAATAACAATACAGAATAATAATTCTGTATTTATACGCAGAAACTTCTCCGAAGAGAAAATAAAAAAAATAAAAGCAAACGCGAATCTTCTTTAACTTTCTTGGTGAAGTGTGTTAACATGCCAGGAAGGTTCTGATGGAAAGGAACAAGCAACCACCGGTTCAAATGCCAAACTATGGTAGAAAACGAGTTGCGAAAAAAAACTTCAGTGTATATTTTAATTTATATGAATATAATAATAGTTACAGAAAATTAAATGTTATAATCCTGAGTTTATTATCTATTATATGATAATTTAATTCAGCATAAGACAGATTTATAAAGCAACCAGAAATATACTTTCATTAAATTGACCGACACTTACGCAAATATTATTATTTTTTGTAATTATTTATAAACTAATTATTACGATTATTTTTAATTAGATGTGAGTAAGAAAAACCAATGAAGTCGACATAATTTTTTTATTTCAATATTTTGAGTTGTTTCTTGTCATTGTAAATAAGAATTGTATTCTTACAATCCAATTATAATAACCATAATTAATAAGTTTTGTTTCATTATTTAAATTTTAATCTTTTAGATAAGGTATCACCTTCTTCTAAAAAGTTGTTCTGACATATAGGTTGACAAAACTATATATTTATAACTATTTTTTTATTATAAAATTATTTTGTGTCTTGATTTAAAATAAAATAGTTTATTTAGTAATTTGGTTATTATATTTATATTTATAATTTAATTTGTATCTTTGTTTTTTTTTTATTTTTTAAGTACAGTTAACGAGATATTTTTCTCTTAAAGGTTAATATCATTAGAAGTTGAACATGTGTTAATCCAAATATTTTTTCTTCCGCAACACAATTTCATTATTCATCACGTTGACAACCACCACTACAATGACACCCTCCCTCCTCTTCTCCATTGCCACGATAAAAAAAAATAGTTTAAAATATTTTAATTATATCATTAAAATTAATTATTTAAGAAATTAAGAGAATTGAATTGTAAATTTTTAGTGAAAATTAGAATTAGTTTTTTTTGAAAATCTTGAATCAATTTAGTTCCTCATATTTAAAAATGCGTGTGTGGATTGAGTGCTTTTAATCAATTTTATGTTAAATTTATTTGACGTTTCAAATGTGTATCTCATCTAACAATGAAACGAAAATGTATCAAACAGTATAAACAAACTAAAATACTATAATGAAATGTGTTTAAAATATCAAAGAAACTTGATAAAATTTAGATAAAATGACTAAATTCACGCATTTTTAAAGATAGGAGACTAAATTGGTTTAAGGTTTTTAAGAGATACTAATTTCAATTCTCACTAAAAGTTGAAAGACTAAAAATATATTTAACCCATGATTTAATTACTAGGTATTTCAAATTCTTTTAGTTATTGAAATTTCTCATCCACAAACAAGGTTATGTTTAAACTCGTAACTCGACAATTATAATATTTAAAAATAAATTATAATTGTATATATTTCAAATTAGAATACCAAATAAAATTTCATGAAAACCAAATGATTTATTAAATTTGCAAATATTAATGAAACTCAATTGATAAAATTTAAAAATATATTTTTTCAAAAATATAAAAGGAAAACAAAAATTAAAATTAAAATATATTTTAAATGTTTGTTTATTTTAATTTTTTAAATTCTGATGAATCCTTTTTTTTATAAACTAATAAAAATTATAATACATCACTTAATGAACATTTAAATAAGGAAAATGTTAACTCGTGTGCACTGTTTAAGATGTAATTAATGAACATTGAATTTTGTAAAAGTTCATAGATGTTTGCAATATTAAATAAATGATAACTTTAATAATTATTACTGCATTTTTACTTTATTTAGAGGACAAAAATACCCATAATAAGTGTTATACATATGTAATTTACCTTGATAAAAATTAACAATAAATAAATATTGTTTTTCTTAATATAGAGAATATTATGTTAATTATTTTTTTATTAACAAAACAAATAATATGTTATTTTCCGTTATTTAAAAAAAAACTGTGATATGAGATATGAGATGAAAGATGAAAGATAAGAAATAAGATATATGAGATAACAAACAAGAGACAACAGATAAAAAATAAGAGATAAAATATAAGAGTTGGGAGATAAAAGATAAAATACAAGTGATAAGTGATAAGAGATAAACGATAAGAGATAATAGATAATAGATAATAGACAAGTGATAAGAGAACAATAATAAATGATAAGTTATAAGTGATAAGAGCAAAATGATGAGTGATAAGAGATAAGTGTTAAGTGATAAATGATAAGTGATAAGTGAATGGTGACAAGTGATAAGTGATGAGTGATAAGTGATGAGTGATGAGTGATAAGTGATGAGTGATGAGTGATGAGTGATGAGTGATAAGTGATGAGTGATGAGTGATGAGTGATGAGTGATGAGTGATAAGTGATAAGTGATAAGTGATAAGTGATAAGTTATAAGTGATAAGTGATAAGTGATAAGTGATGAATGATGAATGATAAGTGATAAGTGATGAATGATGAATGATAAGTGATGAGTGATGAGTGATAAGTGATGAGTGATAAGTGATAAGTGATAAGTGATAAGTGATAGGTGATAAGTGATAGGTGATAAGTGATAAATGATAAGTGATAAGTGATAAGTGATAAGTGATAAGTGATAAGTGATAAATGATAAGTGATAAGTGATGTGTGATAAGTGATTAGGGATGGCAACGGGGCGGGGCGGGGACGGGTTTCACTATCCCATACCCATCCCTGTAAAATAAATTCATCAATATCCCTATACCCAAACCCAATGAGTATTAATGTTTTATCTCATCCCCATCCCCACCGGGTAATGAGTATAATCTCGTACTCATACCCGTACTCGTTTCCTTACTAACTTCAATATAAATTTTAATTAATTTTTATAAAATAATAAAAAATTACGGTAAAGGAAACATAATATTATCACATATTCAATATTAGAAGGATGGTTGTCTCTTTGATATCAAATACTTTGAAATAAATTATAATTATTTACATTTTAGATTGGAATACCAAATAAAATTTCATGAAAACTAAAACATTTATTAAATTTGCAAACTGCAAACATTAATGAAACCTAGTTGATAAAATTTAAAAATATTTTTAAAAAAATTTAAAGGAAAACAAATATTCAAATTAAATTATATTTTAAATGTTTGTTCACTTCAATTTTTTAAATTCTAATTAATCTCTTTTTTTATACACTAATAAAAATGTTAATACATCACTTAATCAAAATGACGCAAATAACAAATAATAAACATAATAAAACAAATTTAACATGATTATTGTATCTTTTGAACTCCAATATATGTTGGATGGTGATAAAAAAATATTCATGACAATTACATTAAATTTTGATATTGTAGTAAATAAAAGTTATTTATACAATTATAGTG
>Ga0214543_1000273_pt1 | contig 80315 bp, 51 predicted proteins | sample CNSS2metaG_FD_160094 | JGI IMG/M metagenome (GOLD analysis project Ga0214543, IMG submission 160094) | Root nodule microbial communities from cowpea collected in UCLA plant growth center, Los Angeles, California, USA - CNSS2 | ecosystem: Host-associated > Plants > Roots > Nodule | place: USA... | reverse complement strand
GGTCCATTAAGAAATTAGTATAAATTAAGGCCTAGTGAACAGGTAAAGGTACACTTTTCTGATTAATCTACTACTACCCATATCAATCACTCTCTAACTTGAGCGTCGGAGTGCCTGCAGGTACCCCCACCCCCGGAGTGCAGACGGCTGAGAGTCTCAGGAGGAGTCCAGGGAGGAACAGGAGGAGGTTCGACACAGAGGACTCTTAAGACCGTCTGGTTCCGCACCTAAATAGTATCGATCAGGTACATAAAGAAATCAACAAATAGTAATGGTAATATTTTACTCTTTATTCTTATTTTATAAATTAAAAAATTCTAATAATTAATTTAAAGTTAATTATGTATTACTTAAATTTTTTTGATATATATAAACTATAATTAATGAAAATTAAACCCATGCTTAGTTACATAATTTAAAATAAAGTTAATAGAATTAAAATTGTTGCATTGAGTAATTTTTTTTATTGTTGTAATGAGTAAGTGACATCGGACTCGTCACTATATTAATCTATATAACCTATTAAAATTTGATAATAGATAAATTATAGTGGGTTAGAGAACCTGTGAAACGGGTCTAGCTCACTTGAACCGAGTTATGTAAATTTGAGTCGACCCTAACGCCTAACGCTATGCTTACTTAAATGGTTAACAACAATTATAAGCAGATTTGTGATGGATCGATTTTTTTTTTTATATTCTTTTAACATGATTTAAATGGAAAAGCGAGATGAATTTGGAGGATGAATATCAAATTTCATCCCTTCAATTGTGGAGAGGTTTGAAGAAATTTATATTACTTTTACTTTTATAACTTTTTCCGTTACATATATTATTATCATTTGTTATACATTATTATTTTATTATATATATATATATATAATAATAAAGTAATAATAATATATATTTATATGTATATATAATTATAGTTATTATTAATAATATATATAATAATAAAAATATGAATAATATAATAATTAATAATAATTATATATAATATAATAATTAAAAATAATATATAATGATAATAATTATTAATAATATATATAAATAATAATTAAAATATCATTAAAATTTAATATTTTTAACTTATTTAAAAGTTATTCAATTTTAAATTTTAAATTTTATCTATTATATATTTTTTTTAATTTATCGTATCACTTAAATTATTCACTAATTTTCATAAAATTCATTTTTAAATACATTTATTTTATCGTCAAAATCAATTTAAAAAAAATTTATATTCGTACTCTCCCCCAAACAATTCTTCCCGGATAATCCACCCTAAAAGCCAGTTACATCTTAAAAAACTTATTTTCTGAAATCAGAATCCTAATCTGCTGCCGCTTTCGTGCACTCGCAGCACACTCCTCTCCTCTGTCACAGTCGTTTACGTCGTTGTCGTTGCTCCTCCGCCGGTCGTCGGTCCTCGTCCTGCGGTCGTCCTCTTCCTCCGGTTGTCGTCCTCCTCCATTCATCGGTGCTCATTGGTGATTCGTCGTTGTTCCTCTGCCATTCGTCATTTCGTTCGCCGCTACTCCTCCGCCATACTTCGTTTCGTTCGCCGGTGCTCCTCCGTCGTTGGAGGTTGTTCTTTCGTCGTGAGTCCCTGCGCGTCCGTGATTGCTCTGTTGGTTCTGTGTTCTCTGCGTTCCTCAACGCCTCTCTGCGTTCTGGCGTCTGTCCTTCAGCACTCGTCTGTTGCTCATCTGCAATCTTCTTCTTCTGCGTAAGGTTAGTTTGTTAATTCGTCTAATTTTAACTTAATTGGTTACATGGCTTTGAAAATATTGGAAATTTCGTGGAGATAGGAGCTTAAAGAGTAAATTTTGGGGTCGGTCAATTCAGCTTGATCCTGTTGGCATTTTGACTTTGGAATTTGATGATGGTGAAATATTCCAGTGGAGTAAGGTATTTTTAACTTCTTCCACTACCATGTGTCCAATGGCCTCAAAGAAAATGTTCTGTCCAGATTTGGTTCTGTACTGATATGGGACTTTTCGTTCAGGTTACTACATCAATATACAATCTCATATTGGGAAAGCTGTATTGTGATCATTATGGTACAATGCGGATACAGGGAAATCAGAGTTAAATTAAGAAAAGGAAGACAGAGTTATATTGTGTTTATAAACATGAATTAGGAGGGGTTCATTGATTTTGATTTCAAGAAAAAATGCGAAGGGCTAGATTAAAATGTTTTTTTTTGTTTTCCAATTCATTCTTTGAATAATTGAGTTAAAATCCTTATGTTTGTAATCTGAACTGTTTTCAGCACTTTCTCAACTATCTGACGAGAAGCTTGATCTGCAATATAATTTGGGGTTAAATAATTGAACAAAAGCTCCTCAAATAGCGTTTCTGATTAACCATGGCTGATTTCATGACCTCTACCCAACGAGCTAAATGGATTTTCACTTCTCAAGATCTGGTACTTGTGTTGTTCGTTTGTGTGTTTGCTATTCATTAAAGTCAACCTTCATATTCATATTCATTTTCCCAGCAGATGCTGTTCTAATCTTTCTGCACAAGAGGGGCTGAGCAATTATATTTTGTTATAATTTGCTTACACTTTACTGTTTTTCATTTTTCTTTTCTCTATTCTCTTAGATTATGAAACATCGAGAAGCGAATCAAAGAGCAAGACAAATTCTAGGGGAGGTATGCTTTAACCTAATGAATCGGATCATATTTTCTTGAATAATGTGGTCTTGTGGGGGCTGATTTTCCCTTATTCCTTGTAGACTTAGAGCGTGCTTGGGAACAACTAATTGAAAATTGATTTTGTCACATGACTCATGAGAGCTTATGCCATAGAGTTGACAATTAAACTTATTATAAAAGGTTTATTTTGATGCCAAAACAGGGAATTTAATGAAGCTAAAAGGAGCCTATGAAAGTCATAAGATCAAATAAGATCATTCTAAGAATGCCTCTATAAATATTTCATAGTATCATTTGAAATTTATTACATGGATGCTGATGACTACTATTCTTTTTTTTTTTTCCAAAAAGTATGGAACAACTCTAATGGAAGTAGATGGTAATGGGTCTTTATCGTATCCTGAACCACGCAATACCACAAAGGACAATGGTAATGTTATTTTTGTAAAGATGACTATTTTTTTTCCTCTATGTTTTTATCATCTTGTCTTTATTATCTCTATTTATTTCATTGGGTTTCTGTTCCACATTTTGTTTTTGCGAAATTCTATTTTCTACTGTTTACAAGGTAGTATTTTATGTCAGCTGAAAAGCATTCTGGGACAAAACCTCTTAGTATTGAACAAGAAAAATGTGTAAGGGCCAGTTATGAAATCTTGGTTCAGAATATATGTAAAGGATTCAACTTACCTCGCAAGGTCAAGGTATGTGGGCCTTTCTTTATCTGGATATTTTAAATGCAATTTTGAAGCATTTTGTGCTAATGAGATGATTGAAATGGTTCATTATATACAGGCAACGGCCCTTATATTTTTTAAAAGATTCTATTTGAAATGGTCGGTGATGGAACATCAGCCAAAACATATAATGTAAGTTTCAATTTAGTCTAATGAGGACCTCTAAACCTAGGATGATAGCACTTGCATTTTTGGCAACATTGAATCGGAATTGGAATTCATCAATCATTATAGTAAATTCACTATTGAGTTTATTTGAAGATGTTGAAAATGGTTATAATGATTGCTTTTGGGTCACTGCTTGTGAGGTGTGGATTAGTCATTTTGATTTGACTTTTTATTCTTTTGAGCCAATTATATAGTTTTTATAATTTGGTTTGATTGTTTACTTATTTATCTATCTAAACTTCATTAAAGTCATTGTTGCATTTATTTGACTTTTCACCGGTTATTAAAACTTGGTTATGGTGGTGACTAAGCGGAAACCGGTGGTTGTTTTCAGCCTGCCTCCATAAGAAGGAGGTAGCGAGTCGGGTTTCTCATGGCGGCCGCTTTTTCATAACGGGTGGTGGGTGCGGAACGGCTATGGCAGGCGGGGCGGCATGGGGAAGCAACAAGGACAATGACACGGAGAAGAAGTAGGGGCAGTGACATGTTGAGAATAAACCCTACTTAGGACGGGTAGCGACGTGCATACTTATGAGATGCAACTATGTAGAACGTGGCCCTAATTGCAGGCTGAATACGTTCTCTTTTCTTTTAACCTAATACTCCACTAACCCTTCCCAAATCTGTCTTCTTTCTTTTGCACTGACCTTGCTGCTTGCCCGGTGGCCGCCTCCCATTGCCAGTTGCCGCCGCTCATCGCCGGTTGCTACTGTCACCACCTCTCACATTCCTCTAGACAATATATATATATATATATATATATATATATATATATATATTAATGATCTATATCCATATATCGTATTTCTTTTAACTCCAATGTTTCCGCCATAACTTTATAAAGGATGTTTAGAGAATCCGATATTTTCCGTTATTCGATATCAATAACACTGTTCACAGGTTGGCATGCATATATGCTGCTTGTAAGATAGAAGAAAATTATGTGTCAGCTGAGGAGCTTAGTAAGGCCGAGGTTTCACGGGATCATCAAATGATTCTCAATTACGAAATGATAGTCTATCAGGCATGTATTTTCCTCAAATAGCAAAGTAATCTATTTTTTATGTTTTTGTTTTTGTTCATCTATGATGTGAAAAACTTGTTTTGCAGAGTTTGGAATTTGATCTTATTGTTTATGCGCCGTATCGCTCAGTTGAAGGTTTCATAAATGATATGGAGGTTTGGCTGAGTGGAACTTTTAAAATGTTAAATTTTTTAAAACCATTGATTCATGTTTAAATAAAAACTTGTGTTTTATCTTTCTTCTGTATTAGTTATTACATGACTTGGCTGATATCAGCACTGTTTTTTTTTTTCATTTGCTAAAAATTGTGACTAACGGTATTACAGGAGTTCTGCAACTGCTATGTTGGTGATGATCAGCTCCAAAGGCTCAAGGTACTAGTTCTATTGTTCAACGTTATTATTGTCTGGCTAAGCCCATTGTCCAACTTGGTGATTAGCAAAATATTGAGTACTAGTTACTAAAGGTCTTCCCTTATAAAAATAAAGGGAATTTAGATAATATCTCTGGACAGATGGGGCATACCAAATGAGAGGTGTGAGGAGTTGTTCTTTATAATTTAATCTCACATGGATTGGTCATATTGACTATTCTCACATCTAATTCTTGTCCGATGAGCTTCCAATATATACTGGTTGTTCCTTTAATTCCTTCTCTCATCTCATGGAACCATAATTTTTATTTGTTCAACCACTCTTCTTCCCTTGGTATATAATACTCTATGCATCCTCATTAACTTGAACATGTTAACTGACTTATTACTTTTTTGTAATATTTTTATGATAATTTTTCTTCTGATGTATAGACTCTGCAAGAAAAAGCAGACTTGGAAGTTGATAAAATCATGCTTACAGATGCATCACTTTTATTTCCTCCTGGGCAGGTATTCTCGGACCACTAATGTGTAAATAATAAAGTCCCTATTTTTATTACAAGCGCAGCTATCTAAAAGTTCCTTGTTCAGCCTTGACTTTCCAATGATTTAAAATAAAATAGTGGACCTTTTTTCTAATTAATTGAATTCAGTTCATCAACCGAAAAGAACTCATCCATGTCCCAAATCACAAACCTCGCCAGTGAAATGAATGAACCAAATTTCCAAAAGAGTGGTCAACCATTATTCACATTATATAAAATTGATAAACCAATATTTTTTAAAATTCCAGTTTGTTTCAAAATTTGAATTATGCTTGTATGGCTTTCCTATCTTAAATCATCTGAAAACGGAAAACTTTGGCTACATTTCTCAATTACTGATTTGAAAACTAAACTAAACATTTTCTAGTCAACCCAGTTTCAATATTCTAGTTCAGCGTTGCTTTAAACTATTTTACTTCAAAATCTAACCCCTGTATGTCTTGTGATGCAGTTGGCCTTGGCTGCTCTGCGCAACGCAAATGCCGTCCATAAAGTTATTGACTTTGATAGGTACTTATTATTTCTTTCTGATTCTTCCACTTGGTCTTCTCCCTTTTGTTGTTACAAGGTCAATAACAAAATGGTCTCGTAGAGTATGATATTGTAGTGTATTCTTGACCTGAATCTGCGTATTTGCTCACACAAGTGCTTAATTGCAGTTATCTTACGAGCATTTTTTCCCGTCAGAGTTCCATGCATACAATGTCCGAACTTTCTGAATCACTGAATTCTATTGATGATTGGGTAACTGATCCTCATTCTGATGTGTGTTTGTTTGAACTGAGCAACGGATGAAAGCAAAATCTTTTGTATTAGCCGGGAGCCGATTTTCTTGTGTTTAACATGGATCACTGGGGCCTTGGTTGCTATAAATTGATGCAGGTTAGCAAATACGAGTGTCCTTCTGACAAGGAATTGAAATATATTGGCCGAAAACTAAAGTCTTGTTGGGGTCTTAGCTCTCATGACGAGTATGTAAAACTTCCACTTATCAAAATATTATATAGGGAGAATTTTGTGTCATATAATAACTTGGCTTGGTTTACAGGAGAAAGAAGCGGGAGAAGAAATCTAAGCCCAAGTCTGAGAAAAGCTCAAAAGAAGCACAAAGTTCTATGGCATCTCCTGTATAGCTATATATATTCGTCTTGTATAGTTGCCAATTTGGTTTTTCATTTGGACAGGAAGGATAAAATGTTCTCTTAACCCACAGATAACGTTTGCTTGATCCTAGATGCATGACCTTACAGTGGCCAAGGAATCTTTTGAAAACTGTTTCTGTTGGATCACTGGAAGTCTGATTTCTTTGCTTAACTTGTGTCCCTCATTGTCATTAGTGACTTGTTTGTGACCAAGTGGTCTAGTTTTCTCCTAATCTGATGCATGATTGTTTTGACAGATATTTTTGTTTAGATATGAATAATTTTTCTTATAGCTTGCAAGGCTTGCAAATACATAAATAAATCAACCAAATATCTGTGCCGAAGACCTAAGTCCATTTGGGACCTGTAAATAGTACAAACGACTGACGGAGCTAACTTACGTTCTTTTCTTTTCGGTTCAACAGTTACAAATAAAAGAGGAAATAAAGTGGGGAAAAATATAAATGAAAAGTAAAGCAGAAAAGGAAAATTCATGTAACACTAGACATACTATCTTTAACAAAAATTTCCCTAGCAAGAGGAGCAAATTCGGAGCAAATTCATCTAGTTGTTCAACCTGAATTTGCTTTGCTTTGATTCTAGTTTCTCTTCATTCCTTTGTTTGTATGTTAATTTACTTTTACTTGATTTTTTTTTTATTTTTGTATTTCGTTATTACGTATATTTTCTTAATTAACTTCACACTACATCGTATAACAAAAAACATGTCAACTTTTTTTTTCTGAAAAATAATAAAATTACCACTTTACGAAGCCAAAAGTATTTAGGATACAAAGCATTTTTTTTCCTCCACACTAAAAGGCAATAACAATTTTATCAAGAACCAAAAAATAACAGGTTGATAATATTTCAGAAGTTATAAACATTGAAATCACAATTTCAAAAAGACTATTTAACAAGGTGGCAGAGTTTTACGTAAAGGGCAATTGGTGCATTATTGTCTTTGTAAGACAAACTAGTTTTTGTACGTGTGTGTTGGACGAGACTCTTTAAAATATAATTTCGAATGTAATAGCATAGTGCTTAAAATATAATTTTGGTTATATATAATATTATTACATTTAAACACTATTTGACAACTTGTTCCAAAGTACAAAAATTCTTTCCCCCACTTCCAATCTTGATCCTTTTTATCAGAGAATTTCCTTTTAAGATTTTACTTTTGACTGGTCCAAATATATCATAAACGAAATATATTTGAATCTTTCTAATCAAACGTATTTTTTTCAAAATGTAATGAAGGATTCTACATAAGAAATTGTAATCTTTATAGAATAAGACATTTAATCAATTATAATTTATAATCCTATCAATTAAGCATGCATGCGGATTCACGATTCCATTTACAACCAATTAAAACAATTTAAAATAGGTATTTTGATAAAAGACTTTGAAAGTTTAACAAAATGACATTGTTTACAGCTTAAATAAAAAAACTTATACATAAAAAAATAACATCCTCTCTTTTTACTCTAGAAACAACCATATATCAAGAGTTATCGTGTTGTATTTCAAACTTATAAGATGAGTATGAAAAAAAAATCTATTTTTGTATACAACCACTATATCTATTTATAATGATATTAACAATTTAGAATGTCCCGATCCATTTGTAATAAAATCCCCAAATTAAAAATATGTATTAAGAAATTCTTCTTACCATATAATACTTTAATGATATTTAATTAAAAATTCACATTTAATATTAGGATTACATGTGTAACAATTATAAGTAAAAATAAAATTACAATTGATATATTAAAGGAAAATATTCTATATTAAAAAAAATTAAATAAAACTATATATTTTTATTTTTATTAAAAATCTATATGTTTTAATTTACTTTAAAAAAACATGTATAAATTAAATTATATAAAAATGATGACCTTTTTTCAAATATTTAAAGTTATTAATAAGGATTATAAATGAGATGATGTAAATGTTTATACCTAAAAATTATATTTATACAATATATTGTAAAAACAATATGTTTAAAATATACGATTGAATAATGTTATAGGAGAAAACCATGTTTCTAACATTTTTTCTTTTAGGAGAAAATTATTTGAATATGTAATTTAAATTCATTTATAAATTTTACTATATCGAGTGATTTGCTTATGCAATATAGAAATCTTGAATTTATGGTAATGTGAAAGTAAAATTAGAATATAACAAAAAAATAAAACATGATGACTAGATGTGTGAGTATAATGGCCAGTTCTATCCCACTTTTCATTAAGTTTCCCTTTAAGGAAGTAAAACAAAAGTCTCAGTCCTCCAAACCCTCCTTAAAGTAGGTTAGGGCCAAGGATTAGGTGGGTTTGACCCACTAAAACACTTTAACTAATTCTTAAAAACAAAAACTTTGAGCCCGAAAGTCGAGAAGCGTTAGGTCAGGATGACACCCAAGACAAGCCAGAATAGGTCATGTCGGCCCGATGACTAACTAGATGGGCTAGTTCGGTACTGATGGTCCATGATCGAGACGAGTCAGGTCGATGTCCAAGACAGGCCAACGACATAGACAGGCCGATCTAGTTCGATGATCGAGACAGGTCGACTCATGTCCACTATCGAGAAGGACATCCCGGGCAGACGACCGAGACATGCCAACCCTTGTTGAAGGTAAAAAAGCGCCAGGTCAAGACGACGCCCAAGACAAGCCGGAATAGGTTGTGTCAGCCCAATGACTAACTAGATGGGTATGTTCGGTACCGATGGTCCATGACCGAGACGAATTGGGTCGATGTCCAAGATAGGCCAATGACATAGACAAGCCAGTCTAGTTCGATGATCGAGACAGGCTGGCTCATGCCTACTGCCGAGAAGGACATCCTAGGCAGACGACCGAGACATGCCAACCCTTGTTGAAGGTCAAAAAGCATCGGGTCGACCCGACAATCGAAAAGGGCCAAGTCAGACCAATGGTTTATATGGGCTGCCCCGAGCCCATGATAGAGCTAGGTCGGGCCGTCGGTTGAGATGGTGCATTGAGACACAAAAAATGTAATTGCTTTCTTCATAATTAATGACTTGGATGTTGGAAGTTCCATATCGATTAGAGATAAGACAATTTGATAGTATGTAAGTGGGTGCAAACCTCACCTTACAAATTGATTTTGTAGGGTTGAGTTAGACTTAAAGTTCATTTCTTAACATGATATCAGAACTATAGTTTAAAGACTATCCTAGCGAGATTTATGTTTGTTGGGCATATAGTTCCACCCGCTATTAGGTTGCTATTGGACCACCTATTAATGTCTAGTTCCACACATGAGATGTATATACCTCGACGTGGGGTATGTATTAGAAGTTCCACAAAAAATTACTATTACAAGGGTTTGATGTGCAATGCAAATGTAACAAGCTTTGGGTCGACTTGCACAATCATAGAGATATATGGTACCATATTGAGACATGCCAAAAATAATTATTTTCTTAATATGCCATAATTAATGAGAAAGAAGTCTTGGAAGAGGGAAAATTTTCTTAATTTTTGAGAATCTGATAAGTTATGAGTTGGTAATGCATGGAGCCCGAAAAACATAATTGCTTTCGTAAGTAATGATAAATACCTGTATAGTGACGTTGGAAGAAGATGAAAAGTTAATTTTGATTGTTGTTAATATTAATTATTCTTTTGACGATGAAAAAGTTTCTTAAAGAATCCAAGTTAAACTTAAAAAAAAATTTATGTTAATACATTTTCTGTGTTGTGTTGTTTGAAGATGATGAGCGAGAACAAAAACATCGAATAGAAAAGAAAAAAACCTAGGTGGAACAAAGAGACCATTAGTTTTTTTTGCAGCAAAATGAAGTGTAATCGTTCATGCAAAAATAGGAGAAAAAGAAGTTGAACAAAAAATAAGAAGAAAAAGATTTAAATGTTGGAATGAAGAAGAGAAGAAACAAGTGTGGTCACCTGAATTCGAGAAAAGTGTCTCCTTGATGGTGTTATATGATGAACGAGAAGAACAAGATCGAAGAGAAAACAAAAAAAACCTAGCATAGCATAAAAGAAGAAAACCAAATACAGAAGAACAAAAAATAGAAGCTTGAAAAAAAACTATACCAATCTTACATGCATAGTCAGTGAAGATGTGTAAAAACAGTGGGCAAAAACCACCAAATAGACCCCAGACGAGAAAAGAGACCAAAAAAGAAGAAAAGCTTAGAGAAAAGAAAACTTTCTAGAGAAGAAGAATGGGTTGGAAACAACAATTTGAATTGGTTTTACTTTTATTATTGATTTATTTACTTCTTTCCATCAAAATTCTGATTGATTGATACATAGTGTTTTTTTTTTTTTTTTTGTAAAAAAAATTTTTTTTTAAGTTTTTTTGATTTTTTTTTTTTTTAAAAATATGCGGTTTGTTAGCTTAGAATTTGTGTATATTATTATATTTGTATAATCAGATGTTGCAATAGGGATGGTAAAATTATCCGTGTTCACATAAAATCTGTGGTAGATAGTTGGTACCTGCGAGTAATGGGTATTTTAATATTCGTTCATAAACGGGTCGAGTATGGGTATCATAATATTTGTACTCGTGGATATCCATTATTTGCAAAAAATTCAATTAAATTAAATTTATTTTTATTAAGTTAAATTTAAGTTAAATTTAATTAATATTTTATTATATACATATATATATATATTAATTTTATTTGAATTTTATTTTAAAAATTTATAAAATATTTTTTTAAATATTCGTAGGTATCCATAGGTACATGTGCGATGATGGACGCTTCACAAATATTCTCCAGATTCATGATTTGATTGAAAGAACTCCACATGAAGCCTTCAAAACCTTGTTCTATCAGTGGTAGACCAAGTGACTCGCAGCGGACAAACAAGAACTCTGCGTTCCAGTTGGAACGTCTCAATAAAAGCATGATTCTCTCTCATTCCAACACCTTACGACACTGTTTCGGAAACCTAAAAGGTGAAAGCCTCTTAAAGTGATTTTCATCATCCCTTCCCTCCCTCTTGAAAAGGATTTGACCTCAAATCAAGAGGGTACATGATGAGTCGTTATTTTTCCCCTTTCCATTTCCTTTTTGTGCTCATCTTTATGGATGTTTAGTACTTAATTGTCTATCTTTAGTGCATTTTATCAATTGGGCTTCATTGGGCCATTATTCCGAATTTTGATTAATTTGGCATTAATTGGTCTAATTTTCGTTTCAAATTATTTTGTTGGTATTTTTGTGAAGCAATTTTGGAGCTTGGACATTAATTCTAAGATGAAGAGAGAGTTGTCACATCATTGCCACGTCTATCCATGTCATTTCCACGTCACTTTAGTGTTTAGATTAGCATTTTCAATCCATAGTGATATTTTTGTAATTCTGCACCCCATAATAGCATTTTTGTAAATTTTTGCATCTGTGGTGATGTGACCATGTTAGGGGTTTAGGGTTTTAGGGCAGAATCCTTGTTTTCATTTTATCATCTCCTTTTTGTGTTTTTGGAAAGCTTGGAAGAGCCATTGATGACAACCACTATATTTTGATGTTTTGGTGAATTTTGGACAACACCCATGTTAGGATTTCACATTCTAGTTTGATAATTTACATTGCAATTCAATTTGCCCTTGTTTATGATGCATTTTCATTTTGGTTTATGCTTTAACTCGATTCCTATGGAGAATTAATTTGGAGTATTAATTTTTGATGAGAATGTGATGAAATCTTGAGATTTTGTGCATATTTTTCGCTGTTTATGTTGTTCGTCATCATTTTAATCGGTGGTTTGTTATTGGATACGAATTCTGGGCATGCTTAATGTTTGCGTTTTCGTTCTTGCATTGAAACATGTTAGTTTTGAAATGGTGATTTAAGCCAAAAAGTGGGGTGGGGGGTGGGGTTGAATTGGCTATTTAAAACTATTTTGAAAGTTTAAAACTCTTTTCAATTGAATCAAATAGATTGGAAAGTTAGGATGTAAAAGCAGCAAACTAGTACACTTTCAGTTGGTTAAAAAAATAAAGGTTAAATTACTATTTTAGTCCTCTAATTTGTTAGATATTTTCAAAATGGTCCTTCAATTATTCAGTGTCTCAATTTAGTCCTCAAGTTTTCAAAAGTGACTCAATTTAGTCCTCAAAGTTAACAACGTTAAAATCAGTAACGGAACAGTGTAGTGGCTGTTTAACTCTATCTCACTTGGAATTACGTGACCCGTAACATTGCGCTTATGTGGAAGATGAATTGGTTTGAATCGAATTAGGGTTATTGATGGTGGAATTGGGATCAGGTGGAAAACAACGTCTCGAGGCATTGCATTGGTGTGATTAATTGGGAGCAACATGCATTTCGTTCGTGTGGTTGTCATCTATAATCGAAATCGTTGAGCATTCCAGGTGAGTTTTGCTTCAAATTTTATAGCTTTGCGTTTTAGAGTTTTAGAATTTTATGGATTTTGTTTTTAATTACTGAAATTTGGGGGTTTTGGGTATAAGCTTTTGATTAGGACGCTTGATTGTCATTTTTAGTTTAATATTTGTTTAGCTTTTTTGATGCTTCTGTGTTGTCCCACCATTTTCACATTAGTGTGTAGTTTGTGGTCCCTCTTTAACGAGGTTAGTGTATCCTGTCGGTTTGTCGGTGGTATTTGTTGTAATAAAAGTATATTGTTGTGGGTATGTGGACATTTCACAGGTTTACAAGTAGTACTCACTTTTTGTGATGGAAGATGACAAGTTTGAAGTGGTTATTCACCATGGAGGACATTTCGTGAATGATGGGGGAATTAAGTATGTTGTTGGCCAAAGAAGCAAATTGTCGTGTGACCAAGACAAATGGTCTTACTTCGAGGTGCTATCTATATTGAAAGAAATGGGTTATATTAATGTGAAGGACCTATGCTATTAAATAAGAGGTTGTCTAGTGTTGGAGGAAAGGTTGTGACATTTCGTTGATGATGTTGGTGCACTGCATATGGTCCAAATCGCGAAGCAATGTGGTGAAGTCCATATGTATGTCATTCACTCAGTTTGTATAGCAGAGGAGGTACATATGTTGGAATATTATCCAGCTTAGGATAATGGTGAAGAAAATACTGGTGTGGAGAATGACACTTAGGCTGAAGCTGTAAAGGAGTTACGAAATGAGGCTGAGGTGGAGAGTGAGGCAAATGTGTTAAGAAATGAGGTTGAGGTGCAGTGTAATGGTGCAGAATACATCCAACCCAAAACTGGTGAGGTTAAGGTGTAGTGTGAGGCAGAAGAGTTAGAACAAGTGCAGTGTAATGGTGTAGAACAAGTCCAACCCGAAAGTGGTGAGGTTGAGGTGCAGTGTGAGGCAAAAGAGTTAGTAAATGAGGCTCATGTGTAGTGTGAGGCAGAAGTTTTAGAAGAGGGGCAATTTAATGGAGCAGAACAAGTCCAACTTGAAACTGTTGAGGTTGGGGTTAAGGTTCAAAATCTAGGTGAATCACAGGTATAACCTGAGAGTGGTGTCTCGCAGGTCCAACCTGAAACACAGAATGTGGAAGAGGTTCAGATTGAGGATGATTCCTCCACTGATTCCATACATGAAAAAAGTGATGGCTTATTTGATGTGGATATAAATTGTGACCCAGGGATGGGTGGGTCAGGTTGGACTTCCTTTGGAAAGAGGAAAAAAATTAATGAGACTGAGAATAATGTACAAATCAACAAACATACCAAGGGACTCTCTGATGAATTTCTGAGTTTGATAGGCACTGATTCTAATAGTGATGAGGAAGACACATGTGGAAAGTTTCCCACATTTTCTATGCCCAAAAGTATGACTGACTATGAATGGGAAGTTGGGACATATTTCGTAAGTAAAGAAGAATTTATAGAAGCCATTAGAATATACGAGTTGCAAAATGGGAAAAACTTGAAAATTGGTAAGAATGACAAAAAAAGAGTAAGGGTGACATGTTTAGATTCAAAAGGAAAATGTGACTGGATTGCTTATTGTGCATATGTACCTATTGTGCAAACTTGGCAGTTAAGAAAGATAGTTGATAAACATACCCGTTGTAGAAAGTTTAACAATAGGCTAATGAATGCATATTGGTCAAGTTGAAGAATAGAAAACACAATGAGAGAAAATCCTACTGTGAAGGCCGTGCACATTCGTGAAAATGGCTTAAGAAAGTGGAGCATTTCTATATCTCGCACAATGTCTTTTCGAGCAAGATCACTAACTACAAAAAAGATTGATGGCTCCTTTACAGCGCAATACAAACGTATATATGATTATGCTCATGAGATGCGTAGATCAAATCCAGGTTCAACAATAAAATTAAAGGTTGAAGATCATAATGGTGCAAAGATATTCCAAAGATTTTATGTTTGTTTAAAAGCATGCAAGGACAACTTTGTATCATGTAGGTCTATAATAGGATTAGATGGATGTTTTTTAAAGGGGAGGTTTGGTGGTGAGTTATTGACAATTGTGGCACGAGATGCAAATGATCAGATGTTGCCATTAGCATACGCAGTTGTGAGGTAGAAAATAAGGACACGTGGTCTTGGTTCTTAGACCTTTTAGTTGATGATCTTGGTGGGGTTGAATGTTGTGCCTTATGACCTTTGTTCAGACCAGCAAAAGGTAAACACTTTTATTAGGTTGTTTGAAATGTGTGTCCTGCCAGCTTTTTTACAGATTTTAATATAATTTTTTTGTTAGGGTCTCCTGCTAGCTTTGAATGAACTCATTCTAGGAGTTGATCAAAGGTTTTGTATGTGGCACATGTATGAGAATTTCAGGAAGGAATTTCCAGGGAAAATTCTGAAACGCTTAATGTAGAGGGTTGTTTACTGCACATATCCACAAGTGTAAGACCCGTGAAAATTAAATAATTAAATAAATAATTAATTAATAAATGCAAGTAGTGGGAGCCTTTAAGGAATTAATTATTGATTTATTGATGTGGAAAATTATTAGCTTAAATGGTTGAAAGTACTTGATTGTGTGAGATGACTTGGGCTCAAGTCTTATGTATGCCAATTGTGTGTTATTTAATTTGTTATTATTTTTAATAATATGCTTGATCATGTTGAGTGATAATATAATCATAGAATTATATTAAATATCATGAAACATGAATTGGTTGAATGGTTGTGCATTGAATTAGCATTGGCATAGTCATGGGTTCGAACCTTGGTAATTCTAAATTAAACTTCCTTTTTGCTAAAATTAGTTTTGGCATGAAGGTGAAAGGGTGGAGAAAACCCTAGATGAATGAGCAGCCAAGGAAGGCTGGGAAAATAGGCCATAAGTGACTTTGAATGATAATTAAAATCAGTCTTAATGTCATTTTTGTTTTCCCTTCATTATTGTTAATTAAGACAACACTAAAAGACAAAGTGTGAGAGAATAGAGGGGTTTGGAGGCTGAATTTTTGAAAGCATTGTAAGGTGCACGAAATTAAGGAAAAATAATGATTAGTAAATGAATTAGAGGAGCTAAATTGAGGTGGTGCTAAGGATATCATTGGTGATCAAAGGGGGAGCTCTAGCATTTGCATTTTAAGCAAGGAAACCAGGTCAGGGGAGCTTTACGCGTTAAGTTTATGTTTAATTCTGATTGGTATGATAATTAGAGTACCTTACACGTTAACCTTATTTTAAATGTGATTGGCATGCTAAATAAGGTAATTTCATGTGTTGATTATTTTAAGTCTATTGGCCTGCTAAGTATGGTATGATTATGTATGAATTGTATATCCCATTTTAAAGTTTGTGGTTCTGGGAAATTTCCAAAATTAGTCTGGTTGGTGGTGAACTGCCACTAGACGATCTTTTCCTTGCTAGGCCATTTAGGGTTCCTGCAGAAGAACCACCTGCCAAAAATAGTGTAAAAATAGCATGTTTGACCAACATTGACCGCCCTTGCCCAAAGTTGACTAGTTGACCAGTGTTGACTCTTGGACTATCCAGTGAGAGGCTGCCACGTGGCAGAGCAGTCTCTCTCTCAAGTCAGAAATCTTTTTCCGCAATTGGGGTTTGGCTGCCGTGGGGGTTACCACAAGAGCGTTTCGCAGATCCGACGATGGCCATTGTTTCTCCGATGGAGGACGTGTACAGCGGTGCGCTTGCTGCTGTTGTGGTGCTAATTGCACAAGGCATGTATTGCAGCGACAAATGTAGTACTCATGACTGTAGACCCAAGGTTCGTGAACGGTGGCGCGGCGTTGCATCAGAGGTTGCGGTTTCCTCATGGTGAAGGAGAAAAATGGTGGTTGTCGGCGACGTGAATGAAGGTGCACGCAGTTCTGACTCAAGGAATCCTGAACGAACTCGAGTATAGTGCAGTGATGGAGGCGCGGGAGTTGCAGAAGATAGAGGTGCGAGAGAAGTTGTAGAAGATGGAGGCGCAATGGAGGCACGAAAGTTGTAGAAGATAGAGGTGCGAGAGAAGTTGCAGAAGATGGAGGCGAGAGGAAGAAGACGCAGCGGCTGGATTCACGACGGCGCGGGAGGGGTAGGTTCGAGCTCTTGGAGCGCGACAGGGGGCGACGTTCTGGCGTGAGCACGACGATGGTGGCTGCATATTCCGCGTGGAGCATGGTAGATCCGCACGAAAGGATGGTGTAGGCGTGGGTGCGGGTGCTGTCGAAGGTGCGCGGGCTATTCTAGCGAGTTGGAAGCACGGAGGAGGCGAGTCGATGGCGGTGTGTAAGACCTGAGAAAAATTAGACTAAAACACATGGAAAAATTAATGACTTGATTAAGATTGTTGATTTATTTAATTTAATTAGGTCATTAAATTATGAAATATGAAATAAATATTATTTGAGTGGTTTGAGTTATTGTTGTATTTATAGTAATTATTTAAGTGATGTAAGTTATTGTTTTATTTATTTTAAATTTTGATGTTATATGTAATGTTGAGAATATATGAGTATAATTAAGTGGTGCGTATTATAACATGAAAAAGTAATTGATCTGGTGGTTGGAGAGTGAATATATGATTGCAGGTTCGTTTTCGATCTTGGGAGTTATCATTTAATTGTTTTAATTATTTTATTATTCAATTATGGTGGATGTACAATATGTGTTTATAATTTATTCGTGCATATTGTATTAAGAGAAAGCTTGTAGATTGGTGGTTGTTGTGCATGCTACTGGTTTGAAGATTGATGAGTTCGAATCTTTTGTAGTATTTCATTCAACTTTAAATTTTCCTTTATTTCTCTCTCTTCCGTTGGTTTTTATTTTGTTGTTATGGTTCTTTTAAAAACCAGAATCGTTACTGCCATGTGAATAAAAAACGTCCAACAAAATATTGTTTTTTTTTAAATCTACAAAATATTAACTAAATATTTAGGGTATTTTAGGTTAAAGAGTTTGGGTATAGTTAGGGGGAAAGGGGAGGAGAAGAGACCAAGAGACTTGGAAGGGCTGAGAGTGGAAATAAGTGTGCAAGTTGAGGTGGCTCTGCATGCAGTATTCGTAGACTAGAGAAGCGTATTTTGGAGGGACTTCTACACAAAGGTAGTGGAAGCCAACCTTATCTTTTAAATTTTCATAGATAACTTGTTTTTCTGCATGAAAACTTGATGGTTTTGCCTTGTTTGGTTGTTGTTTTTCTTGTGAACCCATACATATGGGGTAGTATGTTTTCTTCACTTTTATGCTATTTTTATATCATGAAAAGATGGGTTCTAGTATCGTGTTGGTTTCGTGACGGTGGTTGGGTTCCTTGAATCTTGTTTATGCATGCACCTTCATATAGGCATAATTCTCTTCCTTTTAGTTTTGTTTTTTCTTCTTTCACGTAAATGGAATGTGGTGTATGTTTTAGTAATGCATGGGGTTGTATACTAACTTGTTTCCTTTTTGGAAATAATGCATGCAATTTTCTCTTTCTTCTTATTCATTTACGTAGGTACAGTGGATCCTTTTAGAAGTAAATTGGTTTCTTTTCTTTTCTCTCATTACATGCATGAGTGGTTTGCTTGATGGAGAGGGTCACATGCATTTTCTTTCATTTGAGATTTGGATGTAGATTATTTATGGGACCCACGAGGTATAGAAACCTATATTTTTCCAGTTTTAAGCATATTAAGTGCAGACTTTGTTTTCTCTGTTGGGTATCAAAGTACTAGCACAAGTACTCACAACTAAAATACAAGATAAAAATAAACGAACACACACAGACAATAGACAATGAATATAATTTATTCAAAGAAAAGCAAATTACATACCACTCTCTCAATCTCCAAGGAGAAAACAAATGAGGACTTCTCTCTAGGAAATAGGAAAAACTAATAAGGAGAACCTTCAAGGAGAAACAAATATTCTCTCTTGTTTTTCTCTCACTCACTAAAGCAAATAGAAAGAAAAGAAAGACTTTGGGATGCTTCCTAAAGAAAGCATAGGCTCCCTTTTATAACATAAAAAGTACATCCCAAACTAAGTTCCCACCGATGTGGGACTTCTATTCTCACAATCTCCCACTTGAAGATTTTGATTAAACTAATCAAATCTTCACACCATCACGTTGCTTATTTTCATATAGGCCATAGTAGGACCGAATCCACGTAAACTTGGCAACGCTAACCGGCTTAGTCATAACATTAGCTAGGTTTTCATTTGTGTGAATCTTTTGCATATACACACTCGCCTCCTTTACTACTTCTCGAACAAAATGATAACGCAGACCTATGTGCTTTGTCCTGGAATGAAAGGCAGGATTCCTTGCAATGTGCAAGGCACTCTGACTGTCACAATATACAACGATCTTTTGCTTCTTTTGCCCAAGTTCCTCCATCAACCTTTGAATCCAAATAGCTTTCTTGCAAGCTTCAGTAGCTGCCATGTACTCAGCTTCTGTAGTGGACAGAGCTACAACATCCTGTAACTTGGATAACCAACTTACTGCACCTCCTACAAGTGTAAACACATAGCCAGTAGTAGATCTCCTTTTTTCAATATCACCTGCAAAATCTGAATCGACATAGCCCAAGAAAACGAATCTTGATCCTCCAAAACATAATGCAACATTTGAGGTTCCTTTGATGTATCTAAGAATCCTCTTAACAGAACTCCAATGTTCTCCACCTGGATTTGCCATGAACTTACTGACCACTCCTACTGCTTGTGCAATGTTTGGTCTTGTACAAATCATGGCATACATAAGACTACCCACTGCCGATGCATACGGTACTCGAGACATATCCATCCTCTCCGCTTCACTACTAGGACTCATACTTGGGGATAACTTAAAATTAATAGGAAGTGGGGTAGAACTTGGCTTACAATCTTGCATATTGAAGCGGCGCAAGATTTTCAGTAAGTAATTCTTCTGAGAAAGCCAAATCTTCCTATCTTTTCTATCTCGGTGAATCTGTATCCCTAAAATCTTGTTTGCTGATCCCAAGTCCTTCATATCAAACTCCCTAGCCAACTGTGCCTTCAATTCCTGTATTTGAGCTTTGTTGGGGGCCTACCACCAACATGTCATCCACATACAACAACAAGATGATAAAATCATTCTTATCAAACCTATTGTAATAAGTACAATGGTCTGAACTCAGTCTATTGTATCCGAGGCTAATGATGAAGGAATCAAATCTCTAATACCAACACCTAGGCGCCTGTTTTAGCCCATATAGATATTTGTTCAACCTGCAAACCAAGTTTTCTTTTTCTTTAAAACCTTCTGGTTGGAGCATATATATTTCTTCTTCAAGTTCTCCATGAAGAAAAGCAGTCTTCACATCCAATTGCTCAAGATGTAAATCAAATGCAGCACACAAGGCTAACACAACTCTAATTGTTGTCAATCTAACAACAGGAGAGAATATCTCACTAAAGTCAATACCTTCTTTCTGAGCATATCCCTTTACTACCAGTCTGGCACGATATCGTTCTACTTGATCATTGCTATCACGTTTGATTTTATAGACCCATTTGCATCCTATGGCTTTTCGACCTTTTGGGAGTTCAACAAGACTCCATGTCTTGTTTTTGTGAAGAGCCTCTACTTCTTCTTGCATTGCAGTCATCCATAATGAAGCATCTGTACCACTTACAGCCTCTTGAAAAGTTGAAGGTTCTCCATCTTCATTTAGAAGACAATACGCATCATGGCCCACCATAACGTATTGTGAGTGCCAAGACGGTGTAATCTTCTCCCGTGTCGATCGTCGGAGTCCTTCATTACCAGCCTCATTTGGTTCTTGCTCTTCTTGCTCCTGTTCTGTCTCAATAGAATCATCTGAAGGCTTCTTCTCTGTTTGTACCATGGTAGCGCCTTTTGTAAGGCTATCATTTGACTGCTTACTTTGCAGTTCATTTTCTGCAAATGTTACATCCCTACTAACAACAACCTTGTGGGCAGTGGGATCCCACAGGAGATACCCCTTCACATTGTCAGCATAGCCCAAGAATCTACATTTCCTGGATTTCGGATCCAGCTTCGATCTTTCTTGGGAGTTGTACATCACGTACACAGGACAACCGAATATATGTAAGGAAGAATAATCAGCTGGTTTACCATTCCACATCTCCATTGGTGTCTTCAAATCTATCGCTGTAGACGGTGATCGATTTATCACGTAACAGGCAGTTTTAACTGCTTCTGCCCAAAAAGACTTGGTCAATCCCGCCGTACTCTACATAGCTCTTGTCTTCTCTAGGAGATTCTATTCATCCGCTCCGCCACACCATTCTGTTGAGGAGTATGCGGCACATAAAATTGTCTTATAATACCCTTTTGCTTGCAGAATGCCAAAAAATCTCCATCTACATATTCTCCTCCATTGTCTGTCCTCAAGCACTTAATTCTTTTCCCAGTTTCAAGCTCTACTCGTGCTTTGAATTCCTTGAATACTGGAAACACATCTGACTTTCTCTTGATAGGGTACACCCACAATCTCCTGGAGTAATCATCAATGAACGACACAAAATATTTTGCACCTCCTAGGGATACCTCTGGTGATTCCCACACATCAGAATGAACCAAGTCTAGTATGTTTTTACTTCTAGTAGTGCTTCTAGCAAACTTCAATCTGTGTTGCTTACTTATCACACAGTGCTCGCAGAAAGGTAAATCAACCTCTTTGAGCCCGGGTAAGAGATCACGTTCCGCAAGAATCTGCAGCCCTCGCTCTGACATGTGCCCAAGTCTTCGATGCCACATCATCACTGCTTCTTCTTTACTCATCGATGCAAGTGTTGCATTAGATTCTTGTAATGTATCTCCCATAAGCACGTACAAATTCGCCATAATCTTCTCTGCCTTCATCACCACCAGATTCCCTCTCACTACCTTTAAGATTCCACCTTCAGTATGGATCTTACACCCAAGGTTATCTAATTGTCCAACAGACAACAGATTTTTCTTCAAGTCCTTCACATGTCGTACCTCTTGAATTATGCGAACAATACCATCATACATCTTTATTTTGACAATACCAACTCCAATAACCTCTAAGGCATGACCATTCCCCATGAACACAGATCCACCTCAGACAGGTTTATAAGTGTAAAACCAATCTCGATTTGGAGTCATGTGCCAAGTTGCACCTGAATCCAATATCCACCTATCATGAAGCTGTCTTCCACCATTAGAGCTAATTATTGCTTCGCTAACCAGAATATCTCCATCTTCCGAGGTATTTGCAACACAACCTTGTGAGGTTGAGTTCTTTCCTCCATTCTTCAAATGCCAACAATCTTTCTTCATATGCCCTTTCTTGCCACAATGGTAGCACTTGAAATGCTTCTTACTTCGAGACTTTGATCTACCATGAATCTGACTCCCACTAGATCCATGTTCTGTTGATCTGCCTCTTGTCATCGTCAAAGCCTCTGTTTGCTTTGCATTTTCCACCATATCCTCTTTGTTCTTTCGCCTGGATTCTTCTTCAAGAACAGCACCGGCAACATCCTCAAAGTGTAGGAGGTCAACAACGTTGTAATTTGTAATGTTGATGACAAGCTAATCATACGAATCAGGTAAACTCTGAAGTAGAAGCTCTGCACGTTCATTTTCAATTATGTTGAAATCTGCCGCTGAAAGTTGAGCAAACAATGTATTCAGATTGTTGATGTGGTCTGTCACCGATGTAGACTCACTCATTCGAAGAGTATAGAGCTTTCTCTTCAAGAATATCCTTGTGTGGAGTGACTTAACCTCGTACAGGCTTGTGAGAGTATCCCAAATCTCCTTTGCTGTAGTCTTCTCCGCAATGCTAGATAAAACCGTATCTGCCAATGCTAAGTGCAAATTTGCTATAGCATTGTTATCTATTTCCTTCCACTTTTGATCTGTAATGCCCACAGGTTTTTCTTCAATTGCCGCTAGACAATTGTCCTTTCTCAAAATTGCCTTCATCTTCAGTTTCCACAATGAGAAATTTTTCCCATTGAACCTCTCTATCTCGTATCTTGTTGTCATGGTTTTAAAACCGACTTATGCACTTCTCACTATGAATAGTACTGTCTACTGGAACAATGGAGGCAGACCGTGAACCAGTGCACCAGGTAATTCCCAGGAAAGAGAGGTGGGTCACTAATGGACACGCTTAAGTACCAAGTCTTTCCTAGCCAGAACTTTCCTAGACATGCACTTTCACACTACCACACTTTATCCACTATCACAACACTATTCTAATGACAATAGCAGCGGAATATAATCACACAAACCAACAGCTCTGATACCACTGTTGGGTATCAGAGTACTAGCACAAGTACTCACAAGTAAAATACAAGATAAAAATAAACGAACACACACAGACAATAGGCAATGAATATAATTTATTCAAAGAAAAGCAAATTACATACCACTCTCTCAATCTCCAAGGAGAAAACAAATGAGGACTTCTCTCTAGGAAATAGGAAAAACTAATAAGGAGAACCTTCAAGGAGAAACAAATATTCTCTCTTGTTTTTCTCTCACTCACTAAAGCAAATAGAAAGAAAAGAAAGACTTTGGGATGCTTCCTAAAGAAAGCATAGACTCCCTTTTATAACATAAAAAGTAAATCCCAAACTAAGTTCCCACCGATGTGGGACTTCTATTCTCACATTCTCTACTTTGCCACATTGCATTCTTTTTCCTATTCTTTTATAACCTTTGTGACAATGACCATGTATTTTGTTTCCACTCATTCTTTTTCCTTGCACACCAACCATACATAAATTATTCGTTCACTATTTTGGACAAGTCTAGTGATATGTTTTGAATTTTCACTTAATGAATTCTTCTCTCTGGCTAATGTTTGGAGCCCATTAATTCCTATGTTATATCGGAGAATGTAGGTAGGGCATGGAACAACTTTAGACAAGTTTGAGTGTAAGGAGTGGTGCAGTGATATGAGCATTTTGGATTTCATTAGGGTTTCCTCCTTTTGAGTTTTACTTCACACCATAGTTTTTTCGTGGGACCCATGTGACTCTCTTTTTCTTTTTATTCATGTTGCAGACTTTCTTCATTTTTCACTTCACCTTACATAAAGGATAGGTGAAGGTACAATGCTTTTGCATTAAGTGTTTTATTCTCTTTCTTCTTTTGAATCACTTACATGTATAACTCACGATTTTTCTTTCACATGCAATTTAGAGTACTATAGTTATAATAAGTGATAGGTGGTGGGGTCGAGAATGTATGGGTTCCATGATGCATATCTCTTTTATCTTGATGCATGCATTTTCCAATTGGGTAGCAAGTGCTTGTGTGTTTGGAATATTGTGTGCTTGTGTGTTTGGAATATTAGGTGGTGGTCTGAGGATAATTACTTGAGTGTGATGTTATGTTGTGGTTGAATGAATGTCACTCGTTGGATTTGGTATACGAATGTATTATTTGATAAGTTGATGGGGTTATGTTATGAAACTTTAATTCCCATGTATGATGTGGTGGCATGTATTTTGTTGGCAATATATAAATTCTCATGTGTGCATGTTGAGAGTGGTTTGCCTTGTTGAAAGTTCTTTGTGGAATTAAATGTTGTGTGAGGTTTTTCGTACCTAGGAACCCAGTGAAGACTCTTTCGCCTGTGTGAAGCAGTGGAAATGGGTCCTCTTCGCCTGTGTGAAGCAGTGGTAGAGGATTGGTTCGAGTGTTGTACCCTCTCGCCTGTGTGCGAGTATAGTGCCCGATGTGCAATGCATCAACGCTTTTACTCATAATTCCTTGAGGGATAAGGGAGATAGTTTGGCTGCATTAAGCGGGACACATCAAACCATCTGTTCTAGGAAACTAGATGTTGTTGTGGGGTGAGAGGCCACGAAAAACCAAAGCTTGAGTATGATCACTATGTTTGAAGATGTTAGATGAATGTGATGCTATGTTTGGTTTAGTATGATTGTTTGGATTTGGTGTTTGTGTTTTAAACCAAGGATGGATTGTGTTCATAATGTTTCCGAGTTACTTGAATGTGACGTTCAGTATTATATTACATACTTTATTTATGAATTTCTTTTATGAATATCATTGTTTGTGGTTAGCTTATCCCTATTTGTTTGTTTGTGTGTTTGTTGTATGTGCGATGATCGTATAACGTGTGTGTTATACGGGAGCAGATGATATTGCAGATAATCTTGGCATGAAGTAGATTGACGAGAGGCTAGGGTGGACTCAAGAGTTTTTATAATATATTTAGTTGTTTTAAGTCAGATAGTAAAAAATTATGTAATTTTCTTTTGGTCGCAAATGTTATTGGAAGTTTTTGACAAAGTGACGGTTTGAATTATGTAATTTAAATTAAATTAAAAGTTTTTATTAGTACATTTTCAATGTTAATTCCTTTTCCACTAAACGCAAAAATTTTCTAACGTTTTGTGACGTCCCAAAATTGGGGTGTTACACAGTGCGGTGACAACTGTCATAAAGTGCGGCGGCTGCGGCATGGAGATGGTGGGAGATAGAAGAGATTAGGGTTAGGGTTTGTGTTGAGAAGGAGATGATGATGTGGCAAACATTGATTGGTGATTTGAGTTAGTAGAGGATTGATGATGTGGCAAACTGTCATTGGTTAATTTAGTATATGGAGGATTGTCACATGGCGAAATCTGGTGGACTAGATTTTAAGTGACATTAGAGGTGCAGCTTAGTACAAAGGAGGGGTGTAGAACAAAAATTGAAAGTCCAATTACAGAAGGGGGTGTAAACCTGAAAACAAGGGGTGCAGTTAGCTCCAAAAATGTCCTTTTTTCAGAAATAGATATTCCAATTGGAAAAAGGGGGTGTAAACATGAGAATTAGGGGTGCATTTAGTACCTGAACTATTCCTCTCCAAAATTCTTATTTTGGGACTTATTTTATGACTTAAAATATTCACTATTCATAATCTTAAAGACTTAAATTAAATTCTAGTTGTGTTATTTAACTTAAGATTATTCAAACAAATATGATGCAACTAAATCATTTCTTAAGCGCGAAAATAAGGTTAAATTCCCAAAATTTAAATATCTAATGTGAACAAAGGTTCAACCCATCACACCTTCCAGGCGGTTTGGAAGCGTGCAACGCCTGGTGGTACGTGTTCCCCGCCAGGCGATTGTACTGTAGCGATGTTGGTGTTCTTACTCTTGATGTGCGTGATCTACAAAGCTTTAGTGATGCCTTAAAGGTCGACTTGTTGGTGTTCCTTGAGTGGTGGATGAACACGAGGAACCCTTGAGTTGAGCTCGAGTTGGCGAGTGTTGCCGGTGTGAGTGTGTTGGTTGTGGCCAGTACAGATGGGTCCAGAAAGATTGCCCTCCCCAGTAATTAGCTGACGAGTTTGGTAGTCTTGGGACGTTACGAACTATGTTCATATATGGGAACTCCACCTGGCGTTACGGTGTATGATCTGTAGCATGGTTTCCTGCACGTGCTCTATCGATTGTGGCCGATAGGTATAGTAGGAAGACATCTTGAGGTAATCGCTAAAAGACGTAGAACACGATTAACATGGTTGTGGCCATGTGGTATGGAATTAAAGAAAGGAATTCCTTTGATGTGATTGTGTGATATATATAACTGTGCCATATTTATATATATGTGTAACGCGGTACACGGGAGCAGATGATGTTGCAGGTGGATCCGGTGAGGCGTAGAGCCGAAGCGGGGCTAGACTTGGGAGATTTTTATCAGAATTTTTATGAAGTTTTTATGATTTCAAATAAATTGTAATTATGGATATTACTGGACTTTTGGATAATTACAATCTTATTTATACTTATGGATTTTGGTTTATTATTGAAAGTAATAAACGTTTTAAATTTCCTGCGTCTTTGGGAGATGATATTTCATTAACTGCAACTTAATTGTATTTCTTTATTTTATTAATTAAATTCGTAATATCCGGCCAGGATGTTACAACAAGCATGGGAAAATGTTATGTTAGAGATTAAAAAAGTTAATGAGGATGCATTCAAACATTTAATAGTTATTCCTCCAAGGCAAGTTCCCCCACTAATTACTTAGCTTTTTATATACTGCAATAACTATTAATATCAATATGATTATATGCTACAAATTGAATAGGTATTGGTCAAGATCAAGGTTCATTAGCAATGTCAAGTGTGATACACTAGTTAACAACATGTTAGAGGCCTTCAACAACTTACTTGTGGATGCAAGGAGTAAGCCAATAATTACCTTGCTTGAAGACATAAGGCTGTACATGATGAATAGATGGGCAAGTAATAGGTTGAAAGTAAGTTCCTTCGAAGGTTCAATATGCTCTAGGATTCGCGACAGACTAGTTAAGGAGCTGCAGTTAACAAAGTATTAAGTTCCTAGGTATTGCTCACCCTTGATTGTATTATTTTATATATTCAATCTATGACTGGTTTAGTAATCTGTGTCCTTTTTTAATGAATATAGTTGGTCAGCAAACAAGCTTTTTAAGGTCATACACGTATCTACTATTGGTGAGAAGTTTGTGGTGAATGTGGACACCATGGAATGCACCTACAGGAAATGGGGTATTACTGGCATCCCATGCTCGCATTCCCTGACTGCAATGAAATTCTTAAATCTGAGTGTAGATCAATATGTAGCACACTGGTTTACCAAGTCCTCATATGAAGAAATATATTGCTCAATCATATATCCTGTAAACGACCAACATGTGTGGGAAATCACTCCCTTCCCTGATGTGTTGCCTCCACTAAAGCGTATATTGCCTGGAAGACCTAAGAAGAAAAGAAAACTACAAGCGTCTGAGATGAAGAAAGATGACACCTAGGTTAGAAGAGGGGGGATAAGGAAGAAATGCGCAATATGTAAGCAACTTGGACACAATAAAACCACTTGCCCACAAACTCCTCCATCTCCACTACCATCAGCTACTTCTGATCAAGCCCAAAATTAGCCATATGAACAATCTGTGCCTCCAACCCAGGCACCAACTTCTGATGAAGGGCAAAATCTGTCAAGTCAACAATATGTGCCTTCAACCCAGCCATCAACTTCTGATCAATATGTGCCTCCAACCCAACCATCCAATTCTGATGTAGGTGCAAATGTGCCACCAGTCGTGATTTGTAGACAAGCTTCAACTTCAACTGAACCAAGGACTACCCACGAGTCAGTCGATTGAATTTTTTGTACAATCAGCTAATTTCACTTGACTTAAGTGAAATCAGTCATATAAAAATAATTCAACGTACTAAATGCATTCATACCAGAAACGATATACTACAAGCCTTTTAACCTGTTAAAACCCATTTTAACAAATTAAAAGAGACACACAAAGGCACACAAGAAATCTAACCTATGTCATATAGCCTACCAACATGATATAACACTAAAACATTACATTTAACATATTATTTCCAGATTAAACACACTAAAAACATAATCTTCAAGTGGATCTTCATCAATCTTCATCAAACACCTATGATCTTCATGCACATGGCTTTATCAATTCTTTGTTTCAAGCTTGCTTGTGCCAACAAAACAGACTTGAATTCGTGCTTAATGTCTTTGGGTATTATTTTTGGATGTTCTCACAGATGCTTAATCCGCAAAATCTCCCCCCCCCCTTTGTTGAATCTGGAAAGCTTTGATCGAAAACAATGATCATTGGGAGATGACCTTGAGTTAATTCCTAAGTACTATATTTATCTGTTTAATTTGGTTAGGTATGACCTCGATCAATACACTTGGCCACAACAAAGAAAATCATTTTTGCCTGGGTCAAAAGTATATCTACAATATTCATAAAACAAAATTTCTGGCATTTTCTAGAATCCAAGCAGAATATATTTATAAGAATTACATGAGGATGAGCCTTTAATTTTGAAAGATTTTTATGTGAAGCCCACTTCACAAAAGTATTGATTTACACTTTGACTTAATTGATGCTTAAAAGGTAAATTCAAGTCAAAGTATGTTTTTTTGCAAAATCTATTGAGGAGTTTGAAACAATTGAACGAGGTGGACTAAAAAAAATTTTAGAATGAAATAAGACAAAAGAAATTGTGGAAAAGATGGGATTACTCCCTTTGTAAGCTTGATTTCCTTGTTTATCGAAGGAATTATAAAATGTTGTAACTTTAGTTCCTTCTTTTCTTTTAATTTTCTCTCAAGCTCTTCCTCTTTTGATTTTCTTTCAAAGTCTTTGTCTCATCTTATTCTCTCTTTTTCTTTATATTTCTTCCTCTCCTTCTCCTTCTTGTCTTTTCTTTGATGCTCCTTTTTCTCTCTTTCCTCTTTTGCTTTCTTCTTTATCTCTCTTGCTCTTATCCCTAGCTGTATTTGTTCCTTTTTCCTTCTTTCAATCTTTCTTCTCTTCTTATCCCTCTAGAGCTTTTGAAATTTTTCTTTAAACTCTTTTTCTCGATGAAAGAACTCTTTCTCACTTTTAATAAATTCTCTACCCCTTTCCACGAGTTATCTCATCTCTTGTTTCTGCTCTTGGTTTCTTTTAAAATAAGGTGGAACCAATTTTCTTCTCATGCATGCCATCAACTCATTCTAATCTTTAATGGAAATTTTTCTACCACTCTTTACATTATATTGTCTTTGCCGCCACCACTCATATGCATGCCTTATGAACTTGGAAGTGCACAAACTAACTATATGATATTTACTACACCTAACAACGAATGAATGCAACCTTTCAACCTTTTTCTCCTAAGCTAGGTATAACAATGGATAAATTTTTCTACCAAAATATGCAATGTCATTCTCAGCTCTCATATGCAACTCATCCTCACTATAGTTATAAATCAAACTACTATGATCCTAAAAATTATTATGCAAACTAGACAAATACGAACTCATTGTAAGTTTTGAAATGGTTGAAATGCCAAGAATGGGGGGGATTGAATTGACTAGTTAAAAAATAAGGTAACTTTTGAAGGCCTAACACAGTTAAAAAAACAAGCCTTTTCTAGCCAAAGATCTTTAGTTCAATTTCATAAAACCTCTCAGTAAAAATTTCAAAAACATTTAAAGTATGAGAAATAAATTTTCAAATGTAAGAAAGAATTTTCCTAAGACCAAAGAAAGGTCATCTAATTATGAAAATCAAGTTATCTATTTATCATGAAGACTTAAAACATAAAGTCACGCACATAGCACATGTTGATTAAAAGAAAACATAAAGATGTGAAAACATGAACTAGTCGAAATCCTTAGTGTAGAAACAAGAGGCACTTAGAACCCCTTGACCCTCACACTACATGGTATAAGCTATTAAAATTGGTTAAGGTTGGGGTTGCTAAATAGCATTTTCCCACCCAAGCTTATGAACAAAAACAAAAACACAAAAAAATATTACAATAAAGGTTCTATGATAAGAAGCATTAGAAAAAAAAATGAAACTAGGCTTGGGCTTGGACTGCTCTTGTAACATCCTAGCCGGATATTACTAATTTAAAATTAAAATAATAAAAATATTAGTAAACTGCCTTTATTATTGAAGTGCTTTCCCTAATACGCGGGAAAATTTAAACTTTAGTTTATACGTGCCAAAAGGTAAAAATTCGTAAATACGTTCATGCTATAAATATAAAACAAATCATAGTAACTAATTACAAAATATTCCATAAAATCCACAAAGATAATCCCATGTAAAAACTCCCATGGATGGCCCATCTCCGGCTCTAAGTGTCCACTTGCTCACCTGCATCAACATCAGAGTGGTTACATGATCATCGCCAAACACACACAGATAGAGTGAGCTTAAATAAAATGAAACACAATATAAAAATAAAACCCAATTTCAAACCCATGACCCTTATTAAAACCCCAATCCTTAAACCTCGACTTTTCAATCTTCCGCTAGACGCCTCTTGATTCTACATGTAAGATCCGAGAAATTTAAATAATTAAATAAATAATTATTTAATAAATGCGGGTAATGAAAACCTTTAAGGTAATAAATGCTAATCATCATGATGTGGAAAAGTACTAGCTCAAGCAGTTGAGAGTATTTGGTTATGTGAGAGGACTTGGGTTCAAGTCCCATGTATGTCAATTGTTTGTTGTTTAATTTTTATTTATTTTTCTCTGATGATGTGTTTGGGCGTGATAAGAGAGTGATAAACTCCTAAATTTATAAATATTATCATGAAATAGGAATTGGTTGAATGGTTGTGTATTGTACTTGGTATTTGGGAGGTTGTGGGTTCAAACCTTGGCTTGGAAAAACTTTCATTTTTGCTAAAATCAAATTTGGGCATGAAAGTGAAAGGACACCAAAACCCTAGCTGCCAAGAGGGGCTGGAAAGATCACTCCTAAATGAGCCTTGAATGCTAAATTTTTCTCCATTAATGCCAAATTCGTTTTTCTCCATCAAGTCTAATTAAGGCTAACTTTAAGAGGAAATTAAGAAGGAGAGAGAGTGCTTAGGAGTCTAGCAAGGTGTGAACACTGAAGGGAGAAGAATTCTTAGCGTGTGGGCTGAATGGGGTAGATTATTGCAATGTTGGAGGGAGGCACAATCTCAATATCCAAAAGAAAGGAGTTTTGAGCAATTCTCAATTGAGGAAGGAATATCCAGGTTAGGGGAGTTCTATACCTTTGTTTTAATTGTAATTGCCTGATTTCGTAATGTGTTTGAGGTTTGGAAATGCAAAGTATGCCATTTGGTTTTAATTTCGTCGCGTTTATGGAAATTTCCAGAAACCGCCTGGTGGCGGCAGGGGAGCTACCAAGCGACGCATGCTCCAGAACCTAAATTATGGGTTTCCTCTATGAACCGCCTAGCGGCTAAGGGTGATCTACCAGGCGGCATATGCGGTGTTGCCAGTTTTGTCTGTTTTAGTGACTGACAGTGGTGTTATGGTATTTGACATGGGTTTTGATGTACGCATATGATTGACATGATGAATTATGAACTGAACTATGTAATTGGTGGAAAATTGCAGGAAACACGTGAATGAAATTAGGATTTGGGGTTCATGTTGTGGTTGGAAATGATTAAGTATGAAATATGTATATGATCAATACACTGTTGTTATAGAATTTATGTTAATATGAATGATGTCTGAACTTTGGATGATGTGTGCATATAGAATTATGCTAGTATGAAGGTGGGTGCTATAATTAGGGTGTGTGGGGTGCGTTTCAGTGCAGGAAAAGTCTGGGCAGAACTCATATATGTATGCACCGCCTAGTGGCTTGACAGTACGACTTGCGATATTGATTTTATCTGGGTTTCACATCATTGGGTGTTTAATTAGTGAGTTATTACGTACATGACTAAAATGGAACATGTAGATGAATGTGGCCTGTTAGGGACTAAAGAAGGCTAAAGAAAGTGGAAGTGTAAAGAGTGTTATAATGAAGGGGATGATTTTAAATGTTTTGTTGTATGTGGTAAACTATAATTCAGAATGTATGTTAATTGGATAATAAGAGTGAGATTAATTTATATGAAATGGTATGGTTAGTGTATTCTCCCCTAAGATGTGGTCATTATGGTGGTCTTGTTATTGAAGTACATGTGTAATGTTGACTAAGTTAGGGTGGTATGAGTTCATATAAATATTTAGTGGCATAAACTACTAGTTTTGGAAAATTAGGATGAAAATCTTTATTGAATCAATTGATCAAGGTATATGGGGGATGCAATATTGAATGGACCTTACACTCCTAAACATGTTGTTGATGATAAATAGGTTGACAAGCCTTGGACTGAGTGGACAAAGGATAAAAGAAGGAAAGCTCAATATGACTGCACTACAAAGAACATCCTCGCATCATCCTTGAACATGGACGAGTTCTTTAGAGTTTCCCAATGCAAAAGTGCCAAAGAAATGTGGGAGGTGCTTGAAGTGACGCATGAAGGGACTAATGATGTGAAGAGAGCAAGGAAGCATGCCTTGATTCAAGAGTATGAGTTATTCAAGATGCAACAAGGATAGTCCACAACGGAAGTACAAAAGAGATTCACTTACATTGTCAACCATCTCACAGGTTTAGGTAAGGAATTCGACAAAGAGGAGCTAAACATCAAGGTGTTGAAGTGTCTTGATAGATCTTGGAAACCAAAGGTCACAACTATTTCATAATAAAGAGACCTGTCTACATTGACTACAGCTACATTGTTCGGAAAGCTAAAGGAGCATGAAATTGGGATGCAAAAGCCAAACGAGCTAGAGTCAAATAAGGAATATAGCCTTGAAGACTAGCACCAAGAGGAATGATGAACTCGAGGATGAGGTGGCTGAATCAAGTGACAATGAGAACTTGAATCTTCTTATCAAAAGGTTTGGGAAGTATCTAAAAAAGAAAGGTAGTAAAGGTAATCAAAAGAGGTACACTTCTAAATGATTTTAGTCAAATTCTTCTAATTTCACTTGTTATAGTTGTGGAAAGCAAGGACATATCAAGATTGAATATCCAATCATTAACAAAGAAAAAGAGAAGAGTTTTGACCGGAAAAGAGAGAAGAAACCCAAGGAGAGACGTGCATACATGACATAGGAAGACAATGATGATTCAACAAGTAGTTCATCACAAGATGGGAGTGAGGAAGCCAACTTGTGCCTCATGGCTGGTTATGAATCATCCTAATCAAGTCAAGTAAGCTCTCTAACAAAAATGACTATAGTCAATTGTTGCATATTTTGAAGAGTTGCATAATGAAACAATCAAGATTTCTACATTAAACAATCGATTGAAAGGCTTAAACAACTGGCTAGAAAACAGATTTAGTCAACCAGAAACAAAACCAACCAATTTAAAAATTGATTTCAACACTTAGAAATGATTTACAGTAATTCAATCGATTGTTCTAAAAATGAGTTGGCTGAAAAACATCTGAAACCTACACAGTATTAAAAAATCAAGTGAAATACCTTTTGAAAACCTATACAAAGTTCACAAGAGGGAAAGCAAACTTAGAAGTTGTTCTTGGTTCTCATAATTGTGCGTTTGGGAAAGCTGGATTTTGTTACAATCCTATTTTCAAAAAGAAAGCCAAGTTCTGTAGTTTCTTTTCAAAAAGTAAGCTAAATTATATATCATTCATCTCTTGCAACTATTATATGAAGAAAGGTCATGTTATTAAAAATTGCTATGCTAGAAAGTATGATGTTCCTAAAGAGGTTATAAAATGGATCCCAAAAGGATTAGAAAGGTGTAACCATGTTGGACCCAACCTATCAAAGGATACCATGTAATACAAATCTGTTTTGTAGGTCATAAAAAGTGAGAAAAAACATTTGTGGTACCTTGATAGTGGTTGTTCGAGACATATGGCAGGTGACAAGACAAAATTTGCAAAGTTGGAGTTGAACCCTAAATGGCCCACGAGAAAACCGTCGTCGCGAGATACATCGTTGCTTTGCATGACAACGATATGAGAGAAGTCGACTTCTCACTCACAACTAGGAATCACTGCATCACAAGGTTGCAAAGAGGCACCGCTGGGAATCAACGCCTTCCATCGTTAGCCAGAGCCAGCACCGTTCGCGCCACTATCGTGCTTCTCAACTTCAATGTAGGAGGAAAAAAGGTCGTCCTCTGATTCGATCTCCTTTAGGGTTTGCAGGTAAATCTTGTGTATGTGTTCAGTATAAGAAAATTCCCAATTAGAAACCAATTTTAGAAATTAAGAATAGTTAGTCATTATAGTAACCAATTTAGATACTAATTTACAAAATAAAAAATTATTAGTTACTAAAATAATCATTATTATAAATAAAAAATTATAATTAATAACTAAATACACGTTAAAAAAAACTAACCAATATTTCTGAAATTAGACAAAGAACATAACCAAATACACACATTAAAGGAAAAGAATCATTATGCAAAACAAAGATGAGACCGCAACAGAGAAGAACATTGGACTCGAACTGAATTTTCATAAAGTGGAAAAAACCTAGCTTTGCGAATTTAAGTACCCTATCCAATTTTTTACCCTTACAAAATTACAGAAATGCCCATAAATTTCTAACCGAAACCACTGGTTGATTAAAAAGAATATTAAAATTGACACATCAGCTTAAAATGAATATCATGCACTCTTCTGGTGTCAATATAACACTACTCATTTGTGACTCATTTGTGAATGATAAAAGTAAAACTAAACCATAATGCTTTCACTGCACTATTTTTCGTTTCATTCATGTCCAGAAAAAAACATTTTCCATCAATTTTAGAATCATATTTTGATTATTTTAATATATTATTTATTATTATAATTTGAACATAACATTTTATTATTAGAAGTAATTTTATTATTTGAGCCGATACGTTTTAACACTATCACATCCCTTTTGTATTTTTAACACTCTCACATCCCTTTAAATTAAGTTAAAATTACTTGTTAAATATTACTTTAATTTTAAAGATTTTTTTTAATGTAATTCTTTTTAAAATGAAAAAATAGTTTTCTTGCAATTCTTTTTAAAATATAAAAAAGTAAAAATATGTACATTATAGAATAAGAATCGAATAGCTTCCTGCAAGAACAAAATCTTTATCATAAGATAACTGCGTGAGGTTGTTTTTGTTGATTGCTATGTTGTTTAAATAAACTCTCCTTATTTTATTTTTAATACAAGAAAATTATAATTTTAAAACAAAAACTCTAATTTTATTATTCATTATATTAATAGTGCATAATCTGCATAAGAGGACACCAGGGTGTAATCTTGGAACAGTCCAACTACTAACACTACAAGAGGATCACTCGGCCACCGAGCCATTGTAGGTTGTCATACATAATTTGTGTAAATGGACTCCAAGGTGAAATCATGTGGGCAATCAAACTACTGACACTGGATAAGAATATGATTAGTGTTCGTTGTTGCATGACTACAAATCTTCTTTGAAGTAATCTCAATCGATTAGTAGCCGGTTGATGTTGCACATAACTTGCAAATCTTCTTTTAAGTAATCTTAACCGATCGGCAACCAGTTAACATTGTATATAACTGGCAAATCTTTTTTGAAGTAATTTCGATCGATTAGCAGCCAGTTGACGTTGCACATAACTTGCAAATCTTCTTTTAAGTAATTTCAACCGATTTGCAAACGGTTGACATTGCACATAACTTGCAAATCTTCTTTTAAGTAATCTCAACCGATTAGTGGCTATTTAACATTGCATATAACTTGTAAATATTTTTTAAAGTAATTTCAATTGACCGGTAGCTGGTTGACATTGTATATAACTTGCAAATCTTCTTTGAAGTAATCTCTCTCGTGGTTGGAGAAGGACTGACTAGGACGGTCGATTGATCCACACAGTACAATTATATTTTCTTAACTAACTTCACATTGTATCGTATAAGAAAAAACATGTCATTTAACCTTTTTTTTTTTTTGAAAAATAATAAAATTACCTCTTTAGGAAGCCAAAAGTATTTAGAACAAAGTGCAAAGCGTTTTTTTTTTTCCTCCACCCTAAAAGACAATAACAATTTTATCAAGGATCTAAAAGTAAAAGGTCGATATTTCAGAAATTAAAAACATTTAAATCACAACTTTAAAAGGCTAATATATATAAAGAGCAAGTCACAATAAAGTAGATTAAAGGTGGCGAAGTTTTACGAAAATGTTAATTGGTGCATTAGTGGTATACCCACCCACGTCTCCCTATGCTCATATCAACCCTGCATTCATCTAAAGAAACGGTGCTCTTCGTAAGACATATATGCCATAACCAGTTTATTGACATATATGCAAATATTAACATAGATTAATACTTTTTATTTTATCATTTTAGTTTTTTAACTACAAATTTATTCATTAAAGTTTTATTATAAAGCAGTTCCAACATCTAATTATGAATGGATAATATAGACAGCTTATTATATCTATATCTTATAACATAGTTATTTTAAATATGATTTAATTAATTTTAATATTGAAAAGTTCTTTTTCAGCAATCAATATTGTTACAACTAATGTTAACTAACAATATTCTATAAATAATGTATCTATTTAAGTTTGATAATAATTATCTTGCCCTAACAAGCCATGGCTAACCTTAATAAATTTACAGTGGCTATCATGGCTAACATTAATCACGGCTCACGGGTGTACCTATCTCAATTCCATTTCACGAGTTTAAAATCTCAAACTTTTATCGGTGAACATCCAGCTATAACACTTTGTATATCACACATGCAACTGTTTTTTATGATACCGATGATAAGGGATTAGTTAGTCTTAAAAAGTAATCGAATAACAAAATACAAAAGATTTAGAAATCATTGTCTCGATAACATGTTTCCTAAGAAAACACGAAAAGAACTCATGACTTGAATATCTGAGGACATTTTCTCTTTTCCCTCACTGCTTACGGGTCGTCACTGCTTACAGGTCGACATACAATAGGTTGGAACTTTAAAATTTGAGGGAATCGACCTAAGGAATCAGAAGTGCCTGTGGTGGCTGTGATCACCACGGACTGAAATCGATCAAGAACAACTTTCATGGCAAGAGAAGGATCATCACAACATATCTGAAATTCAAAGAAAACATAATTAAACCAAGAAAAACATAAACATATAAATTTTCCATGACAGATCACTAACAGCGAAATGTAAATAAAATACTCAAACCTGCAGTGCATATTGACAAAGGACGTCAGGAGCATGCTCCAACATCCCTCTAGGACCTCTTCTAATACGGAACTCAGAGGACTGAGCATAAATGCCCAACATTGTGGCAAAATCACACAATACACGGGCATCAGAGCAATGAAGATGAGCAGGATTCTTAACTTTCAAGGTAGAAATCAGTGAATGAAAGCGTTCATAAAAGAGCCTTAAACTTTGTAGGTTAAGGTGAGGTTGCAAACGCTCCACCAAAATAAGAAGGCTTCTTTCATCTTGAACGTCTTCACAACTTAACATGGGCTTAAGATATCCAATCAAATGCTGTAAAGCAGTAAGAAAATTACTGGCAGAGCGAATGTCTTCAGGCATAGGCTGCACTAACACGTCAGCTGGCAGGGCTGGATGTGCTCGCCACACATCAGAGGCTGTGTAAAAATAGTACTAGTAATTTAGCAAATGCAAACCATGACTAGATATATGTATAAGAAAATTGAATTTTCATTTACTTACGAGGAAGGTCATCTCCATTTCGTGTCAAACCCTGCAAGAGTCTATCATACTCAGCGCGTAATCTATCTGGATCGTTGGCATTGAAACTTGTAGCAAATTCAAACAACAGTTAGAACAATAATCATAAAATCAAGGAACGTAGCATGATTGAAAACATGTACCTTTCAAGTTGAAGACGCATCTCCTTCACAAATAAGGAGGTACTAGTGAGAGTATGCATCGAGACAGCGACACTGAGAGATGTCTTACAAACCTCAAGAATGTCTTCTGCATCATCTAGTACAACTATACTTTCGTCCATCAATTTACTTGATATAATTCCAGCATACTTAGGATTCAGCAAGTAATTATACCCACAAATAACCACCACGTTCGCAGTGCGCAACGCATCAATAGCCACGAAATAAGGACAAAAGTCATTCTGCTCATCCTCTCCCAATTCATGAAGGTCCTTTATAGATCACACCACATATGTATAATTATTTCAGTGATTGGGTAAAATTATATAATCGAATAAGAACTTATTGTTTTGACGTTACCTCAATGGTGTAGACACCTGGTGGTAGAACAGGCCTATCCACTTGATACTTCTCAAAATAAGAACAAATATTAATGTTGGTATTGTGGAGGGCAAGTTCTCTTATCCAACTAGCAGTACAGCCAAGACACTTTGAATCAACGAATTCATCACTGATGGAAAATTCCGTGATAGTAGAGTTGATGCAGAGTTTATTCATGCGGGTAGCGAAACCGATGGCAAGCATATTTGCAGCATCGCCAAGGAAGTGGCGCTGGAGCTGGTATATAGTTTTGAGCTCCGACAAGATGTTCTCCGTCTCCTCCAGGTTGCGAGCACAGTATATGAGTTTCATCTGCAAATTCTCTGGCTTCCACAATCTGTAGCTCGTTATGAAAGAAATGAGAGCCGAACTCTTCCCTTTGTTCTTTGGCATTTGGAGGATTCCATGACTTTTTCTGTCCAACACAGTTTTAAGATAGTGCATGTACCGGAGTTGTTCCGGGTGAATCTCTGGGTGAGGAAAATACACCGGCACCTCATCAATGGTGACCTTCATATTCTTGCAACCTCACAACTTCTCCTTTTGCAAACTGCCAGATAAGGATGCAAATCTTTCAAATACTGACTCACAAAGATATTGTTACATAGTCTCACCACCTCGTGATAATTCTCCACTATCACTCTCTCTCTCTCTCTCTCTCTCTCTGTACATATGCTCCACGCGGACCTATATTCAGAAATGCTAAAAACTATAACCACCTCAGTGCACTATTTTTTGTTTCATTCATGTTCAGAAAAATATTTCTTTAAAAGATATTTTTAATGTAATTTTTAATAAGTAATTTAAACTTAACTTTAAAAAATTTCATCTTTCAATGTAATTTTTATAAATATTTTTTTTAAAACAATTCCATGCCAGTACACTCTGCTCGCAGTGGACCTATACATTCAGAAATGCTAAGAATTGAATAACGTGTCCAGCAAGAGATGATATATGTGTGGGTAAGGTAACCCTTTTTGGGGTTGTATTCAAACAAACCCTGCTTTATTCTCTCTTATTGCTCCTGCAATTAATTCACTACAGCCACATAAAATTGTTTTAAACTTTTCTTTTGTCTTTTCTTGGAGTTATTATTTCTGTCACTTTTTTGTTTATTTTACATAATATGATATCTTATTTTTAATTAAATGTATAAAATTAATATTTTTTTTTTGGATTTTTGTAATTTTTATTTTATTTTAAACTGCATATTAATTGTTTATTTTTTAGTAAAGAAAGTAATTTTATGAAATTATTTATTTGTGTGACAATATATTAATTTTTGGAGTTCGATATTTCTACGTTTTAAAGCAAAAAGTGCTTAGTGAATATTTAAAATGAACTTGATAAAAAAATTAAATTTATATGTGAATTAAAAGTTTAATTACAAAGTTAATTTTGAGACCTTAAATCATAATTACAATATTATGTTCAAATTATAGTAATAAATATAAATAAAATAATAACATAAATAGTTATATAATATATTAACATAACGAATATATGATGGTAAAATTGATGGATTTTTTTTTTCTGGACAGGAACGAGACAAAAAATAGTGCACTGAAATCATTAGTTTTACTTTTAGCATTTCTGAATAGGAAAATAATTTTTTACTACTAAATTTTGACAACTTTTTCTTATAACTTTAGGTGACATCTTTTAAATGGTTTTTCTCATTTTTTCATTCTCAATATTTTAAAACCACTTAAAAGATGACACCTTATGTTGTAAGAAAAGAAGTTGTCAAAACTTAGTAGTCAAAATATCATTCTCCTTTTGAATATATAGGTCCGCGGCGAGCAGAGTTTGTACCAGAATTGTTTTAAAAAAAATCTTTGTAAAAATTAGATTAAAATACTCTATTAATCCATGTTTTTGTTCAAAAATTTTAATTAGGTTTTAAGATTTTTTTCTAGTCTCAATTAGGTCCATATTTTGAAAAATACGTAACAATTAGGTCCATTCTGTTAGTATGGTGATAACGGTGTTAAGGATGTGCCACGTGTAAACTTCTCATTTTTTTTGAATTTTTTTTGAATTTTTTTTTTAAATTTTTAAATTTTTTTTAAATTATTCATGCCACGTGTCACGTCAATATTGTGTCACGTGTCAAGTCAGTAAGGTGACACGTGTCAAGTCATTATCTGAATCTCAATTTGGTCTATATATTGATTACATTTCAGTCCATTTATTTTAAATATATTTATTTTAACTTTTTTACAAAATTATTTTAAAATTTTATATTTATATTTATAAAATTGTTATTTTTAAACCAACTCCAACATTTGTATATAAATTATTTAAAACAATTTTGTAACTAGTTAAAATAAATATTTTAAAATTTTAAAACAAAATATAAGTAAAGTTTAATGTAAAATAAAAATTTAAATAAACTTAATATTATTAAAATGTTTAATAAAAGTATCATTATAAAATTTATATAAAAGTTAAATTTGGTCTCAATTTAGAGAGGAAGAAATTTTTAAAAAAATGACTGAAATATAATCAAAATAACATATACCAAATTGAGATTTAGACAATGACTTGACATGTGTCACCTTACTGACTTGACATGTGACACAATATTAACGTGACATGTGGCATGAATAATTAAAAAAAAAAAGAAAATTAAAACAAAAATTAATTTTTTAAAATAAAAAAAATTTTAAAAAATGAGGAGCTGACGCGTGACACATCCTTAACACCATTACAATCAACGGAATTGACCTAATTGTTACGCATTTTCAAAAATATAAACCTAATTGAGACTAAAAAAAATCTTAGAACTTAATTAAAATTTTTGTAAAAAAACATGGACCAATGGAGTATGTTAACCTAAAAATTACATTAAAAATGATTTTTTTTTAATTAAGTTAAAATTACTTATTAAAAATTACATTATTATTATTTTTTTAGATTAAATTATAATTATTTTTTAATGTAATATTTTTCTTAATGAAAAAAAAAATAGTTTTCATGTAATTCTTTTTAAAATATAAAAAAGTAAAATATATACGTTATACAATAAGGATTGAATAAAGTGTTCTCCAAGAAAAGAATTCTTTATCATCTGTAGATGAGATATGTGCAGAGGTAAGGTACGATCAAACAAACCCTGCCTTATTCAAACAAACTCTGTTTATTTTATTTTTAATATAATAAGAAAATTACAACTTTATCACAGAAACTCTATTTTTATTTATTCATTGTATTTAATAAAGAAAAATTATGTAATCTTAAGGAGATTCTTTTACAATTATGTTATGAATTTAAGATTTTAATTGTGGGTACTTTTAAACCCGAGAGAAATTGTAATTCCTTTGAATTAATTGTACCTTTGTATAGTGTGTGTACGAACAGGAATGAATTGAATAAATGGCACAGTAGTGACAGGATAGTGCCGGCAATATGCTTCTTAATAGAGGACAGAATCAGTTACCGTGGGAGTAACAGAAATACACAACAAATGCCAGAAATTCTTATTGTATAATGTATATATTTTTACTTTTTATTATTTTAGAAAAGTTGCAAGAAAATTATTTTTTATTTTTTTAAAATAATGTATATATATTTTTACTTTTTATATTTTAAACAGAATTGAAAGAAAAATATTTTTCCATTTTAAAAATAACTACATTAAAAATATCCTTTATCATCTGTATATGATAAAAGAGTTGATATATATGCAGTTAAAATTCTTTATCATCTGTATATTAAAAATTACATTAAAATTATTTGTTAAAGAATTTTTTTAATGAAATTACTTTTAAAATGAAAAAATTAAGTTTTCTTACAATTATTTTTAAAATATAACAGTAAATATATGAAAAACGATAATTTAACAAAAAAATTTTAACAAACTTTCACAAATTATCTTAAATAAAAATATTATTTTATTAGTTTATTTTAATTAAAAAATAAAAAAAGTTTAATTCTATTTATGAAAATTTTGTTAAAAAAAAAATTCAGAACATAATTTTTCTAAAAATATATAGATGTACAGTTACAATAGAATAACGTGTTCTGCAAGAATATATATTTTCTTTATCATATGTAGATGATATATGTGCAGGTAAGGTTACTCTCTCTGGGGTTGTATTTTCAAACAAACCCTCCATTATTCAAAAAATAATTTTAACTAAGAGAAAAAATTCAAATAAGAATTTATAAACGTAATGTTCAATTCTTAATTCTTAAAGAGGTGAAAACACTTTTTTTTATCCCATCTTGAATTTATTGAGAAATGTTTTGATAAATGGAAACACTTAAGCTTTTTATTCTCTTATTTATCCATTTGATATAGATACGACTACAATTAGAAACATCATATTTGAGAATCTAAATGTGCATGGACTTTTTTAAATATTTATTTCCTTTTATGTAACCCATAAGAATTGAATTTGAATGATTCAAGTGACTATGTAAAGACCATACAAAACTTTTCAATTTCTTGGCTCAATTAAGAGTATTTAAATTAAAAAGTTGAAAATGAATAAGTTGTTGTAATTGTTAACATGAAAAGAAAATCTTACTTGTATGCAACTTAGCTAAAGTTGATAAGTTTTGTTTTCATGTGATTTAAGTTTTTGATCTATGTCAATTGTAAGGCCATATTTAATTTTTCTGCCCTAATGTTCAAGGGTTGGCCTTAATTTGTTGGGCCTAAGGGCTGACCCATAGGGTGCAAAGGTCCTAAAGCTATTAGGGTTTCCCTTTCAGCCACACTTTGTAATCTGAACCTAAACACTACCACCCTTTCCATTTCAGAGCTCTGCTAGGGTTAGCCGTCAACCCCTCCAAGTGAACTCCAACCAGACCTCCACTTCACGTAAGTCTGTTCTAACCTGTACTTTAGTTCCTTCTTCGTGGTTCCAACTAGGGTCAGTCGGGGTGAGCTCGTTTTTAATCTGGTTCCACTGTTTTCCAGCTTGCTAATCCACTCTCGGAGCTGTTGCGTTCGCTGTTGGTACCCAAGGATCCAGTTGCTAGCTTGTTTTCCAAGTAAGGGAAGCTAGAACCCTCCTGTTCGTTTGGTACGAGTCTGTTATTCCATGTTGTTTGTGATTGTTTGAGTTTGCCTGCTGTTATGGATGTGTGATATGGTGGGTTTGTTGTTTGGGGTATGCCTTCGAGTCTGCTGCAGGTGAAAACAGTAGCGAGCACTGATAAACTCGCCCAAGCGAGCTGGTCTCGCCTAGGCGAGATTAACATAAGCTCACTTAAGTCTTTTTCCACGAATGGTCGCCTAGGCGACCCGCTGTCTTTTTGAGCGAGCGAACGTCTCACTTAGGCGAGGAGAGTCTCGCCTGAGCGAGAACGCGTGCGAGGCCACTGTACTGGAAGTCGAGCTCTCGTCTAGGCGAGGGAAGCTCGCCTGAGCGAGGGTCCTCCTCGCCTGGGCGAGACCCTGCTGCCTGAGCGAGAAGCTGGGCGAGAGGGTGGCTAGCCTTGGAGTTTTCCTTGATCTCAAATGTTGATAATGTGCTTGTCTGGGTGTTACCTTTAAGATTATGGACTGAATGACCTTTATGAATGAGATGGTGTATGAGTTGTGATTTGTGAGTTTTAACATGATGTGAATATGATAATTGTATGAGATGATACATGAAATTGAAATGATGAGTTTGGCATGAGTTCGACATGAGACATGAAAGAGTTGGTATCAATGTGTTATGGTAATACGAAAGAGGTGAATTATGAGAAACTGTATATGATGTATATGTATATATCTGTGTATGCATGCTGAATCTGTTTGATTGATTAAGAAAGTTTGGTCCGTGTCAGCGCATAATTCCTTGGGATCTCTAGGTGAGATTCTCAGGGTCGTGCTTCAGTGGTCGGGACGTAATTCCATGGCCCCTGTTAGTGGGTGTCCATGGTGGTGCCCCATCTGTATAAGTAGGTAAGGATTCAAGGTAAGGTTGCATCCTGACACTCTAAGGAGTCAGTTAGTCTCACCTAGAGCGAACTGACTCCTGTGGTGAGAGTAGCAGGAGGCCTGAAATTCATTAAGGGCTAACCTTGTGGTGAGGGAAAATTGATTCATTGTACCACTTGTAACACATAGCCCGGGGGTGAGCAGCTCGGGGGTGAGTAGAGATATCCACCACAAGTGCAAGCATCCGCTGAATCCGACCAGGTTATATGTATCCAGATGAGTCGAGTCAAGTCTTAGTGTATTGTTTGGAAGGTCGTAACATGCTTGCATGATGTATGCATAATGAACTGTGAATATGTATATGATTTTATTAATGAAATGGTTTTGGCTCTAGCTTACCCTTTGCTTGTTTGATTGTCTTGTGTGTGGTACTTCTCTTTTGCGATGATCATCAATTTATTGATGTGAGCAGAAGCGAGAGGTTCTCGCGGTCAACAGGGGAACGGTGACTCCGCCGCATAGTCCATCTGGGCTGGAGTTGATGTTTTATTTTTGTTGGGCTTTTCTTAGGACCACGACCCATGTATTCGGTTTGACTTGTGATCTCTTTATATTCCTTTTAACTTTATGACTGGTTTTCCTGTGGCATCGTGGTGTGCCTTATGTTGTAAGGAATGGGTTTAAACTCCAGGACTGCGCTAAGATATTATTCTAATGTGACGCTTCTTTTAATTACGCTATTAATTAAATGGGGTGTTACATCAATATTTTTTTAATTTGTAATTTATTTTCTCTAGTTAATTACTTTTATCTTTTTGATACTTAATATTTTCTGATGACTTCTAATCTATTATAAAACTAAGAACCCAACCTACTATCGACTTCAATTACTTATATCTCAAATCGTGACACATGTTTAACAAATTGATTTTTTTTTTCTTTTGTTTGTTACCTTACTTTCTATTAAACACCGGCCTGATATTGGTATTTAAGTTAGATTTACGTACGTACCCCTGATATCTTAATCCTTGAGGAATGACGGGAATACACATGAATGACATGAAAGTCTCTCCTTTAATTGGAAAGTAGTGGTGGATCTTGACCAAGAGTTTTGAAAGGGTCAGAGTAATATGATTTTATGATCATTTGATTGGATTATTAGTATAATGCTTTAAAGAATGACTCTTCTATAAAACAATTGGATCGTTAGATTGGATCATTAGTATAATGAAATGCTTTAAAAGATGTGAAGAAGTATAATTTAACTTTTTCATCTTCATAGACTTTCTTTTATCACTTCTACAAGATGAATTTATAATTTTATTCTTCATCGATATACTTTTTTTAAATATATTAAAAAATAATTTATCATAATTTTATAAAAGATTTAGAGACATAATTATTAGAAGAAAAATATATTATAATCAAGTTACAATTAAAAATTGGTTATAAAAAAACACATAATACATTATTTTTTTCTTCTATAATAATAAAAAATGAGTATACATGCTCATGAGATAAAAAATAATTTTAATAACTATTAAACTAATATTTAATCATTAAGTAAGACAAGAGAGAGTTAAATTTTTTTCTTCGAGAAATGAAGGAAATAGATGAGAAATGAGAGCAAAAATAATTTAGTCCCAATTTTTTAGTCACAATTTGATACTTTTAGATGAAAACAAAGACCAAAAGAGTAGTTAAACCTAAATATTTTTTATTTTTCATTATATTTTATTTTATGTTTTATTATTTATTAACATTAAATGTTGTGTTTTATAAAATAAACAATAAGACACAATTTAATTTCCATCAATTTCTAAAATATACTATCTATAATTATACAAATTTCAAAATTTTTAAAAATTTCAAAAATAGATAAATAATTTTGAAAAAAATAAAAAATATTTGGGAAGGCCAAGGCCCCTCCCCGCTTCTATGATGCTTCGCCGCTGAATATAGAGTATGCGAATATCCTTTTAAATTACTGTTTATTAGAGCCACAACTCATGACAATAGAATCCAAACAATATGACAATAATATATATGAAAGAGTAACATAAGTTTATCATCAACACTAATATATTAAAAAAAACAAAAGTTACCTTTAGTCAAAGTGTTCCTCTACACTCTTTCAATGACTTAAAATCTTCAATAATTGAATTAGAATCGAAGCTAGTCGCAATATCCCTTTCAATATAGATTATCATAGTGCTTGTTAAAAATTCAGCCTCCATCTTATTTCTCAACCTGTTCTTGATTATTTTCATTGCAGAAAAAGATCTTTCAGTTGTAGTTGTAGAAACTGGAAGAGTCATGATAAGAAGAAGTAATCTATTAATCAAGTAGTAAACTTCAAACTTTTTTGTTGTTGCCAAACATGTACATAACTCTTGCATTGTTGATAAATTCTTCAAATTTGAATCTTGACGAGTGTACTACACCTAGGCGGACTAACAAAACTACACGGCTAAGTCCGCCTACACATAACCCCGCAAGCGAAATCATCAAGTGAGTAACCGAACAAGCGGAAGCGGCCTAGGCCGCCTACTTCAGAAAACAAGACGACATTTGTTGACCACTCCACACTTAGAACATTACATACAAGACCCCTAGTATCAACAAACATTAACTAAGGGCCTGGCCAGGCCCAAGCCCATCTAGGACCCAAGCAATCGCCCAACCCACAAGAGGGGCAGACATAATTAATAACTCTATAAATACACGTGGATCCAGTAATTAAAGATACGCTTTCATTAATCCCTTAATCAAGAGCTTTGACTTTCTGAGAATCCTTTCGTTGACTTGATCGTCAGAGTCATCTCCACAAGTAACCCCTCAAGGGTCCAGACCATGTACATCGACAGATGGCATATGCAGACCGAGGAGGAGCCACCTCAAGAGATTAAGGATTGAGGTAAGGTGATATTTGTGTCCTTAACATCTCTTATTTGTTTCCGCAGGAAAAATTGGCGCCCACCGTGGGGCACGAAGTAACACCTTACCGAGCAATCCACATACTGTCAACAATGGTTTCTACTCGTAGCAGAGTTGGAGTCACGAAACAACTTGAAGCAGGTCCTACTGCGCTTGCTAACGTCACCTCGGACTTGGCCGCCATCCTTGAAGGCCAAGCCAAGATGCAACAAGAGCTCGCTGACATGAGATAGTGTAGTGCTGACGAGATGGAAGCGCCCAGGCAACACCCACCCCTGCTGCCACCCTTCCCACCACCCATATCCCACCTCATAACTTCACCACTACCTTCCCTACCCTCGTCCACCATCCCATTCCACCACACCCGTTGCCACCCCAACCACCAAGCGTCACCACCCTTTCACTGACGCCATCACCAACACACCTCTCCCTGTCCAATGGGAACCCTTCACAGTGGATCGCTATACGGGAGAAATCGACCCCGACGAGCACCTCAAAATATACATAACCCATGTCGCCCTCTATACATCCCACGATGTCATCTTCTGTAAAGCTTTTCCCACCATCCTCGATGGTCCTGCCCTTGAATGGTTCACTACCCTTCCCCCATACTCCATCGACTATTTTGACACCTTCTCCCACATGTTAACTACCCACTTTGCTGGCAGCCGCCCACATCAAACCACAACCCTATCCCTTTTCAGCGTCAAACAAAAACAAGACGAGAGGTTGCGTGCTTTCATCGACCACTTCAACAAATCCGCTCTCCGCACACCCAACCTCAATCAAGAAATGATCTTGCAGTGTATGACTCTTACCCTCAAACTAGGATCGTTCGCTAACAACGACTATCTCCACCCCTCCCCCCCGCCTCCATGCACGAGCTCAAGCTCCGTGTCGTGAACTACATCCGCATGGAAGAGATGCAGAACCTCCACACCAAGTTCTACAATGATTACACCCCCTCAACCACCGTCCGTGATAAACCACCCTCACGACCTGACTCTAGGCCTAGAGAGCCTAGACAACCACGTTTCACCAGATATGCCCCGCTAATGTCCCCAGATCTTGGCTTCTTGACGAAGCACTTCATGCCGACCTCATCCCACCACCTCGCAAAACTTCCAACCCCTCCATTGCCGACATGACCAAATACTGCTGATACCACAGAAATAACGGCCACACTACAGACGTATGCAAAGCGCTCCAAGAAAAAAATTGAAGAATTGGTTCGCGCCGGCCACTTTCGCCGTTTTCTCCGCAAAGACAGACACCCGCATCTATCACGAACCGATAACCGATATCCTCCACGTAATACTCGCCACGATCATCATACCACACAACCCAACCGCCAGGAACCACAACCCGTCCGTATTGACTTCAACCCAGTCAATCCTCCCCTACGCGGCACAATCAACACCATCTCCAAAGGCTTTGCCAACGGCATATCCACCTCCTCAACTAGAAAGAAACACCTTTGTCACCTGCAATCCATTAACCCCATAACCCACTCTCACCACAGACGCTGCATGCCTCTCATTACCTTTACGGACGATGATTTCCACGGCGTCGACCACCAACAAGATGACCCCATGGTCATCACTGTAGAGCTCGAGAACTACGCGGTAAAAAAGGTCCTTATCGACCAAGGTAGTTCAATTGACATCCTCTACTGGACAACCTACCAGAAACTCCAACTTCCCCCCACTGCCATGGTCCCCTATGATGAACCTATCTACGGATTTTCCAAAGAGAAGGTCTCCACCCGTGGGTATATAGACCTACACATTATTTTTGGGGAAGGAACTCAAACTAAAACAATCCACATTCGGTTCCTTGTCGTAGACGCACCCATCTCATACAATGTCCTCCTTGGCCGACCATCCCTCAACACCTTAGGCGTTGTCGTCTCCACGCCCCACCTAGCCATGAAATTCCCCTCCCCATCTGGTGATATCCTTACCATTCACGACGACCAACGACTCGCACGAGAGTGCTATATGGCAAGCCTACGTCCTCAACTACCAATCCTGTAAACAAACAACATTGAACGCCCACCCGACTCTGACATAACTTTATTTGGCGATGACCTAGACCCCAGAGTAGGACGCAACACACGAATTGAGCCAGTTGACGACACTTTAAGCTTGGAGCTCCCTAATGGTCGTACTCTCAAACTGGGTTCTGACCTCCAACAAGAACAACACGATATCTTGACACCCACCCTTATCGCCAACACCGACCTCTTTGCTTGGTTAGCCACATATTTACCTGGCATCGACCTTCAGGTCGTGGTCCACAAGCTCTCCATCTATAAAGAAGCCAAATATGTCTCCCAGAAGAAACATAAGCTTGGAGAATAACATCGACTAACAACAAAAGTAGAAGCCGAAAAATTACTTAACGCTGGCTTCATCGAGGAAGCCCACTACACCATGTGGCTACCCAACGTGGTTCTGGTCAAGAAAGTAAATGGCAAATGGCGAATGTGCGTTGACTATATAGACCTCAATAAGGCCTACCCTAGAGACGCCTATCCCTTACCCAGCATTGACCGGCTAGTTGACGGTGCAGCCGACAACAAAATCCTCAGTTTCTTAGATGCATACTCCGGGTACAACCAGATTCCAATGGCCACAAACGATATGAACAAAACTGCTTTCATCACCGACGATGCCAATTATTTTTACAAGGATATGCTTTTCGGCCTAAAAAATGCATGAGCGACTTACCAAAGATTGATGGACAAAGTATTCAGCCACCTAATGGGAAAGTGTGTCGAAGTGTACGTTCATGACATGGTTGTCGAATCCCCAAGCCACCAACATCATGCACAAGACTTATCCACAGTATTCTCTGCACTACGACAATACAACCTCAAACTCAACCCTGAAAAGTGTGTCTTCGGCGTCGATCGTGGCAAATTCTTAGGCTTCATGCTAACACAGTACTGCTATCATCGAAATGCGAAGCCACAACAATATCAAAGAAGTCCAGCACCTGATAGGCCGCTTAACTGCCATCTCCAGATTCTTACCAAAACTAGTCGAACAACCCAACCCATCATCCAACTACTCAAAAAATTCGCAAAGTTCTCTTGGAACGACGAATGCGGGCAAGTTTTCCAAAACCTCAAAACCACCCTTACATCTCCACCTATCCTCCACAAGCTGGATATCCACTAACCCTTCCTTGTCTACATCACCGCAACAGATCACACTTTAAGTGCAGCGCTGGTCTAATAAATCACTAGCGTCCAACACCCTGTGTACTTCATTAGCCAAACTTTGCACGATCCGGAAACCAAGTACCAAATGATGGAAAAGCTAGCATTATCCTTAGTACATGCAGTAAGACGCCTACGCCTTTACTTCCAAAACCACAACATCATCGTCAAAACCGACTACCCCATCCAAAAAATACTTCAAAAGCCTGACCTTGCTAGCCGAATGTCATCCTGGGTCGTGGAACTCTCTGAATTCAATATTCGTTACGAACCACACGGCCCCATCAAAGCCCAATGCCTGCTTGACTTCATCAACGACTTTAAACACACACTTGAGGAAGACCAATGGACGCTTTATGTAGACAGTTCCTCGAATCCAAAAGGTGCAGGCGCCGACATCGTCTTGGAAGGCCCCAATGATATCCTCATTGAAAAATCTCTCCACTTCGCCTTTAAAACTTCCAATAATCAAGCCGAATACAAAGCCATCCTAGTCGGCTTATCTCTCGTATGCGAAGTCAGGGTCAAAAGACTCACATGCAAGACCGATTCCAAGCTTACTGTGGGCCATCTCAACATCAAATTCCAAATCAAAGACGCCATTCTCCTACAATATTATCATCTGGTCAGTAATGTCATCCAATCTGCTTTCAATCGTGTATGCGTCCAGCACATCCCAAGAAGTGAAAATGTCAGGGCGGATATCCTATCTAAACTAGCAAGCACTAAGCTAAAGAGTAAGCATAGGTCCCTTCTACAACAAAAATTATCCGCACCATCTATAACAAACATTTGCCTTAACCTGTACTACATTGAAAATTAGACAACTCCATACATCCAATACCTCAAAACTGGTAACCCCCCACCCAATACTGACAAGGGTTGGCTGGCTAAAGCCGCAAGGTATATAATGATAGGTGATGACTTATACAAGCGCGAATATGGCTAGCCATTGCTCAAATGTGTTATAACAGAATAAGCCCAATACGTAATGAAGGAGCTCCATGAAGGCATATGCAGATATCACTCCGATGCACGAACCATGACCACCAGAATACTCAGAGCCGGCTACTTCTAGCCAACTATAGAGGCGGATTGCCACACCTTTGTCAAAAAATGTATACCATGTCAGAAGCATGGTAACCTCATCCATCAGAAACAAGAACAACTCCATGCCATACTTTCCCCGTGGCCTTTTGCGAAATGGGGAATGGACATCCTCGGCCCCTTCACCCCAGGAAAAGGGCAAGTGAAATTCCTCATAGTAAGCATCAACTACTTCACCAAATGGATAGAAGCTAAACCTTTAGCCACTATCACAACTCAACAGGTTCAGCAGTTCGTCTGGAAAGATATCATATGCCGCTATGGCGTGTCGCACACCATCATAACCGACAATGACCGAAAATTCATAGACAAGGAGCTTGTTAAATTCTACACCGGTCTCGGCATTAAACATATCACCAGCTCTGTAGAACATCCGCAAACCAATGGCCAAGCTGAAATTGTCAACAAAGTCATAGTAGTAGAATTGCGAAAACGATTAGATGGCGCCAAGGGTCGATGACCAGAAGATTTATTTGAAGTATTGTGGGGATGCACCCCCCAGTTCACTACAAACGAATCCCCCTTCAGCTTAGTATACGGCGCGAAAGCCATGATACCGGTTGAGATTGGCGCACCATCTCTACGCCGACAAGTATACGATTCATACCAGAACCACCAGAATATGTGTACCCACCTCGACCTATTGTCTGAATTAAGAGACAAAGCACAAATCTATAACATGACAATCAAACAAAGGGCAACCAGGAGATATAACGCAAACTTATGCCCACGATCATTTGTGAAAGGAGACCTAGTCTGGAGAATGGCCAGTAGTGCAAGAAAAAAGGATGGAAAATTTTCTGCCAATTGGGATGGAACATATCGAATACGTGATGATGCAGAAGGAGACACTTACAAGCTTGACCAACTTACAAGAGAAGAGATACCGAATACGTGGAATGTATCTCACTTAAAATTCTATTTTAGTTAACGTGTTGTACCGAACACTTGTAACCTTGGGTGTACTATTTTTCCTCACCTGACATTTTTCCCCAAGGAGGGTTTTGGCCAGGGAGTTTTTAACGAGGCACCCCAAAATTCATGAATAAAACAAAGGGTTTCTTTACCATATACTAACTCGTTATTTAATCTTCACTGCTCAAGTTCCCCACCCTTACCACAGTAAGCGGCCTGGGTCGAACACCCGTTATTTAATTTTAATCGTTTAAGTTCTCCACCCTTACCACAAATAAGCGGCATGGGTCGAACACCCTTTACCTAGTTCTATTTGTTTAAGTTCCCCATCCTTACCACAAGTAAGCGGCCTGGGTCGAACACCCGTTATTTAATTCTAATCGTTTAAAGTTCCCCACACTTACCACAAGTAAGCGGCTTGGGTCAAACACCATTTACCTCGTTCTATTTGTTTAAGTTCCCCACCCTTACCACAAGTAAGCAGCCTAGGTCGAACACCCTTTACCTAATCTTAATTGTTTAAGTTCCCCACCCTTACCACAAGTAAGAGGCCTGGGTCGAACACTCGTTATTTAATCTTAATTGTTCAAGTTCCCCACCCTTACCACAAGTAAGAGGCTTGGGTCGAACACCCGTTATTTAATCTTAATTGTTTAAGTTCCCCACCCTTAACACAAGTAAGCGACTTGGGTCGAACACCCGTTATTTAGTTTTATTTGTTTAACTTCCCACCCTTACCACAAGTAAGCTACCTAGAATGAATACTACAACCATTATAACACTTCATGTGCACATTCCACATGTTTATCACAATACAAAATAAGCGATCTCAACATCAAATCACATTGCACCATGTTCACACCCTCATCGTTAAAGTAAATGCGCTCCTACGATATAAACTATCGGAATCACGCAAACAACAAATATACCACAAACGTTATCCATATTCACAGGAAGATAGAACAATGTACGACATGTAAACATGTAAAAAAAACTAAAGCAATGTACGGATTATTACAGACTTAGGCTTAAAATCAAATAAGAGTCATAAAACATAAGTCTTAAGCTGCTTCCTCATCAGCATCCTCCACCGGCACAACATCGTCAACGTTTGCAACTAGCCCCTCCACCACCTTCTCAGCCTCTTCTTCAGGATTGCTTCCAGCCTCATTTACTAACTCACCATCAACAACATCTTAGTTGACGTCGAATCTACTATCCGATACATCAATATCCTTGTAAAAGAAGGCAGCCTGTCGTAGACACTTCTGAAAACCATTTATAATACAACCCTTGAGATCCTCCAGTTCCAACTCCAATCCACCATTTTTCTCCTTCACCTCATCATACTCAGCCTCAAGCTCCTCTATCATTCCTTTTAGCTTGTTCTCCGAATCAAGGCATCGTACCTTCCATGTCCCTAACCTCTTTTTCTCGTCCAGCCACTCCTCCCTTGCCTTCTTCCAAACAGCTTTCTCCTCTGCATGCTTGTTTGCCTGGATCTTCAATTCCTCCGTCAATTCCTCTATTCTGACCTGACTACCCTCCTTCAATTTCCTCTGGTACAAAGACCCCACCCTACGCCCAATATCAATGTCATGTTACTAAACTCCACCACAGCCTTCACTAGTGCGTTCAGTTCCATGATGTCAATCGAGTTAACTATAGTCTCAGATAAGTTGATTTCAATGTCACGACGAACAATGGTCTCCAGTAACTCGATGAGTCCAGCCTTCGGTCCATTCTCACCAGATGAAGATCCCGACCCCAACAAAGCGACCCTAACCTTCTTCACATCCTCCTACCAAGCCTGGCCGGCAACCCAGCTTTCCTCTAAGAGCCCCCATGCACATGGACTTCCACGAGAGGCTCTTACAAGTTGGGAACTTCAGTGCTCCCAGCAGCCTTCAACCTTGTCGCCTTCTCCTTACGGAGAGCTTGAAAAGGATTCAAATTCTTCTTCCCCATCTGTGCCATATGACCTATAAGCAATAATGAATGCCGATTAGTTAACTCAAACACACTATAACACTTAAAAATACAAAAAGATACCTTTTATATCAAAAATTGGATGAATCGAATCATAAACCCTAACTAAGCCCTTAGTGGGCATCTTATCATTAAACTGCATCATGACATCTACCACCTCCCTGGCCGCCCTTGACAACTCCTCCATCATCATACCCTTATATCGCCAAGGATTGTTGGTCCAGTAAAATGGGAACATAGTCCTCCTGTCATCAATATAAAAATGTGAACGCCCTGCCTGCTTCACTGCCACCTTGAAGAACCCATCCTTAAAGTGTTTAAAGGACTGTGTAAACGCGTCCAATCTATTTATCCTTGGTCGATTTATGAGTGATAGCAAGTTGTTGGCCTCCTTGGCTGAGTATCGAAGAAATAAAGGAAAGAGTGTGGAGAAGGTTGTAAATACAAAGCTTTACACAGCACCCGGAACGCCTGCAGATATGCCCAACTATTCGAATGCAGTTGAGTAAGAGCAACATTAAACAATCGCAGCACCCCCATAGTGAAGTCGTCAAAAGGCAGCCTAATGTACAACTACGAAAAGTGACAGATGTACACGTAGAAAAATTCCTCAGTAGCCCCTTCTTGACGGTGACATACATAGTCAACAACATTGACCCTCTCCAAGGCCACGATATCCTTTCAGGCTCCCCTTTCAAATATAGGAATGCAATTTAGGCACGACTTCAACAACCACGACCATCAGAACAAAGAGTATTGTGTCTGCACGTCCTCGGCCACCCACTCGTATCTTGCCTTCACCAGCCAGTTGCTCTCCGCCAACTCTTCTAGTGGGTCTTCCCTAACTTCGGTCGTCGCCTCCGTAGGAATTCTACCCTCACCACCAAACTGACCCCTTTCACAACTTGTAGATTGACTACTTCCATCCTCCCTTGACCGGTCACTCCCACTACCCGGGCTCAACAAAGAAACACTATCACTAATACTAGACATACCTTTTCTTTTTAAACAACAAGTAGACGGTAAATACAAGGAACATATCAGACAAGATCTCACGCAGACAGATAGCTCCCCCCAAATTTCTTGCAAATGAACCAAAGTAATTTTTTTCTCCCCCGTATTCGTATTTATAACCAGCTTCTCAAAAGTTTCAACTTTTCCCGCCAGAAATAATGATTAGACGAAGCATCACAACAAAATGTGAAATGTCACAACACCCCAAACGACGACACCCCCTGATTAGACCTCTGACATCTATCACCCTTTCACTTGCTACCACCTCTTAAAAGTTTAGCTTTCACACTGTTCATCACACTTAAAGGCTGAGGGACTGGTGTACTGCACCTAGGCGGACCAAAAAAACTACTCTTACTTCCAAATCCTTTACCGCTATGCCTCCACCGACAAAGATTGGGGAACTGGTGTACTGCACCTAGGCGGACTAATAAAACCGCACGGCCAAGCCCGCCTACACATAACCCCGCAAGCAAAATCATCAAGTGAGTAATTGGACAAGCGAAAGCGGTTTAGGCCACCTACTTCAGAAAAAAAGACGACATCTGTTGACCACTCCACACTTAGAACATTACAAACAAGGCCCTTGGTACCAACAAACATTAACTAAGGGTGTGGGCTAGGCCCAAGTCCCAAGCCCAAGCCCATCTAGGACCCAAGCAATGACCCAACCCAAAAGAGGGGCAAACATAATTAAAAACTCTATAAATACACGTGGACCCCAGTAATTAAAGGTATGCTTTCATTAATCCCTTAATCAAGAGCTTTGACTTTTTGAGAATCTTTTTGCTGACTTGATCGTTGGAGCCCTCTCCGTAGGTAACCCCTCAAGGGTCCAGACCGTGTACATCGACAGATGGCATATGCAGACCGAGGAGGAGCCAACTCGCGAGATTGAGGATTGAGGTAAGGTGACATTTGTGTTTTTAACATCTCTTATTTGTTTCCGCGAGAATAACAAGCATCAATAATGAAATGTTGATGTTGAAAATTCAAATTAATCTTCTCTTGCTCATTGAAATCCATGGGATAATATTTGTCTACAAGAGTGCAAATTTTATCAATATTAAAAGCTTTATAAGCATCCTTAGGATCCAAAGCAGATCTTAAAATTAATAACTTCATTGCTAGGTCATTAATTCTACAATTTAACTTTTGTAATTGCTTATCAATGGTAACAAAGAATTTTTCAACTCTCAAATAATGCTCCGCTGTAATATGATATTTTTGGTGACAAGGGCATCCTTGCCTTGCTATATAAGAAGGCCCAAAATTAGGCCCATCAATGTCATGTTTTTCACAAAAAGAAGTCACATTTTTTAATAACTTATCCCAACCATTTTTTCTCAAGTTTTGAGTAAGTCCTTTTGTAGAACAAACTAGACGCACAACATTAACTATATCTTGAGATTGTTGTTGTAATGCTTAACAAAGAACATCTGTTATCCCCATAATTTCTCTCATCAAATACAAGATCAGTATAAACTCAAATAAGGTCAAGCTTTTGTAAGCATTATCAGCATCACCACATTGTGAATAAGTAGATCCATTAACAATTTGATTTTCCCCTTTACCATTTTCAAGCTCATCAATTTCTAAAAAATATGCAATTTCATCTAACTTGGCAACTTGTAACTCATCATGACGTTTACTTGAAGAGCAAAAAATATTGACAATAAAAGTCAATTTTGAAAAGAATTGATGAATTGGAATAACTTCTCTTGATGCAGCAACCAAGGCAAGTTGTAACCGATGAGCAAAACAATGAACATAATATGCATAAGGACAATCATTCAAAAATAATGCTTGTAATCCATTCCATTCTCCTCTCATATTGCTAGCACCATCATACCCTTGACCACGAATATTAGAAACATTAAGATTATGTCAAGATAGTACAACACAATTCATTCTTCAAAGTTAATGTTGTAGTGTCTTTAACATGCACAATATCAAAAAATCGCTCTTGAATAAAACCATTTTTATCAACGAATCTCAAAACAAAAGCCATTTGCTCTTTTTTTATTCATCACGAGCTTCATCGACAACTATACAAAACTTGGAATCCCCAATTTCCTCAGGAATATGATTTTTCACTTTATTAGAAAAAATATTCAATAACTTCTTTTGAATTTTATGTGAAGTATATTTGGAATTGTATGGAGCATTTTCCAACACAAATTTTGCAACTTCATCATTGTATGATGCTATGATTTTTATCATCTCAAGAAAATTACCTTTGTTCCTCAATTCAGTACTTTCATCATGACCTCTAAAAGCACAAGCTTGAAGTGATAAGAAATGAACCGTGTCAATTGAAGTCTTGAGACATAACCGATACTTCATAATTTGATATGAGTTTTGCACTTCCAAAACATTCCTAATGTGCCAATTTTGATTTAACAAGTCTTGACAAGCAGACACTGCAATATTGTGTGGTGAACAAGGATCCTTCCCTATGTGTTTAAGGAAAGCACAATTTTTTCCATTATTACCTTTCCTTCAACTTTAAAAACCTATAAAAAAACACACTCAAAAAGTTAAAACATGTTGGTGACAATCAACTCATTGCCAATTAGAATTCAATAAAAATCAACTCAATTACCTATAACAATGAAAACATCTGAGTCAGGTCGTCCGCTTGAATTTTTACTAAAAAGATAGCACGATAAGCAATATGCTACATCTTTTAATAGTAAATACTCTAACCATGAAGGAAATATGCTAAACCATGTGTACTGAAATCTTCTTGGATGATCATCTTTACTAGACAACGGATAATTTTCTAGATGCCTTTGATATGGACTCCATTTTAGATAAGCCTTTCGTACCTCATCAATTTAATTTGGTGGGTATTGCCAAATTTGAAAACACTTCTCGGGATCACGTTCTAAAGCATTTTCAAATTCATTATATGTAACTTTAGGAACCTTAGAGAGTTGTTTTTCATTTTCTTCAATTTTTGGATTCTCTTGAAGTTTCTTAATTTTAAATGACGTAGATGCATTTTTTTCATCTTCATCACAAGCCTTCCTCTTGAAAAAAGAATCAACTCTTTTACTATTTACCATAATTTTTCTAATATAAATTTGTCACCTCTCACCTATTTACAAAAAGATAAAATTATGAATACCCCAAATTAAATCTTAAAAGCAATACTAAATATTTTAAGAAAACTAATAACTTCTAAATGATTAGCTTCCCTTACCTTATAGTAGATTCCTAATCTTGCTCTTCCCTTACACAACTTCAAAGCCTAAAATAGCTCTATCTACACAAAGAAGAGGTTGATCAACAATTAGAGCATGATTTTATGATCTCTAACAGTTAGAGATATGCCTAGAGTGTAGAAAAGTCACATACAAAAGGAAAACATATTGCTTAAGAAAAAAATGGTAAAAAATGAACTTACTGAAAAGAAGAAATTAATTGGTCTAAAATGTTCCTTAACTCCTCAATGTTGTCGTAGTGCAATTTGATTTTGGAAATAATAAAGAATTGATGGTGAAAATTGAGATGGAAATAAGAGGAGAGAAAGAGATGGAGGCACGGAAGAGAGAGAAACCAAATAAAGAAGTATAAGAAATTATAATAGAAAGTGAAAACGTGATTTTTATATTTTAAAAACCTTTTTCAAACTAAATTAATAAAAATAAAGTAATAATATATAAATATATATTTTTAAATATATAGAAAATAAAATAAAAAAATCGTTGGGATTAATATAAATAAAAAAATAATATATAAAAAATAAAAACTAAAGTTCGTTGGGGGAGTCGTGGCTCCCCTGTCAAACCTATGGTCCATTCTTGGGCGCAAGGGGCTAACTCGTAGGCCCACAATGAAAAGTGCGGGGTGGACTGACATTTTGAGTTCGCTGACCCACATAAGCCCAACCCGCATAACCCGTAGCCCGTGCAGACCTAAGACGGGACGGGCAGGCTGGCCCATTGGCCCGCATAACCTTTTTTGCACATGTAACTTAATACATACTTTTTGCATATTTTTTGAAGCTACACATGTAATTTGTTTACTAGTTAACATTTCATTCATTATGTCACAGATGTGTGAGATTGGCAGTTAAATTTTGCCATAAATTCATGTATGCAATATTTATTTGCAAACTAAAATAAAAACATGTAATTACTCAAGAAAAATGGGCTATCCCGCAGGCCAATGTCGATGCAGGACGAGCTGGTATTTTCCATCCATATTTTTAATGTGGGATGGGTCAATCCAACCTGTATTTTGTAGGCCAAATATGGGACGAGCCTAAATGGACTTTGTCCTCATTGTCATCCCTAATTTCCAAAGTATCAAGGAAATAATTACTAGGAACTTTTTTATAGATTTGCTGATTGGTTGGTACTAGTATTATGTTTGTCGGATTGAATATTTTTTATATTTTTTAACAAAGTAATGATTTTGTTATGAAATTAAGATCTAATTGGTTTGGTGGAACACATTAGAAGTAAGCAGCAATGTGCTTAATATGATGGACTTTTGAGGTTAGTAAATGTAATATAAAATAATTATGTTATTATTGAGATAATTTTATATATTTGACTTTTAAAAACTTACCAATATGCAATGGTGGTGTAATTGGTTATAGGATGATTAATGTAAAATATTTTTGAAAAAGTTGAAGGAAAAATAAAATTCAGAAAACATTGTGATTATTCTTACTCAAGTCAAGATCAAACCAGCAACATGTAATATAATAAAAAAATTTACTACGACTTTGTATTTTATTATGTTTCAAGTCCATGTTGTTTTGATTAGGGCAATGGCCAGCTTCAATGTCTAATTCGTAGAACGGTTTCAAATTATTCATGGATGATGATGTACTGAGCTTATCAAATTCAAAGAAAGTTTAAAACAATATGTTATTTAAATTTTAAAAACTGCTTTAATAGTATAATTTTTATCATGAATTGGCTTGAGTATTAATTAACTATGTTGCAAGCTTTAAATGTAGAATTTATGCATATTAATTCACTATATGTCAAGACGCAAGTTAGTTCTCTGGGTCATCCTAATATACGGAAAAAGAAAGGTTCATGTGTAAAGTTGCTATCAAAAGTGTCTTTAATATTTCAACAATAAAGCAAGTTTCTTTAAACTTTCCATGATTTTATATGTTCAATTCTAATTTATACATTATTTGGTATTTAGTATTGTTGGATACTAGTTTTTCTACCCGTGCAACGCACGGGATTTTTGTAGATGTAATATTTTTTGTAATGGCAATGAATAATGAGTGTTATCCAATAATCTATATGATGAAAATATGATGTCTTTAAAAAAATGGCAATTGTATGATGCATAAAATAAATCAATTAAGAACCTAATAAAAAACATATTGTTGTTGCTTTGAGAAGCATTGTTGCTTTATTTCCTTTTTTCTTTTCTTGTCTATTTTTTATCTGCAACAACCAACAAAAAAATGACTGATACAGATGAGCACTTTATAATGAAGTGTTACCAAATTACACCTCTTTATTCAAGCTATATTCAATGATAACAATTCATGAAGAAGCAAAGATATAAATAAGTTAATTATGTTTATACAAATGAATAAGTTAAAATAAGAATAAAAAATCATCAATTACATACCTATAATGTCTTATTTGTTAAACAACTTCAAAAACTGCTTTGTACACAACGTTTTTAGTTGTTTTGGAACCTGTTTTCAAATGGTTGTATGACTTCAAAAGTGCAGGATATAAATAGAAGACTCACTAAACTCCAACTCAGTTAATGACTGCCTCTGTATAACAATTTGAATAATTTATCATTATGAAGTTTAGGTTAAAAACATAGACATAGTAAAAAAATATCAATTTCAAGTTAGTTAAGTCTAATCAAACCTGATATATTGGTACTTTCAGAAGCATTGTTGTTGTGTTGAATTTGTTTGTTCTGTTGTCTATTTTTTATCTGCAACAACAAAAAATTCACTAATATAGAAGAACACTTTATAAAGAAGTGTTACCAAATTACACCTCTTTGCTCAAGCTGTTTTCAAAATACATTTGTAGAATGAGATGTTACAGACTTACATCAATGTTTAGTACTTCTTGAATTCAACCTTTGTTTTAGACACGTCTTCCTTGTAAGCCTTGCATTTTAAACAATGATTTTGCTCCAGTCCATAATAGAACATGCAATGCTTTGAAAGATAACAATTGAAGTAGAAGCAAAAAGATAAATAAGTTAATCGATGTTTATACAAACGAATAAGTTAAAATCGAAATCAAAAATAATAAATTACATACCTATAATCTCTTCTTTGTCAAAGAGTTTCAAATATTTCTTTGTACACAACGTTTTTAGTTGCGTTCGTGACATTTCCATCTTCATCCAGTATAACTATTTTCAATCCTCTTTTGGTTTTTACTCTAGAAATTGCAACATAAGGATATTGGAAAGCGTTTGTCCTTGACTTTTGTTAATCTTCATTCCAAAGCATAAGGATATTGGAAACTGTCTTCTTTGAAATTTGGAAGGCAACCTTGAATCAGATGAAACTAAATCCATTCTTGGTATAAAAATTCTGCCACCAATGTTTTTTCTAGTAATTACAATTGTAGAGATTACATTCTTGCCTAAATGGTTAACTTGCAATCTTGTGACATTGCAAAGACCTTTCGCTTGATCAATATTTCTCAAGAGCATAATTGGCACACCTATTTTCAACTTCAGTTTATGATTTGGTATCCCTGAACATTTGATATCATTTAAAAATTCAGATGTAAACCATTCAGATTGAACTTCATCTTATTCATCAGATTGGCAAGGTGTATCTGAACTTAAATAAGTTACCTTTTCACCACCTAATAAAGATAACATGAATTCATTTACTTCCTCTATAGAATCATTTGTTGGCCACAAGATTGCTCCATCATCAAAATAACCAGGCTTCATCATGTTAACCACAAATTGAGGATAGACAAATTCAACCAATGAAAGTAAAGGTAAGTTTGTATTTGTAATCAGCAGCTGTTTTGGAATCTCGACCATGAACTCACCATTCTCATTTAAATTCATGTCTCCATCTCCAATCTTCAATATCCAATCAGCAAATTCTTTGATATCATTGGTTGTTTGAGTATCTATTGTAGTACTTAATCTCATGTTCTTTGAGAGTTTGAGCACTTGACAACACTTTCATAACTCAGAATAGTTGATTGTTGATTTGATGATATCAAACCTAGATCCTTTCTTGATAATAGGTAAAATTTGCCTGAAGTCACCTCCCAACACAACGGCTTTACCACCAAATCGTTTGGCATTATTGGCATCATCAACATTTTTCATAATATCTCTTAGTGTTCTATCAAATGCCTTAAAGCACATTCTATTCATCATTGGTGCTTCATCCCAAATAATCAGATTGGTTGCCATCAAAATTTTATCACAGAGACTACCTTGAGCTATGTTGCATGTTGATTCATCATTAATTAACAGTGGGATGCGGAAGGTAGAGTGTGTTGTTTTTCCACCAGGAAGTAATAAAGAAGCAACTCCACTTGATGTTACGTTCAAAACAATCATGCCCTTGCTTCTTAGAGCAGCTAACAATGTCTTCCACATAAAAGTTTTTCTTGTACCACCATAGCCATATAAAAAGAATAATCCTCCCTTTTTTGAAAGAACTGTTGTCATGATATCCTCATATACATGAACTTGTTCATCATTGAGTGCTTTAAACAAAATGTCATGTTCTTTGGCCATGTCTTCTTTATTATATTGCTGCTCATCAACAATAAATCTATTCTGGAATGTATGTAGATCTGAAATATCAAGTTGAGGTAATGAAGGATAACTTTCAAACATCTACCATTTGACATTAGCATTTCTTGTATTTGAAGCAGACAAATCTTCTGTAATTCAGCATATTCAATTTGAAGACCTGCATCAAAAAGTTAATGCAATGAGAAATTATATTTGTATTCAATTAAAGAAATAACAATATATAATACCTGGTAAGTTCATGTCCTTTCTTTTTTGGTACAAAATTCCATCACATAAGACACTCCAAGTAGAATTCCAAACTACATCAGGTTTAGAAATTGTATTCATCGACAACAAAGTAACAAATAATCTTCTAAGTTGATAGCCAAAAGTAAATTCACTTGCTTTTTGATTGCATCAATATATTCTTTGTCGTCAGTCAACAATCCCAAAGCATAGCAAGCTTCTTGGTAGGTTTCATAAAATTGACCATCAATGGTCTTTATGCTGTCATAATCAATACAACATTTTTGAATGGTCAATAATATCCTCAAATAATAAAGGTCTCCAAAGCCAGGAGGAATATAAGTAAGTCTATCAATGTTGTAGCTTTTCTTCCTTGGTTTCCATTCTTTTTCTTTAGCAAACCACACAAATTTGCTTGGAAATTCAGAATAAGTCAATTCTTTTCCTTCTATATAAATTTTGTTAGCATCAAACCAAGCTAGAAACATTGTATTAGCATTTTCATATTTGTTGACGACCCCATTAATATCACCATCATCTTTAAACAAAGTTGATTGTTGGCCACAAAGATGGAATGTCAATCTCTGAATAGGAGGTCATTTGTGATGTATGTCAAAAGCAAATATTCGCCAGGCTGCTTCAAATGGTGATAGATACCTACAATCGTAATACCTTTTAATCTCATCAATAATGCTTGATTTGTCAAATTCTGCAGAGTTGTTGCTTATTTCAAAAGTAGCTCTGTCAGGATCTTTGTTCACATATTTGAACAAATACTTTATTGAATTGGTCTTATTGCAATACTCTGTATTGACATGAGCTTGATAACTCATTAGAAGAGGTGGATTGTAAGGAACATCACTTCTATTGTCAAGCTTAATTCCATTCTTCTCAACAAATCTACCATTATCAAGTATTCTATAGCATGGATATTTTTCTTCATCAATTAAAGTTGAAGATGTGATATTTTTTGGATAAAATTTAGAACATCTAACTTCCTTCATGCACGGTGAATTATATCTTACAGGTCTGCATGGCTCATGGATCATGTAACTTGAAACAACGTTTTCCAATTTGGGGTACAAATCCGCATTAGGCAATTCAGCTGATATTACTTTATCAATATCAGTTGGATTTTTCAATTTGCTTTCTCCATCCAACCACAAAAGTATATGGGCATGAGGTAATCCTCTTTTTTGGAATTCTACTGTGTATATCCCTAGATATATAAAAAAAAGAATGAAATTAGTTGTAAGAATTTCATTTCATCAATATGTATATAATGTATATTATTTGATACAGAACATACATGTAGTGGTTTTTCCAAAGAAATCCTTCTTTTTAAAATCTGTCATCATTTCATCAAACTTCATTTTGAGGACTCTACATACAATATCAAATTTGTCTGAAGCGGGTAACCCTTTGGCCAAAACAAACTCTCTTATTTCACTCCAATTGACATTGCATGTTATAGTAATGAACAATTCAGGATATCCAAATTTTTTACAAATGGCCATAGCATCTTGACAATTGTTGAACATGTATCTGGTACCACCAGTGAATGAAGCATGCAAGACAATACGTCTTCCAATTAAAGAACCTCTTGTAATTCATTAAGAATATCACAACGAATTAACTTATGATTAGCTCTAATGAAAGACAATCGTTGTGCTTCAACAATTGTATAGCAATCAACCAAAAACTGTTGGAACAATCGCCATGCATTGAAAATATTACCAAATTCTATGGATCTTTGTTGTATTTTGAATGCAATAAATTCTCGCAAAGGAAATTTGAACTCTGACCCTTGATTTACTTTTTGAATGAGATTCTCTTATTGGAACATCTTCTTGATAATCATCTTCTCCATATGGAAACATGATAGGATATTGCAGTGGAATGAAAGTAGTGTGAGTTTCATGCAGTCTTGTCAATTCACCAGAATATTTTTTGACAATTATATCTTTGCCTACATCCATATTTGCAAAATCACCAATTATTAGTGCAGCTATTTGTTTCTGCCTCTAAATAATCTTAGGGTGAAATCTGATTTCATATTTTGCAGTGACAAATCTCTAACTCTTCTAAAAGATTTTGCCAGAACATTATGATTGTCAATCATTTTAATAAAATCAACAACCAATGATTCATCTAGAACAAATTCCTTATAGTTTGACCTAAAACATAATTAACGGAATAGATGTCAACAAATGTATTTAAATATTTGATTTAAGCAAGATAAAGCACATGTTAACTAACCTGAAATGCTTCATTTTGTTACTCATTTCATTTTTGGTATCATATATGTACAATTGTGCAAACTTTGGCTTTGATCCATCTTCTGGCAATAAATTGCCAATACGGTGATAGTTCTTTCCATTAAGAATAAATTGTGGTGGAGCAGGACCATTGTTCATTGAAGCATCTATCTTACCACCAATTGAAGTAAATAAAAACATGTTGTTGTATATTCTTATATTCTGTAAAAATAGTATGTTTCTATGATCTTCACCATTTAACAAAGGTTGAAGCAGATTAGGTGGTTTTTTTAATAGTGGAAGTTCCACTTTTCCCTTTTGGTAACACAATGAGAATTGAACTTCCTTTGAGGTGTTACATTTTTCTGCTCTTTCTTCATACCAAAGTTGAGCTTTATAGTATTGGCATTCCAAGCAAGGTTTTCCAATATTGAGAAGTTTTAAACATCATTAAAAAGCATTAGCATGAAATGCATATATTTACTGCCAAATTATGTACAATTGGTGTTCGTTTACCTTGCAACTCCACTTTGCAATACAATTCGTTTGTACTTGTAGTATCTGGTTCAATTGTAGTCAAATGACACACATTAAATTAATCCTTCAAATTATGTAGTTATTCACATGACTAAGTTTGACATTAACTTTACTTTCATGTGTTATTATTGCTAAAGAATCATTTGTTGTGTCTGAACCATTTTGTTCTGTTGTTGTTTCATCATCAAGAAAAAATATGTTTTGAAGTGATTGTATGACTTCAAAAGAATATTTGACAACCTTATTCTTAGAGACAGAATAGGAATCATTTACAACTTCAAATGTGTCACCTATGGAAAAGAATTATTAAAACAATTTACTTACATGCATTATCATTATCATTATGAAGATTGGTATATATCAATAAAAACCTACTTAAATGCACCGCCATTGTAATTATTTCGTCCATTATTTATCTATCTGTTATTGTTAACAATTGTACTGACTAAAAAAATAAATTTTAAAATCTTACTCTCCATGGAATAAAAATAGGTATATAAAAACTTAGGATGAATGTAGAAATATACTGAAAGTATTGTTGTATGTTACAGTAGAAGCTGCAGAATGTGAAGTGATTAAGCTGTCTTTGATTTGATTGTGAAATATAGTATTGGAAGAACATGATATATTGTTTTCAGGCACTGCATTGAAATGAATGTGATGTTATTATTTATTAAAATGAGACTTGAGGCATATTATTGAACAACAAAAACAAATATCACTCACCAATTATTGTTTGAAATATTGCATTCATATTATGAAGGTTGTTCAAGTTCTTCTATACATCTGTAAAATAATTATTGTAAAAAAAGTGAATGTAACAGAATAAACAAAAAAACTTCATTCATTGATATAAGAAGAATTTGTAAAAAATTAAGTTATAAACAAAAGAGTTATTAAGATTCAACTGTTGTAATGGCTTCCTCTGTATAGCATTGTCCAGTAATTTTTCAGATTGACTTGTTTTATTTGTCATTAAAAAAGGAAACATATTTCATTATGCATCTGTCTTGTGAAGTTCCAATCGAAAAAATAAATTTAAGTTAGTTATAAAAAGGAAACCTGATATTTTGCTACTTTGAGAACCATTGTTGGTATATTTAGTTTTTTTTTCTTGCTATCTCTTCTTTGTAATCTGCAACACCAAAAAAAAAATAGACATAGAAATGAAGACTTTGTAAAGATTTAAGAATTTAGAACACAAATTATACATCTTTTTTCAAGCAGTTTTCAAAGTACATGAATGAAATGTGATGTTAGAAACTTACATGAATGTTGATTACTTCTTGCATGCAACCTCCCTTGTAGCACCATCTTCCTTCTAAGCCTGGCATTTTTACAATCCTTTTGATCCATGTCAGAAAAAAAACTTGGAAGACTTTGAAAGGTTATAGTGGAAGAAGAAGCAAAAACAAAAATAAGTTGACTCTAGGACTGCAAAAGTGTATATTGTTTTATTCCGATATTGATGAATGTATTTGTTAAACTTTTTTTTTGGCATTGTACCTCTAATCACTATTGTGGAAAGACAAATATTTGTAATTGTAACAAAAAGCAGTTGCAAGACTACAAAATGTTTATATCAGTAGACAATCATTAAAAATGGAAACAACATGCAGTGTGGACTGTTAATAGATCAGAAACAATGATAAAAATAGGAATTCTTTCATAGTTTTTTTGTTTTTGCAGATAAGAACACATTTCTTTTTTATGTAGGTACAACAACACATGTATTTTTTATGCAAGTACTATATACAATACACCGAAGAGGATAACTTAATAGAAACTTGGTTAAATATTCTATGGTCAAACATTAAGCAATTTTAATTTGATGAATTGTCAATCTGAGTACATATTATCATAATGTCCACATCTTAAAACAAAATACCTTTATACATATGAGACATAAGTATGATAAATATGATTACAGACTACCACAACATAAATGGCAGAGGAATTTCAATAGTTGGATTACAAAAAGTTCAATTCAAACGGCTTTGTTGATACTATATCAATGAAACAAATTTGATAGAAAACAATCATACAATAATTCTATCAAACACACCAAAAAGTATTCTCTGAATACAACAAATGTGTTATTAATACATTTTTTATCTACATTAACAAAATAAGCTCTAAAATAAATTATTATTTTTTGACTATAATATGTCTCACTTTAATACAATATGTTAGCACTTTGACATCCTGATTGTTTTTCATTTGGTCAACTTCAAACACCAGGTCTATAGTTGCATCAAATCCATCAGCAGTACAAAATTTCTTCCAACCACTTCCAATTTTGTTAGACTTCTTTGGATGATTTCTAAACAGTAGCTTGCACTTCACTATCTTGCGCGGTCCATGAAGAACAATGTTTTTAAATCTTCCTTGACGAAGATAATTGCCAAAATCAGCGGACAAATGCTAACAAATTTAATCAAATAATAAAATTAAATATAAGCTACAAAATAATAAAAGATATGAAATATAAATATAAATAAAGAAAAAGATAAATATAAATAACAAATATAATTGAATTTCACCAAATGGCTAGCCTAGCATTGGTATGGATTGAGAAATATGCAAAAATGAAACTTGGGTCCTCTGAAAAGGGGTTCATCTGACGCAAGTCTTTTTAAAAAACGTTCAATAGACAAAGGTTTGCATTTACTGGGAAAAATAGTGATCTAGAAGCAAGAATGACCGACATAACCAAAATAAATAATGTGGCCATCTTGTAGTTCATAAAGGTCCCTTAAATCAGGCCATCCTCCAATTAGCAATTGTTTCTCTAAATTCTTGTTATAAGTCACAACACGTATATTGCCTTCAACATCTGTTAAAGTCCACTGGCGCTTAAGATCATGATCTAAAGAATGGCGAATGCACGATCAACGAACCCAACGACCTCAAAATATTAACATTTTTAAACAAAAAAAAAATAGATTAGTTGAAAGAAAAAGGTTGATATTAATATGAAAATGGTGACAGAAATAAAGAGAAGTGTTTTTGTAAAACAACAAATCAATGAAACTATTTTAAAAAACATACCTTGTCCTTAAGGTGAATAATAGAGAACTGGTATCTAGTCATTCTGTTAATAACTTCATCTTCATTGAAGTTGTTTTCCATTTACTTGGACTTAATCAATGATAGTAGAAAGAGGGTTGGAAGAATGGAGAATCTGTTTCAACTAATGGTTGCGGTGGAATGGACATGGAGATTTATAGCAGAAAAAAGGCACATGAAAAGACGAAACGATTATCATTGGATTTGACAACAGTATTCTCATTATTGCTCTTTTTGGAAAACGGACAAACAATTAAAAGAAAATATAACATAAACAAATAATAATTAATATATGAGTATAGTTACTTTAGAATATTAACTATATTAATAATCATATAATATAATATATAATATATGTAATCTCTAGTATATAATATATATATACTATATATATTAATAATTATATTAATAGTACTAAAGTTAATAGTAGTCAAATACCATATACACCTACCTATATATTATGTCATTAAAAAAATATGAATAAAAATATACAAAAGATACAATACAAAAAGAATATAAAAAAAATCTTTTCAAATAAATTTAAGACCAAGATGAATTACAAAATTAATTAAAATGAAAAAGTTATATCAATATAATTCAATTAAATATTTTAAATTGATACATTATCAAATACTGAAAATTTATTTTATCATTTAAGTAATTCATAAACTATGATAATTAATAAAAATTTAAGTTAATAGAATTATAAATATATAGATATTTATATTGATATTTATTTTTTATGGTTAAGATTTATTAAAGTTAAAGTGAGTACACAAAACAAAATGATTCAAAATTGTAAATGACACCCAATCTGAGACAACTTAAAAACTGTCAACAATTATTTGGTTAGCCAATATAACTTATTTATGAAAATCAAAATAAATAACCAACACAAATTTATAAATTTGTTCTTCATAAAGAAAAATTCATTCGAATGTGTAGAAATTCATGTTAACAAATATTTAAAAATGTATAAGTCTCTGTAGTAACAAGATTTGTAGAAACTTTATGTAGCTGGCCGTCATTTTTGTTGACACAACTTGATTAATGTCAACAATTATTTGTAAACCAGTGGAGAAAAAAATAGAAATAAAAAATAATTAATCAAATATAAGCGCATAAAATCATTAACAAAAAAGTAATAGTTAATTACAAATTAAAGACAGACGGATTCCTAGACATATTACAATCACAAAATACCATCAAATAAATTGTCTTGAAATATAAAAAGCAACATTATCTCTGAAATCAATCATTTCTCCTTTTTAATATTTCTCTTCAGAAGCTTCAATGGAACATTGTCTTCTTCGATGGAGTCAAGTGATACAGTCTTCTTAGCAGATTCTCTCTTAAGTGAATTGTTTGCATCATCATTGGTTGCATTATCTTTTATTAGCTCAAGTGACTGAGAGCCACAGTCAATCGTTTCGTTGGTAAATTTTGCTAATAAATCCTATAATAAATGTTAAAACCAAATAAGATGAATAAAAGAATACAAAATGAATAAAAAAGATTAAGATGTTTTGTATACCTCTCAATATCAATAGTGGACTCATTGACCACACGTTGTTTTTCCCTACCAAACTCTCCATTCCCAGCATATACATCCTTGAATAACGTATTGACAAACATATGAGTAAATATTGAAACATAATTATCATTTTTAATCTACAAAATCAAATTCAAAAATAGATCTTACCACTGATTTCATGGAAAAATCATTGAACTTTTGAATTATATCATCATCAACACCTACTTTCTTCACTCTGAAAGACTATTCAACTTGGAAACACTGATCATTCATACTTTCAACTTTAAACAATAGACTTTTATCCACTAATTGAGCGAACTCCTTTGGCATATTTTCAGAAGCATTAATCTATGAAAAAAGAAGTTAATATCATATTTAAAAAGGTTTTTCCAACTTTTATATATATATATATATATATATATATATATATGTAAATCTTATCATGACTTTCTAACATATCAGCACAAGATTTCTTTAAAAGGATGGTTGCATCCCTATCAAACAGCAAGAATGTGGTTGAATTTGATGAGTCCATGACTCGAATTTTGATCCTATATCTGTAAAAAGAATAAAAGTTATGAATCATAAAAATTGGAAAGTACAATCACATATTTCAATTGACATTAAATGTAATGCACAATAAGTTTACCTTGTTTATTACACTTCTCGCAAAAAAAACATCTTAGAATATAGATAAACTGCTTTGTTACAAACACAAGTAGTATACTACCAATCATCCTCAGCCAAAATATGCTTAATGGTTCCAAACAATATGTAAGTGGTTACCTTTCAATATAAAAAAAATTAGCCAAAACATTCATCTGAACAACAAAATTTAAAATGTTGATATATCATGACCTCTTTACAATCTTTGAGACCTTGTATGTTTATCCTAGGTCTAAGCATTAAGAAGTCATCTTCAACAGTATGTTTGGAACTTTGCGAAAGCTAAGTTAATCCTTGAGATGGTGATTCAGTGTTCTCACACATTCTGTCAAGTAAAAAAAAAAGGTTACACAATACATATAATCAAAGATATGTTATTTATAAGAAAATGAAGAAGAAATACAATATTACCTTGATTTGAGTTCAGACGCCTCCTTGAAATCAACATTGTACTTAATTCTAGTGCAAAACTTACAATTCTGAACTTGAACCTTATCTAAAATGAAAAATAGTGTATGTGAGACTAACATTGATAATAGTGTAATCAAGAATGTATAAAACTAATAAAAACGTTTTACCTTGAAAAGTTTTAACTTTAGCAAACTGTATACTTATTGCAGCATTTTGTACTTCTCCACTTGAAAGAAAGACATTCAGTTCATCCACATAAATATCAAACAAAGTACATTCTATACGGAACCTAAAAATTCAATAAATGTTAGGTGACATCATTAGTTTCATACATCCCAAAAAAAAATGTATGCAGTAAACCTTAGAACTAAATTACCCATCAACTTTTATGGCAATGCAATTTAACTTTATTGTCTTTCCATCCACTTGCAATTGTCTTTCAGTGCCAACTCCTACCAATGCTCCCAAGATATCTACATAATAATACATCAAATGATTAAAAAAATTATTAAACATATATTAATACCAATAAAAAATACGTAATATAAAAACTATAAATATGAACTTACCAACTAAATAATCAATATCAAATCCAGAGGTGGTCAATAACGACAAAGGTGTGTATTGTGGTTTCATATATGGAACCAAGTTAGTATCCAGCAAAGAAACTTTTGTACCAAACTGGAAATTAATCTTATAAGGGTGGTGTGTAGTTCGGTATATTCCACTATTCGGAGCCACACTGAAATTTTGGATGCCATAAACATGACCTTCAGATATTTCATTTTGAAATTTGTAAATTAGAGTACGTCTAATAGACGCGTGTATTTTACCTCCCTGCAAAAAATGAATATAAATAATATGTTTAACCTATAAATAGTGTTTCTTCATAACAGTGATGGAAAAAATGAAACGCAATATTACCTCTTTGTCTTGAATAATCAACTCCATTGAGAACAGACACTTCTGTTTACTGAAATCTGGAACAAACCATGAACGTATCACCCTAACAATGATATTACAGTTCCCCTTCTCTGGAGTAACTTCAGTTAGCTTCTGGCTTTGCTTTTGAACTTCACAGAGAGACATATTGAACTCACAACAACGATATACAAAGATCAAAACTCAACAAATGAGACCTCATACATATTTATAGATAAAAAGTTTATATTCAGATGAAATTAAAAGAACTAATAAATAAAAAGTTTAAAAGCAAATGTAGAGTTTCAGCATTTTCTTTGGTCAAACAATGCATAAAAAATTGTAAGTTGACGATAAACGTAAGCTTTAATAATAACATGGATTTGGCAATTCTCGAAAAACTTAAGGCTGATATGTTAGTCGGGTATTTACTCTTAAATGGTAGAAGAATCAATAAAGAACAAAAAAAATACAAATTAGGTCTCTGCAAACATTGAGTTGTAAGCTATTGAAAAAGTGATAGGCATATGATGTTAATAGAAATATATACTTTTGACCTACAGATGCATATTTCATACTAACATGTTTTTGTGAAAACTACAAATATCGGCTACTCATGTCAGAAACCATTAAATATTCATATGCATGTATTCATAGGTTATATAAAAGGTGAAAAGTAATACAAACAAATTATGTTGAACAGAAAGCATGTAACAAATTATTTGAAAGTAAATACATAATTTCTTGGCGTGGTGTGTTCCACAGTCAAACATTAATTGTAACACTAATGTGGAAACAATGCATATCTGCAAATACATATTGGTGTAGAAAACATTCAACAAAAAAGGATTGAAGAAAAAAGATGTTATTTCAAAATTGGAGAACAAAAGGACAAACCCTAATCATGTCGACAAAAACATATGAACTGCATAACTTCTGGTATTTTTGTAAACAACAACAGATGAAGTGCATACCTTTGGGTAAGGATCGTTTATAAGAATCCGATGTTGCTGGTGAAAAGTAATTTGGTTGAAAACTTTTGATAACCGCACAAAAAGTAAAGAAAGTCTTGTGCATAGAAAAATTGGCGTCAACAAAATAGATAAGATTTGAATACTAATACAACTTCCTAGAGAAGCCAAGTAAATATCTACTCGATTTAATTTATTAATTTAATTTATTAAAATGATATGACGTACTGCTATGCATTAATTTTTACTAGTGAAAATTGTGGTGCAAGATTTACAAAATATATCGAGTAGTGCAAACAATCATATCATTGCACAGTTTCAAACTCAAAGTTTATAAATTATTAACATTGAAAAAATGAGAATGAGATTTTTGACAGTTGAATATGACATTAAGTAACTGTAAATGTGTTGGAAGCAAAGTAAACTGTCTTGAATAGCGCAAAAAATATAAAAAAATTTCAAAGTGATTTTATTCAACTCTTAAAAAATAATATTTTAAATGATATAAAATTTTAAGAAATAAAAACTCAATGATAAGACATTTTTGTGTCTGAAATTAATTAAATAGCAAAGATATTCAAATGTGGAAAAAAATATGGAGCAGTCTTTAATTAAATGACAGTTTTTTGAAATGGCAATAATATAGTTGAAAATCAAATGACTTAATAAAATAACATAATAATTAAAAGCAACAATAAAGTGCTCAAAATATTCAAATACTATAGTTAATGGATGCTTTCAGTCGCGATGATAATATTTATTTATATTAAACAGAACATTGACATCCTTGTTTGTGTTTTCACCGTCAACCTCGAAGATAACTATATCTCTTGCCTCTATTCCATGAAGGTCACAACCTTTTCCATCCACTGCCTATCTTGACAGACTTAGCTCTTATTAACAACTTGCATGGAACTTGTGCTTTTGGACCGTAAAGCACAATAGTTTACAACTGACTATTGCGAAAATATTTAGCTAAGTCTGAATTCAGATCCTGCAGAAAAACATAAAATTAGATAATATAAAATAAAATTGAACTTTTAATAAAGAATTATAAAAGAGAAAATAGAAAGTTTAGTCATCAAATTAAAAAAATGAAAGCAAAGAAGTTACGAAACCTCACCAAAAGACTTGCTTTGCAGTTGTATTTAGAAAGTCTGAACTCAAAATGAATTAAGTTAGACCTTATCAAAGGAGCATTTGCTCGAACATGACTTCGAAATTTATGAACAACTAACTCTGAACAGTGTTCGTATAAGTAAATTTTGTAACATCCCGACCAGATATTACAGATTTAAAGAATAAAATAAAATAAGAGAATAAAAATTCATTAATTATAAAACAATTTCCCAAAAATGTGGGAAATTTCAACCTTTTATTACTTCAATAATAATTCAAAATCCATGAATATAATCACTATTATAATTATCAAATAGTCCAGTAATATCAATAATTACAACTTGGTTGAAATTATAAAGACAATGTAAAACTTTGAGAAAATCTCGCCAATACTAGCCCCGCTTTGGCTCTACGCCTCACCAGATCCACCTGTAACACCATATGCTCACGCATATCGCGTATACGATCATCGCAAAACACAAGCAGATAGGGTGAGCTAACAAAACAAACATATATACAATACAAGTATATACATACAACACAATCACACCAAAGGAGTTCTATCCTTTGATTTCATAACACATGGCCACAACCATGTTAACCGTGTTCTACGTCCTCTAATGAGTACCTCAAGGTGTCTTGCTGCCATACCTATCGGCCACAACCGATAGAGCACGTGCGAGAAACCATTGCTACGGATCATACATTGTAACTCCAAGTGGAGTTCTCAAATACGAACATAGTTCGTAACGTCTCAAGACTACCAAACTCGTCTGCTAATTACTGAGAAGGGCAATCTATCTGGACCCATCCGTACTAGCCACAACCAGCACACTCACACCGGTAACACTCGCCAACCTGAGCTCAACTCAAGGATTCCTCATGTTCATCCGCCATCCCGAGCTCAACTCGAAGGATGTCATTCCGAGCTCAACTCGAGGAATGCCACGTGCTTAACCCCTATCCCGAGCTCATCTCAAGGAATACGTTCTGAGCCACAACTCAAGGAACACTAGTAAGCCGACCTTTAAGGTGTCATAGAAGCCTTGTACATCACGCACACAAAAGCAAGTGCAACGCCCATTTACTACAGCACCATCGCCTGGCGCAAACCACGAGACGCCAAGCGCATTGGACTTCTAGACTGCCTAGCGGGGGACACGTACTGCCAGGCGCCAAGCGCCTCTAGTGCCCACTATTTGCAAGTGTTGCCTGGTGGAACGCCCCTTGCTGCCAAGCGACTGACGTTCCAGTTCTCCTTTGTTGGTTAACTTCTGCCTGGCGAGTCACATATTGTCGCCGGTACCACACCAGTACTCGCGCAGTACTGATTCTGGTTTGGATTCAGGTGTTGTATTCCATTCCCTTACTCACATATTTACTCCACCAATTCAGTCCTTATGTCTTGGCTCAATAGAAGCACCTACAGTACACTATCATATCCATAATTACTATACACAGAATTTTACATTCGCCATCATCTCCTTAAACTCCTAAGTAACTTCTATTCTTGGGTTATTTCCATACTTTATACCGTTGATACAAGCCAACCATCACAGTTAACTTATAATCTGGTTTATCTTGAAAGATAGATTTATCCCATGGCTAACAAATTCAAGCTTATCCATTTATCTATTATATAAGTACTTATGAACTCTTAACTCTCACAGTTCTAGTTTTTCACAATATGTTCCCTATATCGTCTAACTAATTTCTCCCTACTTACCATGCCTCATGGCTTAATGTCCTAAAAATACCCATATATCACTAATTCAACTTATTAACCTTTATCACAAGTTTCAACTTATGTCAATACCTATAATACTTCCAATCTTTTTAAAATTCGTAAATCAGATGATCATCAAGAACCTCCTAATCACCATAGAACCATAAATTCGCCAAGCTCACAGCACTGATACGGCGCTTGGCGGCAAACTGAGTGCCGGCAGGCGATTCCTTTGATTCCAGGAACCCAAAACTCTTCATAGCATCTATGAACCTTATCCCACGCACCCAAATTTGATTTCAATCAATTTCATAGTTTCATAGCATAAGGTTCCCATTCCAAACACATTCATTCAGTCTTTCTAGTGCAACTAAACCACCAATTTTTCCTTAGGATCACAGAACCCCAATTTACAACCCTAAAACATATCCCCCACTGTTCCATTCAATTATGCCCTCAAATACGTGAAATTAAACATCGTTTGATATCAAAAACATCCTTTAACAATTACAGTTAGCTTTCCTTCCGATCAGAATTACCCTAGAACCCAAAAAACACCAAAATCGAGCCAACATGGCTCGTATCTCCTAGCGGGTGTTCATGACCACCAAGCAACTCAAACAGACCCTAAAAAATTGGGTTTTTAAGCACGCGATGCCTGGCGGTCGGAAGCTTACCACCAAGCAGTTCCACTTTAGGAACCCAGAAATAGGCCAACAGTGTATGTGCCGCCTGGCGGCCATGCATAACCCACCAGGTGGTTTTTGGAAATTTTCCAGAAACCAGAATATTCGAGCAGAAACGAGAAATAGTCATGCATTTCACAATATAAACCATGCTCTTCAGACTTAACATACAATAGAACGTGTAAAACTCCCTTGACCTGGTTTCCTTGCTTTCAAATATAGTGCTTGAGTCCTTTTCTTGATCATCAATGGCTCCTCTAAGTTCTTCCACTGTCCAACCCCTCAATTCCACTCCCTAAACACTATTTCTCTCTGATTTCGTGCACCTCCCAATACTCTCAAATGTTCAGACTCAAAACCCTTCTTCTCTCTCAATTAGCCTTTTAATGGTGTCCTTAATGTTAGGTTTATGACCAAAAGCAAAAATAAGGCTTAATGGTAGTGTTAATTACCATTCAATGGTTCATTATAGTCTATTTTTCAGCCACCCTTGGCTGCTCCTCAGCCATCTAGGGTTTCCATGCCCTTTCACCTTCACGCCAAAGGAAATTTTGGCAAAAAGAAAGTTTAATTTAGGTTCACCAAGGTTTGAACCCATAACCATGCCAATGCCAAATCAATGCACAACCGTTTAAGAAATTCATATTTCTTGATGATTAATATAATTCTATAGTTATCTCATCATTCCACATGATCATGCATTTTATAAAAATTAGTAATAAATTAAATAACACACAAATGGCATACATAGGTCTCAAACCCAAGTCCTCTCAACATAACTAAGTACTCTCAATCACTTGATCTAGTACTTTTCCATGTCACATGAATCAATATTTAATGTCATAAAGGCTCCCACTACCCGCATTTATTAATTATTTATTTATTTAATTAATTAATTATCACGGGTCTTACAAATTTCAAAAGAAGAATATCCAGAATGTCTTAAGAAACAAAGTTTCGGTGGTTGTAACTGATAAAATTTTCTTAAATTAGACCAGCCTTCAGTAATCCTTTGATTATGAATATCCATGTTGAATGTTACGTGGTGAAGATTACCCTTCTTATCAGCAATAGTCCAACGTGAAACCAGTTATTTCCCTAATCTAACCATAAACAATCGGTTGACGAATCCAAAATCTTTGCCAAAGTACGAAGTTCATACAGAAAGAAAAATCAGTTACAAAAAGACAGTGAAAATAATGGTAAATCATTTCATGTGTAAAATCATACAAACCTGGTCTTCGAGGAACATAGTAAAACATCCACCCTTAAACTTTGTCGCAAACATGGATTGGTCACCAAGTATGGATTGTGTAGTCGCCATCTGTTAAATTTGTAAAATAAATTTGTTTCTTTATGGAAAAAGTGACGAACTATCAATGAATAATATTTCAAAGATGTTAACCATTGAAAAAGAAATCGTGATTCATTGAGAAAATGAAAAAAAAAATAAAACTTTTCAGACAGAGATTGAAGTAGATCGTAATGGAGTTACAAAAATGGTGTTTAAAGGATTTGAACATGTGTACCTTTATAGAAATGATATCTGCGAAAATGATTTAGGAATGTAATGGCGCAGAACTAATCGGTTGTTGGTCATGCAATGTACAAGAACTGTGAATTTTGAAACAGATGATGAAGGACGTAACTGAAGTGTAAAATTTGAAGATACAGAGAAGAGAAATTTTGAGATGAAGGACGAAAATGAAGTGTTAGATGTGAAGACAGAGAAGAGAAATTTAGAGATGAAGGACGAAAATGAAGTGTGAGATGTGAAGAGACAGATAAGAGAAATTTTGAGATGAAGGACGAAAATGGAGTCTGAGATGTGAAGAGACGTATTTCATATTTTGTATTGAAAAAATAAAAGTAGCAATTGAAATATCAAAGCATTGAAATGATTATTATCTTAGGCAGTGGAAATGATAATGAAAGAAAATTATACACACTTGCACCGTCACATATATTCGGATTTCATTTTGATTAATGGATTATTTGAATGTTTTAATTTGAATCAGATAAATGATAAAAACGTGTGGGAGATGATGGAGCAGTTCAAGTATCTAGAACAATGCTTTAATGATCATTATTTAGAGTAGTGCAAATAATAATGAAAAATATTGATTGACACGTTTATTCATCATTGATTGCAAGTTTCGTTTTAATGCATTGGAATACAATAGGATTTTGTAATAGGAAGAGGTTTGCACTGTGTCGTGAGCAATGATAAATTTTATTTCCAATGCGTTGCAATATTTCATTTTTATTTCATATTTATTAAACTTTTAATATCTAAACTTGACGTCAAATGATTTATAATGTTTAGGTTAAATGATTTTAATAAAAATAAGTTAATACCTAATATTTAATGTATTTTAGTGATGTTTACATTTTGAGTTTAAATGGAAACATAATTAATTATTATTATTTGAAAATATGTTTAACATTTATTTATAGATATTTAGACTTTTGATTTTCAATGATTAGATTCAAGAAGTTTTCAATTTGATTAATGACTTTGAGAAAAGTATATAACATGAAGAGAAAAAAACACATAACTTCATATATATATATATATATATATATATAAAGTTTAAATTAAAACACGCATAACTTCATCTATATAAGAATTTAAATTATAATTACATAACTTCATATATATATA
>Ga0214543_1000271_pt1 | contig 80766 bp, 73 predicted proteins | sample CNSS2metaG_FD_160094 | JGI IMG/M metagenome (GOLD analysis project Ga0214543, IMG submission 160094) | Root nodule microbial communities from cowpea collected in UCLA plant growth center, Los Angeles, California, USA - CNSS2 | ecosystem: Host-associated > Plants > Roots > Nodule | place: USA... | reverse complement strand
TCATCGATCAGAAAACATCAACGCTGCGGCGCTGCGCTAGCGCTGCGCCGCAGCGGACCGAACCATGAACGATTGTTACCTATCCATCCGGTCTGTTTTGTTACCAATCCATCCGCTGGACAAAGCGAGCACTCGTCCTACGAAAAATCCGTCCAGCTCAGATGCCGCGCGTCGAGATCGCCGATCGTCACGTTCTCGCGGAGTTCTCGTGGCGTGTGGAAATTGCTGCGCAAGTACACCAGCGGCGTGACGGCAGCGGAATGCGAGGCGGTGCGGACCTCGCCGACGAAGATCGAATGCGTCGTCGTCTCGAACTCCTGCGCCAGCACGCAGTCGAACGCGGCCACCGCGTCCGCCAGCACCGGTGCGCCGGTCACGCCACGCGTCCATTGCCCGAAGGCGAAGCGATCGTCGCCGTCGACGCCCTTCTGGCCGCTGAAGGTGAGGGCGAGCAGCGCGTGATCCTCGTGCAAGAAGTTGATGGCGAAAGCACCTTCCTCCCGGATGCGGGCATGGGCGCTGGCGTTGCGGTTGACGCAGACGATCAGCGAGGGCGGCTTGTCCGACAACGAGCAGGCCGAGGTCACCGTCAGCCCCGTGCGCCTGCCGTGCTCGGCGCCCACCGTGACCAGCGCTACCGCACCGGCACATTGGCGCATCGCCTGCTTGAAGTCCTTCGCGTCCACCGTCACGCGGAAATCTCCCAGAATAGAAGCGGGTGCGGCACGATCGCGCCGCACCCGGCGCCAAGAGTCTAGCATGATCTCTTCGGAAAACCGCTACGCACTTTTCCGGATCATGCTTGCGTCAAGCCGCCTTCTTCGCGGAGCCTAGATGCCCAAGGCGCGGCATCACCTCGTTCTTCAGCAGCGAGAGCGAGTGGTGCCAGGCCTCGGCCTTGTGCTTGTAGTCGAAGCCGAACACGAGCAGCACGCCGAAGCCGCCGACCTCGTCGTAGATCTTCTCGATCTTCTCGGCGACGGTCGCGGGCGAGCCGACGATCCAGTTCCGCTTGGCGCAATATTCGACCGTGACGTCGCTGTCTGGCACATCGGGCGCGTGCTTGAGATAATCCTTGAAGCCGAAATGCCCGAGCAGCGGCAGGAAGTACTCGCTCATCATCCTGCCCATCATGTCGCCGGTCGAGAGCTTCCAAGCCTCTTCGTCGGTGTCGGCGACGAATACCTCGCGCACTAGGCGCCAGTCCTGGCGGTTCGGCTTGCGACCGGTCTTGGCCGCCCCGATCTCGACAGAGTCCCAATGGCTCGAGACATAGGCCGGGTTGAGGTTGAGGCTCATCGGGATGAAGCCGCGCTCGCCGGCGAGCTTGAGCGTGTCCGAGTTCTTGGACAGACCGGCAACGCCAATCGGCGGATGCGGCGCCTGCAGCGGCTTGATGTGGGGCTTGAGGAAATCGAACATCGTGTCCGGCTTGGTCACCGTCCAGTACTTGCCCTTGTGGGTGAAGGGCGCCGGCTCGGTCCACAGCTTCAGGATGATCTCCAGCGCCTCGCGCGTCATGTCGCGGTTCTGCCCGCTCATGCCGTCGACGTTGAACATCGCCCAGTCGCTCGGCAGCCCGCTCGCCGCCACGCCGAAATTGAGCCGGCCTTCGGAGAGATGGTCGAGCATGGCTACGCGGTTGGCGAGTTCGGCCGGGTGATGATAGGGCAGCAGGAAGCCGCCCGGCCCGATGCGCAGCTTCGTGGTCTGCATCAAGGCCTGCGCGATCAGGAGGTCCGGCGTGGGATTGGGTTCCCAGGGCGCGGTGTGGTGCTCGCCGACCCAGGCCTCCTGATAGCCGAGCTCGTCGAGCCAGCGCATGACCTGCAGATCCCAGTCGTTCCCTTCCTTGAGGCCGCACTCCGGCGGATGCGAAGGCATCGTGAAATAGCCGATCTCCATGGGTTTCCTCATCTGATGTTGACGCGTCTTGTCGCGCGTTGACGGAGTTGAGTGATGAACCTTGTCGAGTGATGAACCTTGAGCAAGCGGTGTGCCAGCGCGGCGGAGCCTCAAAATGAAGAGAAAGGGCTGGTTTGCCCGCGCAATAGCCGGTATCTCGACGGAAGCCTGCTGGACATCGTCTCATGTGTCGCGAGACGGCGTCTTGGCCATGAGACGAGGACGAGACCTGACATGACCGAACCCGCCTATGTCGCGGTGGATTGGGGCACCAGCAGCTTCCGGCTCTGGCTGGTCGATCGCGCCGGTCAGGTGCTTGCCGAGCGCCGCAGCGGTGAGGGCATGCTGGCGGCGGCTAGGACCGGCTTTCCCGCCGTGCTGCAAGCGCATCTGGCCGCGGTCGAAGCGCCCGCGCATCTGCCGGTTCTGGTCTGCGGCATGGCCGGTGCCAAGACCGGCTGGGTCGAGGCCGGCTACGTCGACACGCCGGCAAAGCTCTCAGCCGTCCTGAAACAGGCCGTGCGCTTGCCGGCCGAGGCGCGCGACATTCGCATCCTGCCGGGCATCGCCCAGCGCGATGCGAAGGCGCCGGACGTCATGCGCGGCGAGGAGACGCAATTGCTCGGCGCGCTCGGCCTCGATGCCGCCGGCGAGGCGCTGGTCTGCATGCCCGGCACCCATTCGAAATGGGTGCGGGTGAAAGACGGCACGGTCGAGCGCTTCTCCACCTTCATGACCGGCGAGCTGTTCAGCGCCGTCTCGCGCGAGACGATCCTGTCGCTCGCGGTCGCCGGCGCTGATGACGCCGAAGATATCGCGAGCTTCAAGGCAGCCGTAAAGGCCGCATTCGATGCTCCGGCCTTCGCCGCCAACTTGCTGTTCTCTGCACGGTCGCGACAGCTCTTGTTCGGCGGCACGCCGGCAGCGGCACGTGAGACGCTGTCGGGCACGTTGATCGGTGTGGAGCTCGCGGCAGGGCTCTCCGGCACCGTGCCGCAAGCGGGCGTCCAGCTGATTGCCGCGGGGCGACTTGCGGTGCTGTATCGGCTGGCATTCGAGGCGCTCTCGGTAACCGCAAAGCCGGTCGATGCGGATGAAGCCGTCCGCCGCGGCCTGTCGATGGCGGCAGCCGCGATCTGGACGAAGTAGAAGGACTGCGAGAGATGAGCGTTCCCTTTCCGCCGATGCAGCGGCAGCTGGTCGCGATCCTGCGCGGCATCAAGCCTGAGGAGACCGAAGCGATCGTCGGCGTCTTGGTCGAGGCCGGCATGACCGCGATCGAGATCCCCCTGAATTCACCCGATCCGTTCCGCTCGATCGCGTTTGCCGTGAAGCTCGCGCCATCAGACGTGTTGATCGGCGCCGGCACGGTGCTGACGACGGCAGATGTCGATCGTCTCAACGATGTCGGCGGCAGGCTGATGGTCTCGCCCAATGTCGACACCGAAGTGCTGGCGCGCGCGCATCAGCATCGCATGGTGACCATGCCCGGCGTGTTCTCGCCGACCGAGGCGCTGCTGGCGGCGCGCTCGGGCGCGTCGAGCCTGAAATTCTTTCCGGCGAGCGTGCTCGGCGCTGCCGGTATCGCCGCGATCCGCGCCGTGTTGCCGGCAGGCGTGATGATCGCCGCTGTCGGCGGCGTCTCCGATCAGAATTTTGCCGAGTACATCAAGGGCGGGGTGACCGCCTTCGGGCTCGGCTCCAGCCTCTACAAGCCAGGCATGACGGCAACAGATGTCGCAGCCCGCGCAGGGGTGACAATTGCCGCTTACGATCGGGCAATTCAGAAAGGTTGAGCCGACAATAAACTAGCCGTAATCCTGACATGGTCTATTCTGCCATATGGTGGCGCGATGCCGGCATGCGCGCATCGTGTTATGCGACTGGCTGAATCAGGAGACCGACATGGCGATCAACAACGTGGCCGATCTGTTCGTGGCAACGCTCGAACAGGCGGGCGTCAAGCGCATCTACGGCATCGTCGGCGACAGCCTGAACGCGCTCACCGAGGCGCTGCGCCGCCGCGGCACGATCGAATGGATCCATGTCCGCCACGAGGAGGTCGCGGCCTTCGCAGCGGCCGGCGAAGCCGAGATGACCGGGAGCCTCGCGGTCTGCGCGGGCTCCTGCGGCCCCGGCAATCTGCATCTGATCAACGGCTTGTTCGACGCGCATCGCAGCCGCGTTCCCGTGCTGGCGATCGCGGCGCAGATTCCGACCGCCGAGATCGGCGGCGGCTATTTCCAGGAGACGCATCCGCAAAACCTGTTCCGTGAATGCAGCCATTACTGCGAGCTGGTGTCGGACCCGAGCCAGCTGCCTTTCGTGCTGGAGAACGCGATTCGCGCGGCGGTCGGCTTGCGCGGCGTCGCCGTCGTCGCCATGCCCGGCGATGTCGCCTTCCGCAGTCCTCCGAAGCGCGCGCTGTCGACGACGCGCGGCCTTGCGCTGGCTCCGCCGAAGGTCGTGCCGCAAGCGGATGAGCTGCAGGCGCTCGCGGATCTCCTCAACGGCGCCGAGCGCATCACGCTGTTCTGCGGCCGCGGCTGCGCCGGCGCACACGCGCCTTTGATGCAACTCGCCGAGACCTTGAAAAGCCCGATCGTGCACGCGCTCGGCGGCAAGGAGCATGTCGAATACGACAACCCCTACGACGTCGGCATGACCGGATTCATCGGCTTCTCCTCGGGCTACGCCGCGATGCACGCCTGCGACGCGCTGGTGATGCTCGGCACCGACTTCCCCTACAAGCAGTTCTTCCCTGATGATGCGAAGATCGCGCAGATCGACATCCGCCCGGAAAATCTGGGGCGGCGCTGCAGGATCGATCTCGGCCTCGTCGGCGACGTCAAGCTCACCATCGAGGCGCTGCTGCCGCTGCTCAAGACGAAGACGCAGCGCAAGCATCTCGACGACGCCGTCGCGCATTACAAGAGAGCCCGCGAGGGCCTCGATTCGCTCGCCAGGGGCACGCCCGGAGCCAAGCCGATCCATCCGCAATATCTCGCCAAGGTCGTCAGCGACCATGCCTCCGACGATGCCGTCTTCACCGCCGATGTCGGCACCCCGACGGTGTGGGCGGCGCGCTATCTCGACATGAACGGCCGCCGCCGGCTGATCGGCTCCTTCGTGCACGGCTCGATGGCCAATGCCATGCCGCAGGCGATCGGGGCGCAGGCTGCGCAGCCCGGGCGCCAGGTCATCTCGCTCTCCGGCGACGGCGGCTTCACCATGCTGATGGGCGACCTGATCACGCTGACGCAAGAGAAGCTGCCGGTGAAGGTGGTCGTCTTCAACAACGGCGTGCTCGGCTTCGTCGCGCTGGAGATGAAGGCGGCGGGCTTCGTCGACACCAATGTCGACCTGGAGAACCCGGATTTCGCCGCGATGGCGCGCGCGATGGGCATCTTTGCCAAGCGCGTCGAGGATCCCGGCGAGCTTCCGGGCGCGATGAAAGAGATGCTGGCGCACAATGGGCCGGCGCTGCTCGACGTCGTCACCGCCAAGCAGGAGCTGTCGATGCCGCCGACCATCACGGCCGAGCAAATCAAGGGCTTCAGCCTCTGGGTGCTCCGCGCGGTGATGAACGGGCGCGGCGACGAGGTGCTGGACCTCGCGAAGACGAATCTCTTGCCGCGGTGATATCAGCCGGCGCGGTGGTTCACCTCTCCCCGCCGAGGAGAGGTGAAAGTCTGCCAGTGCAGCACGACGCCGATCAGCAGCGCCGGCAGAAAGCCGAGCGCGATCAGAAAATGCGGCAGCTGCTTCGGCGAGATGAGGGCGATGGCGATATCGGAGATCAGCCACAGCGCTGCGAACATCACCGCAAAATCCGTTCGCGGGCACCGCAGGTAATAGAACATGGCGGTGATGACGATGGCCGGGCCAATTGCGATGCCGATCATGATCGCGGTCAGCTCCTTCGGCGTCAGCGTGTCGAGCACCATAGATGCCAGCAGCCAGAGTGCGGCGAACATGGCAACGATGTCGAGCGGATGCCGCAATCCAATTCCTCCGGCGAAAGGCGCGCTATCGTTGGGGCCGGAGCTGCGGCCGTCAAGTCAAAATGGGCTTATTCCTCGTCACTTCCAGGCGTCGGGCGCAGCATGAAGTGACCGAAAGCGGTGGCGATCGGCTTCAAAGCATCGTCCTGCCAGGCCCGCGCCTCGAAGGCGACGATACGTCGGCCCTGCTTCACGATCGTGACGTCGGCAAACGTGTCGAGCGCGCGTCCGGAGCGCAAGTAGTTGACGGTGAGGCCGATCGGCTTGGGCGGTGCGGCAGCGCCGAGCTCCCGCGCCACGCCGATGATGGCGGTGGTCTCGAGGAAGGCGCCCGTCATGCCGCCGTGGATCGCGGGCAGGATCGGATTGCCGATGATCTGCGGCGAGAACGGCATCGTCAGCGTGCCGTCATCGTTGACGCGGATGCCGAGCGCGCGCGCGAACGGGCTGCGCGCAAAGGGCCCGTCCGGATCATCAGGCGCCTCCAGCGTCGGGATGCTGCGCGCATCCATCCGGCGGTCGGCGAGCATGTTGGTGCGGTTGGCGCCGATCATGAAGCAGGCGGTCGCGGTCGCGACCGGATCGTCCTCGGACTCCTGATAGGCGGTGGAGCGCACGAAGGCGATCGAGCGCGTGGTGCGGTAGCAGACCGAATGCGCTTTGATGTCGACGCCGGGCGTTGCCGGCTTCTGGTAGTCGATGCGAAGGTCCAGGGTCGCGATCGCGCGGGTGCCGTCGAGCGCAAGTTGCACCGCCATGCCGCAGCTCTCGTCCAGCATCGCGGTGACGACGCCGCCATGCAGCACGCCGGTCGCGGTGTCGCCGACGAAGGCCGGTCGATAGGGCAGGCTGGACCACGCCTCGCCAGGTGCGAACCGGTCGAGCTGGAGCCCGCTGATATGGCCGTAATCGGAGCGGCGGCCCTTGATGGCCTCGGCGAGTTCCTCGAAGGCAAGCGTGGTCGGCGTGGTGCTCATGACGACCTTCTAGACCAGTGTCGGGCCTCGCGCAAAACCCGGAATGAGCCCCGCATGGGCGGTTTGATCTCGACAGGGCGCGCCGAAGCGCCGATGGTGGGCGCTTCGTTCGTCGATGAACTGCAAGGAGCGCCCATGGCCGACCCCGAAACGCCCTCGACCGCCCAGGGGCCCGTCACCATTTCCACCTCCAGCGCCGAGCGGGCGCCGATCATCTATTTCGACGGCGCGTCCTGCTTCGGTCACCACAACGGCGCGATCCAGATCGAGCTCGCCGCAAACCTGTTGATGCCGGTCGGCGCCGCCGTCCGGGTCGACGTGGTCCAGACCGCGCACTTGCGTTGCAGCGTCGCCGCGGCGCTGGCACTGCGCGAAGCCCTCGAAAAGGCGCTCGCGATGTATCAGCAGGGTCAGAAGCAGCCGGTGGCGGAGGAGATACCGGCGGTGAAGAACTGAGATCGCACGCCCGATGATTTGATTGCCTCGATCTGAGAGCGGACGCGGTCACCTCTCCGCATGACCTGCTATCTCACGCCTTCGTCACATGCACCTTCGCGGTCCTGCCGCCGTTCCACTTGCCGTCGAGCGCGCGCTCGATCTGGGCGGCGAGCTGCAGCAGCAGGCCGTCATTGGCCTGCTTGGCGATCGCCTGGATGCCGAGCGGCAGGCCGTGGTCTTGCGCTGCCATTGGCATCGAGATCGCCGGTATGCCGCAGAGATTGGCCAGCGGCGTGAAGGCGAAGAAGCGCCATAGATTCTCGAACCAGTCGCGCACATCAGGATTGTCGGAGATGGTGAGATATTCCCTGGTGCCGACCTTCGGCGTCGGCAGCGCCGTGATCGGGGTCAGGATCACGTCCCATTGCTCGAAGAAGCTGCCGAAGCCGCGCGAGGTCGTGTTGAACACGGCCTGCATCTTCGCACGCTCGGCGAAGGTCGTGTGACGGCCGGCTTCCCAGATGCGGATATTCATGGGCTCGACCAGATCCTCCGGCGGGCTCGTAAGTCCGCGCGCGGCGAGCATGTTGGAGATCACCACCGCAAAGTTCGAGATGTAGCAGGTGGTCTGCGCCTCGAAGGCGGTGGGAAGGTCGATCTCCGGCAGCGCATAGTCGACATGATGGCCGAGGCCTTCGAGGAAGCGTCCCGCCTTCTCCAACTCGGCAGCGAGCTCGGGCGCCGCGGTGTAATTGCCCCATGTGTGCGACAGCGCGATGCGAAGCTTGCCGGGATCGCGCTTGATCATCTCGGTGTAAGGCTGGGCCGTGGTCCAGAACGGCATGAACTCGCCGGGCGCAGGCCCGCGCGCATGATCGACGAAGGCGGCGGTGTCGCGCACCGAGCGCGACTGGCAGCCCTGGATCGAGACGAGGCCGGTAAGGTCGGACATGTGCGGCGCCAGCGAGAACACGCCGCGCGAGACCTTCAGGCCGATATTGCCGTTGACGCCGGCGGGAATGCGGATCGAGCCGCCGCCGTCGGTCGCGTGCGCGATCGGCACCACGCCCGCGGCCACCATCGCGGCGCTGCCTGCCGATGAGCCGCAGGTGGTGTAGTCGGTATTCCAGGGATTGCGGGTGACGTAGACGGCGGGATTGTCGGCCGACGAGCACACGCCGAACTCCGGCGTCGTGGTGCGTCCGATCAGGTTGAGCCCCGCCTGGCGGAATTTGCCGGTGAGGAACGTATCGGCGCTCGCGCGATTGCCGCGCATCAGCAGCGATCCCATCTCTTGCAGCCGGCCCTTCATGGTCGGCCCGAGGTCCTTCATCAGGAAGGGCAGGCCGGCGAACGGGCCTGCGAGATTTGCGCCGTCCTTGGCGGGATCGGCGATCACGTCCTCGAACAGCTCGACCACGCCGGACAGCGCCGGATTGACCTTGGCAACGCCCGCGGCGGCCTGCCGCGCCAGCTCCTTCGCCGTCAGCTCGCCCTTGCGGACGCGCCCCGCCAGCGCGATGCCATCGTGCTGTGCCCATTCATTCCAGCTCATCGGCAAAGTCATGAAGTCAAATCCCCTAAGGTCGCGGCGTCACCTTTTTCGCAACGGCCCGCGTGAATCAACCGAGGCGCCACGAGGGGCAGGGTTGCGCCCGGCGGAGAGGTCGGGCTGCCGGCTATCAATCCGACAGTCGTGCGATCGCTGCAACCGGGCCGCCGCCGGCCGGCCCCTGATGCTCGGCGCCGCCGGACACGTAGATTGCGCCGGTGCCGGCAAGGCCCGCGATCAGGCCGCCGACCGCTGCGCGGGCGTGGCGTGTCGCGCTGATGTCGGTGTCTTCAAGCATGGTGTGGCGGAAGCCGCGCACTGTGCCGTCAGGCGAGGCCTCCGCCTTGGCGAAGATGTTGACGAGCGTGCGGCCCGCGGTGGTCTGCGGCGCCGCGCCAAGCCCGACGCTGTTCAACGCCGATAGCACCGCCGAGGCGTCGATGGCATCCTCCATCACGGCATGGCCGATCACACACGCGCTTACCGATGCCCCCGAATTGCCGAGCACGATGACGACGTTGTGCATCAGCTCGATCCCCGACGAGGTCGAGGCCACCTTGGAGAAGAGATCATAGCGCCGCAGCACGTCCTCATCGCCGAGGTCGGAGCCGATCTCGCCGAGCGCGACCGCAACGCCAAGCGCGGACGCGCCGCGCGAATAGGCCATCGAGCTGTAAGCGCTTGTCGTTGCCGTTGTGTTGCCGCGGGCGTTTGCCGCCGCAACGCGCTCGCTGGTCAGCAGCGGACACTTGATCTGCACGAAATGAACGTCCGCGGGATCGTTGATGCCGGCATCCGCCATCGCGGTTTGCACGGCCTTCGCTGTCTCGGCGATCTGCGCGGCGCGGCCGAGCTCCTCGGGCAAGAAATCCCGCGTGTGCGCCATGCCGATGCTGAGGCGCTTGCCGGAGAGGCCTGCCGGCCGCTCGGCCTCGCTGCGCGTGAACACCGTGATGTGCGGGCTCAGCACGCCCTCGGTGCCGCCGGACATCACGAAGGCGATACGCTGCTCGACGTCCGGCGCCGACAGCCCGAGCTTGGGCGCCAGCGCCGTGCAGAGCGCGGCCACCGCGTATTCCCGGGTAAAATCGTTGACACCGCCATTGCCCTCGGTCTTGCCGAGAATGGCAAGGATCGAGTTGGGATCGATCGCGCCTGAAACGATCAAGTCCATCAGGCCGGAGACGTCGCCGGGTCCCGTGGTGGCGATCCTGAAGACGCCGACCGATGTGGTACGCATGATTGGTCCTCGTGCGGAGAGTTCATTGGCCCGGCGGGAGCAAGCAGGCGCGGAACGCGGGGCCGATGTCAAGTCGCCGCGCCCCCACGAATGTGGCGAGATCGCATCGGTCGGGCAAAAAATCCTCTGTCGACGGTTGCTTACCGCACCTTGATGAATCAACCTGGGTTGGTCCATAAGCGGCGTCCCGCGGCCGGTGGTTCGCCCCTGCGCCCGCGCGCTTGGATTAGAGGGAATCTTCGTGGCAAACATCAACCAGAAAATTGCGCAGGAGCTTGGGGTTCGCGCCGAGCAGGTCGAGGCGGCGGTGACGCTGCTCGACGGCGGCGCCACGGTTCCCTTCATCGCGCGCTACCGCAAGGAAGCGACCGGTGCGCTCGATGACGCGCAATTGCGCACCCTGGAGGAGCGCCTGGTCTACCTGCGCGAGCTCGAGGATCGCCGCAAGGCCATCCTCGAATCGGTCCGCGAGCAGGGCAAGCTCGATGCCGCGCTGGAGGCTTCGATTCTCGCCGCCGACAGCAAGGCGCGCCTCGAAGACATCTATCTGCCGTTCAAGCCGAAGCGCCGCACCAAGGCGGAGATCGCCAAGGAAGCCGGCCTCGAGCCGCTCGCCAACCAGCTTATGGCTGAGCCCGGCAATGATCCGAAGGTCGTGGCGGAAGGCTTCATCAACGCCGAGAAGGGCGTCGCTGACGCCGCTGCCGCGCTCGACGGCGCCCGCGCCATCCTGGTCGAGCGCTTCGACGAGGATGCCGATCTGATCGGCGCCTTGCGCGAAGAGATGTGGACCAATGCGCGGATGGCCTCCAAGGTGCGCGACGGCAAGAAGACCGAGGGCGAAAAATTCGCCGACTATTTCGATTTCTCCGAGCCGCTGACAAAACTGCCCTCGCATCGCATCCTCGCGATGTTCCGCGGCGAGAAAGAAGAAATTCTCGACCTGCAAATTCAGCCCGAGGCCGAGGCGCCGCCGCCGGGCGTGCCGAGCGCCTATGAATTGAAGATCATGAAGCGGTTCGGCATTGCCGATCTCAAGCGTCCCGGCGACCGCTGGCTGATCGATACCGTGCGCTGGGCCTGGCGCACCAAGATCCAGGTGCATCTCAATATCGATCTGCGCATGCGGCTGTGGAATTCGGCCGAGACCGAGGCCGTGCGCGTGTTCGCCTCGAACTTGCGCGACCTCCTGCTGGCCGCGCCCGCCGGCACCCGCGTCACCATGGGGCTCGATCCCGGCTACCGCACCGGCGTGAAGGTTGCCGTCGTCGATGCCACCGGCAAGGTGGTCGACACCACCGCGATCTATCCGCACGAGCCGCAGCGGCAATGGAATGAGTCGCTGGCGACGCTCGGCCGGCTCGCAATCAAGCACCGCGTCGAGCTGATCGCGATCGGCAACGGCACCGCCTCGCGCGAGACCGACAAGCTCGCGACCGAGCTGGTCAAGGGTCTGCCTGAGCTGAAGATGAACAAGATCGTGGTGTCGGAAGCCGGCGCGTCCGTCTATTCGGCCTCGGCCTTCGCCTCGGAGGAGCTGCCCGGCCTCGACGTCACCCTGCGCGGCGCGGTGTCGATCGCGCGGCGCCTGCAGGACCCGCTCGCCGAGCTCGTCAAGATCGAGCCGAAGGCGATCGGCGTCGGCCAGTATCAGCACGACCTCGGCCAGGCCAAGCTCGCCAAATCGCTCGATGCCGTGGTCGAGGATTGCGTGAACGCGGTCGGCGTCGACGTCAACACCGCCTCCGCGCCGCTGCTGGCGCGCGTCTCGGGCGTCGGCTCCGGCCTCGCCCAGAGCATCGTGGCGCATCGCGACGCCAATGGTCCGTTCAAGTCGCGCAAGGCGCTCAAGGACGTGCCGCGGCTCGGGCCGAAGGCGTTCGAGCAGTGCGCGGGCTTCTTGCGCATCCTCGGCGGCGAGGATCCGCTTGATGCCTCCGGCGTGCATCCGGAGGCCTATCCCGTGGTGCGCCGGATTCTCGAAGCGACCAAGAGCGACATCAAGGCGCTGATCGGCAACAGCGACGTCGTGCGCACGCTGAAGCCGAAGGATTTCGTCGACGAGACCTTTGGTCTGCCGACCGTCACCGACATCCTTCGCGAGTTGGAAAAGCCCGGTCGCGACCCGCGCCCTGCGTTCAAGGCGGCGGTGTTCAAGGAAGGCGTCGAGGAGATCAAGGATCTCAAGAAGGGCATGATCCTCGAGGGCACCGTGACAAACGTCGCCGCCTTCGGCGCCTTCGTCGACATCGGCGTGCACCAGGATGGCCTCGTGCACATCTCGGCGATGTCCAAGACCTACATCAAGGACCCGCGCGAGGTGGTGAAGCCCGGCGACATCGTCAAGGTGAAGGTGCTGGACTTCGAGGTGGCCCGCAAGCGCATCTCGCTGACGCTACGCCTCGACGACGAGGTCGGGCCTAAGAAGGACGCCCCCGGCATGCAGCGCGACAACAATCAGCGCAACGCAAGCCGCATGACCTCGTCTGCGCCGCGCAAGCAGGAGTCCTCGGGCGGCGGCGCGCTCGCCGAAGCGCTCCGTCGCGCGGCGGAGAAGAACGGCGGCAAGCGGGCGTAGCGGCTGAGCGGCGCCGTTAGGGCTGTCAAAGCTCGATCACGCCGCGGCGTGCCGCATGCGCCACTGCATCGGTGCGCCCGGTGGCATCGAGCTTGTCGAGCAACGAGCCGACATGGAATTTCACGGTGTGCACGGAGATGCCGAGCTGCCGCGCGATCATCTTGTTGGACGCGCCCTCGGCCATCAGCGCGAGCACGTCGAGCTCGCGCTGCGTCAGCGCGATGTCCGTAGGCATGATGCGCGGATCGCGGGCGACGATCGTTGCGGCGGGCTGCTCGCCGGGCGCTGCGAGGCGAAGCCCGGCGACATTGCCGAGCAGGGCCGCGAGGCGATCGGCGAGGGCGGGATCGTCGATCTCGAGCGATAGTACGATCTCGGCCGTCTTGTCCTCGCTCACGCCTCCGGCCTTTCCCCGACCGTGACCTTGAAGCTGACCGGCTCGCCGCCACGGTGCACGGCGACGTCTACCACCGCGCCGACGCTCGCAGGTCCCAGCGTTCGCGACAGCGCGCGCACGCCCGACAGCTTCTGGCCGTTGACCGCCACGATCACGTCGCCCTGGCGGATGCCGGCCGTGGCCGAAGGCCCGGTCTTGTCGACATTCATCACCATCGCACCGATGCCGTCGTCGAGCCGCACCGGCTGCAATCCGAGGCCGAGATAACCGCGTGCGATGCGGCCGCGCGCCTCGAGCTGGGGCGCGACACGCTCGATCGTCGCGGTCGGGATCACCAGCACGCGCCGCGGCCCGAGCACGGCCATGCCGAAGGCTTCGCCCGATGCATCGAGCGCGAGCCCACCCTGCTGGCTGCCGCGCAGGCGGACGTCGAGCTCGATCCGCGCGTCGATGTCGCCGCCGCGCAGGGAGCGCCAGCCCTTGCCCGACGCCGACACCATCCCGAGCGCCGCGCTTGGTGTCTCCCGGTTGGTCGCGACCACGACCGACAATGCGCCCAGCGGCGGGACGGTTGCGGCGAGCTTGACCGGCGCGGCCGCGGCCTCAGTGCGCAGCAGCGCGATGTCGGTGGTGTGGTCGCGGCCGGCGATCGTGGCAGCGACCCGACTACCGTCGACGAGACCGATCTCGACCTCGCCCTCGTCGGCGAGGGCCTCATCGGCGGTGATGATCAGGCCGTTCCTCCAGACGAAGCCGGTCGCGCGAGAACGATGCGAATGCACGGAGACGACGGACGGCGCGGTGCGCGCCACAATGTCCGCGAGCGCGGACGACAGTGAGGACAGGGGACTAAGATCAGTCATGGCGGGCTCCCGTAAGTTGTCCTCAATCTGGGATGCCGCGGGCGATTGCGAAACTGGCCGGGTGGCCAGGACCAGGACGGCCTCGTCAAGACCACGGCCGACGAACATGTGATTGGGAGCGCCTCACGGGAACGTGTAGCAATCGCAAAAATTGGGCCATATGGCCTCAAGGATTTCCAGCGAGCCTGACCGATGACCATCGACTTGACCCGCCGCACCCTGCTGCAGCTCGCCGGCGCCACCTCGCTCGCCATGGCCGCCGCAGCCGCGGCCCGTGCCGAGGGCACAGCGCAGGGCGGCGGCCCCACCTTTGCCAGCCGTACGCCGATGCGAGTCGGCATGGTGACGCTGCGGGTGAAGAGCCTCGACAAAGTCGCAGATTATTACCGCGATGTGATCGGGCTCACCGTGATGGAGCGCTCGGCGGCCACAGCCAAGCTCGGCACATCAGGCCTCACGCTCCTGGTGCTGGAGGCCCGCCCCGAAGCCGCGATTGAATCGCGCAGCGCCGCAGGCCTCTACCACACCGCCTTCCTGATGCCGACCCGCAAGGATCTGGCGCGCTGGCTGGTTCATGCCGCCTCGCACCGCGTGCCGTTGTCGGGCTTTGCCGATCATCTCGTCTCCGAATCCGTCTATCTCGACGACCCCGAAGGCAACGGCATCGAGGTCTATGCCGACCGCGACCCCTCGCAATGGCAATGGAGCGAGGGTAGCGTGAAGATGGCGACCGACGAGCTCAACATTCCCGACCTGTTGTCGCTCACCAATACGCGCGTTCCCGATTATGCGAAGGCGCCGGACGGAATGCGCATCGGCCACATGCATCTGCGCGTCGGCGATCTCGCCCAGGCCGAGAGCTTCTATCACGGCACCGTCGGCCTCGACCCGACCCGCCGCCGCAGCGGCGCGGCGTTCCTGGCGTCGGGCCGCTATCACCATCACCTCGGCATGAATGTCTGGCAGAGCCATGGCGCCGGCCAGCGCGACGAGTCCACGACCGGTCTTGCCTGGTTCTCCCTGGTGATGGCGAAGCCGGAGCTGCTCGCCGCGCAGGAAGAACGGCTACGCAAAGGCGGTGTGAAGGTCACGGCGCTTGCGGATGGGGTGGAGGCGATCGATCCCTGGGGCACGCGGGTGCGTCTGCTCAGGGTTTGATCGCCGGCGCTGGCATTGGTAATAGCGGTCAGCCGCAAACCAATCGACCGGGATCAGCGCCGCATGTCCGAATTCCACGGTGTCTTTCCGTATCTCGTCTCGCCCATCGATGCCGACGGCACGGTGCGAACCAACGTGCTGGCAAAACTCTGCGACGACCTCATCGGCGCCGGCGTGCACGGGCTGACGCCGCTGGGCTCGACCGGCGAATTCGCCTATCTCACCGCCGCGCAACGTACGGCGGTCGTGCAGACCACGATTGAGGCCGCGCAGGGCCGCGTGCCTGTCGTTGCCGGCGTCGCTTCGACCGCGACGGCGGATGCGGTGGCGCAGGCGAAAGCCTGCCAGAAGTGTGGGGCCGACGGCATCCTTGCGATTTTGGAGGCGTATTTCCCGCTGGCCGATGCGCAGGTCGAATCCTATTTCCGCGCCATTGCCGATGCCGTCGACATTCCCGTCGTGATCTACACCAATCCGCAATTCCAGCGCTCCGATCTGACCCTCGACGTCATCGCGCGCCTCGCCGAGCATCCGCGCATCGGCTACATCAAGGATGCCTCGACCAACACCGGACGGCTGCTCTCGATCATGAACCGCTGCGGCGATGCCTTGCGCGTGTTCTCCGCCTCCGCCCACATTCCGGCAGCGGTGATGCTGATCGGCGGCCGCGGCTGGATGGCGGGACCTGCCTGCATCATCCCGCGCCAGAGTGTCGCGTTGTACGAGCTCTGCACGGCCGGCCGCTGGGACGAGGCCATGGCGCTGCAGCGGCGGCTGTGGCGGATCAACGAAGCCTTCGCCCGTTTCAATCTCGCGGCCTGCATCAAGGCCGGCCTTGCGATCCAGGGCTATGACGTCGGCGGCCCCGTCCCGCCGCAGGCGCCACTGACGGCCGATGCGCGCAAAATCGTGGAAACGGCGCTGCGCGAGCTGCAATAGCTCGCCACGCGGCAATATGCCCCGGCCCCGTGCCGGGCGCAAAATGGTCCATACCTGACCGAGAAACTTCCGCTCGTTTGCGACGTTGCTGCGTAAGCGAGATCCTGCCACTTCATGCATGTGCATCTCACAGCCCGCATTCAGCACAAGACACGGTGATCACCCAATGAATCGTCGCTATGCGATTGCCGCGGCAGCCTTCGCCGCCCTGCTGCTCGCCGTCACGGCCGCGAAGATCCTGCATGTCCCCGTCTCGTATGTCCCATGGGCCGCGCCCTCCGCACGTGCCGTCGAGCAGCGCGGGCCGCTGTGGGACGGCGAGAAGGCGACCATCGACATCTTCGAGCGCGTATCGCCGTCGGTCGTTCAGGTTGCGGCCAAGTCGGCGGCAAGTCCCCTCATGGGCGAGGAGAGCCAGGCCGGCGGCGGCGCCTCCGGCACGGGATTTGTCTGGGACCGCGACGGCCACCTGGTGACGAACAATCATGTTGTCGCCAATGGCGGCGAGATCGCCGTGCGCTTTGCCTCGGGTGAGGTGGCCCAGGTCGACCTGGTCGGCACGGCGCCCAATTACGATCTCGCGGTGTTGCGCATCCGCAGCGTGCGCCAGCTTCCAGCGCCGATCGCTCTCGGCAGTTCGAGCGACCTGAAAGTCGGACAATCCGCTTTCGCGATCGGCAATCCCTTCGGGCTGGATCAGTCGATGACCTCTGGCATCATCAGCGCGCTCAAGCGCCGGCTCCCGACCCATGGCGGCCGGGAGATCGCCAACGTCATCCAGACCGATGCCGCGATCAACCCCGGCAATTCGGGCGGGCCGCTGCTGGATTCCGCAGGCCGGCTGATCGGCGTCACCACAGCCATCATCTCGCCGTCCGGCTCGAACGCCGGCATCGGCTTCGCGGTCCCGGTCGACGTCGTGAACCGGATTGTCCCTGAGCTCATCCGCAACGGCCGCGTGCCGACGCCGGGCATCGGCATCGTGGCCGCCGGCGAGGATGTTTCGACCCGGCTTGCTGTCGAAGGGGTGATCGTGGTGCGGACGGCCCCCGGCAGTCCTGCCGAGGGGGCGGGGATTCGCGGTGTCAACTTTTCCACGGGAGCGGTCGGCGACATCATCACCGCGGTGGAAGGCAAGCCGGTGCGGCGCCTTGCCGACCTGACCGATGCGCTCGAGCAGGCCGGGGCCGGAAAGACCGTTCGGCTCACGGTCAAGCGCGGCTCGGACACCCGTGACGTGAATGTGAGCATTGTCGATATCGACAGGTCCTAGCCGCCCAATCCGTACCTGCAAGGGGCTCTGACGCGCATCGCAGATGTGCCGGGGCTCGGTTGTCTGGCGCGCAAAATCGGTTAAAACCGCCGCCGTCGTTTTTCCCGATCTCGAGGATACAGCGGAATGAACATTCTTCCCGGCAATTTGCGTTTCGGAGCGGGGCAGCCCGTCAAGCGTTTGGAAGACCAGAGGCTGCTCACCGGGAAGGGACAGTTCATCGATGACAAGCCGGCGGACGGCGCGCTGTGGTTGCACGTGCTGCGCTCGCCGCACGCCCACGCCAAGATCGTCTCGATCGACACCAGCGCCGCGGCTTCGATGCCGGGCATTGCCGCGATCTACACCGGCGCGGACCTCGTCAAGGACGACATCGGTACCATCCCGACGCTGAACATCTTCAAGCGCCCGGACGGCAAGCCGATGACCGTGCCGCCGCGCCGGCTGCTCGCCCACGAGGTCGTCCGCTACGCCGGCGAGGCCGTGGCCGCGGTGGTGGCCTCCTCGCGCGTGGAGGCGCAGAGCGCGGCCGAGGCGATCGTGGTCGAATACGATGTGCAGCCCGCGGTGGTCGATCCCGTCGAGGCGGTGAAATCAGGCGCGCCCGTGGTGTGGCCGGAGGCGCCCGACAACATCGTCGGCGCCATGAGCTACGGCGATGCCGCCAAGGTCGACGAGGCCTTTGCCAAGGCGGCGCACACGGTCGAGCTCGATATCGTCAGCCAACGTCTCGTTCCGTCCGCGATGGAGCCGCGCTCGACGATTGCCGAGATCGACAAGAAGTCCGGCCGTCTCCTGCTGCACGTGCAGTCGCAGACGCCGGCCTCGACCCGCGACGTGCTGGCGGAAGCCGTGCTGAAGCGTCCCAAGGACAGCGTCCGCGTGCTGGTCGGCGACATCGGCGGCGGCTTCGGCCAGAAGACCAATCTCTATCCCGAGGATGGCATCGTCGCCTATGCCGCCACCAAGCTGAACAAGAAGATCCGCTGGCGCGGCGACCGCACCGACGAGTTCGTCGGCGGCACCCACGGCCGCGACCTCACGTCCACGGCGTCGTTCGCGCTGGATGAGAAGGGCAAGGTGCTGGCCTATCGCGTCAAGTCGATCGGCTGCACCGGGGCCTATTCCTCGGGCGCGGCCAACATCATCCCGCTGGTGCTCGGGCCGTTCGTGCAGACCGGCGTCTACGACCTGCCGCTGGTGCATTTCGAGGTGAAGTCGGTGATGACCCACACCGCGCCGGTCGGGGCCTATCGTGGCGCCGGCCGCCCCGAAGCCGTGTTCATCGTCGAGCGCCTGTTCGACGCCGCCGCACGCAAGATCGGCATGGATCCGCGCGCGATCCGCAAGGCCAATTACATCAAGCCGGCACAGCTGCCCTACACCAATGCGGCCGGGCAGGTCTACGATTCCGGTGCCTTCGCGCACATGCTCGACCGGGCCGTGAAGCTTGCCGACTGGGACGGCTTCGCCGCGCGCAAGAAGGCGGCGAAGAAGAAGGGCCTGCTCTACGGCCGTGGCCTCACCTCCTACATCGAGTGGACCGGCGGCCGCGCCCACACCGAAAAGGTCACGCTGCAAGCGACCTCGCAAGGGCGCGTCGTGCTGCATTCCGGCACCATGGCGATGGGGCAGGGGCTGCAGACCACTTACACCCAGATGATCTCCGACACGCTCGGCATTCCCATGGACAAGATCGACGTGGTGCAGGGCGACACTGATCTCGCGATGGGCTTCGGCAGCGTCGGCTCGCGCTCGCTGTTCGTCGGCGGCACTGCGGTTGCCGTGTCCTCCAACGATCTGATCCAGAAGGCGCGCGAGAAGGCGGCGAACGTGCTGGAGACCTCGGTCGAGGACATCGAATATCAGGGCGGCATGCTCACCGTGGTCGGCACCGACCGCCGCATCAGCCTGTTCGATCTCGCCGAGAAGGAGAGCGGCGCCAAGCTCAGCGTCGATTCCGAAGGCGAGGTCGATGGTCCCAGCTGGCCCAACGGCACGCATATCTGCGAGGTCGAGATCGACCCGGAGACCGGCGTCTCCAAGGTCGTGCGCTACACCACGGTCGATGACGTCGGCGTCGCCGTGAACCCGATGCTGGTCACGGGGCAGATCCATGGCGGCGTCGCGCAAGGCATCGGCCAGGCGCTGTATGAAGGCGTGTCGTATGATGCCGACGGCCAGCTGCTGACCGCGAGCTACCAGGATTACTGCATCCCGCGCGCCGATGACGTGCCGCCGATCGTGGTGACGCTGGACGATTCCGCGCCCTGCCGCACCAATCCGCTCGGCGCCAAGGGCTGCGGCGAATCCGGCGCCATCGGCGGCCCGCCCTGCGTCACCAACGGCGTGATGGACGCGCTCGCCGAGCTCGGCATCACCCAGCTGAATACGCCCCTGACGCCGCAGAAGATCTGGCAGGCGATCCGGGACGCGAAGGCGGCGGGGTAAGTGCGCTAGCTGTTGCGTCGAACGGAGCCGTCGTCCCGGGGCGCGCGCAGCGCGAGCCCGGGACCCATAACCACAGGGAGTGGTTGTCGCGCGAAGCTGGCAACTCCAAGTCCCCATCACCACAACTCCCTGTGGTTATGGGTCCCCGCCTTCGCGGGGACGACACCGAGCGAGTGGCTCGATCCACGCCAGCCCGCCCCGTCAAATCCCCAGCATCATCTTCGCGATAATATCCCGCTGGATCTCCGAGGTACCGCCGAAGATGGTGTAGGCGCGGCCGTTGAGATATTCCGGCATCACCGTCAGCATCTCCTCAGGCGTCGCCGGCTCGTGGTTGAGCTTGTAGAGCGGGCGCATCGGCTCGACGGCGAGGGCGTCATGGCCGATCACGTCGGCCCCTAACCGCGTCACGGCCTGGCGGATCTCGCTGTTGCGCAGCTTCAGGATCGACGACACCGCGCCGGGATTCTGGCCGGTCTGGAGTGCCGAGAGCACGCGTAGCTCCGTCATCTCGAGCGCGTCGATGTCGACCTCGACCTCGGCAATCCGCGTCGCGATGTCGGGGCTGTCGATGGCGCGGCCCGTGAGGTCGGACTCTGCAAGATCGGCAATCGCCTTCAATCCTTCGCGCAGCTTGGCCGAGGCGATGCCCGCGCCGCGCTCGAACTCGAGCAGATATTTGCCGTAGGTCCAGCCCTTGCCTTCCTCGCCGACGCGATTGGCGACGGGCACGCGCACGTCGTCGAAGAACACCTGGTTGACCTCGTGGTCGCCGCCGATGGTAAGGATGGGACGGATGGTGATGCCCGGCGTCTTCATGTCTATCAGAATGAAGCTGATGCCGTCCTGCTGCCGCGGCCCGTCGCTGGTGCGCACCAGCGCGAACATGCGGTTGGCGTGATGCGCATGCGTGGTCCAGATCTTGGTGCCGTTGATGACGTAGTCGTCGCCGTCGCGCACCGCGCGCGTCTTGAGGGACGACAGATCGGAGCCGGACCCCGGCTCGGAATAGCCCTGACACCAATAATCCTCGCCCGAGAGAATTCGCGGCAGATAGAAATTCTTCTGCTCGGGGCTGCCGAAGCCGATGATGACGGGCCCGACCATCTTCACGCCCATCACGTTGACGTTGGGCACGCCGGCGCGGGCGCATTCGGTCTCGAAGATCCAGCGCTGCGCCGGCGTCCAGTCGGGGCCGCCATATTCGACCGGCCAGCCCGGTGCGCCCCAGCCGTTGGCGTGCAGCGCGCGCTGCCAGGCTATCCCGATGTCAGGATCGGAGAACACCGATGGCGTCAGCGCGGTTGCGCGCTTCATTTCCGCGGTGAGATTCTTGGCGATGAAGCCGCGCACCTTGCTCTGGAAGGCGCGCTCCTTGGCATTGAACGACAGGTCCATGATGCGCTCCTTGTTAAGCAGAGATGGCCCTGCGGCCCAGCTCGGCGTGGCGGGCATAATGATGCGCGCTGCCGCCGAACAGCGTGTCGAAGGCGACCAGCCGCTTGAAATAGGCGCCGACCTCGAGCTCCTCGGTGACACCCATGCCGCCATGGAGCTGGATCGACTGCTCGCCGACGAAACGCGCGCATTTGCCGATCTTCGCCTTCGCGCCCGAGGCGGCCCGGGCACGCTCGATCGGCGCGCTATTGGCCTTCAACGCCGCGCGCAGCGCCATCGAGCGGGCCTCGTCCACCTGCATCGCCATGTCGGCGAGGCGGTGGCGGATCACCTGGTTGGCGGAGAGCGGCCGGCCGAATTGTTTTCGGATCTTGGTGTAGTCGAGCGTGGTGTCGAGCAGCGTCTGCATGATCCCGACGGCCTCCGCACCTAGCGCGGCCATGGCGCGATCGATCGCCCATTCGATCGCGGGCACGGCGTCGCTGCCGTCGCCGAGCAGGGCGTCTTCCGGCAGATGCGCGTCGAACAGCTCGATGTTGCAGGCGCGTCCGCCGCCGAGACGGGGATAATCACTGATGACGAGGCCCGACGTCGTCGCCTGCACGAGGAACAGGCCGATCCGGCCCGAGGGGCCCCGATGATCGTGGACATGGGCGGAGACGATGATCTCGTCGGCGGCATGTCCGTCGAGCACGGCGATCTTGCTGCCGGAAAGGCGCCAGCCTTGTCCGGTCTTGTTGGCGCTGGTCGTGACCTTGGCAAGATCGAACCGGGCGGCGCGCTCCGAATGCGCCAGCGCAAGCTTCAGTGATCCGTCCGCCACCTTGGGCAGGCTCGCCTGCTTCTGCTCGCTGGTGCCGCATCTGGCGATCAGCGCGGCCCCGAGCACGACGGTTGCGACATAAGGCTCACAAACCAGGCCCCGGCCGAAGGCCTCCATCAAGATGCCGATATCGACCGCGCCGCCGCCGAGCCCGCCGAACTCTTCCGGAAGCGGCAGCGCCAGCCAGCCGAGCTCGGCGAATTGCTTCCAAACGGCCGGGCTGAAGCCGAGCGGATCGTTCGCCATCTTGCGGCGGTGCTCGGCATCGTAGCTTTCGGCCACGAATCGTTCCGCGCTCTCGCGCAGCAACTTTTGCTCGTCACTGAGATTGAGATCCATCGCGTCTACTCCGCGGCGGCCGGCGGCTTGCGTACGGAGGGATGCAGGCCGGATGGATCGATGATCATGCCGAACTCCTGGAGATTGTGCGCGTGGCAGAGCTGATGCAGCGCGAAGGCCTGGTCGATCGCGGCCGGCTGGCCCATGACGTCGACCGAGCGGTTGACCGCCTCCTTGGTCAGCTTCAGCGCGAAGGACGGTTTTGTCGCGATCCTTCGCGCCAGCTCCAGCACGCGCGACGACAGCTCGGCGCGCGGCACGATTTGGTTGACCATGCCGAGCTGGTGCGCCTCCTGCGCGCTCCAGCTGTCGGCGGTGAACAGGAACTCCTTGGCCTTGCGTGGCCCCAGCTCCCAGGGATGCACGAACCATTCGACGCCGCACACGCCCATGGTGACCACGGGATCGCAGAACTGCGCATCGTCGCTGGCGACGATGAGGTCGCAGGCCCAGGCCAGCATCAAGCCGCCGGCGATGCACTTGCCATGCACCTCGGCAATGATGGGCTTTGCCAGATTGCGCCAGCGCCGGGTGATCTGGAGATAAATTTCCTGCTCGCGGGCGAACCGGCCATGGGCGTTCGGCTCGGCAAAGCCACCCCAATTTCCGATCGGCGGGAAATCGACCCCAGCGGTATTCTTGTCTCCGGGGCGCAGGTCGTGGCCGGAGGAGAAGTGCGGGCCGTTCCCGGCGAGAATGATCACCTTGACCGCATCGTCCTGCACCGCCGCATCGAAGGCGGCGTTGAGGTCGTAGGTCATTTGCAGGTTCTGCGCGTTGCGCGCCTCGGGCCGGTTCATCACGACACGGGTGATCGCCGGCTCAGGCCGTTCCACGAGGATGGTCTCGAACGAGGACATCGCGTTCCCCCTGGTGTTTCCGCTCTTGTTTTGCCGGAGTTGACTATGTCGGCCGGTGCGAGGCAAGAGGGCTTGCGTCAGCCGGCTGCTTTTCTCAGGCGCGCAATCTGATAGTTTGCGCCGGATTCCACCGGGAGAAATTTAATGCGCAAGATCCTGACCGTGCTGGCCGCCCTGGCCTCGCTGAGCCTGACCAATTGCGGCTACAACGCGATCCAGAGCGAGGACGAGCAGATCAAGGGCAATTGGTCCGAGGTCGTGAACCAATATCAGCGCCGCGCCGATCTCGTGCCCAATCTCGTCAACTCGGTGAAGGGCTTTGCCCAGCAGGAGAAGGACGTGCTGCTCGGCGTCACCAATGCACGCGCCAAGGTCGGCAGCATCCAGGCGACGCCGGAGGTGCTGAACGATCCCGCCGCGTTCCAGAAATTCCAGGCCGCGCAGAGCGAGCTCTCCAGCGCGCTGTCGCGCCTCCTGGTCGTCACCGAGAACTATCCGCAGCTGAAGTCCGATGCCTTGTTCAAGGATTTGATGTCGCAGCTCGAGGGCACCGAGAACCGCATCACGGTGGCGCGCAACCGCTACATCAAGGCGGTGCAGGATTATAACGTCACCGTCCGCTCGTTCCCGACCAATCTCACAGCGATGATGTTCGGCTACAAGGAGAAGCCGAACTTCACGGTCGAGAACGAGAAGGCGATCTCGACCGCGCCGAAGGTGGATTTTAACGCGGCGCCGGCGCCGTCGAAGTAAGCGCGTCGAGCCCCGATGCGCGTCGTCAAGGCGTTCCTGCTCGCAATCATACTGACGTGGTCGTATGCCGCCTCAGCCGATGTCGCCGTCCCCCAGCTCACCGGCCGCGTCGTCGATCAGACCGGCACGCTCTCCAGCGGCGACATCGCCACGCTCACGCAAAAGCTGCGCGAGTTCGAGAATCGCAAGGGCAGCCAGATCGCCGTGCTGATCGTCCCGACCACGCAGCCGGAGACGATCGAGCAATTCTCGATCCGGGTCGCGGAGGCCTGGAAGATCGGCCGCAAGAAGGTCGACGACGGCGCGATCCTGGTCGTCGCCAAGAACGACCGGCATTTACGCATCGAGGTCGGCTACGGTCTCGAAGGCGTGCTCACCGACGTCACCTCCCGGCGCATCATCGACGAGGCTATCACCCCCAAATTCAGGAGCGGCGATTTCGCCGCGGGCATCAGCGCGGGCGTGGACCGCATGTTACGAGTGATCGACGGCGAGCCGCTGCCACCGCCCTCGCGCAGCGTCAACTTCGCCCACAATAATCTGGATGATCTGGCGCCGGTGTTTGCGGTGGCGCTGTTTGCCTCGATCGGCGTCGGCGGGTTCTTCCGCGCCATCCTGGGGCGGCTGCTCGGATCATTGGTGACCGGGGGCATCATCGCAGCGGTAACCTGGCTCATTCTCGGCTCCGCGGCGCTCGCGGCGGCTGTCGGCATCCTCGGCTTCATCGTCGGATTCATCGCCGATCTGTTTTCGGCGATCACGCCGGGCACGGGCCGCTCGCGCGGCGGCTCGTGGTCGAGCGGCTCCTCCGGCGGATGGAGTAGCGGATCGTCGAGTAGCGGCGGCTTCAGCGGCGGCGGCGGCAGTTTTGGCGGCGGCGGCGCCTCGGGGAGCTGGTAGCTATCATGAGCATCAAGCGCATTGCCCGACATCTCGTGCAGCATCACTGGCGGGCGAAGCAGATCTTTCCGCAAGCGGTGCTCGACCGCATCGAGCAGGCGATCAAGCGCGGCGAAGCCACCCATTCCGGCCAGGTCCGCTTCGTCGTCGAAGGGGCGCTCGACGGCGGCCCGCTGTTCCGCAACCAGCCGGCCCGCGAGCGCGCGCTCGACGTGTTCTCGCATCTGCGTGTCTGGGACACCGCCCACAACAATGGCGTTCTGATCTATCTCCTGCTCGCGGACCGCGACGTCGAGATCATCGCCGATCGCGGCATCGACGCGAAGGTCGGCGCGGAGGGTTGGGAGACGATCTGCCGCGCGATAGAGGCCGAGTTCAGATCGGGCCGGTTCGAACGCGGCGTGATCAGTGGCATCGAGGCCGTCTCGCGCGAAATGGCAAAGCATTTTCCTAAGCAAGGGCCGCATGCGAACGAGCTGCCGGATGCTCCCGTCGTGATGTGACGGATAGTGATTTGATCGGAGCGCGCGCGGCGCGCTCCGTCATTGCGAGGAGCCCTTGCGACGAAGCAATCCAGACTGCCTCCGCGGAGTTGCGCTCGCAATGACGCCATGGGGGCCATTCCGCCCCCGTTCATCTTCCCCCGATTACGAACTGTTTCACGCCCGCCACACCGGTTCCACTTTCCCGGCCCAATTCGGCCCCGGATGAATTCCTAAAATTTCGGTAAGCGGGTCCCGAGGTAAGGATTTCGCAAGCAATGAAAGTTACCAAAAGGTCAACCGAGACTGGAGTATTTGAGCCGTGAGCGAACCAATGCCCGAGCAGGCTGCCCAGGATTCCGCTGCCATCGACGCGGCAGCGCCGCAGGCCATCGAGGCTGCCGCGGGTATCGAGGCCCCCTCGATCGCCCCCGACCACGAAGCGCCGCCCAAGCCCGATCCGGTCAAGGCGGACGCCCCGAAGATTGAGCCGCCGCGGATCGAAGTGCCGAAGTTTGAGGCCAAGACTGAGGCCAAGACTGACGCCAAGACTGACGCCAAAGCTGAGGCCAAGCCCGAGCCGAAGCACGGCAAGCTCATCGTCATGCCGCCCGCCGACCGCGCCTGGGAGCGCGAGGAGTTCGCCCCGCATGGGAAGGCCGACGAGCCGCGCGAGTCCGGCAGCAAGCGCCGGCTGTCGGCGATGGCCGCGGTGGTGGCGATTGCCGCCAGCGTCGGCGCGATCAGCGGCGCGCTTGCGACCGCCGGCATGATGCGTTTCGCCGCACCCGCCCCGGCTCCGGTCCAGGTCGCCGATACCAGCGCGCTGGATGCGTCCGTGGCGCGGATCGACGCCGACCTCGTCGCCCTGAAGGCCAATGTCGAGCAGAGCTCGAAGACCGGCCTCACCCAGTTCAACCGGGCCAACGACCGCCTGGACAAGCTCGAAAAGGCGCAGGCCGAGCCGCTGGCCAGGATCGCAAAGCTGTCCGAGGCCGTCGACAAGCTCCGCGCCACGCCGCCCGCCGCGCCTGCGCAGGCCGCTGCAGCGGTGCCCAAGGAGACCACCGGCTCGATCGCGCCGACGCAGGTCGCGACCGCGGCGGCCGCACCGGTCCCGGCGCCCGCAGCTCCCAAGACCGAAGTTGGGCGTCTGCCGACGATCGAAGGCTGGCGGCTGCGCAGCGCCGGCAATGGCGGCGCGCTGATCGAGGGCCGCGACGGCCTCTACGAGGTCTATCCCGGCGACCCCATCCCCGGCGTCGGCCGTGTCGATGCGATCCGCCGCCAGGATGGCCGCTGGGTGGTCGTCACCTCGAGGGGGCTGATCACCGGACGCTGAGCGTCCGATATCCGACTTTCGAAGAGGCGCTTCACTGCGATGTGAGGCGCCTTTTTGCTTGAATAGGCACGCTTGCGCGGTGTTACCTCAGGCATGGGCCGCGCCTTGCGAATTCTCGTTGCTGCCGCCGCATTGCTGGGCGGTGTGGTTTCGCTGTTCGCAGCGGAGAGGACCGCGCTGACGCGCGGCACCGCGATTACCGATCCCGATCTCCTGCGCAAGCTCGACCAGAACAACACGCTGACGATCTCGCGTCTTTTGTCGCCGGAGCGGAATTCGGACGTCCCGCTCACGACCGAGCCGATGTTCGCCTCGCTGCCGCAGCTGAAAGACATTCTGCCCGCGATCGATGCGGAATTCGACCGCTATATCGCATGGTTCAGGGCGACCTATCCGGGCGAGACCATCGGCGTCGGCGAGGGCTTCGACGTACAATTGTTCGATCGGGCCAATCTGAAATCGCGCGAGGCGCGCTTCGTGCTGGCCGGCATCGTCAATCGCATGGATCGTGCCTATGTCTCGGAAGAGTCCTGTGGCGAGATCCGGCTGATCTATCGTCTGGCGCGCTTCGACAGCGGGCCGGATGGCGGCAAGACCGCAACGCGCCTGCCGATGACATTCAACCTCGTGATGAAGGCGCGCGATGGGCGCCAGACGGATGCGAACGGCAAGCCGATCAGCTGCGCCGAGATCGCGCGGCGCTGGCTCGACAATGGCGACTGGCAGGGCTTGATCGGCGGTCGCGCTCCGCCTGACGACGCCATGCTCGACAGCATCGAGACCAACATCCAGGTCTCGGTCGCGCCGAAATCGGCGCTGCACGATTTCCGCTCCGACTATCTTCTCAAGGTGTTCAAGTACAATGCCGCCACCAGGACATTCGTGGAATCGACGCTGGAGAACCAGATCGACCGCGATCGCATTCTTGCCGACGATGCGCTGCGGCGCGACTTCAAGGCGTGGCTGCTCGCGCCGGAGAACTTACGCGCGTTCGATCGCGGCACCGTGTTGATCCCGGAGAAATTCCTGGCCAGGGTCGCAATCGTGCCGACCCCCGCCGGCCTCGACGCTTCAGCCTTGCAGCCGGAGTTCGGCATGATGCAGGGGGAGGGCAAAGGCGATCCCGTCTTCACCGACAATGACGTGGTCGGCGCGCTGAAGCAGGCGGCGGCACGCGGCCTCGACATGCAGAACGTCCGTTCGGTCGCAGGCTTCCAGCGCCGTCTCAACGACGTCACCTGCACTGGCTGTCACCAGACCCGTGGCATCGGCGGCTTCCATTTCCCGGGCGTCGATTGGCTTGCGGACAGACCGTCGAATGCCGCCATCGTGGCGGCCTCGCCACACTTCTTCGGCGACCAGCTCCGCCGCCGCGACATCCTGACCGCGTTCGCGGCCGGAAAGATCCCTGATTTCTCACGCGGATTTGCCAGTCGGCCGCAGACCCGCGGCAGTCGCGAGCTCGCCGGCAGCGAATATCAGGACGGCTGGGGCGCGCATTGTTCCCTGCAAGATCCGGGATCGGGAACGCCGGACAGGAGTTTTACGTCATGGAGCTGTGCTAGCGGTCTGACCTGCCAGGCCGCCGCGGCCTCGCGCCGCATCGGCATGTGCTTCATCAAGACGCGTTAGCGCGTGATCCAGGAAAAGTGTGGAGCGGTTTTCCGAAGGATCACGCGCAAGATAAAGTCTCAAGCGATTTGGATGACCCATGACGGATACCGGCAACGCCAACAAGGCGCGCAATCGCGAGATCGCGCGGAACGAGGAAGTCAAGCAGGTCACCGGCAGCGCCCGCGTCAGCATCTGGGCCGTCGCGGTGGCCGTCATCGTCGGCGGAATTCTGTTCACGCTGGGCTGGCTGTCGCTGAGGTGAGCTTGCTTACCTCTCCCCGCTTGCGGGGAGAGGTCGAATTCGATCGCAGATCGAATTCGGGTGAGGGGGTACAGGTCCCTCGACGAACTCACATGTGGAGAGAAGCCCCTCACCCAACCCTCTCCCCGTAAGAACGGGGAGAGGGAGAAGAGAGAGTCCTCACGTCGCGTAGTTGGTCATCCGTTTTCCCGGCAGCAGCTCGTAGGCCGGCTTCCAGCCCGGCAGCGCGGCCATGCGGCCGAGCCAGGCATGGATGGCGGGATGGCTCGATGCGAAATCGAAGCCATGCTCGTCGCTGGGATAATGCAGATAGGCCATCATCGAGATGTCCGCGACCGTCGGCCTTGCGCCGATCGCGAATGCATTGTGCTGGAGATGGCCGTCGAGGATACCGAGAAAGTCTTCGAGCCGCCGGCGAAAATGCTTCAGCACCTGCGGATCGTTTTTCTCGGTGAAGGCGCGCATGAAGCGGTAGGTCGCCATGTAGCCGGTGAGCTTGTGGTTGTCCCAGAATAGCCAGCGCAAGAGCTCGAACTTCTCGTCCTCCGTCTCGGCGCCGAAGCGCCCGTATTGCTCGGCCAGCTTCAGCAGCAGCGGCGCGGTCTGCGTCATCTTCACGCCGTCGATCTCGAGCACGGGAATCTCGCCCATCTCGTTGACGGCCTTGCGCCATTCCGCCGTGCGCGTGACGCCGCCGGCAAAATCGGTCCAGACCGGCTCAAACGTCTCGCCGCAGAGCGTCAGCATCAGCGCCAGCTTGTAGCTGTTGCCGGATTCGGGGAAGTAGTGCAGGCGGTAGCTAGGCATAGGACCTCGCGAGGCGTGTTGTTGCTGCGATTATAAGCGAGATCGCCCCACGCCGTCATTGCGAGCCAACGGGGCCGCGCTCCGCGCGGACCCGTTGGCTCGCAATGACGAGGTTAGAGTGGCGCGCTCCTAACCGACCGCTCCCGACCCCCGCAGCTGCTTGATCGCCGCCTCGTCAAATCCCGCCCCGCGCAAAATCTCGTCACTGTGCTCGCCGACGGCTGGCGGCTTGCGCGGCTGCACCTTCTTGGCGCCGTCGATCCAGATCGGGCTGTTGATGGTCAGCATGGTGTCGTTCTCGAACGGCACCAGCACCTCGTTGTCGAGCATCTGCTTGTCGTTGGGGATGTCGTCCAGGATGGCGACGACGCCGAACACCAGGCCGTTACCGTCGAGGATTCTCCGCCATTCGGCGAGATCCCTGGTGGCGAAGGTCTCGTCCAAAATCCTGATCAGCTCGACCGAGCGGGCGTGACGGTCGGCCTTGGTGGCGAAGCGGGGGTCGTTGATCAGATCCTCACGGCCCAGGCACTTGGCCAGCGTCGGAAACTGCTTCTCTTCGTTCAGCAGCGACAGGATCAGCCAGCGGCCGTCCTTGCACTGGTAATGATTGGCCACCGCGTTAAGCGCGCGCTCGCGCGGGCGCCGCTCGCCGAACTTGGCGCCGCAGAGCTTGGCCTGCGCCAGCACGCTCGCGGCCCACACCCCGTTCGCCATCAGGTTGGAAGCGACGTGCGAGCCCTTGCCAGTCTTCTCGCGCTGATACAGTGCGGTGACGATCGCGCCGTAGAATGCCATGGCGCAAGGATGGTCGCCCATGCCCGCGACCGAGCGCGCCGGCGTGGTGTCGGTGTCGGCGCGGACGAGATCCATCAGGCCGGACCGCGCCCAATAGGCGTTGCTGTCGAAGCCGGGTTTGTTGGCTTCCTCGCCCTTTTCGCCATAGCCGGTGAAGGAGGCGTAGATCAGCCGGTCGTTGAGATGGGCGAGATGATCATAGGTGATGCCGAGCTTGGCGCGCACCGGCGGCGGCATGTTGGTGATGAAGACGTCGGCCTCCGCCACGAGCTTGTAGAGCACGGCTTGCGCCTCCGGCTTCGACAAGTCGAGCGCGATGCTCTTCTTGTTGCGCGCCTCCAGCAGCCAGGCGAAATTGTGCTCGCCTGAGGGATAGCCCGGCAGGTTCGGCAGGTTGCGATAGGGGTCGCCAGTGCCGGGCGGCTCGATCTTGATGACGTCTGCGCCGAAATCCGACAGCACGGTCGCGGCCGCGGGCGCTGCGATGAAGCTCGCGCAGTCCAGCACCTTCAGGCCTGCAAAAATGCCCTTCTCCATCGCGGCGTCGCTCCCTCGCTTCAGTCGTTTCCCGCGCGCTGGAATTGGCGCGGGCGCGTGATGAGAGCATTAGACCGATGTTTTGCCGGGATGCAACGGCGCCTGGCGCAGGGCCTCACTCCTCCCCCGCAAGCAACGCAGCATTGCCGCCGGCCGCAGCCGTGTTGATCGTCACGGTCTGCTCGGTGGCAAAGCGCGCGAGGTAGTGCGGGCCGCCGGCCTTGGGGCCGGTTCCGGACAGGCCGCTGCCGCCGAACGGCTGCACGCCGACCACGGCGCCGATCATGTTGCGGTTGACGTAGATGTTGCCGACCTGGACGCGGTCGACGATGGCCTCGATGGTGTCGTCGATGCGCGAATGGATGCCGAGGGTGAGCCCGTAGCCGGTGCGCGCGATGGATTCCAGCACACGCGCCAGGTTCTCCGCGCGATAGCGCACGACATGCAGGATCGGGCCGAACACCTCCTCGGTGAGCTGACCGGCCTCCTTGAGCTCGAAGATATGCGGCGCGACGAAGCAGCCGTCCGGCGCGGTGCCCGCAAAATGCAGCCGCGCCTCGCGCTTCATCCGCGCGATATGCGCATCGAGGCGCTGCTTGGCCTCCTCATCGATCACCGGACCGACATGGGTCGCGACATCCGCGGGATCGCCGATTTTCAGTTCGCGCGCGGCGCCCGCGATCATCTCGATCATGCGGTCGGCGACATCCTCCTGCACGAACAAAAGCCGCAACGCCGAGCAACGTTGCCCTGCGGAACGGAACGCGGAGGTCACGACGTCGTCGGCGACCTGCTCGGGCAGTGCGGTCGCATCCGCGATCATGGCATTGATGCCGCCGGTCTCCGCGATCAGCGGCACGATCGGCCCGTCCTTGGCGGCCAGCGTCCGGTTGATCTGGCGCGCGACCTCGGTCGAGCCGGTGAAGACTACTCCGGCGACATCAGGATGCGCGGTGAGGACGCCGCCGATGCGGCCGTCGCCGGTGACGAGATGCAGCGCGCTTCTGGGGATGCCGGCCTCGTGCAGCAGGGCAACGGCCTCGCGCGCGATGCGCGGCGTCTGCTCGGCGGGTTTCGCCACCACGCTGTTGCCGGCCATCAGCGCCGCGGTCACCTGGCCAAGGAAGATTGCGAGCGGAAAATTCCACGGCGAGATCGCGACGAACACGCCGCGGCCGCGCAGGCTAAGCACATTGCTCTCGCCGGTCGGGCCGGGCATGGCGGCATCGTTTCCGAACAGCTTGCGGCCCTGCGCAGCATAGTAGCGGCAGAAGTCGGCGGCTTCGCGCAACTCGGACAGAGCGTCGTCGAGCGTCTTGCCGCCCTCGGCTTGCAGCAGCGCGATGAAACGGGCGCTGCGGGTTTCCAGGAGATGCGCGGCCTGCTCCAGCGCCGCCGCGCGCGTGCCTACAGGCGTCCGGCTCCAGCTGCCAAAGCCGGCGCGCGCAGCCGTCACCGCCGCGTTGGCCTGATCCGGTGTTGCGTCAGCGACAGGCTTGAGCTCGGCCGCCGCGGCCTTCACGTCCGTCAGGAGCCCGTCGAGGGCGGCACGCTCACCGAATTCGACGCCGCGCGAATTGCGCCGCTCCGGCGCGAACAGATCTGCCGGCAACGGAATCTTGGCATGAGGTGCCTGTTGCGCCCGGCCGATGGCATTCGCCGGGCGCTGCAGCAGCGCCGAAACCGGCACGCGATAATCGGCCGCCTGCGCCACGAAGGACGAGTTGGCGCCGTTCTCCAACAGCCGTCGCACCAGATAGGCGAGCAGGTCGCGATGGCTGCCGACCGGCGCATAGGTGCGATAGGCGATGTCAGGATGATCCTTTGCGAGTTGCTCGTAGAGCGCTTCGCCCATGCCATGCAGGCGCTGGAACTCGAAGCCGCCGCCATCTGCTGCGAGCTCCAGCACGGTCGCGACCGTCAGCGCGTTGTGGGTGGCGAATTGCGGGAAGATGCGCGGCCGCAAGGCGAGAAGCTTCGTCGCGCAGGCGACGAAGTTCAGATCGGTCATCGCCTTGCGCGTGAACACGGGATAGCCGTCGAGCCCGCGCTCCTGCGCGCGCTTGATCTCGGTGTCCCAATAGGCGCCCTTGACGAGGCGCACCATCAGCTTGCGGTCATGCGCGCGGGCGAGTTCATCGACATAGTCGATTACTGCGCTGGCGCGCTTCTGATAGGCCTGGATCGCGAGGCCAAATCCGTCCCAGCCGGAAAGCGAGGGATCGGCGAGCGTCGCCGCGATCACGTCGAGCGACAGCTCCAGCCGGTCGGCTTCCTCGGCATCGACCGTGAAGTTGAGGTCATGCGTCTTGGCGCGCTGCGCAAGGTCCAGCAATAGCGGCACCAGCTCGGCCATCACGCGGCCGCGGCTGATCGCCTCGAAACGCGGATGCAGCGCCGAGAGCTTGACCGAGATGCCGGGCCGGTCGGGCAGGGGATGGTTGCCCGAAGCCTTGCCGATCGTGTCAATCGCGCTGGCATAGGCGTCGAAATAGCGCTTGGCATCGGCGGCCGTGCGCGCGCCTTCGCCGAGCATGTCGAAGGAATAGCGCGGCTTCTGGCCCGAGCGCGGCCGAGCCCGCTCCAGCGCCTGCTCGATGGTCTCCCCTAACACGAAATGATTGCCCATCAACCGCATCGCCTGGCGCGTCGCGGTGCGCACCGCCGGTGCGCCGAGCCGCTTCACCAGCCGGCCGATAGTGCCGTCGGGCGTCTCGCCCGGCTGGATCACCCGCGCCGACAGGCCGAGCGCCCAGGCCGAGGCGTTGACCAGGAACGCGGTGGACTTGGTCTCGTGATGGATGAAATCGCCCTCGCCGAGCTTGTCCTCGATGAACTGGTCGGCCGTGCGCGCATCGGGCACGCGCAGCAGCGCCTCGGCCAGCACCATCAGCGCCAGCCCCTCCTTGGTCGAGAGCGCGAACTCCCGCAGCATGTCCTCGACCCCGCCGAGCCGGTCGTCGCGCTTGCGGATCGCCTCGATCAGCCGCGTCGCGGTGCGGTCGATCCGGCCGTTCTGGGGCGGGGCGAGATGCGAGGCCGGCAGAAGCTTTGCGGCGATCTCGGAATCATCGGGAGCGTAGGGCGCGGAGAAGGGAGGCGGGATGTTCGGCATGGCGTGTCCTGCGGCTGAAATCCAGGATAAGGCCCGCGTGACCGTAGTTCGATAGACAATTTAGCCAATTTGCCTTAGAAAATAAAGAGGATTAGCCATTTGGTCACAGAAGCTATGGAATTGGATCGAATAGACCGGAAAATCCTCTCGATTCTGCAGGAGGATGGGCGCATCGCCAATGTCGAGCTCGCCGAGCGCATCGGGCTGTCGCCGACCTCGATCGGCGAACGGCTGAAGCGCCTACAGCGCGAGGGCTTTGTCGAAGGCTATGGTGCGCGGCTCAACCCGCACCGGCTCGGCCTTGGGCTCCTGGTGTTCGTCGAGGTGCTGCTCGACAAGACCACGCCCGAGAATTTCGAGCGGTTCGCCCGAGCCGTGAGGCTCGCCCCTGAAGTGCTGGAGTGTCACATGGTTGCCGGCGGCTTCGACTATCTTGTGAAGGCGCGGCTTGCAGACATGACCGCCTATCGACGCTTTCTCGGCGAGACCCTGCTGTCGATGCCGGGCGTGCGCGAGACGCGAACTTATGCGGTGATGGAGGAGATCAAGCGCGACGCACCGCTGCCGGTGGGTTAGCGAAGTGCAGTCGCGATTGTCATTGCTGTGGTTCGATGAGCGGTCTTCGCAAGGAAAAAATAGCTATCCTTGTGCAATCGCAACGCCTGTCGTCGAATGCACCGGCCGTCTTCTTAAATTTTCTTGGCCCGCTCCCGGACAAATCCGGGAGGCAGCAAAGGCTGGCGCGGGCTTATACTTTGAGGTTTTCCGCGGAGGTCTTGCCCCGGTTTGCGATCTCTTCGTATTCCACCGTCTGTCCCTCGTTGAGGGTCGACAGACCGGCCTTCTGCACTGCCGAGATATGCACGAACACATCCTTGCCACCCGACGCAGGCTGGATAAATCCATAACCCTTCGTCGGGTTGAACCACTTGACCGTACCTTTAGCCATCACGACTTCTCCGCGGGTCTTCCTCCGAGATCTCGAACCGCCAGTCCCCGCCAACCGGCCGGTTCGGTCCTAACAGGATACGCGGAATGTGGCAGGCTTGGTAGCTCAAACCACATCGCCATTTCGCCGAATTCCGCTCAACTTCGCGGCGTTTTTGCCGGTTTTGCCCGTTTCGCGGTCAAATGGCAGGAGCGCGTGCCGGCGCCCGTCAGTAGGTCGCGGCCAGATAATCGACGATCTTGCCGACATCGGCATCGTCGATCGGTGCGCCATAGACCTTGATCATCTTGGTCACCTCGGCCTGCCAGAACGCCCTCTTGTCCTTCATCGGCGGCTGCGTGGCGACGTAGTCGGACGAATGGCAGGCGCTGCAATTGCCCTGCACGACCTCGAGATTGGGACCGGGCTTGAAAGCGGCGACCTCGTCGGGGGTCTTGTAATTGACGGGCGCTGCAAGTGACGAGCCCATCAATGCGGCGACGGCGAGTGAGATGGCGAGGAGAACGATGCGCTGCATGGTCAGTCTCCTTCAGGCCACGCTGACGCGGACGGTTTCGACGACGTTGCGTAAGTAACCCGCCGGGTTCCAGCGCGGCATGTCCGGCTGGGTCTCGCCGCCATTGCCGGTGGCGCGGACTTTGAGCTCGTGGCTGCCGGCCGCGAGCTTCACCGGCAGCTTCCATTCGCGGAAGGCGTACTTGCCGAGGTCCTTGCCGAGCTTGGCGCCGGCCCAGGTCTTGCCGCCGTCGGTGGAGACCTCGACCTGCTTGATGCCCTTGCCGCCATCGAACGCGATGCCGCGCAGGGTAACGGCCCCCGCCTTCAGCTTGGCGCCATCGGGGACGCTGGTGATGAAGGAGCGGATGGTGAAGCGGTTGATCGGGATCGTTGCCTTTGGCGCGGTGCCCGGCTCGACCGCATTGTTCGGCGTGTCAGGGATGCGGTAGGCCGACTTCATCCAGAAGCCGTCATAGACGTTGTCGATGACGGTGATCTCGTTGAGGTGCTTGACCCAGTAGGTGCCGAAATAGCCGGGCACGATCAGGCGCAGCGGAAAGCCGTTGAGGAACGGCAGGTCCTCGCCGTTCATGCCAAAGGCCAGCATCACCTCGCCGTCAGTGGCGTGATCGATGTCGAGCGCCTTGATGAAATCCGGCGTCTTGTCGTTGACCGGTCCGTCCATGCCGTTGAAGGCGACCTGCCTGGCGCCGCTTTGCACGCCGGCCATCTCCAGCACGCTCTTCAGCGGCACGCCGCGCCAGCGCGCGCAACCCATCGCGCCGTTGGCGAGCTGACCGCCGGCGACGCGCGGCTCGAAGAAGCCGCGGCTGTTGCCGGAGCACTGGTTGACGGCGACGATCTCCGTCGCCTTCATCTTGCGGATGTCCTTCAGCGACAATTTCAGCGGCTTGTCGACCTTGCCCTTGACCTCTAGCGTGAATTTGTCGGGGTCGAGATCGTAGGGCAGGTCGGAGAGGTGATAGCGCACGAAGAACGCGTTGTTCGGCGTGATCGGGCCGTCGTTGAACACCGCAAACGGGGTCTCGAGCTGCGGCGGCCGGCTGGTCAGGCCGATCATCGGCCGCTTCTGCGGATATTTCACCAGCGGCCGTTCGCCGTTGGTGAAGGGCAGGGTCACCGTGTCGAGGGCCAGCGCCTTGGTGGAATTCAGACTGGCCGCCATGGCGGCAAGGCCTGCTCCCTTGAGCAGGTCGCGTCGATCGAACATTCTTTCTCCTCCCGGAGCTTCTCGTTGGATCGGCGGTCATCACCACGATCCTGCGCTCATCTGTCGCAACGATTTGGGTGAAGTCAATTCGCGCTTTCGCAGCAAGCCCATGCCGCTGCGTTGCAGCAGGCCGGTGTTACGCTCGTAACGAAGTTGACGAGCAGTAGGCCGCGACGACGGTGCGCTCCCTCGCACCGTTCTTACGGGGAGAGGTAAAGAATCACGCCGCCACGCGCTCGCTGCGATCGACCAGCGCCGCCAGCTCCCTCGCATTCGCCACCACGCGCACTGCGAGCGGCTGGTCGCGGCCGCGGATGGCGACCTCCTGCTGCGGCAGCGCGTCGTCGGCGATATCAGCGGTACGGCGGACTTCGTCCGAGACAATCGCCTCGCAGGCCAGCGTCTTGGTCATGTCCTGCAGGCGGGCGGCGACGTTGACGGCATCGCCGAGCGCGGTGAAGACGATGTGATCGCGATAGCCGATGTCGCCGATGATGACCTCGCCGCCGTGGATGCCGATGCCGAAGCGGATCGGCTGGCGCAGATCGTGGCTCAGGAGATCGTTGAGCTCGTCGATATGCGCAGCGATTCCCGCGGCGGCCTTCATCGCCTGCCGACAGGCGGTTTGCGGGTCGGCTGCGAGTCCGAACAGCGCCAGCATGCCGTCGCCGACGAATTGGTTCGGCTGGCCGCCGTTCTCGATCACCGCTTGCGATACCGCGCCGAGGAAGCGGTTGACGATGAAGACCGTGTCGAACGGCAGGCGCTTCTCGGCCAGCTGCGTCGAGCCGCGCATGTCCACGAACAGGCTGACGAGATAGCGCTCCTGGCCGATACTGGCCGATGTCGAGGCTCCGTCCGTTGCATGCGTGTGAGCTGCGAAGAGCTGGAAGAAGGAGAGATCGGAGGTCGGACGCAGCTGACAGGCCAGCCGGATCGAGGGATCGGCGGTGCCGACGCGGGTGAGCACGAAAGCCTCGCGCTGCGACGGAGTGGGCAGGGCATCATGATCGCCGATGATGCGGATGCGGCAGGTCGAGCAGCGGGCGCGGCCGCCGCAGACGCTGGCGTGCGGCACGTTGTGGCGCAGGCTCGCCTCCAGCACCGACAGGCCCTTGGGGACCCGCACCGTCTTGCCGTTGCCGTAGGACAGCGCGATCATGCCGCCGCGCCGTTCGCGCAAAGCGCGCACGCCGCGCGCCGCCAGCACGAGTCCCAGCAGGCCGAAATAGCCGTAGGTGAGACCGCTCGTGATGCGCTCGAGCGTGTCGCCTTCCGCAACCGTGCCGACCTGGCGGCGGGTGAGATGCTGCTTCCGCCATTCGCCATCGTCACTGTCGATGACGACGCTGCGGCCGCCCTGGTAGACGCCGAGCAGCGAGAGCGTCGGGATCAGCACGGCGGCCGCGAGCAGATAGGGCGCCGCGCGCGTGAAGAACGGCTTCAACCGAAGCCAGAAATAGACGCCGATGCAGCCGTGCACCCAGGCGATGAGAAGCAGGATCGTCATCTGCCAGATTAGGCCCGGCGCCGCGACGAAGAACAAATAGAGCTCCTGCGGATAGAGCTTCTCGTGTCCGTACAGCGTCTGCGCGAGCCGCACGCCGATGACGTGGCCCATGACGAGGACGGGGATGCTCAAGCCGAGCACGAGCTGGAGCGGCTCGATCGTTCGCCAGCGGAACTGCCGGCGCTGATACAGCGCGTAGACGCCGAGGCCCATATGGGTGAGTGCGGCCGTGTAGAACACGATCGCGACCGGGAGGAACTGCCAGAACAGCGTGTGGTAGTAGACCCCGGTCTCCATGGCGTCGACCGAGATGTTGCCGAGCGCGTGGTTGAGGAAATGACTGACCACAAAGGCGAACAGGATGATGCCGCAAACGAGTCGCACCTGCCGCACGCCGGCGGCGCGGACGACTGACATCTGTGTGGGAGCGGTGGCCATGATTCGGTTGTGTCAGGTCATGGAGGAGATCAGCCAGCGTAACCTTTAATTCCCGATATGGACAGGTTGCGAGGTCATATGCCAGTTAAGGTGCCTAACACTCCGCTGTCGTCCCGGACAAGCGCGCCCTCAGGCGCGCGCGGATCCGGGATCCATAACCACAGGAAGAAGTTTGTGGCAGGCGGGTAACTTCGCCTTCGCCCAACCCCTCCCTGTGGTTATGGGTCCCGGACCGGCGCTCCGCTTCGCTGCGCTTGTCCGGGACGACAGCGCTGTATGCGGCACGATCCCCACATTGACTCCCCCTTCCAAGTCGGGGAAAAGCGCCGCCGTGACGATCGCTCCCGACATCTCTGCTAAGCCAGCCGGCGCCGAACGGCGTCTGATCCTCATGGCCGCAGCGATCATCGCCGCGATGACGCTGCTCCGCATCGTCTATGCCTCGGCCATCGAGCTGCGCACCGATGAAGCCTATTACTGGACCTGGTCGAAGGAGGCTGCGCTCAGTTTCCTCGATCATCCGCCCGGCATCGCCTGGCTGATCCGCTTCGGAACCGCGATCTTCGGCGACACTAATCTCGGCGTCCGCTTCGGCGGCATCGTCGCGATGCTAGTGACGCAGCTATTGCTCGCCGACATCGTCCGCCGCCTCACCCATGATGCGCGCGCGATCGTGTTCGCGGTGCTGATGCCGGAGGCCGCGCTTTATTACGGCCTGTTGATGGCCAAGGTCGCGCCCGACGTCGCCATGATCCCGTTCGCGGTGGCGATGATGTGGTCGCTGGTGCGGCTGGCGCAAAGCGGCGATGGCCGCTGGTGGCTGGCGGCCGGTCTGTTCGGCGGCCTCGCGATGCTGTCGAAATTCACCATGATCTTGTTCGCGCCGGCCGTTGCCGCCTTTCTGCTGGTGCCGGATTGGCGCTGGCGCTGGCTGCGCAGTCCTTACCCCTATCTCGCCGTGCTGGTCGCGCTCGCGGTGTTCTCGCCGGTGCTGATCTGGAACGCGCAGCACGACTGGGCCTCATTCCGTTTCCAGGGCGTGCGCGCCACCGCCAATTACGGCATCTCGCTGCGTACGATCGGCGATTACATCGGCCTGCAATTCGGCCTGGTCGGTTTCGTCTTGCTGCCGGTAGTGCTCATGGGCCTGGTGCTGACGGCGTGGCGCGGCTATCGCACGCGCGAGCCGGCCGCGATCCTGTTGTCGGCCGCGGTGCTGGTGCCGTTCGTCTACTTCTTCTTCAAGTCGCTGACGCTCCGCGTCGGCGACACCTGGCCGATGTTCATGTGGCCGGTCGGTTTTGCCGCCACCGCAGTCAACCTCGTCACGATGAGGAAAGAGGGATGGTCCGCGAGGATGCTGGAGTCCTCGCTGTTCTGGGCCAGGACAGCGATCGTCTCGGGCATCCCCTTCGTCATCATCGTGTTCCTCTATTACGTTGCCGCGCCCTGGAATCTGCTCGGCAAGATCGACCCGATCGGCGCCGAGGCCGGCTACGAGCAGGTCGCAGCGCGGACGCAAGCCGCCCTCGATGCAACAGGCGCGACCTGGATTGCAACCACGGACTACCGCACCTACGCCATGATGCGCTGGCTGTTCCGTGGCCGCGTGCCCGTGATCGAGATCAACGAGCGCGGCCGCTTCCAGGGTTTCCGCGACCCCGGCATGGACCGGATCAAGGGCCATGCCGGCATCTATGTCGGGCGCGAGCCAGATAACCGCGCATCGCTGTGGGAGCACATTCCGGCGCAGCGCGAGCAACTCGCCACGGTCGAACGCCGTTGGCGCGGCGTCGTGGCTGATACTTATGTGATCGAAAAGCTCACCGGCTGGACCCCGCAGCTCTCGCCGCCAAAGGACTCGCCGCTGTTCCAGTGGAAGGTGCTGGCGGACGCAGGCGCGCGCTTGCGGTCCCCTGCCAGGCCCATTCAAGAGCCTGGAGCGGGAGGGTAAGCGCGGCCCTACTGCACGAGATCGGCAACGGTGGTTGCGGCCTTGAGGCCGGTGCCGGTGAGAACCGCGACCGTGGTTTCGTTCGTCTTGATGGCGCCGGTTGCGGCGAGCTTGTCGAGCGCCGCCGCCGCGCTGGCGCGGGTCGGCTCGGCGAACAGGCCCTGGCGCGCAAGGCGGCGCAGGGCGGCGACGATCTCGTCCTCGGTGAGCGCGATGGTGCCGCCGCCGCTCTCGCGCAGGGCGGCGATGATCTCCCGCAGACGGAGGGGAGTCTTGATGGCGGTGCCCTCGGCGACGGTCTTGCTCACCTCGCGCGCGACCGGCGTATCGACACCGGCCTTGAAGCTTGCATCGATCGGCGAGCAATTGAGCGGCTGCGCCGCGAACAGGCGCGGCAGCTTCGAGATCTGTCCGGCCTTCAACAGCTCGCGGAAGCCGAAGGCGCAACCCAGCAGACTGCTGCCGGCGCCCACGGGAACGATGATGTTGTCGGGCGCGCGGAATCCGAGATCTTCCCAGATCTCGTAGGCCAGTGACTTGGTGCCTTCGAGGAAGAACGGTTGCCAATTGTGGCTGGCGTAGAAGGTCTGGCTCGACTGGCGGATGGCCTCGGCTTCGGATTCCTCGCGCGGGCCCTCGACGAGCTGCACGGTCGCGCCGTAGGCGCGCACCTGCGCGATCTTGGCCGGCGACGTCGAGGCCGGCGCCAGAATCTTGACGCGCATGCCGCCGGCCGCACCCAGCCCTGCCATGGATGAGCCGCCGTTGCCGGAGGAATCCTCCAGAATGGCCTCGACGCCGATCTGCCGTAGGAACGACAGCATCACCGCCGAGCCGCGGTCCTTGAAGCTGCCGGTCGGGTTGAACCATTCGAGCTTGAACAGCGGGCGCAGCGCGCCCCATTCCTGCTGGACCAGCGGCGTGCAGCCCTCGCCGAGCGTGATCGGATTCTCGATCGCGACCGGCAGCGCCGCCCGGTAGCGCCAGAGCGACCGCGTCCGGCCATCGATGTCCTCGCGCGAGATGCCCGCCCCCCGCGTCACCAGCAGCGGCGTCCGCTCGTCCGAGCACCAGCGCGGCTGGTCCAGGGGATAGAGTTTTCCGTTGCGGGGATCGATGTAGCTGGCAGGCATGGCAGTCTCCAGGGCGGGGGCAGCGCAGTGCACCGGACTTGAAGCCGGCCGCACGAAGCAACGCCTCCTTGAAAACACGAAAAACGAAACTATTTCAATCCCTTAAACTGACCTCACCAGCAGGCGGCGAGCGCGATGAGCGGCGTCGGCAGGCCCGATGACGGGAATTTGGCCCCGAACGCCCCCTGCGCCCTGCCACGATTAACTTGTCTGTCGTCGCCGGCCGCTACAATATGTTGGATTGAGCTTGCGCCGCCGGTTCGGCGTCGCAAGTGAGCCAGGCCCGTCCGAGCGGCGGGCCGTTGGCTTTTTGGGAGCCTGGACATGAGCCGTGCCAACCGTACCGACCACATCCGCCTGACCTCCCATCCGGAGCCGGGCCGGAAGGCCGCCTTTCCCATCCATTGGGGCGCCGCTGATGCGCGCGCGCGCGGGCCGATCATCGGCACGGTGTCGCGCGCCGGGGATCGCAACGTGATCGGCAGCCATGGCGGGTCCTACGCGATGTACCGCGCGCTCGCGGTCTCCGCCGGCGCGCTCGACCCCATCAGGCGTCCTGACCTCACCAACACCTTTCCGGCCGCGACCATCGGCCCGTTCGAGCAATGGACCGATCCCACAAAAATCGTCGCGCTCGATCCCTGGGGGCATCTGGTCGCCGAGAATTTTCGCCAGCAGATCGCCGAGGGCGCGGACATCCGCCCGAGCATCGCGGTGACGCGCGCGCGGCTCGACCTGCCGGAGATCCGCGAAGCGCTCGCCGCAAGGCGGCTGCGCGCCGACGGCGAGGTCGTGCACGCCAATGGCAGCGTCTCGGTGGTGAAGATCGCGATCGATCCGGTGTGGTATCTGCCGGGCCTTGCGGCGCGCTTCGGCACCGGCGAGACCGAGCTGCGGCGCACGCTGTTCGAGCAGACCGCCGGCATGTTCCCGGAGCTGGTGACGCGCCCGGACATGAAGGTGTTCCTGCCGCCGATCGGCGGCACCACGGTGTATCTGTTCGGCGACGTGACGAAACTGCCGGACCATCGCACCAGGATCACCTGCCGGGTGCATGACGAGTGCAACGGCTCCGACGTGTTCGGCTCCGACATCTGCACCTGCCGGCCCTATCTGATCCACGGCATCGAAGAATCTGCGCGCGGCGCGCAGGAGGGCGGGCTCGGGCTCGTCGTCTACAACCGCAAAGAGGGCCGCGCACTCGGCGAGGTCACCAAATTCCTGGTCTACAATGCGCGCAAGCGGCAGGAGGACGGCGATGCGGCCGCCGCCTATTTCGAGCGCACCGAGTGCGTCGCCGGCGTTCAGGACGCGCGCTTTCAGCAATTGATGCCGGATACGATTCATTGGCTCGGCCTCAAGCGCATCGACCGCTTCCTGTCGATGAGCGACATGAAGTACGACGCGCTGACCTCGCAAGGCATCGACATCGTCGAGCGCGTGCCGATCCCGCTGGAGCTGATTCCGGCCGATGCCCATGTCGAGATCGCCGCGAAGAAGGCCGCCGGCTATTACTCCACCGACATCGCGCCGGAGCAATCGGTGGACGGCGTCGTCGGGCGTTCGCTGGAAAAATACTGATCGCGATGGCGGACACTTTGGAATCGCAGGCGCGCGCGCTGCTCACCGCAAACGCGGTGCGCGCGCGCGCCGGGCAGATGCTCGAGCTCGGCCTTGCCGGCGGGCTCACCCATTTCACCATCGATCTCGACCGCATGGACGGCGTTGCGGAGGCCGTACTCGCGGTCACGCGAAAAGCCTATCCGACGCTCGACATTCCCTTTCATGCGCGCTGGCGGCACTTTGTGCTCGGCGGCGTCGACCGCTGGGCCCGGCTCGCCGATGCTGCGTCCTGGCCGGATCGCGCGGCGCAGGCGCGCGCCGAGTTCGACCTCGCCATCGTCAGCGTGCTGCTGGATGCAGGTGCCGGCGCAGCGTGGCGCTATCGCGACGCCATGACTGGAGCAGATGTAGGGCGATCGGAAGGGCTTGCGATCGCAAGCCTCGACATGTTCGCGAGCGGGCTGTTTTCGCACGATGCGCGTGCCTCGTTCAGGGCCGATGCGGAGGTGCTCGCAAAGCTTCCCCTTGGCTCACTCACCTTCGCCTTTCAGGTGACCGAGGCCAATCCGCTGCTCGGCCTGGAGGGACGGGCCGACCTGCTGCGGCGTCTCGGCAGGCAGGTCTCGGAGCGTGCGGACGTGTTCGGCTTGCACGATACGCCGCGGCCGGGCGGGCTGTTCGATCATATCGCGGCGCATGCAGTCGGCGGCGCCATTGCCGCGCCCGCGATCCTGGCGGCCGTGCTGAACCAGCTTGGACCGATCTGGCCCTCGCGACTCGAACTCGGCGGCATTCCGCTCGGCGATTGCTGGCGGCATCCTGCGATCAAGGCGGACGACGGCACGGCAGGCCTCGTGCCGCTGCACAAGCTGTCGCAATGGCTGAGCTATTCGCTGATCGAGCCGCTGCAGCGCGCCGGCTTTGAGGTGACCGACATCGATGGCCTGACCGGGCTCGCCGAATACCGCAACGGCGGTCTGTTCGTCGATCATGACGTGCTGCGCCTGCGCGATGCCGCCGATGCCGCGCGTGCGCATGAAGTGGATTCGCTGCTCGTCGTGGAGTGGCGCGCGCTGACGGTTGCATTGCTCGACAGGTTGGCGGAGCGCATTCGCTCCAAGCTCGGCCGCACCCCTCGGACCTTGCCGCTTGCGAGCATCCTCGAAGGCGGCACGTGGGCGGCGGGCCGCGCCGTCGCATTTGCACGCCGTCCCGATGGATCGCCGCCGCTCAAGGTGATCAGCGACGGCACGGTTTTTTAGAGAATGGATAGAGATTGTCGGCCAAGCGCTCGCAATGACGTCTCGGTGAATTTCAGGAGCATCTCATCATGGAAGGCGTCACGATCGTCGATCATCCGCTGGTGCAGCACAAGCTGACGCTGGTGCGGGACAAGTCCATCTCGACCAAGTCGTTCCGCGAGCTGATCAAGGAGATCGGCATGCTGCTGTGCTACGAGGTGACGCGCGATCTGCCGCTCACCGACACCGTGATCGAGACGCCGCTGGCGACGATGCACTCGGCCAAGATCGCCGGCAAGAAGCTGGTATTCGTGCCGATGCTGCGCGCCGGCACCACCTTCGTCGACGGCATGATGGATCTGGTGCCGACCGCGCGCGTCGCCCATATCGGGCTCTACCGCGAGCCGCACAGCTTTGCCGCGGTGGAGTATTTCTTCAAATCGCCCTCCGATCTCGGCGAGCGCCTCGCCATCGTGGTGACGCCGGTGGTCGCCACCGCCAACACCGCCGTCGCCGCCATCGACCGGCTGAAGGAGCGCGGCGCCAGGGACATCCGCCTCGCCTGCCTGATCGCTGCTCCCGAAGGGCTCGAGCGGCTGCGCGGATTGCATCCGGACGTGCCGATCTGGACCGCGGCGGTGGATGAAGGGCTCGACGACAACGGGTTCATCCTGCCCGGCCTCGGCGATGCCGGCGACCGCGCCTACGGAACGCGGTAAGCGCTGGGCGCGTTTTAGGAACAGCTTCCGCCGCGCGAGGTTCTCCTGCACCAACAGGGAGAGCACGATGACCTATCAGAATGATGACCCCAGGACTGACCGTGCGCGCCGCAACAGCCCGGTCGGCTGGGCGGTCGGCGCGATCTTCGTGATCGCCGTGGTCGCGGCCGTCTTCTTCTACAATGGTCGCGAGTTCGGTCCCCAGACCACGACCTCGAACCCGAACACGGCGCCGAACGTCACCACCGGATCGAATCCACCGGCTGCGCCGGCGAAGTGATGCGCCAGGAGCGGGCCGTCACACCTTCCCGCTGCCGCAAATGCCCTTCAGTGCCTGCCACTCCTTGTCGGTCAGCAGCGGCGGGCCGCTGGCGGGCCGGTCCTCCTTCGTCATGCGCGCGAGGCGGTCCTCGGTCAGCGGATGGCTGGCGAGGATATTCGTCAGGCCGGAGCCGCCCTCTTTGCCGGTGATGCGGAACATCAGCTGGGCCGCGGGCTTCGGCGACCGGCCGAGCGCATGCATGATCTCGATCGCGAAAGTGTCGGCGCCGGTCTCGGCTTCGCGCGAATAGGACGCTTCGACCAGGCTGCGCGAGGCGAAGATCACGGCCGAGGAGCCGGTGATGTCGCCGAACAAGAGGCCGATCAGGAACGAGGTGCCGCCATTGTAGATCAGGCCGCGCATGTTGTCGTAATGCTTGAGATGGCCGAGCTCGTGGGCGAGGATGCCGGCGAGCTCGTCGGGACTCTCGGCCTTGTCGAGCAGGCCCTTCAGCACGAACACCTTGCCGCCGGGCAGCGCGAAGGCATTCGGTATCGAGCTCGGCAGCACGCCGGCCGTCATTGTGTCGTCGAGGCCGGCCGCATCGCGCAGGCGGTTGACGAGCTTCGTGAACGCGGCCTTGCCCGCGGGGTCTTCGCACACGCCGCGGCCGAAGATGGTCTTCATCTGCACTTCGGCGGCATCGCCGATGCGCCGTTCCACGGGCTTCGGCACCAGCGGCGCGAGTCGGTCGGCGGCGAGCGGAACGCCGAACAGGACGACGCAGACGATGGAGACGGTGGCGGCAACCGACCAGCCCACGATTTTCGCGACGCCGCTGCGCGTCGTCCGGTGCTCGTCGAGACGCGTGCAGCGCGCGGCTACGTCCGCGGCGAGCACGGCATCGCGGATCTCCAGCCGGGCCAGAGGCGGTGCAGACGTCGCAGCCAGGCGCAGGATTCCGGGGGGACTGTCGGCGCGGCGAAGGTCGGCATAGGCCCAGCGAACAGGCGTTGCGCCGTCCTCGGCGATCTCGAGCGCATCACTGAGCGTCAGCGTCACCTGCCGTCTGCGGCTCGACACGCCGTCGAAGAAGATGGTCGGCCTCTCCGACTGCGCCGGGGTCTCGGCAAACACGTCACTCACAGCTCAGAATCCCGCGACATCGAGTCCGTCGGCAAAGCCTTCGCCGAGCGCGCCGGCAAGCTGACCGCTGCCGCGCACGTCCGCCGCGGCCCAGATGTTGTGCACCTCGACGGTCTCCAGCACCTTGGCCCAGAGATCGCGCTGAAGATAGACCCGCATGACGATGTTGATGGCAAGAGCGAGCGCGAAATAGCCGATCACCATCATCACCACCATCGGGATGCTCTTCGTCGCATTGTCGCCGGCGAAGATCTCTTCGGCGGAAACGCCGGTGAGCGAGACGACCAGGAAGGCGCTGCCGCCCATATAGGCTGCGAACGCGACCGTGAGCAGCATCCACCAGCCGATCACTTTCCAGTACAGGCCGTAGAAAGCATCATGAGGCAATTCCGAGGACAAGCTGACGCCACCGATACGGATACCGTCGAGCCACCAGCGCCATTCGCGCGCCTTGAACTCGGCGTAGAAGAACGGTGCGAGCGGGAAGATGAGGAGCGCGATCGGGCTGAGCAGCCAGAGCCACCAGCCGCGCTTGAAGAAGGTCCAGCCGTCGGCGTCGAAATCGCCGCGGAGATCGCCGTAATGGGTGTGCCGCATCTTGTAGCGTTCGAGCGCCGCCGCGCGCCAGGGCAGCGCGAGACCGAGCGTCAGGAGCACCAGCAAGCCCCACAGCATGGCGCGAAACGCGTAAGCCCAGCCCGAGCCGTCCATCCAGAAACGGACGCCGCGCCAGACCGTGCGCGTCAGCCGGTAGCGCCGCGCGCGAAAAATCGCGAACTGGCCGAAGGCGTAGAAGGCGATGAACAGCGGCGTCGAGGCAAAGGCCTGCCAGCGCTCGAACTCGATGCCAATGAGAAAATAGGCGAGATAGATCGGCACCAGGATCGCGAGCGCGAACAGGAAGCCGACCAGGAGCTCCTTGGCCCGTCCGGTGTATTCGGCCGCATCGCCATCGATCGCGGTGTGCGTCCACAGATGACGGCGGATGTCGGTGACGAGCCAGAACCGGTAGAAGCCGAAGGTCACGAGCTCGAGCATGGCACCCTTGGTGACCATTTTGCGGAACTCGGAGCGGCTGCCGGAGAAATCGACCCGCGTCGCCGGCAGCGGCGGGGGCAAGGGTTCGGACCCGATCGGGGTCCATTGCATGTCGTTCACGGCGGCAACCTCGGGATGCGGATCTGTTCCGGCCAAACTATAGATCAGAGGTTAGTCGATCCCCAAGATGAGCGGGTTCGATTTAGCTCGATTCCAGCGGGTTTCTCGCACGATTCTCTGTCGTTCGACGTGCGGGAGGTCACGTTCTCGTGGCGCCGTGACGATCGTGCAACGTGCTCGTGAAGGCTGGATGAGGCAAAACTCTCCCTTGCCCCGGCGCAGACAACCGGCTGTAATTGCAAATCAAATACCGCAGCGCAGAATTCAACGACGCGCGGTTCATATCCAGGGAGAACGGTCATGCATGGGACCATCGAAAGCGCGGCCAAGCTCGACGCCTTGCGCGAGCGCGCCATGTCGCTGCCGCTGGAGCAGTTCGATCCCGGCGACCCCGAATTGTTCAGGACCGATACGTTCTGGCCCTATTTCGACCGGCTGCGCCGCGAGGATCCCGTGCATTACTGCAAGGACTCGATGTTCGGGCCGTATTGGTCGGTGACGCGCTACAACGACATCATGGAGATCGAGACCAACCATGCGGTGTTCTCCTCGGCCTCCGCGCTCGGCGGCATCACCATCCGCGACATCGATCCGGATCTGCGCCGTGAGAGTTTCATCTCGATGGACCCGCCGCGCCATGCCGCCCAGCGCAAGACCGTGGCGCCGATGTTCACGCCGACGCACCTGGACAATCTCGCCATCAATATCCGCAAGCGCTCGGCCGAGTGTCTGGACAATCTTCCCCGCGGCGAGGTGTTCGACTGGGTCGATCGCGTCTCGATCGAGCTCACGACGCAGATGCTGGCGGTGCTGTTCGACTTCCCCTGGGAGGATCGCCGCAAGCTGACGCGCTGGTCGGACGTCGCCACCACGATTCCCGGCCCGGACGGTCTCGTCGCCACCGAGGACGAGCGGATGGCCGAACTCGCCGAATGCGCGGCCTATTTCTCGAGGCTGTGGAAGGAGCGCATCGAACAGCCGCCGAAGAGCGACCTATTGTCGATGATGGCGCATGGCACTGCTACGCGCGACATGGATGCGAAGAACTTCCTCGGCAATCTCATCCTCCTGATCGTCGGCGGCAACGATACCACGCGCAACACCATGTCGGGCTCGCTTCTCGCGCTGAGCCAGCATCCGGAGCAATATCGCAAGCTGCGCGAGAACCCTGACCTGCTCGACAGTTTCGTGCCGGAGGTGATCCGCTGGCAGACGCCGCTCGCGCATATGCGCCGCACCGCGCTCTCCGACTTCGAGTTCCGCGGCAAGCAGATCAAGAAGGGTGACAAGGTCGTGATGTGGTACGTCTCGGGCAACCGCGACGAGGACGTGATCGACAGGCCCTACGAGTTCATCATCGACCGCGCCCGCCCGCGTACGCACCTCTCCTTCGGCTTCGGCATCCATCGCTGCGTCGGCCTGCGGCTCGCAGAGCTCCAGCTCAAGATTATTTGGGAGGAAATTCTCAAGCGGTTCGACCATATTGATGTGGTCGGCGAACCCACCCGGGTCTATTCGAGTTTTGTAAAGGGTATCGAAACGCTGCCGGTGAAGATTGCTGCGTGAGTCGAACGCAACGGAGCCACGATCATGAACATCCAAGCGCCGGTTAAAGTGGACAAGGCCGAACGCATGCGGAAGGCGCGCGAGGAGGCCTATGCGACGCCGTTGTCGCAATTCCACCCTGGCGCGCCCCGGCTGTTCCAGGACGACACGCTGTGGCCCTGGTTCGAGCGGCTGCGCAAGGAAGAGCCGGTGCATTACTGCACCAACGCGCCGATCGAGCCGTACTGGTCGGTGGTGAAGTACAACGACATCATGCATGTCGACACCAATCACGGCATCTTCTCCTCGGACTCCAAGCTCGGCGGCATCTCGATCCGCGACGTGCCGGAAGGCTACGACTATCCGAGCTTCATCGCGATGGACCAGCCCCGGCATTCGGCGCAGCGCAAGACGGTGTCGCCGATGTTCACCCCTCAGCATCTGGACGAGCTGGCAAAGCTGATCCGCCAGCGCTCGCAGACCGTGCTGGACAATCTGCCGCGCAACGAGACGTTCAACTTCGTCGAGCGCGTCTCCATCGAGCTGACCACGCAGATGCTGGCGACCCTGTTCGACTTCCCCTGGGAGGAGCGGCGCAAGTTGACGCGCTGGTCCGACGTTTCCACCGCGCTGCCCAAGAGCGGTATCGTCGCTTCCGCCGAAGAACGCCGCCGCGAGATGGACGAGTGCTACGCCTACATGTCCAAGCTGTGGAACGAGCGTGTCAACTCCGCGCCGCGCAACGACCTGTTGTCGCTGATGGCCCACAACGAGGCCACGCGCCACATGGACCCCGACAACCTCATGGGCAATATCATCCTGCTCATCGTCGGCGGCAACGACACCACGCGCAACACCATGACCGGCTCGGTGCTGGCGCTGAACGAGAACCCGGAGCAATACGACAAGCTGCGCGCCAATCCGGAGCTGATCGATTCCATGGTGCCGGAGGTGATCCGCTGGCAGACGCCGCTGGCGCATATGCGGCGTACTGCGCTCCAGGACACGGAGATCGGCGGCAAGCACATCAGGAAGGGCGACCGGGTCGTGATGTGGTACGTCTCCGGCAATCGCGACGAGGAGATGTTCGACAAGCCGAACGAGTTCATCATCGACCGCCCGCGCCCGCGCACGCATCTCTCCTTCGGCTTCGGCATCCACCGCTGCGTCGGCATGCGCCTCGCCGAGCTTCAGCTCAAGATCGTCTGGGAGGAGATGCTGAAGCGCTTCGACCGCATCGAGGTGGTCGGCGAGCCCAAGCGGATCTATTCGAGCTTCATCAAGGGATATGAGACGCTGCCGGTGCGGATTCCGGGGTAGGCTCTCATTGGCCGTCGTAGGCTCTCTCCTCCGTCATTGCGAGGAGCTCTTGCGACGAAGCAATCCAGACTGCCGCCGCGGAGGGATTCCTGGATTGCTTCGCTACGCTCGCAATGACGGTTGTGGGTGCATCTGTTCGCCACACCCACATTCCCCCCGTAGCCCGGTTATAAAATTCCGGCATGACAGCTCGCACCAGATGCGAAGGCACGACCGCGCGGGGCTGTTCTACCACACGCCATCTAACTCAGCCGGATGTCCCACACGCCTTCCTTGCGGCAGGCGGCGACTTCCTCGCGCAGCAGCGCGGTGATGGCGAGCGAGGCCGTCGAGGCCGGGCGGTCGATTGGAGAGGCAAAAATGAGCTCGCGCGTCATCGGCTTGGATACCGGTGCGGTTTCCAGCCGCCCGTCCGCGACCTCGCCGTGGACCGAGGACGGCGGCAGCAGCGCGAAGCCGAGGCCCTCCTCGACCAGGCTCGTCAGCACGCGGAAGGAGTCCGCTTCCAGCTGGACGTCGAGCTTGATCTTGCGCTGGGCCGCAGCGTGCTCGATCAGCGCGCGGAGGCCGTGGGAATGAGAGGGCAGCACCAGGCGTTGCCGCAGCAGCCAGCCGATGTCGACGCTCTTCTTGCGCGCCAAGCCGCAGCCGCGCGGACCGACCGCGACGATATTGTCGCGCCCCAGGCTCTGCACGTTGAGATGCAGGTCGGCCGAGCGGCCGTACAGGATGGCGAGGTCCATCTCGCCGCGATGCAGCCATTCGACCAGATGGCCGCTATAGCTCTCAACGATGCGCAGCGAGATGCCCGGAAATTTCTCGACACAGCGCCGCGCAAAGCGCGCCGACAGCACGCAGCTGACGGTCGGAACCAGGCCGAGCACGACCTGCCCGGACGGCGGCCCCTTGGCCGACTGGATGTCGTCGCGGATCTGGTCGATCTGCCGCACGATGCCGGAGGTGCGTGCGAGCAGCAGGCGGCCGGCCTCGGTCAGCACCATGCCGCGGCCGTTGCGCGTGAAGAGTTCGGTGCGCAGCTCGTGTTCCAAGAGCTTGATCTGCCGGGAGAGCGCCGGCTGCGCCACGCGCAACGTGTCGGAGGCCTTGGACAGGCTGCCGAGCTCCGCCACGCAACTGAAGGTCCTGAGCTGCCGGAAATCCATGCTTGCCAATCCTGGAAGGCTACTCCATACGCTATAACAAATGAGCATAGGGGGCGGGCATTGTTTTCACAACGCCCGTGGGTTGGCCGGCGTTATCTTTAACTGCCGCTGAGAATTGGAAACGCCATGAGTCAAGAACACCACGCCGAAGATTACGCCGACATCCGCGAGGCCATAGCCAAGCTCTGCGCCCAGTTCCCCGGCGAATATTGGCGCAAGCTCGACCGCGAGATGGCCTACCCCAAGGCGTTCGTCGATGCGCTGACCGAGGCCGGCTATCTCTCGGTGCTGATTCCCGAGGAATATGGCGGCGCGGGCCTGAAGCTGTCGGCGGCCGCCGCGATCCTGGAAGAGATCCAGCGCGCCGGCTGCAACGGCGGCGGCTGCCACGCCCAGATGTACACGATGGGCACGGTGCTCAGGCACGGCAATGCCGAGCAGAAGGCAAAGTACCTGCCGAAGATCGCGAGCGGCGAGTTGCGCCTGCAGGCGTTCGGCGTCACCGAGCCGACCAGCGGCACCGACACCTCCTCGCTGAAGACGTTCGCGCGCAAGGACGGCAACGACAGCTACATCGTCAACGGCCAGAAGATCTGGACCAGCCGCGCCGAGCATTCCGACCTGATGGTGCTGCTGGCGCGCACCACGCCGAAGGACCAGGTCAAGAAGCGCACCGATGGCTTGTCGGTGTTCATCGTCGACATGCGCGAGGCCAAGAACAACGGTCTCGAGATCCGCCCGATCCGAACCATGATGAACCACGCCACCACCGAAGTGTTCTTCACCGACATGAGAGTGCCGGCGGAGAACCTGATCGGCGAGGAAGGCAAGGGCTTTCGCTATATCCTGTCCGGTATGAATGCCGAGCGCATCCTGATCGCGGCCGAATGCGTCGGCGACGCCAAGTGGTTCATCGCGAAGGCGACGAACTACGCCAAGGAGCGCGCCGTGTTCGGCCGGCCGATCGGCCAGAATCAAGGCATCCAGTTTCCGATCGCCAAGGCCTACGCCTCGATGCGCGCGGCCGAGCTGATGGTGAAGGAAGCCACGCGCAAATACGAGGCCGGGCTCGATTGCGGCGCGGAGGCCAACATGGCCAAGATGCTGGCGGCGGATGCGTCCTGGGAAGCGGCGAACGCCTGCATCCAGACCCATGGCGGCTTCGGCTTTGCCGAGGAATATGACGTCGAGCGCAAGTTCCGCGAGACGCGGCTCTACCAGGTGGCGCCGATCTCGACCAACCTCGTGCTGTCCTTCGTCGCCGAGCACGTGCTCGGCATGCCGCGCTCGTACTGAGGTTGCGGTCATGGGAGCATTGGACGGGATCAGGGTGATTGCGGTCGAGCAGGCGGTGGCGGCGCCGTTCTGCTCGTCGCGCCTGGCGGATGCCGGCGCGGAGGTGATCAAGATCGAGCGGCCCGAAGGCGATTTCGCCCGGGGCTATGACGCAGCGGCCAAGGGCCAGAGCAGCTACTTCGTCTGGCTCAACCGCGGTAAGCAATCGCTCGTGGTCGATCTCACGACGAAGGAAGGCCGCGCCGAGCTGGAGAAGCTGATCGCGAGTGCGGACGTGCTGATCCAGAACCTGAAACCCGGCTCGATGGACAAGCTCGGCTTCTCGCGCGAGCGGCTCCTGAAGGACTATCCCAAGCTGATCTCGTGCACCATCACCGGCTATGGTGACGAAGGTCCCTATGCTCATCGCAAGGCCTATGATCTGCTGATCCAGGCCGAGAGCGGCCTCGCCTCGATCACCGGCAATCCCGACGGCGCCTCGCGCGTCGGCATGTCGATCGTGGACGTCGCGACCGGCGCCACCGCGCATGCCGCAATCCTGGAGGCACTGATCGCGCGCGGGCGCACCGGCAAGGGCGCCGACATCCGCATCTCCATGTTCGACGTGATGGCGGACTGGTGCACCGTGCCGCTGCTCAATGCCGAAGCCGGCAATCCGCCCAAGCGCATGGGCCTGCGGCATCCGTCGATCGCACCGTACGGCGTTTTCACCTCCAAGGATGGCAAGGACATCCTGATCTCGATCCAGAGTGAGCGCGAGTGGAAGACGCTGTGCGCGAAGGTTCTGGATCAGCCGGACCTGCCGGCCGATCCCCGCGTCGCCAACATGGTCGAGCGCGTGCGCAACCGCGACTTCACCGACACGACGGTGGCCGACATCTTCGGCAGGATGACGCGCGACGAGCTGTTGAAGCGGCTCTCGGACGCAGACATCGCATTCGCCGAGGTCAACACCATGGCCGACCTCGCCAACCATCCGCATCTGCGGCGGATCGAGGTCGACACGCCGAACGGCCGCGTCAGCTATCCCGCGCCGGCGCCGATCATCGTCGGCGAGACGCGCAGCTACGGCGCCGTGCCCGCCATCGGCGAGCGTCCCCAGTCCAAGTAAAGAGAGCGAGGCGTCATGACCGAGAAGCTCGACATCGATCATCTCAGGCAATGGATCGGCCGCAGCCAGGAGGCCACCGACATCGTCACCGCGCAGCTCGTGAAGGGCCTGCGCGCGACGCTGTTCCAGGAGGTCGGCGAGCCCAAGGCGGGCGACGCTGCGCCGTTCACGGTGCACTGGTGCCTGGCGCAGCCGGTGTTTCCGATGTCGATGCTCGGTCCCGACGGCCACCCGACCCGCGGAGGCTTCCTGCCGCCGGTGCCGCTGCCGCGCCGGATGTGGGCCGGCGGCGAGATCGAGTTCTTGCAGCCCTTGCGCGTCGGCGATGAATCGACGCGAACCTCGCGCATTGCCGACGTGCAAGTCAAATCGGGCTCGACCGGCACGCTCTGCTTCGTCTCGGTGGAGCACAGCATCTCCTCGCCGAGAGGCACGGCGATCCGCGAGCGGCAGGACATCGTCTATCGCGAGATGACCGGCCGCGCGCCGGCTGGCGGCAAGGCGTCGCCTCCGCCGCCGCGGGCGCAGCATCGCGAAACGCATGTGTCGGATCCCGTGCTGCTGTTCCGCTATTCCGCGCTGACCTTCAACGGCCACCGCATCCATTACGACCGCGACTACGTCACTGAGGTCGAGGGCTATCCGGGCCTGATCTTCCACGGTCCGCTGCAGGCGGCGCTGATCGTCGAGATGGCGGCCAAGCTTCGCGGCGGCAAGGCGCCGAAGAAGTTTTCGTATCGCGGCGTGCAACCGCTGTTCGAAGGCACGGAGTTCTCGGTCAACGCCAACGAGACCGAGGCGGGCATGGAGCTGTGGACCGCGAACGCGGAGGGGCAGCCGACGATGAAGGGCACGGCGGTGTGGTGAGCCTCCGCTGTTTCTTCCCGTCATTGCGAGCGTAGCGAAGCAATCCAGAATCCCTCCGCGGAGATGATCTGGATTGCTTCGTCGCTTCGCTCCTCGCAATGACGGGGTGAGGCTGCTACCCTCAATCAACAACACGGGGACGGAACCAATGGCCAGGAACGGCAAGACCGGCAGCAAGCCCGTCACCGTGAAGCAGGCGACGCTCGATCTCTTGCGCGCCTTCGGCATCGACAGGGTGTTCGGCAATCCTGGTTCGACCGAGCTGCCGTTCCTGAGCGACTGGCCCGACGATATCGACTACGTGCTGGCGCTGCAGGAGGCCAGCGCGGTCGGCATGGCCGATGGCTATGCGCAGGCGACGCGCAATGCCGGCTTCGTCAACCTGCATTCGGCGGCCGGCGTCGGCAACGCGCTCGGCAACATCTACACCGCGCATCGCAACGAGACCCCGCTAGTGATCACCGCAGGCCAACAGGCGCGCTCGATCCTGCCCTTGCAGGCGTTTCTCTATGCCGAGCGCGCCTCCGAGTTTCCGCGGCCTTATGTGAAATACAGCGTCGAGCCGGCAAGGCCGGAGGACGTGCCCGCCGCGATCGCGCGGGCCTATTACACCGCGATGCAGCCGCCGTGCGGGCCGACCTTCGTGTCGATCCCGATCGACGACTGGGCCCATGCCTGCGCGCCGGTCGAGGCGCGGAAAGTGAGCCGCGAGATCGGCCCTGAGCTGGAGCCGATGAAGGCGCTGGTTGCGGCGCTCGCCTCAAGCAAACACCCTGCGCTCGTCGTCGGCCCGGGCGTCGATCGCGCCGGCGCGGTGGATCTGATGGTGCGCGTCGCCGAGAAGACCAAGGCGAGCGTCTGGGTCAGCCCGTTCTCGGCACGCTGCTCGTTCCCCGAGCGGCATCCGCAATTCGCAGGCTTCCTGCATGCCTCGCCGGCGCAGCTGTCCGATGCGCTGCGCGAGCACGATGTCGTCGTCGTCATCGGCGCGCCGGTGTTCACCTTCCATGTCGAGGGCCATGCCGCGATCTTCGACGGCGGAGCGACCATCTTCCAGATCACCGATGATGCGGATGCCGCCGCGGTGACGCCATCAGGCACCAGCATCATCGCGACGATGAAGCCGGCGCTGAGCCTGCTGCTCGACCTGCTGCCGGAGAGCAAGCGCGCCGCGCCGAAGGGCCGCACGCTGCCGCCGGCGCCGCAGCCCGCCGATCCGCTGCCGGTCGAATTCCTGCTGCATTCGCTGTCGCGGGCGATGCCGGATGACGCATCACTTGTCGAGGAAGTGCCCTCGCACCGGCCGGCGATGCAAAAATTCCTGCCGATGCGCGGCCAAGACAGTTTCTACACCATGTCGAGCGGCGGCCTCGGCTATTCTCTACCCGCCGCCGTCGGTATGGCGCTCGGCAAGCCGAAGCAGCGCACGGTATGCCTGATCGGCGACGGCTCGGCGATGTATTCGATCCAGGCGCTCTGGACCGCCGTGCAGCGCAAGCTCCCGCTCACCGTCGTGGTCATCAACAATTCCGGCTACGGCGCGATGCGCTCGTTCAGCCAGGTGATGCAGGTGAGGAACGTGCCGGGGCTGGAGCTGCCGGGGATCGATTTCGTCCGGCTTGCCGAGGGCATGGGCTGTCATGCGGTGCGGGTGACGAAGGCTGCGGAGCTGGGCGAAGCGCTCAAGCGCGGCATGGCGTATGCGGGCACGAGCCTCGTTGAGGTCGTCGTGGATTCCGCAGTGCCGGTGCTGTACGGGCAGAAGCACTGACCGTGTCGTAGTCCGGATGGAGTGCAGCGTAATCCGGGAATCCTGCCACAAGCGAGTCGGCCCTGGATTGCGCTGCGCTCCATCCAGGCTACGACATCACGACGCCAAAAATCCCCCGTCCGCCGCCAGCACATGCCCGACGACATAGGACGAGGCGTCCGCTGACAGCCACACCACGGCCTCGGCGACCTCCTCCGGGCTGCCCATCCGCCGCAGCGGCAATCCCGCACTCACCGTTGCCACATCGCCGACGCCGGCGCGCAGCATCATGTCGGTGACGACGCGGCCAGGCGCGATGGCATTGATGCGAACGCCGCGCGGTGCGTTCTCCATCGCCGCCGAGCGCGTCAGCGAGATCGCGGCAGCCTTCGAGGCCGAGTAGAGCGAAAAGCCGGGATTGGGATTGCGCACCCCGCTGACGGACGTGTTGACGACGATGCTGCCGCGCCCCTGCGCCAGCATCGCCGGTAATTGATGGCGCAGGCAGAGGAACAGCGCGCGGACATTGGTGTCGAACACGCTGTCGTAGATCTCCGTGGCCTGTTCCTCCAGCGGCGCGCGGCGCTCCTGGAAGCCGGCATTGTTGAAGGCAACGTCGAGCCGGCCACAGCGCGCGACGGCTGTTCCGACGAGGCGCGCGACCTCGTCCTCCTTCGTGATGTCGGTCTTGAGCGCGATCGCCTCCGTGCCGAGCTCGCGGCACGCGGCGGCGGTGGCCTCGATCTCGGCCTCGCGCCGGCCGGCGACGACGACCGCTTCCGCTCCTTCGGCAGCCATCCGAAGCGCCGTCGCGCGCCCGATGCCGCTGCCGCCGCCCGTGACCAGGCAGACCTTGCCGTTCATCCGCTGACCTGCCGGCAAGGCTTCGCTCATGATCCACTCCAAACGCTTGCGCGCGCCGTTGCGCTCATATAGTTGTATGGTACAACTATATGAGCGGAGTCAAGATGGCCGAGCTTTCGCTGATCGACGACATCCGCGCCGCCTCGCGCCTGATGGTGCGCGAGCTCGGCTTCATGGAAGCCACGGTGGCGGCCTCGGGCTATCCGCCCTCGGCAGTCCACACCATCCTGGAGATCGGCATCCGCGGCCCGATGAATTCGGGCGAGCTCGGGGATTTCCTGCGGCTGGAGAAATCCAGCGTCAGCCGCCTGGTGCGCAAGCTGGTCGATTGCGGCGAGCTCAGGGAGACACCGGACGAGGCGGATGCGCGCAGCAAGCTGCTGTCGCTGACGGCGAAGGGCCGGCGCACGCTGGAGGCCCTCCACGCGTTCGGCCGGCAGCAGGTACGCGGCGCGTTGGCGGCGCTGACGGAAGCGGATCAGCGCACGGTGCGCGAGGGCATGATGCTCTACGCGCAGGCGCTGCGCGCGAGCCGGGTGGGGGAGGAGACGGTGGCGTAACCACACTCTCGGTGTCATCGCCTGGCTTGACCGGGCGATCCAGTACTCCGAGACGTCAGTGGTTCAATCGACAGGCCGCGGCGTACTGGATGCCCCGCTTTCGCGGGGCATGACAGTGTCTAGCGTGGGAGCACCTGACGGTCACTTCCCGAACTCCTCCCGCATCTTCGCCTGGATCTTGGCCATGCCGCCGATCCAGCGGTCGTAATTCTCGGTCTTCTTGCGCATGTAGCCGAGCACTTGCGGGTGCGGCAGGATCAGGAACGTCTCCTGCTCGAGGCCGGCGAGCACGTCTTTCGCCACTTGCTCGGGCGTCAGGTCGCCGTCGCCGGATTGCGGGCCCTTGGGAATCGAGCGCAGCATGTTGGTGTCGACACCCTGCGGACACAGGATCGAGACCTTGATGTTGTGGGCCTTGTGCGAGATCGCGAGATTCTCGGCAAAACCGACCGCAGCGTGCTTCGTCGTTGAATAGGCCGGGCTGCCGACCTGCGACAACAGGCCGGCGGCCGAGATGGTGTTGAGGAAATAGCCGCCGCCGCGCGCCTTCATGCGGGGGACGAGATGCCGCGCCGCATAGACATGCGCCATGACGTGGATCGCCCAGCTGCGCTGCCACGGCTCGTCGGAAGCGCCGCCGGCATTCTCCGACATCGGGTCGAAGCCGCCACCGATGCCGGCATTGGAGCAGAACAGCGCGATCGGGCCGAACTGCCGCTCGGTCTCCTCGATGACGTGGACGATGTCCTTTTCCTGCGCGACGTCGCATTTGAACGCGGCGCCATCGACCATGGCGGCGACCGCTCGCGCATTGGCGGCGTCCATGTCCGCCACCACGACCTTGGCCGCGCCCGCATTGTGAAAGGCCTCGCACAGCGCCTTGCCGATGCCGTTTGCGCCGCCCGTGACGACCACGACCTTGCCGGTCACCTGCATGCGACGTCTCCTCTCGTCTTATACCGCTTCGCGGAAACTTCTCAGCTCAACACGAGGTCGAGCACCGCGGTATAATGACATGCCGCGCCGGCCAAGACAAAGCCGTGCCAGATCGCATTCTGAAAGCGCAGCCGCCGCCAGGCGTGGAAGATCACGCCGAAGCTGTAGAGCAGGCCGCCGGCAAGAATGAAGCCCAGCACCAGCGTGGGCAACGCCCTGACCACGGCATCGTAGAGCATCATGCCGCTCCAGCCCATCGCGAGATAGATGCCGACCGAGACGCGGTCGAACCGGCCGGGATAGAGCAGCTTCAGCACGATGCCGAGAATTGCCACGCACCAGACGCCGGCCAGCAGCACCAGAGCGAACACGCTGTCCTTCAGCTCCAGGATGAACGGCGTGTAGGTCGCGGCGATCAAGAGATAGATCGCGGAATGGTCGAAGCGGCGCAGCAGCCATTTGGCCGGCGAGACCGGCCAGAGATTATAGGTCGCCGACAGCACCAGCATCGAGAGCAGGCCGGCGACATAGACGGAGACGCCGACGATGTCGGTGGCGTCGGCATAGACCGCCGTCAGCACCACCAGCACCGTCGCGGCAATGATGCCCGCGAGCAGGCCGATCCCGTGGACGATGCCGTCGGCGATCAGCTCGGCGCGATCGTAGTCCCAGCCGATCGCGTCGGCTGCGGCGTGGACGGAGGTGGAGGCAAGCTGCTTCAGTTGGAAGACGGTCATGGCAATCCGCAAAGGCTCGAGGCAATGCCCTCTAGATGGGTGTTTCAGGACCGGCGGGTCGTTCAAACGGCTGATTTGCCGAGAAAGGCGGTGGAAGTATGAAAGCTTGAATTTCTTCAGGCAATTGCCACTTTTGTGACTAATCCGTTTTGCGTATCCCTCGCCCGAGATCCCCTCACGTTCATATGGCATTCAGTTTCCAGGATATGGTCGAGGAAGCGCGGCTGTCGGCGCGGGCGCTGATCGACTATGGCGAGCACTTCTTCAACCCGACGGTGCGGCTTGGTGTCACCGGTCTGTCGCGCGCCGGTAAGACCGTATTTATCACCGCACTGATCCATGGCTTGACGCGCGGCGGCCGGTTTCCGGTGTTCGAGGCCTATGCCTCGGGCCGGATCGCGCGGGCGCACCTGGCGCCGCAGCCGGACGATGCTGTGCCGCGCTTTGCCTATGAGAACCATCTGCGCGCGCTGATCGAGGAACGGCGCTGGCCGAACTCGACCGTGGACATCAGCGAGCTGAGGCTCGTGATCGACTATCAGCGCCCGAACGGCGCCGACCGCACGCTGACGCTCGACATCGTCGACTATCCCGGCGAATGGCTGCTGGACCTGCCGCTGCTCCACAAGAGCTACGAGCAATGGTCGGCGGAGAGCCTGGCACTGTCGCGCGAGGCGCCGCGCGCGCATCTCGCGGCCGAGTGGCACAGCCATCTCGCGACGCTCAAGCCCGAGGCGCGCGAGGACGAGCAGGCGACGCTGACGGCCGCAAAGCTCTTCACCGATTATCTGCGCGCCTGCCGCGACGAGCGGTTTGCGATGAGCCTGTTGCCGCCCGGTCGCTTCCTGATGCCCGGCAATCTCGCCGATACGCCGGCGCTGACCTTTGCGCCGCTGGACGTGCCTGCTGGCGGGCAGGCGGGCGAGGGATCGCTGTGGGCGATGATGGTGCGGCGTTTCGAAGCCTACAAGGACGTCGTGGTGCGGCCGTTCTTCCGCGATCATTTCGCGCGGCTCGACCGTCAGATCGTGCTGGCCGATGCGCTCGCCGCGTTCAACTCCGGCCCCGAGGCGCTGCACGATCTCGAAGCCGCGCTCGCAGGCATTCTCGACTGCTTCAACATCGGCCGCAGCACGATCTTCTCCAGCCTGTTCCGGCCGCGCATCGACCGCATCCTGTTCGCGGCGACCAAGGCGGATCATCTGCATCATTCCAGTCACGACCGGCTCGAGGCGGTGCTGCGCCGCGCCGTCTCGCGCGCGGTCGCGCGCGCGGAAAACACCGGCGCGGCGATCGACGTCGTCGCGCTCGCCGCCGTGCGCGCCACGCGCGAAGCGCAGGTGGCGCATGGCCGTGACAAGCTGCCGTCGATCCTCGGAACACCCGCCGCAGGCGAAAGCGCCGGCGGCGAGTTCTTCGACGGCAACACCGAGGTTGCGACCTTTCCGGGCGATCTTCCGCTCGATCCCGAACCGCTGTTCAATGGGACGGATGCGTTCCGCGGGCTCGCGTCGGAGGCGGCCGGGAACAGCGATTTCCGCTTCCTGCGCTTCCGCCCGCCGAAGCTCGAACGCGAGGGTGCCGACGAGCCGACGCTGCCACACATCCGCCTCGACCGTGCCTTGCAGTTCCTGATCGGAGACAAGCTGTCATGACCGAGCGATCCAAGCCACGGCGGCCGGCGACGTTCCGGCTCGACGATCCCGGCGTCGTCGTCGCCGAGGCCGACGAGACCGGCCGTCTCGGTCGCGCCACCATCCAGATCACGCCGGAGCCCGACCCGGCGATGCTGCCGGTGCCGGTGCAAGCCGCAGTCCCGGCGCCGCGCGGCTTTCCCTGGGGCACTCTGTTCTGGTCGGGGCTCGCCGGATTGACGCTGCTCGGCACCGGGCTCGGCGTGGTGCATCTGATCGAGGATCTGTTCGCGCGCAACGAGACGCTCGGTTTCGTCGGGCTTGCCTTCGCCGCCGTCACCGCGCTGGCGCTTGCCGTGGTGATCGGACGCGAGGCGTTCGGCCTCGCGCGGCTTGCGACCATCGAGAAGTTGCATCAACGCGCAGCTTCCGTGCTGGCCAGCGACGATCGCAAGGAGAGCCGCGTCATCGTCCAGGACCTGCTCAAGATCGCGCACCAGAATCCGCAGCTGGCGCGCGCCCGCGCGACGCTGGAGAGCCACGCCGGCGAGATCATCGACGGCGCCGACATGATCCGCCTCGCCGAGCGCGAGCTGATGTCGCCGCTGGACGCCGAGGCGCGGCGGCTGGTGTCGTCAGCGGCGCAAAAGGTCTCGATCGTGACGGCGGTGAGCCCGCGCGCCGCCATCGACGTGCTGTTCGTGTTCGTGGCGGCACTGCGCCTGATCCGCCAGCTCGCTTATCTCTATGGCGGCCGTCCCGGAGCGCTCGGCATGATCCGCCTGCTTCGCCACGTCATCGCCCATCTCGCCATCACCGGCGGCATGGCTGCGAGCGACAGCCTGGTGCAGCAGATGCTCGGCCACGGCATCGCGGCGAAGCTGTCGCAGCGCTTGGGTGAAGGCGTGCTGAACGGGCTGCTGACGGCGCGGCTGGGATTGGCCGCGATCGATGTGACGCGGCCGCTGCCGTTCGCGGCCCTGCCGCCGCCGAAGCTGTCGGATCTGGCGACGGATTTGCTGCGGAAGAAGGACGCCGACGAGTAGATCGCTCCCTTGGACCGCCTCACTCCTTCAGATTATTCGCCCGCTTCACCCAGGCGCGCACGTCCTTGAGGACGGCGGGAAGCACGGCCTTGACCTCCGCCACGGTCATGCCCGCCTTGATGCGGGGATCGTACAGCAGGTTGAGGATGTACTGGTCGTAGACGTCGAAATAGCCCATCGAGACGTTGTCGTTGAACATGGTCCAGGGCACGCTCGTGGTGTCGTTGATCGGCCCGAGCGATTGCAGCAGCTCCTCATAGGCGCAATCGAGGAAGGTGAAATCGCCGTTGTCGACGGTGAGGATGACGTCGGAATGCTCGATCTCGAAATTGTCGTTCTTGCGGAAGCCGGACAGGCATTGCGGATCGAGCGAGGAGCGGATCTCGCGCGCCTTTTCGGCGCCGTAGAAGCTCGAGATGGTGCGGAAGAGATCGCGGTCGCGCACCAGCTTCACGCGCACATTCGCCGCCTCGTTGGTGTCGATCATGGCGATGTCGAGATGCTGCACGCGCTTGCCGATGTCAGCCACGACCTTGGCGAGCTGCGTCTTGCGGTCCTCGCGGTCGCTCTCGGCGTAGACGCGTACCGGCCCGTCGAACTTGCGGATGCGGTCGACGCGGCCGGCAAGATGGTATTCGGCGCCGAATGCCGTCTTCAGGAAGCCTTCGATGATCTCGCCGTCGGTGAAGCTCTTCTTCTCGGCGCGCTGGCGCGAGGACACCGCGGGCAGCTCGCCGGCGGCAGCCATGGGTGCGATGTCAGGCGCGCAGGCGAGCGTCGCGAGGGCCAGCAGGGCAAAGCGAAAGCCGGGCGAGGGCGGGACGAATGCGCTCATCGTGCTGTGACGCTGCCGCATTCGCCCCGCGTGCACAAGAGCGCAAATTCACGCGCCGCGCGGGTTCCTCGTCAGTTGTTCAGCACCACCACCGGGGTGCCGATCGAGACGCGGCTATAGAGGTCGGTGACGTCGTCGTTGGTCATGCGGAAGCAGCCCGAGGAGACGGCCTGACCGATCGTCTCCGGCTCGTTGGAGCCGTGGATGCGGTACAGCGTCGAGCCCAGATACATGGCGCGGGCGCCGAGCGGGTTGTCGATGCCGCCCTTCATGTGGCGCGGCAGGTCCGGCCGGCGCGCCAACATCTGCGAGGGCGGCGTCCAGTCCGGCCATTCCCTCTTGGCGGTGATCCTGTGCACCCCGGCCCAGCGGAAGCCGTCGCGGCCGACGCCGATGCCGTAGCGCAGCGCCTGCCCGTTCCCGAGCACCAAATAGAGCCGCCGTTCGGCGGTGTTCACCACGACGGTGCCCGGGGCGTAGCTGCCGTTATACATGACGGTGGTGCGGGGGATCGGGCTCGCGCCGCCGCGGCCGATATAGCTGGTGGAACTGGTGCCCGTGAAGTCTATCATCCCCGTCGCGGACGCGTCGGCGGCGCCAGCCAGCAGCAGCGCCATTGCGGCCATCGGTGCGGCAAAAAACCGGATCATCATCTCCCCCAGAAAAAAATCGATTCAACCGGACCCAGAGGCCATATTTGCGCGCGTTTCGCAAGCCACGGGCCCGTGAGGGTCGCATCGTTAACGACTGGCGTTACCAAATCGCAACTGCGCCAATTTGCTGGAAAGCGTTAGCCAAACCGGCGTCTCACCATGCGGGGCAGGGCCGCAATGCCCGCTATTGCTTTGACGCGCCGCGCGAACAATGATTGACCGAACGGATCACTGGCAGGTTGCGGGAGCAGACAGAATGAACGGTGCGGAAAGCCTGGTGCGGACGATGGTCAAGGGCGGGGTGGACGTCTGCTTCACCAACCCCGGCACCTCCGAGATGCATTTCGTCGCGGCGCTCGACCGAGTCCCCGGCATGCGCTGCGTGCTCGGCCTGTTCGAAGGCGTGGTGACGGGCGCGGCCGACGGCTATTTCCGCATGAAGGGCACGCCGGCCTCGACCCTGCTGCATCTCGGCCCCGGCCTCGCCAACGGCCTTGCCAATCTGCACAATGCCAAGAAGGCCAATTCCGGCATCGTCAACATCGTCGGCCAGCACGCCGTCTACCACATCGGCTACAACGCCCCGCTGACCTCCGACATCGAGGGCCTGGCCCGGCCGATGTCGTCCTGGGTCCGCACCTCGCCGGATGCCAAATCGGTCGCGGCCGACGGCGCCGCCGCGATTGCCGCCGCCAAAAGCGCGCCGCCGCAGATCGCGACCCTGATCCTGCCTGCCGACACCGCCTGGAACGAGGCCGACGGAATCGCCGAGGTTCCGGCCGAGCAGCAGCGCGCCAGCTATTCGCCGCAGGCGGTCGAGCAGGCCGCAAAGATCCTGCATGGCGACGGCGAAGGCACGCTGCTCCTGATGACCGGCAGCGCGCTGAGCGCGCAGGGTCTGGCGCTGGCCGAGCGCATCGCCGGCAAGACCGGCTGCACCGTGATGGGCCCGACCTTCCGTCCGAAGATGGCGCGCGGCCGTGGCCGTTTCTCGATCGACCGCATCCACTACGTCATTGATCAGGCCCTGCCGATGCTGGCGAAATTCCGTCACATCGTGCTGGTCGAGTCCGACGACCCCGTGGCGTTCTTCGCCTATCCGAACAAGCCGAGCATGCTCAAGCCGCAGGGCTGCGAGGTGCATCGCATGACCTCCTGGGGCGAGAATTCGGTCGCCGCGCTCGAGGCGCTCGCCGGCGCCGTGAAAGCCAGCGCCAGGGACGTCAAGCCGCAGGCGCTGGCTGAGCTGGTCAAGCCGACCGGCGCGCTCACCTTCGCCTCGATCGCGCAGGCCATTGCCTGTGCGATCCCCGAGAACGCGATCATGGTCGACGAATCCCTCACCACCGGCCGCGGCTTCTTCCCGCCGACGGCGGCGGCCGCCCCGCACGACTGGCTGCAGAACATGGGCGGCTCGATCGGCTTCTCGACGCCGCTGTCGATCGGTGCCGCGATCGCCTGCCCGGACCGCAAGGTGATCACCATGGTCGGCGACGGCAGCGCGATGTACACGATCCAGTCGCTGTGGACCCAGGCACGCGAGAACCTCGACATCGTCACCATCGTGTTCGCCAACCGCATCTACCAGATCCTGCGCGGCGAGTTCGACAATGTCGGCGCCGGCGAGCCCGGCCAGCGCGCCAACGACATGCTCCGCCTCGACCGACCGACCCTGGACTTCGTGGCGCTGGCCAAAGGCATGGGCGTTCCCGGCCGCGCCGTCACCAATGCCGACGAGTTCAACAAGGCACTGGCGGAGGCCGTCGCCGAGCCCGGCCCGCGCCTGATCGAAGTTCAGATGTAGGGCGGCAGCAGACAGAGCGCCGTGAGCCCGGAGGCGGCACGATGCAGACCGAGCTGAACAAGGTGATCGCGGCTGTCAGGGACTTCTACGCCCACGAGGGTTTCCTGTTCGAGAAGGACGTCGGCGAGCGGGCGGTCACGCACCGTTTCGCCGTGCATCTGGAGAAGCAGTTCTCGGGCTGGTCGGTCGACTGCAATTACGACCGGCTCGGCGAGCGCACGCTGCATCTGCCGCACGGCACCATCATCTCGACCGACGACCATCTCGGTAAGTCGATCTACCCCGATGTCGTCGTGCATCAGCGCGAGATCCCGAACAATCTGCTCGCCGTGGAGGTCCGCAAGGCGAGCAACCACACGCCGCTCGATCACGACCAGCACAAGCTGCGGGCGCTGACCGACGTCCATGTCTGGTTTCCCTATTGGATCGGCCTGCTCCTGGTGCTGGACAGGCAACATGTGACGATGTCGGAGGTCTATGTCAGCGGTGCCGTCGACGAGCCGCTGTCACGCTGGTTCGCCTCGCGACTGGAGGAGACCGGCCGCGCAGCTCGCGCATAGCCGAGCGCGCCATTGCGCACCTCCGCACGCTGCGAGGTCGTGAGGCAGACCATGTCGGGAGTGTGACCCCCACCACAGTTCCGGCGTGCGATCGGGCCTATCGTGGGCGGACTTGCACGCGCCGATGCCGGAGGCCTACGCTGGCTCATTCGGATCAGGTACTTTGGAGGTTCTGATGCAGAAATCATATTTGCTGGCTGCGACGGCAGCGCTGATGCTCATGATGCAATCGCCGCTCGCGCTGGCGCAGGGCGCGCCGGCCACGGGCGGAACCGCTGCGCCTGCCGCGACAAGCACTGCGCCGGCTGCGACGACCACAGCGCCAAGCGCGACCACCGACACGTCCAGCCAGCCCACTGACGGCAAGAAGAGCGCGTCGAAGAAGCCGGCGAAGAAGAAGATGACCCGCCAGCAGGAGATCGATCATTCGGTCGACACCGGCACCGTGCCGGCGCGCTACCGCAGCTCGGTGCCCAAGCGGTACCACCAATACATTCCGTTCGCTAAGCAGTAACGGATCGCACAGTGGCGCGACGTGATCGAACGTGGTGCCGCCGATCATTCGGCGGCGTCCGGCCCTCCATTGCACCACATCGCGGGTGGCGGTCTGCGCGAGCGGTGCTAGAGTAGGCCGAAGCCCGGGGGGAATGATGAGCGACGAGGTGAAGGATGCCGGCCTTGTGGCCATGATCAGCAGCATCCTGGGAGGCAACAAGCGCGCAGACCCTGCTGCACCGCCTCCGCTCGCCGAGGTCCCGCCGATCGTGCCGGCGGATCCTGTGGAGCCGGCCGCGACGTCCAGGTCCGAGTCCAGGTCCGAGTCCACGTCCGAGTCCAGGTCCGATGCGGCCAAAGCCGAGAGCGCGCCCGATGCCGCAGCGGCGGCCGCCGAGCCGGCCGAGCCGCCCGCGCAAATCGCAACCACGCGGGACGGCAAGCGGCTGCTGCCGGCGGAGGCGATCGCCGATCTCGTGCTCGGCGAGCTGCGCAAGCTGGACAACTTCCCGAGTTCCGGCGTCTCGGTCACGGTCTATGGTTACCGGCACTGGAACGCGATGCTCACTTTCGCGCCGTTCTCCACCAGTTTCCAGAACGCAACCCGGTTCCGCCAGGCCGTGCCGGACCTCGTCTTCAAGCTCCGTCGTTTCGTCGAACTTGAGATATAATCTCGGTCGTTGGCGCCATGGCGTCGCAAGCGAAACAGTTCGACAGGATCTTCAATTGAGCGTCGCCTTCACCAAGGAAGAGAGCGCCGAAACCGCGTCCGAGACGCTGTTGCCGGACCGCCCGATCTCGCCGCATCCGAACCTCGTGACGGAAGCAGGCTTCAACGCATTGCAGGCGCAGCTCGCCGAAGCGCGGGCGGCCTATGAAGCCGCGCAAGCCATCGAGGACGTCAACGAGAAGCGACGGCAGTCCGCCGTGCCCCTGCGCGATCTCCGCTATCTCACGGAACGCTTGCGTACGGCGCAGGTGATGCCCGATCCTGTCGCGACCGAAATCGTTGCGTTCGGCAGCACCGTGAGCTTCAGCCGCGCTGACGGCCGCGTCCAGACCTACCGCATCGTCGGCGAGGACGAAGCCGATCCCAAGGCCGGCTCGATCTCGTTCGTCGCGCCCGTCGCGAGGTCGCTGATGGGCAAGGCGGTCGGCGACGTCGTCGGTTCAGGTGCGCAGGAGATCGAGATCCTGTCGATTGCGTAGGGGTGCACAAGCCGAGGTGGGTTGCGTGGCAAGAGCGCCATCGACAGCAGCAACCCCATTCGCCTAAAGCAGATCCGGAACAGCGCGAGGCCGTCGTCTCCGCCAAACGAAGTTGATGATCGGATGAGACGGTTTTTGTCTGGAGCCTTGCCGTTCTATGCGCTGGCGGGCCTCGCCATATGCATGTACCTCGTTCTCTACAGGACGAGCCTGTTCGACCTGAACGCCATCGTCCATGGCGCGGCCGGGTCGGCATGGTTTCCAGCCTTCATGTTCGCCTGCGTGCTGGTGGAAGCGGTCTTCCCGTATTTCGGCTATTTTCCCGGCACCGCCCTCATCCTGATGTCCGTGGCGCTCAGTCCGAAGGCCGTGGATGGCTCCGTCTTCCTCGCGGCGTGGCTCGCCATCATCCTGGGCGCCGTTCTCAGCTATGGACAAGCGCGTTTCTTCAGGCCGTTTCTGCAGCGGGTGGCCTCGAAGGCGGCCTTGCGCCGATGCGAGTCCCTGTTCGACGCCTATGGCCGCTATGCGCGCATTGCCTTGTTCGTTCATCCCAACGCCTGTTCGATGTATTTCACGGCGCTCGGACTGCTCGGCCGCAGCCTGACGCGCGAGCTCGCTTATCTCTGCGTGGGTGCCGCGGCCGCAGTGGGCATTCTGTTCGTCATCGTATCCCGGCTGGTGTCGTCCATCGGGCCCACCGACGATGGCGAATTGCAGGTGCTGCTGGCAGTTGCGCTGGTCGCCATGGGGACACTGATCGGTCTCTACACGGCCTGGCGGCCACAGCGCGCGACGTGAAACGCCGCTCTCCGCGGCCATTGCGAGGAGCCCGTGACAAAATTGCGAAACAATTTTGCACTGGTGCGACGAAGCAATCCAGAGTCTTTCCGCGGAGAGATTCTGGATGGCTTCGTGGAGCCTGTCATCAGGCCGCGCTTCGTGCGGACCCGTTGGCTCGCAATGACGAGGATACATCGAACGTCACACCTCCGGCAGCTCGATCCCCGTCAGCTCACTCAGTTTGCCGATGAGCCGGTCCTGAAACCTCGGGTCGGTCGCCTCACGGGCCGGCTCTTGCTGCTCGAGATGATGCCAATAGCGGCCGCTCACGAGGGCCGCAGGATCCTCGCTGACTGCCAGCCAGGTCTGGGTCCGTTGCCCGGTGTCGATATCGACAGGGGCGCCCGCGCCTCCCATCTTTGTGCGCACCCAACCGGGATCGACGGCGTTGCAGAGGACGTTGGGCCACCGCCGCGCCAGCGCGTAGGCGAGCGCGACGACGTGCAGCTTGCTCTCGGCATAGGCCGTGGCGGCGTTCCAGGCCCGCTTGGTCCAATCGAGGTCGTCGAGCGAGCCCTCTCCGCCGCGGTGCAATCCGCTGCTGAGATAAATCAATCGAGCGGGCCGCGCGATCAGAGCCGTCAGGATGAACGGCGCAAGCGTGTTGATGGCCAGCGTCTCGGCATGGCCTTCTGGCGTCGCGCCGCGGCTCGGCCGCGTGTAGACGCCGGCGTTGTGAATGACCGCATCCATGCGCCCGATCGCGTTGACCTGGTCGGCGATGCTCCGCGTCTCCGCCGCGCTCCTGAGATCGCCGATCACCAATCCCTTCGCACGCGAAGTGAGGCCGCCGAGAGCCGCGGCACGATCGGCTGAACGCGCGTGCAGCACCACGCGGTGCCCCTGATCGAGCAGCGATTGGGCCGCCGCCCGGCCGAGGCCATCGGTGCTGCCGGTGATGAATATGGTCGCCATGGGGTTCTCCTAGGTGTTTCGGGACGCAATCTACGGCGCTCGCGGCGTGTGGGTCCCGCGATCCCCCTGGCGCAGCACCAGGCGGACCCGAGGTAAATCGGCCTCCAGCGGCATTGTGTGAAACTTGCCGCTTCGGTCGATCACGAGGACGAATTGACGCGTAGTCGATCGAAAATCAACTCACGGTATGTCTGGTCGGAAGCACCTGATGGTGAAATAATTCCCGGCGCTTTCTTGATTAAATTTTGACGTCGGCCGCGAACCGGCTGCCGACACGGATTTTCATCATGGCCGCGCTTCCTCAGGGCGTTGTGGCGGAATTGCAGCAGGAGAACGCGCGGCTCCTGGCCGAGTTGCGCGCCGCACAAGATCGCGAGACCGCCACCGCGGACATTCTCAAGATCATTGCCAGTTCGCCATCGGAGGTGAAGCCGGTATTCGATGCAATCGCAAGGCGCGCAAATGCCTTGCTCGGCGGCTTTTCGACGACCGTATTCCGCTTCATCGACGGCAATGCCCACTTGGCGGCGTTCACGCCGACGAACTCTGCCGCCGATGAAGCTTTGAAGAAGATGTTTCCGCGTCCGATCACCGATTTCGAGAGTTTTGCGAGGACGGAGGCCGGCAAGGTGGTGCCGACCCCCGATACGGAAGCGCTGACGAACGAGATCAAATTCATCGCGCGCGCCCGCGGCTTTCGCAGCATGTTGTTCGTTCCGCTCGCGACTGGTGGCGTGGTGATCGGCATGATCAGCGTAACGCGGGCCGAGCCGGGGGCCTTCGCTCCGCATCATGTGCAACTTCTGCAGACCTTCGCCGACCAGGCTGTCATCGCCATAGAGAACGTGCGGCTGTTCGACGAGGTGCAGGCGCGTACCGACGACTTGCGGGAATCGCTGCAGCAGCAGACCGCGACTGCGGATGTGTTGAAAGTCATCAGCCGCTCCGCGTTCGATCTGCAAACGGTGCTCGACACGTTGACGGAATCGGCGGCGTCGCTGTGTGGTGCCGACATGGCGGCAATCGTCCGGCAGGACGCCGATGGTGCCTACTCTCATGCAACTCGGTACAATTTCTCGCCCGAGTGGGCCAAGGTCTCGGCGGGCGTTCGGCTCAATGCTGGACGCGGTAGCCTCGTCGGGAGGGTCCTGCTGTGCGGCAAGGCTGTTCAGATCCCAGATGCCCTGGTCGATCCCGACTATGCCTATCCCGAGCAACAGCGGGCCGGCGGTTACCGCACCCTTCTGGGCGTACCCCTGCTCCGGTCCGGAGAAACGATCGGCGTGCTATTTCTGGGCCGCAAGACCGTGAACTCGTTCACGGACAAGCAGATCGACCTGGTCTCCACCTTCGCCGATCAGGCCGTGATCGCGATTGAGAATGTCCGGCTGTTCGATGAGGTCCAGGCGAAAACACGCGACCTCGCCGAATCGCTCCAGCAGCAAACTGCGACCGCGGACGTGCTGAAGGTGATCAGCCGCTCGACCTTCGATCTGCAAGCCGTGCTCGACACGCTGGTCGATTCGGCGGCACGGCTGTGCGAGGCGGAGATGGCCTTCATCATGCGCCGCGAGGGCGATGAATATCAGGCCGGAGCAGCGGTCGGGTTTTCCGACGACTACATCGCCTTTCTGCAGGCTCATCCGATCGCCCCCGGCCGGCGCACGGTCACGGGTCGAGCCGTCCTCGAACGCCGTCCGGTGCAAATCCTCGACGTCGCTGCCGATCCCGAATACGGCCTGCAGGAGTCGATCACGATCGCTGGTCAACGCACGGCGCTCGGTGTTCCACTCCTGCGCGAGAATGAGCCGATCGGCGCAATCGTGATCGCCCGCAAGCGCGTGGAGCCCTTCACCGAAAAGCAGATCGAGCTCGTCGCCACCTTTGCCGACCAGGCGGTGATCGCCATCGAGAATGCGCGGTTGCTCAAGGAGTTGCGCGAACGCACTGAGGATCTCAGCGAGTCGCTGCGCCAGCAGACCGCAACGGCCGATGTGCTCAAGGTGATCAGCCGTTCGGCGTTCGATTTGCCCAATGTTCTCGAGACGCTTGTCAGCTCGGCCGCACGGCTCTGCGGCGACCCTAGAGCCGCGATCTATCTCATTCGCGATGGGCTGTTGCACCTAGAAGCCTCCCATAACAACCCACCGGAATGGGTCGCGCTACGCAAGAGCCAGCCGCTTGCGCCTAGCCGCGACACGCCGAGCGGCCGGGCAGCGCTCACTGGCGGGGTCGACCATGTCGCCGATCTCATGAAAGACCCCGACTTCTCGCGGCACGACCTCGCGAGAATCGGCGGCTATCGCGCGACCCTCAACATACCGCTGATACGTGAGGGCACCTCGATCGGGGTTCTCAGTTTGGCGCGACCGGAACCGGGCCCGTTTACCCAACGACAGATCGAGATCGTGCAGACTTTTGCCGATCAGGCCGTTATCGCCATCGGCAATGTGCGCCTGTTCGAGCAATTGAATGAATCGCTGGAGCGGCAGACGGCAACGTCGGAGGTGCTGGAAATCATAAGCGCTTCATCGGGCGCACTCACTCCGGTCTTCCACAAGATGCTGGAGAATGCGACGCGAATTTGCGGCGCCGGCTTTGGCACCATGAATCTGTACGAGGAGGGCGGCTTTCGCACGGTCGCATTGCACAACGCGCCGCAAGCTTATGTCGATACCCGGCTCTACCAGAACATTCGCCCACATCCCGCGAGCGGGCTCGGCACCGTCGAGAAGACTCATCAGACGGTTCATATCGACGACATCAGGACGCAGCCGCCCTATATCGAAGGCAACCCCAACGTTCGCGCGCTCGCCGACCTTGCCGGCGCAAGGACCCTCGTCATCGTGCCCATGCTCAAGGAAGATGAGCTGATTGGCACCATCACGATCTTCCGCCAGGAAGTGAAACCGTTCACAGACAAGCAGATCGAGCTCGTGTCCAACTTCGCACACCAGGGCGTGATCGCGATCGAGAATGCACGCCTGCTGAATGAACTGCGCGAGCGCACCATGGAATTGTCTCAATCGCTCGAGGAATTGCGAAATACGCAGGATCGGCTGATCCAGACCGAGAAACTTGCCTCGCTCGGGCAACTCACCGCCGGCATTGCGCACGAGATCAAGAACCCGCTCAATTTCGTCAACAATTTTGCTGCGCTGTCCTCCGAACTGACCGACGAACTCGGCGACGCGCTGCGCTCAGCCGGCCTCGGCGAGGCGGAAAGGCAGGACATCGACGCGCTGATCCACATGCTGCAAGGTAACCTGGAAAAGATCGTGCAGCACGGAACCCGCGCCGATTCCATCGTCAAGAATATGCTTCTGCACTCCCGCGAGGGGTCCGGCGAACGCCGCGCGGCGGAGATCAACGCCATCCTCGAAGAAAGTCTCAACCTGGCCTATCACGGAGCGCGCGCTGAAAAAGCCGGCTTCAATATCACGCTTGAAAGAAAACTCGATCCGTCTGCGGGAGCGCTCGAGCTGTATCCGCAGGAAATCACGCGGGTGTTCCTCAATCTGGTTTCAAACGGTTTCTACGCGGCTCACAAACAAAAGGAGGTCGTCGGTGACGGCTTCGAGCCAAGGCTGCGTGCCACGACCACAGACCTCGGCGGCGCCGTCGAAATCCGCATCCGCGACAATGGCACCGGCATCCCGGCCGATGTCAGAGAGAAGATATTCAATCCATTCTTCACGACCAAGCCGGCCGGCGAAGGAACTGGCCTCGGGCTTTCGATCTGCCACGACATCATCGTGAAGCAGCACGGCGGCAGCATCGAGGTCGATACCGAGCCGGGCGAGTATACCGAGTTCATCATTACGCTGCCGCGTACGCGGGCGGCACCGTTGTAGAGCGGAGGCAGAAATTGAGCGTCTATATCATGGTGGTTGACGACGAGCCCGATGTCGAGGCGCTGTTCCGCCAGCAGTTTCGGCGCGATCTGCGGGCCGGTCGTTTTCTGATGGAGTTTGTATCCTCGGCGCCCCTGGCATTGCAGCGTGCGGCCGAGATTGCGGATGCCACCCTGATTCTGATCCTGTCCGACATCAACATGCCCGGAATGAGCGGACTGGAGATGCTGCCTATCGTGCGCTCGGCCCGCCCCGATGTACCGGTTATCATGATCACGGCCTACGGTGATGCCGAGACCAAGCGCAAGGCGCTGGAGAAGGGCGCCGCCGACCTGTTGACCAAGCCAATCGACTTCGCCGCGCTGCGCCAGGAGATCGATGCGAGGCTTGAGCAGGCCGCATGATTGCAACCGTTGCCGGTGACAAACCAGAGCGCCTCGCAAAGTGAAGCTGTTGCAGACGCCGCCCCAATTGAGAGCATGCATCCACCGTCAATCTTCGTCAGAAAATCGGAGATTCAAAATGAAGACGCTCCTGGTCCCGCTTCAGGATATTCCGATGATGACAGCTACGCTCGCTGTGGCCGTAGGCCTAGCGCGTCGCTCCGGCGCCTATATCGAAGGCTTTCCACTCCGGTTCGGCATCCCTCAATATGCGGCCGCCGAATTGGCCACCGGCATTCTCCTGGACACGTATCAAGTGAAGAGCGAAGCCGAACTGAACGACATGCGCAACTTTTTCGAAGCATTCATGCTGAAGCATGATGTTCCCCGCGCCACCGCAGGATCGAACCCGCCATGCTTCGGCTGGCTGGAGACCGCGCCTGAGGGCGAAGACTTTGTCGGAAGTTATGGGCGCGCTTTCGATCTGATCGTGATGGCGCGGTCTGATATTGATGCTGCGGGCCCTCACCGCCGCGCGATTGAGTCCGCGCTGTTTGAGAGCGGCAGGCCCGTTCTACTGGCGCCGTCGAATGGACCAAGAAGCGTCGCAACAAACATTATGATCCACTGGAACGGGAGTACCGAGCAAGCTCGGGCAAACGCATTTGCCATGCCGCTGCTTCGTCTGGCCGAGAGGGTATCGGTCCTGACCGTTGTCGGCGGCCAAGCGGTGCCAGGACCGTCTGCCGGTCAGATCGCTCGGCAACTCCAATACAATGGCATTGCGGCCAGCTTGATCAGCGTTGAGCTGGACGGGCGCGAAACTGGTGAGGCGGTCCTCGATGCCGCCAGGGCACACGGTTGCGATCTATTGATCAAAGGGGCCTTCACCCGCACGCGGCTACGGCAGATGATATTCGGTGGAGCGACCAGCTATATCATGGAGCACGCGGATATCTCCGTCCTTATGGCTCACTAGCGCGCAAAAGGCCTGGTTTTGTCGCCATTGGTGAGGCAAAAATCCATTGCTTCACAGAGCAACCAAGCGCATGGCTTTGGCTATCAACATTCGGTCCGACGATTCCTCCGCAGAGCGGATCGAAGCCTTGTGGGATGAAGTTGCCGCGTTTGAGAGCCAGCCTTCGATGAGGGGGCTCGGCTATCAGCCGCATTTTACATTCGCCATCTATGATGCGCCCGAGATTACCGCGAAGACCGCGTGGGAGACCATGCTCCGCGCAGTTGGAGGCGAAGGGCCATTGCAGGTCGCGTTCAAGCGAATTCGTTGGTTCGCAGGTCCGCCGCTCGTGCTCTGGGCGGAGCCGGAGTTCGATGAAACGCTCGTCCGGTGGCACGCTTCCATCAGCGCTGCAATCGATCCAGCCTTGTGTCGGCTGCATTATCGGCCCGAAAACTGGCGACCTCATTGCACGCTCGGCACACAAATCGCCGACGCAAAGCGCGATGACGCGATCGCTTTCGCGCAGTCATTCAGCGGCAGCATCAGCGTGTTGTTCGACGTCGTGGATTGCGTTTCTTTTCCGCCCGTGAGTGTGATTGCAGAACAGGGATTACCGGTTCGCACTCCTTGAGCCGACGTCCCGCTCATCGATCGTCCGGCCCGCTCGAGGCGATGATCATCTGTGTACTCTCCCGACGATGCCATCATGCCCCTGTTTTGCCCGACGGAGCAAGAAAAATTCGGAAAAGTCGCAACTCATTGATCCGACTGAGGTCGGCTACTGTGCATGGGGTTGTTTTCGAATTTTTGACAGAGCGGAAGCAAGCCCCCCGGTCCGTCTACGCTCTTCGAGCTAGTCCGGACAACTTCGCTACGACCGGGGGTGGCTGCGCCACGCGAAGCCTTTTGGCGAAGCGTGGTGGGCGCACAAGGGATCGAACCTTGGACCTCTCCCGTGTGAAGGGAACGCTCTCCCGCTGAGCTATGCGCCCGGGACCATCATGCAGGCGGCCGCAACCTTAGGCCGGTCCGGCACATCGGAGCCCGCGATTTAGAAGTGCCGGCCCAAGGTGTCAAGTTTTCAAGCCGTCGCCGGGGCGGAAAACCTTCGTCAGGTCGCGCCTTCCGCAGGGGAAGCCGGATTTTGGGCGGTTACGCGCCCTGCTGGCGGGCGCGGGAGGCGTGGGCCTGGAGCGCGCGGATGCGCTCGGCGAGCGTTCCGCCGCCTTCGGGCAGGCGGGGCGCTGGAGCGCCGCCCGTCGCGGCATCGTTGGCCGGGCGCGGCGCCGGCTTCGGCGGCTGGCCGGCCTCGGCCGCGAGCAGCGCCTCGATCGGCGAGTTCGGGCCTTCGAGCTGCATCGCGAGTTTTGCCACCTCGGCCGCGATGTCGTTGATGCGCTCGCGCAGAAGCGCGTTCTCCATGCGCTCGGTCGCCCAGGAACTCTCGGCTTGCTGCTGGATCGCGTTGATGTCGCGCTGGAGTTTCGCGCGTTCGTCGCGTGCGCTGCGCAGCTGCTCCTCCAGCGCGGCCTTTTCCGCGCGCAGCTGCTCCATCGCAGCCGACGACTTGCCGCCGCTGAGGCCCGCGATCTCGACGCGCAGCTCCTTGATGGTGCGCTCGTTGGCCTCGTTGGCCTGGCGCAGCTGGTTGTTCTCGTAGTCGCGCTCGGCGAGCAGCTTGCCCTGCGTGGCAAGGCGTCCTTCGAGATCGGCGAGGCGGCTCGACAGCATCTCGGCCTCCTTGACCTGCACGATGAGCTGGCGGTCGAGCTCGGTGACGCGCTGGCTTAGATTCTCGACGCGGCCGCGCGCCTCGGCGAGCTCGCGCGAGGCGGTCTCCGATTCGGTGCGCTCCTGTGCGAGGCGCGCTTGCGTGGCGGCAAATTCCTTTTCGGCATCGCCGACGCGGTGCTTCAATTCCTCGATCTGCGCGCGCACCGCGACCAGCTCGACCTGGCGGCTCTCCGCCATCATCGATCGGTCGGACAGCTCGGAGTTGATCTTGGCGAGCTCGGCCTGCTTGTCCGTCAACGCGATCTCGGCTTCGCGCAAGGACGCCGTCTTGGCGGCGAATTCCTCCTCGGTGGCGCGGAGCTGCTCCTTCACCGCCTTCTCGCGCGCCTCCAGCGCGAAGATGGTGGCGTTCTTCTCGCCGAGCTCGATCTTCATGCGGTTGATGGCGTCGCTCTTCTTGCCGAGCTCGGCGAGCTGGCTCGTGGTCTTGTTCTTGAGCTGCTCGACGCTCATCTCGAGCCGCCGCGCGGACATGGCGAATTCGGCGCGGAGCTGGTCCTTGTCGGCCTGGATCTCGGCCATCGATAGCGGGGTGGCGGCCTCGAGCCGGCGCGTGGTCAGGCGCACCGCGCGGTTATGCACCAGCGGCACGATCGCAAGCCCGCACAGCATCGAGAGCAGGAAACCGATCGCCAGGTACATGATCGGTTCGACCATGGGCCAGAACTCCCAAGCTTAAGGAAAAATTCACCAACGACAATGCCATGGCGGGCCGGCAGAAAGCCAGCCCCGCTCTGTCGTTAACCTTGATCGGTGGGCAGTGGGGAGGACGTGGGCCTAGAACGGGTTCCAGGTCGCCCGCGGGGTGTATTTGAGATAGCCGATGTTGGCGCCGAGGCGCAGGCCGAGCCCGGAGCGGATCGGCACCAGCACGATGTTGTTGGAGGTCAGCGCCGTCATGCCGAAGCCGCCGATGATGTAGGCCGAGCCGTCGATGCCGGCGAAGCGCTGGTAGATCGCGTTGGTGGCCGGCAGGTTGTAGACCAGCGTCATGGTGCGGGCGCCGTCGCCGCCCCAGTCGAAGCCGAGCGAGGGGCCCTGCCAATAGACGCGCAAGTCGCCGGCGTTCTTGGTGTAGAGCGTGCCCTCGCCGTAGCGCAGGCCGGCGACGAAGGCGCCGGAGCCTTCCTCACCCAGGATGTAGCCGTTCGGCAGGCCCCATTGGCTGACCGCCTTCTCGATGATCGAGGCGAGCCCGCGCGAGACGTTGCCGAAGAAGCGATGGCCGGCGGTGACGAGCTCGTCCGGCCCATAGGTATTGGGCGTCGGGGTCCGCTGCGGCGGCGGCAGGTCAGGCGGCGGCGCCTGCTGGGCGGAGGCCGGCACGATCCAGCCGATCATCGCGGCAAGCGCGAGCGCAGCAAGGCGTGATGCGAAAGTCATAAAAGAACCCCTGGTACCGAATCCGGTCGCTTCCTTAACCTCACGCCAACAGGCATGGCCCTAGGTTGCGCCGGATGTCCCCTCGACTCGGATGTTATCCGCAGCAACTATGACGGCACAACGGCAGGAAGATAGCCCTTTGCGCCCCGGAATTGCCTTGATCGCGCGCCGCCTCTGCCTGCTGGCGGGCATTTGGATCCTCGGTGCCGGCGGACCGACAGGGGCCGCCACCACCGAGCGGATCGTCGTCAACCGCTTCAGCGGCGTCGCCATCGAGGGCTTCGACCCCGTCGCTTATTTCGTCGCCGGCGCGGCCGTGCAGGGGACGGCGGAGTTCGAGGCGAACCTCTGGGGGGCCGTCTGGCGCTTCCGGAACGAGGGCAACCGCGCCTCTTTCCAGGCCCATCCCGAAATCTACGGACCGCAATTCGGCGGCTACGATCCGGTCGATATCGCCCGCGGCGTCACCGTCCCCGCCAATCCGCATTTCTTCGCGATCGTGGCGCAGCGGCTCTATTTGTTCAGCCGGGAAGACAATCGCGACGCCTTCGTCGCCGATCCCGAGCGCTTCCTCTATGAGGTGGGCAAGCGCTGGCCGGCCCTGCAGGAGAAGCTCGGGCAGTAACGAGCCCTGGTCAGTCGCAGCCTACCGCCTGCGGGTCGCCCCACGCGATGAATTCCGGGATGATGAAGCCGGTATCGCTGCGCTGGCCAAATCGGAGCTCGCCGCCCTTGCCGTCGGTCACCTTGCCGCCGGCCGCGGTCACGACCGCGCAACCGGCTCCGACGTCCCATTCCGAGGTCGGCCCGAAACGGGGATAGATGTCGGCGCCGCCTTCCGCGACGCGGCCGAATTTCACGGCCGAGCCGCACGTCATCCTGACGGCATTGGGCCTGTCGGCGATGAACGCCTCGCTCCTGGCGTCGCCGTGCGAGCGGCTCACCGCGGCGATCCAAGGCTCCCCGCGCGCCGGCAGCTTGCGGGTGCGGATCGGCTCGGCGGAGGCGATGGTCGCGCCGTTGAACCTCACGCGCTCGGCGCCGCGGCCGACGATGCCGCGCCAGAGCAGGCCGAGTGCGGGTGCGGAGACGATGCCGAGCAGCGGCACGCCGTCCGTCACCAAGGCGAGGTTGATGGTGAACTCGTCGCGGCCGGCGACGAACTCCTTGGTCCCGTCGAGCGGATCGATCAGGAAGAAGCTGCCCTGGAACGGCGGGGAGGCGAGCTGGGTCCGCTCCTCCGACAGCGTCGGAACGTCGCCCGCGAGCTGCGCGAGTCCGTCCGCGATGATGCGGTCGGCGGCAAGGTCGGCCTCGGTCACCGGCGAGCCATCCTGCTTGCCGTCGATCCGCATGGCCGCGCGGTTGACGGCGAGGATCGCCTCGCCCGCCTTCACCACCAGCGCAGTCAGCGGCTCCATCAGGCCGGCAGCGGCCGCTCCGTCAATGATCCGTTTCACCTGCATGCCTCATCTGTCGGCAATATCGTTCCTCGTCCACTGATTCGCCCCGATCGATTCGCCTGGGCTTATGGCTGCCTCGAACCGATCGCAAGCTAGCTGCCGCGGGCTTGCGAATGTTAGAACCCGCAGCATCCGTCAAGCATGCGTGATTCGCGGCGTCCAGCGCCGTGCAATTCCAGGAACCCTCCAGGACCCCATTATATGTCTGACGCTTCGTCGCCCGCGACCACTGCCGCTCCCGATATGCTCGAACTCGCCGCGCTGCTGTGCTCGCGGGTCTGCCACGATCTCATCAGCCCCGTCGGTGCCATCGTCAACGGGCTCGAAGTGCTCGACGACGATCCCAAGCCCGAGGACCGCGAGTTCGCGCTCGACCTGATTCGCAAAAGCGCCAAGACGGCCTCCGCCCGGCTGCAGTTCTGCCGCCTTGCCTTCGGCGCCGCCGGCTCCTCCGGCGCGCAGATCGATCTCGGCGATGCCCACACCATGGCGAAGGGCCATATCGAGGACGGCAAGTGCTCGATCACCTGGAATCTGCCGCGGCTGCTGCTCCCGAAGAACCGCGTCAAGCTGCTGCTCAACATGCTGGTCGTCGCCCAGCACACGATCCCGCGCGGCGGCATGCTGACGGTCGATCCGGTCGGCGAGGGCGAGGCGATGAGCTTTCGCATCACCGCGACCGGACACAATGCACGCCTGCCGCAGAACATCTCCGAGCTCCTGAGCGGCGAGCGCGGGCCGGCTGCCGATGCGCATGCGATCCAGCCTTATTATACGAGGCTGCTCGCGCAGGCCTGCGGGCTCACCGTGACGCTCAAGCCGGAAGGCGAAGCCATCATCGTTACCGCTTCGTAAACGCGAAGCGTCGTTTCCGATGCGTTAATGCAATCTTTACGAGGCGCTTCGGCTTGTCCGGAGCGCCTTATCTCTTTGTTGGTGCCGTTCTTTTGCACATACTCAACCAATATTAAACGCTTTGCCGTGAAGCTGGCCCCATTCCGAAATGGCGCATCACGCCTCGTGCGCGCCCTTCCTGTATGAAGGCCTGTTTTCATGGATGATCTGTTGCGGGAGTTTCTGACGGAGACCAGCGAGAGCCTGGACACCGTGGACAATCAGCTGGTGAAGTTCGAGCAGGAGCCGAACAACGCCAAGATCCTGGATAACATCTTCCGCCT